>Ga0157373_10000227_pt1 | contig 45875 bp, 42 predicted proteins | sample C65metaG_FD_113460 | JGI IMG/M metagenome (GOLD analysis project Ga0157373, IMG submission 113460) | Corn rhizosphere microbial communities from Kellogg Biological Station, Michigan, USA - C6-5 metaG | ecosystem: Host-associated > Plants > Roots > Rhizosphere > Soil | place: USA: Michigan... | reverse complement strand
TCGACCATCTGACCCACAACGTGTATCGCGGCCGCATGGCCTACTGGGCCGGCTTCTACGAGAAGCTGTTCAACTTCCGCGAGATCCGTTACTTCGATATCAAGGGCGAGTACACCGGCCTGACCTCGAAAGCGATGACCGCACCGGACGGCATGATCCGCATCCCGTTGAACGAAGAGTCGTCCAAGGGCGCTGGCCAGATCGAAGAGTTCCTGATGCAGTTCAACGGTGAGGGCATCCAGCACGTTGCGTTCCTCACCGATGACCTGATCAAGACCTGGGATCAGTTAAAGAAGATCGGCATGCGCTTCATGACCGCGCCGCCAGATACTTACTACGAAATGCTCGAAGGTCGCCTGCCGAACCACGGCGAGCCGGTTGATCAGCTGCAATCGCGCGGCATCCTGCTCGACGGCGCCTCGGAGCAGGGCGACAAGCGCCTGCTCCTGCAGATCTTCTCGGAAACCCTGATGGGCCCGGTGTTCTTCGAATTCATCCAGCGCAAAGGCGATGATGGTTTCGGCGAAGGCAACTTCAAGGCCCTGTTCGAGTCGATCGAGCGCGATCAGGTGCGTCGTGGTGTGCTTGCTACCGAGTAATCGGCCACTGAAATGAAAAAATCCCGGCCTGCTGAAATGCAGAGCCGGGATTTTTTTTGTAGATCAAAAGATCGTAGCCTTCGCTTTTAAGGACGGCGTTGGCGCATCAGGTGTTTGAAGCCTTCGAAGACCAGCACCACAACGGCCAGCCAGATCGGAATGTACGTCAGCCACTCCCCGGACTTGATGCTCTCACCGAGCAACAACGCCACACCGAGCAACAGCACCGGCTCAACATAACTCAACAAACCAAACAGACTGAACGGCAGCAAACGGCTGGCAATGATGTACACCACCAGCGCCGATGCGCTGATCAGCCCCAGTAACGGAATCAGCCACATCAGCCCCGGGTACTGGTCAAACACGCCAAAGCCTTGCTCGCCACCCTGCACAAACCAGTACGCCACCGGCAGCATTAAGGTCATATCGACCCACAAGCCACCCAGGTTGTCAGTCTTGAGGTATTTGCGCAGCACGAAGTACAGCGGATAGCCGACCACCACCACCAGCGTCGCCCAGGAAAAACCACCGACCTGATACAGCTCATTGAGCACGCCCAAACTGGCGAAGAACACTGCAATTTTCTGCAAATAAGACAGGCTCTCGCCGTAGGCAATCCGTCCGGTCAGCACCATCGCCAGTGGCAACAGAAAGTAGCCCAGCGACACGTCGAGGCTGTAGCCATTGAGCGGCGCCCACATGAACAGCCACAGTTGCACGCCGAGCAGGGCAGAGGAGACGAGCAGGCCGGCGATCAATTTCGGTTTTGCCGCCATCAACCGCACCAGCTCCAGCACCCGCCGCCATTCCCCGGACACCAGCATGAACACGGTCATGCACGGCACCGTCAGGAGCATCCGCCAGCCAAAGATCTCCACGCCGCTCAACGGTGTGAGCAACGAAGTGTAGTAATACATGACGGCAAACAGCACCGAGGCTGAAACCGATAGAGCGATACCTTTAGACAAACTGTCCTCGCGGGTTGGTGGTCAAACGGGGCGCGAAGGATACGTGGTTTTTGTGCTGAATATTGGCCGGGTGATCAATATTCACCACATCCTGAAGATAAGCACAAAACCAGTGGGAGCGAGCCTGCTCGCGAAAGCGGTGTGCCAGGCAACGCAGATGTTGAATGTGCCGGCCTCTTCGCGAGCAGGCTCGCTCCCACAATGGATTTGTGTTGCCTCCACAATCTGCTGACGCCACTGCTTGCCGGCTTGTGCGGCTTTCAGGACTGAAGCGGTTTACGCCCCGACACAAAATGGCTCACATCGTTGAACCCCGGCGTCGACGCATGCCCCGGCGTCACCAGCGAGTCGATAAACGCTTCATCGTCCGCCGTGATCTTCACCGCCTGTGCTTTGGTGTACGCATCCCACTGCTGCTCCGTCCGCGGGCCGACGATCGCCGACGTCACGGCACTGTTGTTCAACACCCAAGCGATCGCAAACTCCACAGTTCCGACGCCGCGCTGCTCGGTGTACTGCTGAATCTGTTGGGCAATACGCAGCGACTCGACGCGCCATTCGGTTTCCAGAATGCGCTTGTCCTGACGTCCGGCACGGCTGTTGGCGTCCGGTTTGGCGTCCGGTGCGTATTTGCCGCTCAGCACGCCCCGGGCCAGCGGGCTGTAAGGCACCACACCAAGGCCATAGCTTTGCGCTGCTGTGATCTGCTCGGTCTCGGCCTGACGGTTAACGATGTTGTACAGCGGCTGGCTGATCACCGGGCGGTCAACACCGAGTTTATCGGCGATACGAATCACCTCGGCGATCCGCCAACCGCGATAGTTGGACAAACCCCAGTAGCGAATCTTGCCCTGACGGATCAGATCGCCAATCGCCGACACGCTGACTTCAAGCGGTGTGTTGTGGTCTTCACGGTGCAGGTAATAAATGTCGAGATAGTCGGTGCCGAGCCGGGTCAGGCTGGCGTCGATGCCATTGAAGATATGTTTGCGGCTCAAGCCGCTGCGGTTTGGCACGCCGTCCACCGGGCCGAAACCGACCTTGGTCGCCAGCACCCACTCATGCCGATGCCGGGCAATTGCTTCACCGACGATCTCTTCGGAGCGGCCGTTGGTGTAGACATCGGCGGTGTCGATGAAATTGATCCCCTGATCCCAGGCTTTGTCGATGATGCGCAGCGAATCCTCTGCGCTGGTCTGCTCGCCAAACATCATCGTGCCGAGGGTGAGGGTGGACACCTGTAACCCTGAGTGCCCGAGAGTGCGAAAGCTCATGCCGAAATCCTTTTGTCGGTGGGAAAGGGTTAATCAAATACCAGAAGCGTGCAATGCGGCAAAGTGAATTATTGGCTAAACACAGCCCTCACCCTAACCCTCTCCCGGAGGGAGAGGGGACCGACCGAGGTGTTTCAAAGAGGTACGCCGACGTGCAATACCGAGTCGAATTCAGATCCTGAATAGCTCGGCAATCGGCTCCCTTTCCCCCTCGCCCCCCTGGGGGAGAGGGCTGGGGTGAGGGGGAAAAGGATCTACAGAACACCACAAACTCCAAGCCGAACCCCCAATAAAAAACGACCCTGAAAAGGGCCGTTCTTCCGTGCATCAAAAACTCAAGCCCGCAACGTCCGCGTCATGCGCAACGCCAGTAGACTCCCGCCCACAATCACACCCGCCAGCAAATACAACGCCGCATCCGTCGAACCCGTGCTGTCCTTGACCCAACCCACCAGATACGGACTGAGAAACCCGGCCATCTGCCCCATCGAGTTGATCAACGCCAGCCCACCGGCTGCAGCACCGACACTCAACATGGCCGTCGGCACTGGCCAGAACATCGGCAGGCCGGTCAGTGCGCCCATGGTGGCAATGGTCAGGCCGAGGATCGCAATCGCCGGATTCGCCGCGAAATTCACCGCGATCACCAGACCGATCGCGCCCATCAGCATCGGCACCACCAAATGCCAGCGGCGTTCTTTGCGCAGGTCCGCCGAGCGCCCGACCACCAGCATGAACACCGCCGCCAGCAGATAAGGAATTGCACTCAGCCAGCCAATCACCAGGTTATCGCTGAAGCCAAGGTTCTTGATGATCGACGGCAACCAGAAGTTGATCGCGTACACGCCGCTCTGGATGCAGAAGTAAATCAGGCCGAACGCCCAGATCGCCGGCTTCTTGAACACCGCCAGCAGCGAGTCGGAGGTGGTTTTCGGTTTGTTCGCCAAATCTTCGGCCTGATCCGCTTCCAGCACTGCACGCTCATGCGGGCTCAGCCACGTGGCGTTGGCGAAGCTGTCGCTCAGCAGGAACCAGGCGAGGGCGCCGAGGATTACCGTTGGAATGCCTTGCAGCAGGAACATCCACTGCCAACCGGCCAGACCGCCCTGGCCTGCAGCAAAGTGATTGAGGATCCAGCCCGAGAAAGGGCTACCGAGCAAACCGGACACCGGGATCGCCGACATGAACAGCGCCATGATCCGCCCACGGCGGAAGGTCGGAAACCACTGCGAGAGGTACAGCACGACGCCCGGGAAGAACCCGGCTTCAGCCGCACCGGTGAACAGGCGCAGGGTGTAGAACTCGGTCGGGGTGGTGACGAACAACAGGCAGGTCGACAGCGTGCCCCAGGTGATCATCATCAGCGCGATCCAGCGCCGTGGGCCGAATCTGGTCAACGCCAGATTGCTCGGCACGCCGCACAGCACGTAGCCGATGAAGAAGATACCGGCACCGAGGCCGTACACGGTTTCGCTGAATTTCAGGGCATCAAGCATCTGCAATTTGGCAAATCCAACGTTGACCCGGTCGAGGTAGTTGAACAAGTAGCAGATGAAAATGAAGGGGATCAAACGCAGGGTGATGCGTTTATAAACGGCGTTTTTACCGTCATCGATGGTCTGGGTAGCTGCGGCGCTCTGCGACATAGCGGCTCTCTCTTTATTATGATTTTTTGCGATGCAAAGGGTAACGTTGATCGCCCCGAGAGTCTCGGCCACCTTTGGCTGGATTGTCTTTGTGCCTGCGCACAGGGTTTGCCGTCAGACCCTGTGCGGGTGAACAACCGCCAGTGCCATAAATCAAGGATTGCCGCCGCTATGTTTGAACTCGATCACGACCTCGCCCAGGATATCGTCGACCGGGCCATGGCCATTTTGCCCTACAACGTCAACGTCATGGACAGCCAGGGGTTGATCCTCGGCAGTGGCGAACCGGAGCGCATCAATACTCGTCACGAAGGCGCGCAACTGGTGCTGGCCAACGGTCGTGTGGTGGAGATCGATGCGCAAACCGCTGTGCATTTGAAAGGCGTGCAACCGGGGATCAACCTGCCGCTGTTGCTCGATCAGCGCTTGATCGGTGTACTCGGCATCACCGGCGAACCGGAGCAGTTGCGCACTTATGCCGAACTGGTGCGCATGACCGCCGAAATGCTCGTTGGCCAGCGCAATCAGCAGGCCGAGCAGCAATGGCGGCGCCAGCGTTGTGATGATTTGCTGGCGCTGCTGTTGAGCGAGGCGGGGGACTCGCCGCGTCTGGTCGATGAGGCGCAGCAACTTGGGCTCAAGCCGCAATTGACGCGAGTGCCGTATCTGTTCGAGCTGGGCCTTGAACATGGGCCGGGGCAAACCGTCGAGGCGTTGAGTGCCTGGCTGACGTCGCGTTATCCAGATAGCTGGTGCGTGAGTTCGGCGAAGTCATCGCTGTTGTGGTGCCGCCCGGCAAGTCAAAACGTCGAGCATGATCGCCTGCTAGAAAAACTCGACAGCCTCGGCTGGAAGATTCTGCGCATTGCCGTGGGCGGGCAGGCCGATGGACTCGCCGGGCTGCGCCGTTGTTATCGCCGCGTGGGCGACTTGCTCGCCTATGGTCGCGAAGTGTTGCCGCATTCGCGATTGCTGACGCTGAACCGTTATCGATTGCCAGTGATGTTGTGGCGGCATCGTAACGATGATGCACTGGACGAATTGCTCAAACCGCTGCGCAAGGTGATTGCCAAGGACGGCAACGGCCAGTTGCTGGCGACGTTGCGCAGTTGGTGCGAGCACGATGGCCAGAGTCAGGCCTGTGCCGATGCCTTGGGCATTCATCGCAACAGTTTGCGTTATCGGATGGAGCGGATTGCTGAACTGAGCGGGGTTGATCCGCTGCGGCTCGATGGGATGCTGGCGCTGTATCTCGGGGTGCAGTTGCTGCCGCAGACTGATCCGGGTTAATTAGGCGTCTTCAAAGACGCCATCGCGAGCAGGCTCACTCCTACATTTGGAATGCATTCCCCTGTAGGAGTGAGCCTGCTCGCGATGGCGGCGGTACATTCACCGCACAGCCTTTTGTGAAAATGAACAATAAACGCCCCCGCCACTTGTGCAGCGGACAGGCGTCAAGGCGCATGCCGACTGGCAGCATGAGGGGCATTGCAACCGGAGAATTCCCATGAAGATCGTCATCGCCCCCGACTCGTTCAAGGACAGCCTCAGTGCCCAAGGCGTCGCCGAAGCCATTGCCCTCGGCCTGGCCCAGGTCTGGCCGCAGGCAACGATGATCAAATGCCCGATGGCTGATGGCGGCGAAGGCACGGTCGAATCGATTCTGGCTGCCTGCGAAGGCGAACTGCGCCGCACCCGCGTGCGTGGCCCTTTGGGCACTCCCGTCGACGCTGCGTGGGGCTGGTTGCCGCATAACCACACCGCAATCATCGAAATGGCTGAAGCCAGCGGCTTGCAATTGGTGCCGCTGGGACAACGCGATGCCTGCATCAGCAGCACCTTCGGTACCGGCGAACTGATTCGCGCAGCGCTGGATGCTGGTGCGCACCGGGTGATTCTGGCGATTGGCGGCAGTGCCACCAACGATGGTGGTGCCGGGGCGATGCAGGCGTTGGGTGTGAAATTGCTCGATGCGCAACATCAGTCGCTGGTGCCCGGCGGCTTGGCACTGGCGCAACTGGCGCAACTGGACCTGAGCGAACTCGACCCGCGACTGGCGCAGGTGCGTTTCGATATCGCCGCTGATGTGAACAATCCGCTGTGTGGCCCACACGGTGCCTCGGCGATTTTCGGCCCGCAGAAAGGTGCATCGTCGGCGCAAGTGCAGCAACTCGATCAGGCGTTGGGGCACTTCGCCGAACTGTGTGCGCAGGCGTTGGGCAAAGATGTCCGCGACGAACCGGGCAGCGGAGCGGCGGGAGGTTTGGGCTTTGCGGCCAAGGCTTTTCTCGGCGCGCAGTTTCAAGCCGGGGTTGAAGTGGTTGCCGAACTGGTCGGCCTCGCCGAGGCGGTCAAAGGCGCTGATCTGGTGATCACCGGAGAAGGGCGATTCGATGCGCAGACGTTGCGCGGCAAGACCCCGTTCGGCGTCGCACGGATTGCCAAGCAACACGACGTGCCGGTGATTGTCATCGCCGGGACATTGGGCGAGGGTTATCAAGAGCTCTACGATCACGGTATCGATGCGGCATTCGCCGTGACCAGCGGCCCAATGACGCTGGAGCAGGCCTGCGCCGAAGCACCGCGCCTGTTGCGTGAACGGGCGACGGACATCGCCCGCGTCTGGCAGATGGCCGCCAAACGCTGAGCCAGATCGGCAGCTCCTACACCAAGCGACCAACAGTGTTGCATTGTTGTAACACCCTGAAAAATAATTTCTCTTGACCCGCAATCTTCCTAAAGCCTGGCCGATACAGCTAACAGGCGCGCACCAAACTTCCTGAAAACAGCGACGCCAGACTGAGCCCGCCCCCCTCGGGCCAGTGACGACGCATGGACGCTCGTGGTTTCTATCTTTCGAGAGCTCAACTATGTCCCTGCGTAACCTGAATATCGCGCCCCGTGCCTTCCTCGGTTTTGCCTTTATCGCCTTGTTGGTGATCGTGCTCGGCGTGTTTGCCGTCAACCGCATGAGCACTATCCGTCAAGCCTCGATCGACATGGAGACCAACCAACTGCCCAGCGTGACGAACCTTGGCGTGGTGACGGAAAACGTTCTGCGTCTGCGGATTCTGTCGTTCCGGATTCTGGTCAACCGTGACCCTGCCGGTCTGCAAGAGGCGCAAACACGCATTGGCGTGCTGGTAGACAAGGTACGCAGTGCTCAGGCGAGTTACGCTGCGCTACCTGCCGAGGCCGATGAGCGTGCCTTGTATCAGGCTTTCGCGACGACGCTCGACAACTACCTGCAAGCGCAAAACCAGATGATGGAGCTGTCGCGTCAGGACAAGGTCGATGAGATGCGCACGCTCATCAACACGCGGATCAAGGACGGCACCGACCAGATGGGCGAACAGCTCAACAAGCTGATCGCAATCAACGCCGCAGGTGCGAAAGTCGCCTCGACTCAGGCCGGTGAGCATTACGACAGCGCCATTACCGGCATCGTCATTGTTGCCGTGATTGCAGCGTTGGCGACGGTGTTGTTGGCACTGCTGCTGACCCGCAGCATCGTCACCCCGCTGAACCGCGCCTTACTGGCCGCGCAAACCATTGCCGACGGTAACCTGAGCAAAACCATCGAAGTCGACGGCAAGGACGAAGCGACGCAGTTGCTGCAGGCGCTCGCCACCATGCAGAGCAACCTGCGCAAAACCATCGAACAGATCGCCGGTTCCGCCACACAACTGGGCGCCGCTGCCGAAGAACTCAGCGCGGTGACCGAAGAAGCTTCCCGTGGCCTGCAGCAGCAGAACAACGAAATCGAGCAAGCCGCCACCGCTGTCAACGAGATGACCGCCGCTGTCGAAGAAGTGGCGCGCAACGCCGTGTCGACCTCCGAAGCCTCGAACCAGTCGACCCACGCCGCCCGCGAAGGTCGCGATCAAGTGGTGAAAACCGTCGACGCGATCCAGACGATGACCCACGACGTGCAGAACACCGCGCAGATGATCGAAGGCCTGGCCGCGCAGGGCCGTGATATCGGCAAAGTGCTCGATGTGATCCGCGCCATCGCCGAACAGACCAACCTGCTGGCCCTCAACGCAGCGATCGAAGCCGCACGCGCCGGTGAGGCCGGGCGCGGTTTTGCCGTGGTCGCGGACGAGGTTCGGGCATTGGCTCATCGCACCGCGCAGTCGACCCAGGAAATCGAAAAAATGGTCGCCGGCATCCAGAACGGCACCGGCGAAGCGGTGTCGTCGATGCAGCAAAGCAACCAGCGCACCCAGACCACCCTGGAAATGGCCCGCGCCGCTGGGGTTGCGCTGGAGCAGATCACCCAGTCGATCCATCAGATCAACGAACGCAATCTGGTGATCGCCAGCGCCTCGGAAGAGCAGGCGCAAGTCTCGCGCGAGGTCGACCGCAACCTGGTCAACATCCGCGATCTGGCTACGCAATCGGCCGCCGGGGCCAACCAGACCAGCGCCGCGACCCACGAACTGTCGCGACTGGCGGTGGATTTGAACGCCATGGTGGCGCGTTTCGTGATTTGAGATACGGTGAAGGCTGGAGACCGCGCAATCAGGAGACGTACATGCGCTATTCAGCCTTGACCCAACGAATCGCCGGGGAGGGAGCCGCTGCCTGGCAGATTCACGACCGAGCGCTGGAGCTGCGCGCCGAGGGTGTCGATATCTTGCTGCTGAGCGTGGGCGACCCGGATTTCGATACACCGCTGCCGATTGTCCACGGCGCGATCGACAGTTTGCTGGCGGGCGATACCCATTATTCCGAAGTGCGTGGCCGTTTGGCGCTGCGCAAGCTGATTGCCGACCGCCATCGTCGGCGCAGCGGTCAAGCGGTGGATGCCGACCACGTAATCGTCATGCCCGGCGCGCAATGCGCGGTGTATTCGGTGGCGCAATGTCTGCTTGATCCCGGCGATGAAGTGATCGTCGCCGAACCGATGTATGTCACCTACGAAGGCGTGTTTGGCGCGTGTGGCGCAACGGTGGTGCCGGTGCCGGTGCGTCCGGAAAACGGCTTTCGCGTCGACCCGGTCGATGTCGCTGCGCGCATTACGCCGAAAACCCGCGCGATGCTGTTGAACAGTCCGAACAACCCCAGCGGCGCGAGCCTGTCACTGCTGATCTGGCAAGAACTGGCGGCGCTGTGCATCCGCCATGACTTGTGGCTGATCAGCGACGAGGTCTACAGCGATTTGCTTTACGAAGGTCAGCACGTCAGCCCGGCGAGTCTGCCGGGCATGGCCGAACGCACGGCAACAATCAACAGCCTGTCGAAATCCCACGCCATGACCGGCTGGCGCATCGGCTGGATGATCGGGCCGAAGTCGTTGGCCGAGCATTTGGTCAATTTGTCGCTGAGCATGTTGTTTGGCCTGCCGGATTTTGTGCAGAAAGCCGCAGAGATTGCGTTGCAGTCAGACCTGCCGGAAGTGACGCAGATGCGCGAGGAATATCGCCTGCGCCGGGACCTGGTGTGCGAACGTTTGAGCGGTTGCCCGGGGCTGTATCCGATCCGTCCGGATGGTGGCATGTTCGTGATGGTCGATGTGCGCCAGACCGGTCTCGGCGCACAGGCGTTTGCCGAACGGTTACTGGAGGGCTATGGGGTTTCGGTCCTCGCCGGTGAAGCGTTCGGGCCGAGCGCGGCGGGGCATATCCGCATTGGTTTGGTGGTCGATCGGGTGAAACTCGCGGATGCCTGTGCGCGGATTGCCTTGTGTGCGGCGCAGCTGTTACAGGCGCGTAGTGCCTGATGGTTTTGGGTTACCTGTCCCGGCCTCTTCGCGAGCAAGCTCGCTCCCACATTGGATATGCATTCCCCTGTGGGAGCGAGCTTGCTCGCGAAGGCGGCATGACTGCCACCCTAGAGTTCAGCCCTGCCATGCCAATGGATTCACCAGATTCGCCGGCTTCTCCCCACTCAACGCAGCCAACAGATTCTCCACCGCACACCGCGCCATCGCCTCGCGCGTCTCATGCGTCGCCGAACCCATGTGCGGTGTCGCCACCACATTATTCAGCTGCAACAGCGGCGAATCGTGATTCAGCGGCTCACGCTCAAACACATCCAGTCCCGCCGCCCGAATCCGTTGATGACGCAGCGCCTCGATCATCGCCGCCTCATCGACCACTTTGCCCCGCGAGATATTGATGAAGATGCTTTCCGGGCGCATCAGCGCGAACTGCTCGGCGCCGATCAAACCTTCGGTCTGCGCCGTCAGCGGCAACGTCAGGCAAATGAAATCGGCCTGCTTGAGCAGATCTTCGAGGCTGCGGTATTGCGCATCGAATCGCGCCTCGACCGCCGGTTTGCGCGACTGGCTGTGATAGATCACCGGCATGCCGAATCCGAAATGCCCACGCTGCGCCAACGCCTCGCCGATACGGCCCATGCCGATAATCCCCAGCGTCTTGCCATGCACGTCGGTGCCGAAATGTGCCGGGCCGATATTGCGGTTCCATTGGCCGCTGCGCACCATGTTCGCCAGTTCGACCACACGCCGCGCGGCGGCGAGGATCAGGGCGAAACCGGTGTCTGCGGTGGTTTCGGTGAGCACGTCCGGGGTGTTGCTCAGCAAGATCTTGCGCTGACTCAGGTAATCGATGTCGTAGTTATCGACGCCGACTGAGACGCTAGCGATAGCTTCGAGTTGCGGCGCCAGATCAAGCAACGCGGCATCGAGCTTCAGGCTGGCGCCGAGCATGCCTTGGGCGCGAGGCAGGGCATCACGCAGCTGCATGAGGCCGTCGGCGTCGAGGCTTTCGATCAGCGTGACTTCGCACTGTTCCTGCAAACGCGCCATCAGCGCGGGCGAAAGTTTCTTGTACAACACGACCTGTTTTTTCATGGCAAAAGTCTCTTCAGGAATGCGCCGGCACGGCACGCGTGGCGACGGCTTTGGCGACGACGCGATCACTGGCGCCGGGCTTGAGAAAAATCGTCAGGATCACCGACAGCAGCAACGCGCCGCTCATCAACAGATACGAAGCGCCGGGCGAGCCGGTGGAGCTGTTCAGGTAACCGACCAGGTACGAGCCGCCGAACGAGCCGAGCGCACCCATGCTATTGATCAGCGCCATGGCGCCACCGGCGACGTTGGCCGGAAGAATCTCCGGGACGATGGCAAAGAACGGACCGTAAGGTGCGTACATGCAGGCGCCGGCAATCACCAGCAGCGTGTACGACCACCAGAAGTGTTCTGCGCCCAGCGCGTAGGAGCCGTAAAACGCGATGGAGGCGATCAGCAGCGGTGGCCAGACAAAGCGTTTGCGCTTCTGCAACTTGTCCGAACCCCACGACACCACGAGCATGCCGATCACCGCCGCCAGATACGGCAGCGCCGACAGCCAGCCGGCCTCGATCATGTCCATTTGCGCGCCGGCCTTGAGAATCGATGGCAGCCACAGCACGAAGCCGTAAACGCCGATGCTCCAGCAGAAAAACTGCAGCGCGAGAATGATCACCTTCGGCGAACGGAATGCCTCGGCATAGTTTTTCACCGCTTTGATCCCGACCTGTTCGGCCGCCAGTGCGCTTTCCAGATCCTGCTTTTCCTGCTCGTTGAGCCACTTGGCCTGCGCTGGACGATCATCGGCCAGACGCCACCAGATAAACGCCCACAGCACCGCCGGCAGGCCCTCGATGATGAACATCCAGCGCCAGCTGAAATGTTGCACCAGATACCCCGAAACCACCGACATCCACAGCATCGTCACCGGGTTGCCAAGGATCAGAAAGGTATTGGCCCGTGAGCGTTCGGCACGGGTGAACCAATGGCACAGATACACCAGCATCGCCGGCATCACCGCCGCTTCAACCACGCCGAGCATGAAGCGGATGACGATCAGCCAATAGGCGTTGGAGACCACGCCGGTCAACGTGGCGAGAGCACCCCAGAGAATCAGGCTGACGAAAATCAGCTTCTTCACGCTGTGTTTTTGCGCGTAGATCGCACCGGGCACCTGGAAGAAAAAATAACCGAGGAAGAACAGCGCACCGAGCAGCGATGACAGGCCAGGGGTGATCATCAGGTCTTCGGCCATGCCCGATGCGGCGGCGAAGCCGTAGTTGGCGCGATCCAGATACGCCAGGCTGTAGGTGATGAACACGATAGGCATGATGTACCACCAGCGGCGGGTGGCGAGGGTTGCGGTTTTCATGGGTCTTGCTCCTGAGCTTGTTGTTTTTGTCGCAGCAGGTTCAATTGATCAGTTGTCTGTGACGGCCCCATCGCGAGCAGGCTCACTCCTACATTTGAAATGCGTTCCCTTGTAGGAGTGAGCCTGCTCGCGATCGGCGCCTTCGAATTCAGTGAGGAGTTCAGCCCGGGTTGGAAGGCCCTCCATATCCCCGCGACTCTGCACCGCCCGACTGCCAATCCAGTTCGCACGCTGCACCGCCTCGGCAAAACTCTGGTGCTCAAGCAGGGCACTGATCATCCCCACCGCAAAACCATCACCGGCACCGACAGTGTCGACGACATGCGCCACCGGCACACCGGCGACAAACCCCGATGCCAGATGCGTTCGGTAATAAGCGCCTTGCGGGCCAAGCTTGATCGCCACCGCTTCGGCACCTTGATCAAGATAAAACGCAGCAATGTCCGCAGGGTCTTCGAAACCGGTGAGCAAACGACCTTCGCTCAACCCCGGCAGCACCCAATGGGCGAGGGCGGCGAGGCGGTTGATCTCGCCGATCATTTCGCCCTCGCTGGCCCACAGGCTCGGGCGCACATTGGGATCGAACGACACGCTGCGTCCGGCGTTGCGCATGCGTGTCATCAATTCAAAGGACATCTCTCGCGTCGAGGCCGAGAGCGCTGGAGGAATGCCGGTGGCATGCAGATGGCGGGCGCTCAACAGGTTGGCCGTGATCGACTGTGGCGACAAATGACTGGCCGCCGAACCGCGCCGGAAATACTCGACCTGCGGATCGCTGCCATCATCATTGCGCGATTTGAACTGGAACCCGGTCGGGTGCTGTTTGTCGACGTCGACGTGACTGCAGTCCAGACCCTCCTTGATCAAGGTCTCGACCACAAAACGCCCGAGCGAATCATTGCCGACCCGGCTCAGCCACGCGACCTTGAAACCCAGGCGCGACAGCCCGATCGCGACATTGCTGTCGGCCCCGGCGATACGCTTGTGAAAGTGCTCGACCGCCGCCAGATCACCGGTCTGCTCGGCGACCAGCATCGCCATGGTTTCGCCGAACGAAAGAATATCGATCTCAGACATGAGCAGACTCCAGACGCGATTGGCCGAGGCGGGCGAGGGCGGCGACGTGCTCGGTGGTCAGTTGCACCAGATCATCGCCCTGCAACGGATATTCGGCGGCGCGCATAACGCCTTGGGCCATGTGCCGCAACAGTTGTTCCCATAGATGCAGGTCACTGACGGCCGGCGGCACCGCCACCAGTTTGCCGTCGGCGCGACGGGCCACGGCTTTGCAGTGCACATAACCGACATGCCGGCCGAGCAGGCGGGCGGCGCTGGCAGCGGACTGGTCCTGCCACTGCCAGTTGCCGATGTCGAAGGTCATCTTGATTGGCACGTTGTGCTGCTCGACGGCGGCGAAGAAGCGCTGAAATGGCTCGATCCGACCGCCGTGCAGGGTCTGGTCGTTTTCCACCAGCAACTGCACCGGGCTGAGCTTCAAGCGTTCGGCCAGGGCTTGCAGATCGTTGGTGTCGGTGAAGTAGCCGAGGGAGACTTTCAGCCATTTCGAGTCGAACGCTTCGGCTTGTTGCAGTGCGGTGATCAACTCGGGATTGGGCTGCGCCTGCCCGGCCAGCCACAGTTCGGTCGGCGAGGAATAGATGCTTAGCAAGCCCTGCGCCTGCGTGGCCTGCGCCAGTTGCGCCGGGTCTTCGCGCGTCAGCAGCTCTTCGCGCCATTCGATGCGATTGGCCCCGGCGGCAGCCAGAACATCAATGAAAGCATCCTGCCCGCGCTGACGCACAAGCTCGGCGCCGTAGCTGGACAGGCTGATGGAAACGTCGGGTTTATTCATTGTTATTGACCTCTGAAACCGGTTTCATTTTTGTTCAAAAAAATATCAGGTGTTTCTGTGTTGTGCTCGCGAAGGCGTCAGATCAAGCACTACCAACCTCACGGGTTGACCCACGCTCAACCAGCACCGGCGCAAAATCCACCACCCGCGCCACCTCATCATCCCCACGCAAGCGCATGAGCAAACACTCAAACGCCCGCGCGCCGATCTCCTGCGTCGGCTGAGCCAGCGCGGTAATCCCGCTGCCCACCAACGGATACCAATCCAGATCATCCAGGGCAATCAGCCCGACATCCTCAAACAACCGCACACCCATCTCCCGCAATGCCGTTGTGGCAGTAAGCGCCGCCACACCATTGGCGCAAAACAATGCTTTCGGGCCGTCGCCGGGAGTGTTTAAAAAGGTTTGAAGTTGCGTGTTCAGGTCATCGCCGGTTTCCAGCACCGCCCCGGCCAGGTTCGAATGCAGCGCGATCTGCGCCTGAAAACTGCTGACCCGCTCGATCCGCGAGCTGGTGCCGTCATACGGTTCAGTCACCAGCACCAGATCCCGATAGCCACGTTGCTGCAGATGCGTAAGCGCCATGCCGACAGCCTGCGGGTTGTTCAACCCAACCATGTCGCTGTCCAGTCCGTCGACCTTGCGATCCACCAGCACCAGCGGCATCTCCCGGCGCAGCTCGTGCAGTTCGTCACGGTGATGGCCAAGGGTGTTCACGATCAACCCTTCGATGTTGTACGAGCGCAACAGGGCCAGGTGCTGGCGTTCCTGCTCGTCATCGCGGTCGGTGTTGCACACCACCAGGCTGTAGCCGTGCGCTCGGCAGGCGGTTTCCACCCCGTGCATCACGGCAATCGAATAAGGGTTACGAATATCGGCCACCAACATGCCGATCAGGCGCGTACGTCCGCGTTTCAGACCACGGGCCATTTGGTTAGGGCGATAGCCGAGTTCGGCAATGGCTTGCTCGATGCGCAGGGCAATGGCATCGGAGAGCAGGGCGCGATCATCGCCAATGAAGCGCGAGACGCTGGCCTTGGACACGCCGGCGCGTCCGGCGACGTCGAGCATGGTCACGCGGCTGCGCTGGGCGGTTGAGAAGTCGTTCATTAATGAACCTTGTTGTTATAGGAATGCGCTGAAACCGGTTTCAGGAGATCCGATTTGCAGGAAAGTCGTCAAGCGATTTTATCTGCTGACAGGGCGATATTCCGACAGGCGGTCGAAATACCTGTCAGATATGACAGTAGGCAAGAAGTCTGACACGACGTCTAATCGGACCGAGGCTTTTCATCAATTCCAATAGGTATTAAGGGGCTTTGACGTATGTCTAATCGAGGGCCGCTAAACTTTAATCCACCGAGAGTCATCGGTGTAGAAGATGCCGATATTGACCCGGACGGATATATCCCGCTGGATTTGTTACTGGCAGGAATCGACGTGGTCATTCCCCTGTGGCCCAGTTACGCAACGCTGCCTGATGATAGGGACATTTTAACGGTTTACTTTGATCAGCCAGGGCAGCCGCTGTTCAAGATCGAAAATATCTACACAGCAGCGGACATCCAGCCAGAATTTATTATTCGTATCGATGCGAGCTTTCTGCAGGTTAACGGCGTTGGTCAGTTGCGCTACGAGGTTTTGGATACTGCGGATCAACTCTCAAAGTCAGATCCTCGCAATCTAACAATTGATCACACCCCCATTCCACGAGATCTCGAGAAGCCGGATTGCCCGGATAAAGATGACCATGGATATCTGAACTGCGACACATCTCCGCCTTTATGGGAGGGCGTTAAAGTATCTGTTCCCCCCTTGTCGGGATTCAAAGTTGGAGATCGAGTTGAGTTGCTTTGGAGAGGTTATCCAAGTTTAAACGGAAGTAATGTGGAGTACGTTAGGGCTCGCAAGAAAAGTATCCGTTTTCCACTGAGCGAGAATGATATAAAAGACGGGTACTCGCTGGTGATCGAGCCTTACGATGTTCATATAAAACCCATGGTGAAGAACTCTTCAGCGCTCGTTCAGTATCGGGTTTTTCGCGGCCGGAGACTCATTGGAGTCTCCAAAGTCAGAGTGGTTAAAATTGATCGAATAGTTGTTGGCGAGGAATTTCCATGCGGGCCGTAAAGTATGGAGCGAAAGTGGTAAGTAATAAGTGTGGGATAACCAAAAGACTAGAAAGATTTCCTGATATGCAGACGTATGGAGAGAACCATGAACGCTATAGTTAAAAAGGCACACCTGTCCAGGCTGGCGGCGCTGAAAGCAAGGTCCACCGTGCATAACGCTGTGGATGCGGATCCGCCATTGGCTGTTACATTCCCTGCGCAAACACTACTTCCTGATTTGCGCATCCCGATTGCTTCTCTTAACGGTGATTTGGAATATGTGGTGCCAAAGCCGGTAATTGAGGACGACGATGATTCATTTCAACCACAGATTCGAATAGCAGGTACGACGACGTGGCTGGACGTTGTTGATTCAGCTGATCCAGACTCTCCGTATATCATTCCCGGTGCGGTCACTGGTCGAGACTGGACGGTGCCCTACAAGATTCGACGCAGCTTGTTTAGAGAGGAGCTTACGCCCGAAGCGCCTACCCAATGGGAGTTCCGATATATTTTCTTTGCTGGCGGTATTAATGATGTCGCATCCAGTACCGCTACCTTCGCCATCGATCTTACACCGCCCTACAGAGTAAAAACCCCGCCCGGCTCCGACCGAAACCCCGGAGCGCCTACATGGCCTGCCGATTTAGGGCCGACTGTTCCCATTGATGAAGCCTACCTCGAAGGCAAAACCCATATCATCGTCAAGCCCGCGATTCCCGCAAACTACGAGGCAACTGACGTTTACAGATTTTTCTTCGGGCCTGCGCCGGATCCCGGCCGCGATACTCCCGTATTTAATGCTGTACTGTCGGCGGCTCGGGAAGCTGCAATTGAAGTCAAAGTGTTTGTCGATGCCGCTGATGGTCCTCATCAGCTTATTTATGTGTCCAAAGATCTGCCAGGAAATGAAGGGCGCCGATCAAACTTCAGTCAGCGTACCGTTCAACATGCCAAGGATCCCGATCCCGATACGGTGGTACCACCGATTGTCACGCTGGCAAATGGTACCGATGGCGACAACTTGATCGATCTTGCAGACACTCAGTTTGATTCTCAAGGTGTGGAGTTCAAGGTCAAAGTGCCTACTCCCAATGCTCCAGCGGATACGATTGCCGGCTACTGGGGGGGGCAACAGGTAGGCACCGAGCAGCGCGTGGGTGCCAATACCGAACTGACGTTTTACGCCCCCTATGATCTGGTCAAGCAGGTATACGGCGATACCGATGGCATCGTTAAAACCAATGTCAGTTTCAATATGTTTCGTGGTATCCGTCCGTTGGCTGACTCAAACGTTGAAATCGATGTTGATATTTCATATATCGGTCCGGATCCAATAACCATTGGTCTGGAGGCGCCAACGCTGAAGACAACTGCGGGCACTGACAACGCAATCGAGGAGGGTGATTACGGAGATAACGCCATTACTGCGACTATCAAACTTTTTGCTGCCCCCCCGACAGAGGAAGGTTGGCTGATCGATCTGTTTTATGACGACATCCAGATTGGCGACCCCATCCCGTTAACAACAGGTCAAGAGGGCAAGGAAATAACTCATGTCATTCCTTGGTCTGTTATTCAACAGCAGGAAAGTGGGCCCAAGGTTCTACGGTATACCCTCTACACTCCGGGCTCGAACAACCCAACTCCGTCGAGACCGAGGGATATCCCGGTCGACCCATTCCCGATTGAAATGGCTGCGCCGGTAATATTGGGTCTGGCGGGGTCGGTAAGAAGGATTGGATGCTCCACCTTGAACTTCCCTACGGAGACTGTCCCAAATGATGGTACCGCGAGACGAAATTTGCTCGTTCGTGTATTGCCCAATACGTATACGGTCGATGGTGAAACCATTACTTTGAAGTATCAGGCATTTGAGCGGGCGGAGCCGACGAAACCTATTCCCAATACAGATGCAACGGCGACTTACCCAATCTCGGGGACATTTCCTACCGATGGTGCGCTAATCAATATTGGTGATTACGAGGAAGATTTCAAACCGGCTCATATGCAGCTTGGCAGGTTGACTTATTCCATTTCCCGCGGGGGAGCTGGTAATAATCCGACACCAGACTCGCTGCCTGCTGAGAGCACGCTGGATCTGGATGACAGTCAAGGTCGTTTTTGTGAGGAATTTATTCCCGTGCCAAATCCATGATGGATGATTTTTGGGGGGGCGATCGCAAAGTTTGTGACCGCCTCCTCCGATTACTTACATCTGATATTAAAACTTTTAGCCCGAAAGAATTTTCGCCAACTAATTGAGGATAACTCCTACATAAATTTATGAGTCTTCTCTATAGCCTTGCGCCCCTCCAGGAATGGCTACGACTGCCATTTCACCAGTCAGACAGCAGGTATTCACTATGCGGGGTAAGTCATTGTCGGGTCCAGGCCGTTCGCGGCGTTACATAGTTTTGAGCCCATCGTTGTTGGCAATTTTGAGTGCCTGCGCCAGCGCGGCTCCGGTGGTGGGCCGCGAGGAAACGGTAAACGGCGGCACGCCGGAACGCTGGGACCTTTCCCAGAACGCCACGCTGACAGTCAACGGTGCGCAAACGCTGGCCATCAACTCTGAAAATTCCACATTGATCGTGAATCCTGGTAGCACAACGCAGCAGATCTCGGCTCGCGAAGGGTCAACGGTCAATCTGAGCAATGCGACCGTTTCGGCTACCGGGGGCTTGGCGGCGGTCTTTTTAAGTAGCTCTCAAGCGACGATCGACAGCAGTTCGATTACCGGAAATCGCGTTGGACTCCAAGTGGTTCGCGATGCCAATACACAGGATGGCTCCAATGTTTCTGTTACCAATGGCACGAAGATCACTGGTGTGACCGGGGGAGCGTTGGTCAGTGCCTTCAGCGTCCTGAACCTCAGCGATTCCGACCTTCTCGGCACCGGAGCCAGCAGCTACGGACTTCGGCTGAATAGCGGTCAAGCCACGGCCCGAAACAGCTCTATCATTGGTGGTCGAGAAGGCGTCGTCATCGATGCCGATCTCAATCAGGTTCAACCGGCGACGTTGAATCTTGAGAACACTACAGTGCAAGGCAAAACCGGCGCTGCCATTCTGGTCGACTTGGCTAACACCACGGATTCCACGGCGGCCATTACGTTGACCAACTCGCGCTTGCTCGCTGGCAACGGCACCTTACTGGATGTCCGAGGCGGGGCGGATGCCTCGCTGGTGGTCAACGACAGTACGCTCAATGGTGACATCGTCACGGAGCAGGGCAGCACCACAAAGTTGACTCTGCAAAACAACTCGAAGCTGACAGGCCAATTGCAAAATGTGGCCAGTGCCACGATCAATGACAGTTCCCAGTGGGTACTGACGGGTAATAGCAGTATCGACCAGTTGAGCCTGAACAACGGTGGCTCGGTGGTCTTCGGGGCTACCGACGCCTTTTATCAACTCAACGTAACGTCCTTGTCTGGCAATGGCCGTTTTGTGATGGGCACCAACTTCACCACGGGTGAAACGGATGTGTTGAATGTCACGGGCACCGCCCAAGGGACACATGAACTGCTGATCGCCAGCAGTGGGCTTGACCCTGCTAGCGGACAACCTGTCCGCGTGGTGCAAACCGCAGGCGGCGACGCTCGGTTTTTCATGAGCCGTGATGTCGATCTGGGGACGTATTCCTATGGTCTGGCGAAAAGTGGCAACGACTGGATACTCGATCCCACTACGCGGACCATCAGTCCTGGGGCTCGCTCCGTACTCGCCCTGTTCAACACGGCCTCAACGGTATGGCTGGGCGAATTGACTTCATTGCGCACGCGTATGGGCGAATTGCGCTTCAACGGTGGTCAATCCGGCGCGTGGGGGCGTACTTACACCAACAAGTACAACATCGCCGATGGCTCGGGTGTCGGCTATCAGCAACGTCAGAGCGGGTTTACTTTAGGGGCGGATGCGCCGCTGCCGGTGGGTGACGGGCAGTGGCTGGTCGGGGTGATGGCAGGTCAGAGTCAATCCGACCTCGATCTTGACGCAGGCACCTCCGGGAGCGTGGACAGCTACTATGTGGGTGGTTATGTGACCTGGCTGGATGCGCAAACCGGTTATTACTTTGATGGAGTATTGAAGGCCAACCGCTTCAACAATGATGCCAAGGTAGGGCTGAGTGATGGAACGCGGGCCAAGGGTGACTACGACAATTCCGGGGTCGGTGGTTCGGTGGAAATCGGTAAACACATCAGTCTTGCTGACGGAAACTTCCTGGAACCCTACACGCAATGGTCTGCAGTGGTCATTGAGGGCAAGGACTATTCCTTGAGTAATGACCTGCAGGCAGAAGGTGATCGAACTCGTTCATTCATCGGTAAAGTGGGTGTTACTGCCGGTCGAAATATCGAACTGGATCAGGGGCGGATTTTACAACCTTATATTCGACTTGCCTGGGCACATGAGTTTGCAAAGAACAATGAAGTCCAGGTGAATAACAATGTGTTCAACAATGACCTGTCCGGCTCTCGTGGGGAACTGGGTGCTGGCGTCGCTGTAGCGATAGCCAGGAGTTTCAGCGTGCATGCCGATTTCGAGTACAGCAACGGCCGGTACTTTGAGCAGCCCTTGGGTGCCAACATCGGAATTCGCTATATCTGGTGAACGAGGCAATAAAAAAGGAAGCAAAAGCTTCCTTTTTTTTGTTTGCCGGTATTATGGTTATGCGGCGATCAACCGATATCCACGCAATTTCATGATGTCTCCCTTTGCTGCGAATCTAACCTCCAAGGTTAGTTCTTTCTCCACATCGTCGTCTCGATTCTCCACCACGACGTTGTTCAAGTTCCCGGAAAGAGTAGCGGAATCAGGATCATAAGCGATGATGGTTGTCCCCGAACGCTGAGTATAAGTTACAGGCTTGGCTGGATCGCTGTTGTCGACAAATGTCAGGCGAACCTCATGGGATGTTGGTGTCAGTTCGTAGCTGTCATTCGGCAGGTTTTTGGAGAAGGACAGGGTGATTTCTTTGGTCGTAAAGTCCATTTTACGCTGACGAGCAAACATTACGTAGGCCTCACCATGCGGCAGCGGGAAGGTTTGCTCGGAGAGTTCAACCAGGCTTGCTTCAAACTGTTCTACGGCGTTGATTGTCCCTACACACTCACCTGTGCCGATTGCATTTCTACGTTTGAGAATTTTATTGATCATTTTTGCGGTCTCCATGTCATGACGAGATATCCCGTGATTAAAGGAAACTTTCGGGATGAGCTATCAGAGCGCTAATGAGGCCAACTGTAAACTGTCAGACTTGACAGTTTACAGTTGGCCAGAAGTGTGGTTTCCGAAATTTGGTTATTGGCGAAGGTTAGTTTTGATGGGGAACGTGATTTAAACGGGTCAGGCTCCCGATCATCAGGTTAGCGGATCTGCGCCGCCCGCTTGGAAGGACGGTCTCTGTGGACAATAAAATAATCAGCCAAACAGTCCCGCCGCAATATTGATTGAAAATCCCAAAATAGCCGTGTTGAACACAAACCCGATCAGTGATTGCGCCAAAACGATTTTGCGAATATCCCGCGTTGCAACACCTACATCCGCCGTCTGCACCGCCACGCCGATGGTGAACGAGAAGTACAAGAAGTCCCAATAGTTGGGCGTGGTAAGCCCTTCAGCAAAACGCAACGCCGGCTCCTTGCCATCCCAGGTGTAATACAACCTCGCGTAGTGCACGCAGAAAATCACCCCGATCAGCAGCCACGAACCGATTACCGTCAGCGCGGTAAAACCGTAGTGCATGAGCTTGCGCGTGGTTTCCAGATCTTTGCTGCCCGCGAGTTCGAAGGTGATGGTCGCCAGACTGGCCAGTGCAGCGATGCACACCACGAAAAGCACCAGCCCGGCATTTTCGTCTTCGACCTCAGCGATACGTTTGACGTCCGGCGCCTTGGCGCGCACGGTCAGCCAGAACATCAGGATCAGGTAAGTCCAGACACCGGCGTTCCAGCCGATGAGGATTTTGCTGACGATGGAATCGGCGGGGGCCAGCAAACCGCTGGCGAGGCCGAGGAGGGCGGCGGCGGACAGGCGAGGGTGGGTGCGGGCGAGGAAGCGCATGGGGACTCGATGGGCCAGGGTGGTTCAGACACCTTAGCCCAGCGATGGCCGGTGTGACCACAGTGCTGGATGTTTGCAGAATCTCTGTGGGAGCGAGCCTGCTCGCGAAGGCGTCCGGTCAGTCAACATCGACGTTGAATGTACCGACGCTTTCGCGAGCAAGCTCGCTCCCACAATTGGTATCAGTGGGGTTTGGTGAAGCGTTGTACGAGCTTCATGACGACGACGAAGAAGACCGGCACGAAGATCACCGCCAGCGTCGCGGTAATCATCCCGCCGATCACTCCTGTACCGATCGCTTGCTGACTCGCCGAACTGGCACCCGTGGCAATGGCCAATGGCACCACGCCGAGAATGAACGCGAGCGACGTCATCACGATCGGCCGCAAGCGCAAGCGAGCAGCCTGCAACGTCGCATCAATCAGATCGTGACCTTCGTCATACAAGCTCTTGGCAAATTCGATGATCAGGATCGCGTTCTTCGCCGACAGACCGATGATGGTGATCAGGCCGACCTTGAAGAACACATCGTTGGGCATGCCGCGCAATGTCACCGCCAGCACCGCGCCGAGCACGCCCAGCGGCACTACCAGCAACACCGAGGTCGGAATCGACCAGCTCTCGTACAGCGCCGCCAGACACAGGAACACCACCAGCAACGACAGCCCAAGCAGAATCGGCGCCTGATTGCCGGACAAGCGTTCCTGCAACGACAACCCGGTCCACTCCTGGCCCAGTCCTTTCGGCCCCTGCGCCACCAGGCGTTCAATCTCCGCCATGGCCTCACCGGTGCTGTGCCCCGGCGACGGTTCGCCGGAAATCGCGATCGCCGGATAGCCGTTGTAACGGGTCAACTGCGCCGGGCCTTGAATCCAGTTGGCCTGCACGAACGCGGACAGCGGCACCATGTGCCCGGTGTTGTTGCGTACGTGCATTTTCAGCAGATCGGCCACCTGGCTGCGTTGATCGCCTTCGGCTTGCACGACAACACGCTGCATGCGCCCTTGATTGGGGAAGTCGTTGATGTAGCTGGAGCCGACGGCAGTCGACAGCATGTTGCCGATATCGGCGAACGAGACGCCGAGGGCATTGGCCTGCTTGCGGTCGACCACCAATTGCACTTGCGGCGCTTCGGCCAGCGCGCTTTCTCGCACGTTCATCAGTACCGGGCTTTTCTCGGCGGCTGCGAGCAGTTCGGTGCGCGCTTGCATCAAGGTCGCATGGCCGAGGCCGCCGCGATCCTGCAAGCGGAACTCGAAGCCGCTCGATGTGCCGAGGCCATCCACGGGCGGTGGCAGCACCGAGAATGCCATGGCGTCCTTGATTTCAGTCAGTGCGATATTGGCGCGATCGGCAATCGAGCTGGCGGCATCATCACTGCTGCGCTGCGACCAGTCCTTCAGCGTCGAGAACGCCAACGCTGCGTTCTGGCCGCTACCGGAGAAGCTGAAACCGAGAATCACCACCGTGTCACTGATCCCCGGCTCGTTGGCGTTATGCGCCTCAAGCTGTTCAGCCACGGCCACCGTGCGGTTCTTGGTCGCACCGGGCGGCAGTTGAATATCCGTGATGGTGTAGCCCTGATCTTCCACCGGCAGGAACGAGGAGGGCAGACGCGCAAAGCACAGGCCCAGTCCAACCAGCAGCACAGCGTAGATCAGCAGGTAACGGCCGCTGCGTTTCAGCGCATAGCCGACCCAGCCCTGATAGCGATCAGTCAGGCGCTCGAAGCGGCGGTTGAACCAGCCGAAGAACCCGGATTTTTCGTGGTGTTCGCCCTTGGCAATCGGCTTGAGCAGCGTCGCGCACAATGCCGGCGTCAGGGTCAGGGCGAGGAACGCCGAGAACAGAATCGACGTCGCCATCGACAGCGAGAACTGCAGGTAAATCACCCCGACCGAGCCTTGCATGAACGCCATTGGAATAAACACCGCGACCAGCACCAGCGTGATGCCGATGATCGCGCCGGTGATCTGCGTCATCGCTTTGCGTGTGGCTTCCTTGGGCGACAGGCCTTCGGTGGCCATGATCCGCTCGACGTTCTCCACCACGACGATGGCGTCGTCCACCAGAATACCGATGGCCAGGACCATGCCGAACATGGTCAGCACGTTGATCGAGAAGCCCAGCGCGAGCATGGTCGCGAACGTGCCCATCAGCGCCACCGGCACCACCAGCGTCGGGATCAACGTGTAGCGCACGTTCTGCAGGAACAGGAACATCACCGCAAACACCAGCAGCATCGCTTCGCCCAAGGTGTAAATCACTTTGGTGATCGAGACTTTGACGAACGGCGAAGTGTCGTACGGAATCTTGTATTCCACGCCCGCCGGGAAGTAGCGCGACAGCTCATCCATCTTCGCCCGCACCAGGGTCGCGGTGTTCAGCGCGTTGGCGCCCGGCGACAGTTGCACGCCGACAGCGGTCGACGGTTTGCCGTTGAGACGCGTACCGAACTGGTATTCCTGGCTGCCGATCTCGACCCGCGCGACGTCACCGATGCGCACGGTGGAGCCGTCGCGATTGGCCTTAAGCACAATGTCGGCGAACTCTTGCGGTGTCGACAACTGACCTTTCACCAGAATGGTCGCAGTGATTTCCTGGCTGGACGGATTGGGCAGATCACCGATGCTGCCAGCGGACACCTGAGCGTTCTGCGCGACGATGGCGGCGTTGACATCGGCCGGCGTCAGGTTGAACGCGATCAGCTTCTGCGGATCGATCCAGATGCGCATGGCCCGTTCGGCGCCGTACAACTGCGCCTTGCCGACACCGTCCAGACGCTTGATCTCGTTCATCACGTTACGCGCCAGATAATCGCTGAGCGCCACGTCATCGAGCTTGCCATCGCTGGAGGTCAGGGTGATCAGCAAGAGAAAACCGGACGAGACTTTTTCAACCTGCAAACCCTGCTGAGTCACCGCTTGCGGCAGGCGCGACTCGACCACTTTGAGGCGGTTTTGCACGTCGACTTGCGCCAGCTCCGGGTTGGTGCCCGGCTGGAACGTGGCTTTGATCGTCGCACTGCCGAGGCTGCTTTGCGATTCGAAGTACAGCAAGTGATCTGCGCCGTTAAGCTCTTCCTCGATCAGGCTGACCACACTTTCATCGACGGTCTGTGCCGAGGCGCCGGGATACACGGCGTAGATTTCGATTTGCGGCGGGGCGACGTCGGGGTATTGCGCCACCGGCAACTGCGGGATGGCCAGCGCACCGGCCAACAGGATGAACAGCGCGACGACCCAGGCAAACACCGGGCGGTCGATAAAGAACTGCGGCATAGAAAAGCGTCCTGCTTACTGACCAGAGGTCTGGGCAAGTGGAAGAGGGGTGTCGTCGATCTGCACGGTTTCGCCGGGGCGGGCGTGTTGCAGGCCTTCGATGACGATGCGGTCGCCGGGCTTGAGGCCGCCGGTGACGATCCAGCGATTGTTCTGCACCGCGCCCAGTTGCACTGGTTGCTCCGCGACGCGCATCTGCTCATCGACGGTCAGCACCTGAGCAATGCCGGCGCTGTCACGCTGCACGGCACGCTGCGGCACGGTAATGCCGTTCTGGATGGTGGCCTGCTCCAGACGCACGCGAATGAAGCTGCCCGGCAGCAAGTCGAGATCCGGGTTGGGGAATTCGCTGCGCAGGATGATCTGACCCGTGCCCGGGTCGACGGTGATGTCGCTGAAGAGCAATTTGCCTGGCAGCGGATACAGGCTGCCGTCATCCTGAATCAGCGTGGCTTTGACCTGATCCTGGCCGACTTCCTGCAGTTGCCCGGAACGGAACGCGCGGCGCAACTCGTTGAGTTCACGGGTCGACTGGGTGAGGTCGGCGTGAATCGGGTTGAGCTGCTGAATCAGTGCCAACGGTGTGGTTTCGTTCTGCCCGACCAGTGCGCCTTCGGTGACCAGCGCACGGCCGACACGACCGGAAATCGGCGCGGTGACGGTGGCATAACCCAGATTCAGTTTCGCCCGTTCGACGGCAGCCTTGTTGGCCGCAACGTCAGCGGCGGTTTGCCGGGCATTGGCGCGGGCGTTGTCGTAGTCCTGAGCGCTGATGGCTTTGTCATCGATCAACTGGGCGTAGCGTTGCTCTTGCAGTTTCGCTTGAAAGGCATTGGCTTCTGCCTTGCGCAACGCTGCTTCAGCGCTGTCGAGATCAGCCTTGAACGGCGCCGGGTCGATGCGAAACAGCACGTCGCCCTTTTTCACGTCGCTGCCTTCGCGGAAGGTGCGTTGCAACACCACACCGGCCACCCGTGCCCGTACTTCGGCAATCCGTGGTGCGGCGATGCGGCCGCTGAGTTCGCTGCTGATTGTCAGGGGATGCGCTTCGAGCGTCTCGATGCGCACCGTGGCCGGTGATGCCTGATCCTCGGCTTTCGAGGATGAATCACAGGCGCTCAGTGTCAGCGCCATCGCGATCAGGCCGAGTCCGGCCAGCAGTTTCTTCGACATGTACAACCCCCAATATTGATGTCCGCATCCTACGGGCAGACGCCGAGATTAGCGGTGAAGCTTTGTAGGCGCTGTGTGAAATTGTGTAAGGGTTTTGCTCAGGGATGGGCGAGGGCGTATATCCTTCAGGTCTTGAATTCTTTTGTGACGGTTAAACCGCTTTCGCGAGCAAGCTCGCTCCCACATGGGTTTTGTGAACAGTGCAAAACCACTGTGGGAGCGAGCTTGCTCGCGAAAGCGGTCTGACATCCACCACAGCAATATCTGGATCACCCCATGCCCAACATCCTCCTGGTCGAAGACGACACCGCCCTCGCCGAACTGATTTCCAGCTACCTGGAGCGCAACGGTTATTCCGTCAGCGTGATCGGCCGTGGCGACCATGTGCGCGAGCGGGCGCGGGTCAATCCGCCGGATCTGGTGATCCTCGACCTGATGCTGCCCGGCCTTGATGGACTGCAAGTCTGCCGTTTATTACGCGCCGATTCGGCGACGCTGCCGATCCTGATGCTGACGGCTCGCGACGACAGTCACGATCAAGTGCTGGGCCTGGAAATGGGCGCCGACGATTACGTCACCAAACCGTGCGAGCCGCGCGTGTTGCTGGCACGGGTGCGCACCTTGTTGCGCCGCAGCAGCCTCGGCGAACCTTTGACCGCCAATGACCGCATTCTCATGGGCAATCTGTGCATCGACCTGTCTGAGCGCACCGTGACGTGGCGCGATCAGCCGGTCGAGCTGTCCAGCGGCGAATACAACTTGCTCGTGGTGCTGGCCCGACATGCCGGCGAAGTGTTGAGCCGCGACCAGATCCTGCAGCGTCTGCGCGGGATCGAATTCAACGGCACCGATCGCTCGGTGGACGTGGCGATTTCCAAGCTGCGCCGCAAATTCGACGACCACGCCGGCGAGGCGCGCAAGATCAAGACCGTGTGGGGCAAGGGCTATCTGTTCAGCCGCTCAGAGTGGGAATGCTGAGCTGATGTTTCGCATCCTGTTTCGTCTGTATCTGGTGACGATCGTCTCCTACAGCGCGGCGATCTATCTGGTGCCGGATCTGGTGGTCATGGCGTTCCGGGATCGCTTCGTCACTTACAACCTCGATTATTCGCGCGGTCTGCAATCGCTGATTACCCGTCAGTTTCACGCCGTGCCGCAGGAGCAGTGGCCGGCGCTGGCGGCGTCGATGGACAAGGATTTTCAGCCGCTGCACATCGTCCTCGCGCGGATCGACGATGCCGGGTTCACCGCTATCGAGCAGCAACGCCTGCGCCGTGGTGAAAACGTCGTTCGCATTGGCGACTGGGGCTGGCGCACGCTGGCGGTGACGCCGCTGGACGACACCACCGCCGTGCAAATGGTCGTGCCGCCGGATCCGCTGGACGTCAATCTGTTGTACTGGAGCATCAACGTGCTGATCGGCGCGAGTCTGCTCGCCTGCCTGTTGATGTGGCTGCGCCCGCACTGGCGTGATCTGGAACGCCTCAAAGGCACTGCCGAACGCTTCGGTAAAGGTCACTTGAGCGAGCGCACAAAAATCGCCCCGAGCTCCAACATCGGCAGCCTCGCCAATGTTTTCGACACCATGGCGGGCGATATCGAAAACCTGCTCAATCAGCAACGTGACCTGCTCAACGCCGTGTCCCATGAACTGCGTACGCCACTGACTCGTCTGGATTTCGGCCTGGCTCTCGCCCTGTCCGATGACTTGCCGAGCGCCAGCCGCGAGCGCTTGCTGGGACTGGTCGCGCACATTCGTGAGCTGGATGAGTTGGTGCTGGAGTTGCTTTCCTACAGCCGCTTGCAGAATCCGGCGCAATTGCCGGAGCAGGTCGAGGTGTCGCTGGATGAGTTCATCGACAGCATTCTGGGCAGTGTCGATGAAGAGCTGGAGTCGCCGGAGATCGTTATTGATGTATTGCTGCACGGTCAGTTGGAGCGTTTTTCGCTCGATCCACGCCTGACCGCGCGGGCGATCCAGAACCTGCTGCGCAATGCCATGCGTTATTGCGAAAAACGCATTCAGATTGGTGTGCAGGTCAATGCCGAGGGCTGTGAGATCTGGGTCGATGATGACGGCATCGGTATTCCCGATGATGAGCGAGAGCGGATTTTCGAGCCGTTCTATCGACTTGATCGCAGTCGGGATCGGGCTACGGGTGGTTTTGGTCTTGGTCTGGCGATCAGCCGTCGCGCGCTGGAAGCACAGGGCGGCACACTGACCGTAGAGTCTTCACCGTTGGGCGGGGCACGCTTTCGGCTGTGGTTGCCCAATAACGCCTGAGCTGCGTGACGCTGAAAATCTACCTGTGGGGCCGAGCCTGCTCGCGAAGGCGTCGGGTCAGTCAACGCATACCTGGCTGACATACCACCTTCGCGAGCAGGCTCGCTCCTTGGGAATTGCGTTGTTCAGACCAGCTCTGTGGATTGAATCAACCCGACCCCGGCACTTTGCATCCGCTCAATCGCTGCCGCCAGTGATCCATTCAGATCGATCGCCCGGCACGCATCCATCACCACATAAGTATTGAACCCCGCCGCCCGTGCATCCAGCGCCGAAAACATCACGCAGAAATCCAGTGCCAGCCCCACCATGTAGACCGTATCGATCCCGCGCTCTTTCAGGTAGCCGGACAGCCCCGTGGTGGTGCGGCGATCGGCTTCCAGAAAGGCTGAATAGCTGTCGATATCCGGATTGCAGCCCTTACGAATGATCAGTTGGGCGTGAGGCAGGTCAAGTTCCTGGTGAAACTCGGCCCCCGGTGTCGATTGCACACAATGGTCGGGCCAGAGCGTCTGCTCGCCATAATGCAACTGGATGACATCGTAGGGCTGGTGCCCGGGATGACTGGACGCGAATGAGGCGTGACCGGTCGGATGCCAGTCCTGTGTCATGACCACTTGGGTGAACTGGCGGGCGAGTCGGTTGATCAGCGGCACAATCAGGTCTCCTTCGGGGACCGCTAATTGACCGCCGGGGGTGAAGTCGTTTTGAACGTCGATCACCAGTAAGGCAGAACGGGATGAATCTGGCATCGTGGAGGCATCCTCGGAAAAATACGCGCTGAGCATAGTGCAGGAACTAGCTAGTGATTAAGCGGCTTTTTAACAGTTTTGCCTTGTCTTCCAGCGCCATCGGGGCGTCGTGTCCGATCAGCATCCAGGCGTGTTCACGTTCAGTCCAATACACCACGTTCATCTCACGCCGACGCTCATGGGCCAACGGCTGACTACCGCTGTTCGAGCGGGTCACACACAGCGCCAATGGTCCATGTTTCGCATCCAGATAAACGATCTGCGCAATCGGTACGCCGTCGTACTCCAGCATCTGCGCCCGTTTGAATTCGGCATCAGGCAGCTTCAAAGTGGCTGGCGCAAGGTTCAGGCCCAGGCGCGCATCGACGGTGCGCAGTTGCGCGCGTTGGGAGGCTTCGTCGGTGGGCAGGTGATCGAGCGTTTGCGGCACATACAGCGCCATGTAATCGCCCACCAATGCCCGCCAGTTGTTCGATTGCGCGGCGTGCCAGCCGAGGAATAACCGGTCGGCCAATACGCCACCGGCCAACAGCGCAGCGGCGGCGCCACCGATAAACCAGCGGCGATTGAAGCCCGGAGGCTGCGGCGCTGGAATGGCGTCCAGCCGCGCTTGCAGACGCTCCAGCGGGGCCTGTTGCGCCAGCTCGTCATAGGCGTTCTTGTACGGCAGGTTGCTGCGGCTGAGCCATTGCACGCGCAGACTCAGCAGTGAGTCTTCGGCAATGGCGTTGTCGAGTTGATGGCGATAGTCGTTGTCGAGTTCGCCGTCGAGGTAGGCGACCAGTTGCTCATCCGAAGGTGGGTTCATGATCGGTCTCCTTCGGTGGATTTCGGCACGGTCTGCAGCGGTGGGTATTCGGCGAGTTTGAGGCGGGCGGTGGCCAGGCGGCTCATGACCGTGCCGATCGGCACTTGCAGGATTTCAGCGACTTCGCGGTAGGACAAGCCTTCGACATAGGCGAGGTAGACCGTTTCGCGCTGGGTCTCGGGCAGCGCGTCGACGCGGCGGATCACTTGCGCGGCCATCACATGCGTCTGCGCGGCGTACTCACCATCAAACGCCAGTTGTCCATCGGCATCGACCTGGCCCGCACCCTGACGCACGCGCCGAGCGCGCACTTCATTGAGCCAGATCGAATGCAGAATGCTCAGCAACCAGCGATCCATGCGCGTGCCGGCGATGTACTGATTGGCGCGCTCCAGCGCTCGCACGCAGGTGGCTTGCACCAGATCCTCGGCCACGTGCCGATTGCGCGACAGCAGTAGACCGTAGCGCCACAGTCGCGCCAGGTGCTGCCCGAGTTCTGCTCTGAATGCCTGATCGTTGAAGATGATGGCGGCCCTTATAAGTGCTCAGGTTTTCGATGAGTCGTTGATGGCTTCGGCCAGGTCCCGGTATTCCTCGCACGACGTGCCGCAAATCGATTGGATCTGCTGCAACTGCTCTTGCGCCAGGTCGACGCGGCCTTTGATCACATAGGCCTCGCCGAGGTATTCGCGCACTTGCGCGTACTGCGGATCGAGTTTCACCGATTGCAGGTAATAACCGATGCCCTCGTCAGTGCGCCCCAGCTTGCGCGTGGCGTAGCCGCGATAGTTGAGAGCCTTGGCGGTGTGCGGTTGCTTCAGCGTGTCGAGCAACGCCAGGGCCTCTTCGTAGCGACCGGCCTTGGCAAGGCGATAGGCGTAATCAGTACGGTCGGCATCCGAAAGTGCTTTGCTGACTTGCATCACACACTTCTGGGTTTTGCTGTCCCAGACCTGGCCTTTCGGGCATTCCGGCTTCTGCACCGGCGCGTCTTCATCGCCATTGGCCAGGGCCAATTGGCTGGACATCGCCGCGACCAGTAACAACGGGGCGGCGAACATAACGGAACGGATAGTCATGGGCAAGGCTCCACAGAAAGTTATGGTTCACTTTGAACACCACAGGGTGAATTTTTATTCATTGCTTTATCAGTGACTGTTCAAGGTAAGCGTAAATTCAAGCGCTATGCTCGGGAGCGTCTGCCGTCGATCCGATGTTTTGCCGTAAGGAGAGTTGCCATGACCGATCACGTCCATCATTCAGCCGCTGCCGGCTACAAAAGCGCTGCCGACACCTATGTGAAAGGTCGGCCGGACTATCCGCCGCAGGTCAGTGAGTGGTTGGCCGCGACGCTGGGCCTGGATGGGCATAAAACGGTGATTGATCTGGGGGCCGGCACCGGCAAGTTCACCGGACGCTTGGTGGCGACGGGCGCGCAAGTGATCGCGGTTGAACCGGTGCCGCAGATGCTCGAAAAGCTGTCTGACGCCTGGCCTGATGTGCTGGCCGTGAGCGGCACGGCGACCGATCTGCCGTTGCCGGACGCTTCAGTCGATGCGGTGATTTGCGCGCAAGCGTTTCACTGGTTCGCCAGTGCCGAGGCGCTGACCGAAATCGCTCGAGTACTCAAGCCCGGAGGCAAGTTGGGGCTGATCTGGAACCTGCGTGACACCGACGTCAGTTGGGTGCCGAAACTGGACTCCATCGTCAATGCGCTGGAGGGTGACACGCCACGCTATTACACCGGCGCCTGGCGCAAAGCGTTTCCGCACCCGGCATTCGCGCCTTTGCAGGTCGAGCGGTTTCACCATGGCCATACCGGCTCGCCGGAAGACGTGATTCTCAATCGGGTGCGCTCCACCAGTTTCATCGCCGCGCTGCCGGAGGCGCAACGGGCGAAAATCGATGAACAGATTCGTGCGTTAATCGCCACAGAGCCGGAACTGCGTGGCAGGGATGTGGTGACAGTGCCTTACGAAACCGCGGCGTTCGTCGCCGTGAAAAAAACCTGACATGTGGGAGCGAGCCTGCTCGCGAAGGCAATCTACCCGGCATCCGATAACCCGGATCAACCCACCCGAGCCAGATCCACCGCCTTCCTGTTGCGCTCGCGAACCCCACGCACCACCAGATACAACAACGGCCCAACCGAGACAAAAACCGCCGTCAACAACAAATATGGCACCACCGACCAGAGCGACTGCCCACGCGACCGCGCATCCTTAACCATCCAGATACCCGCCAGTGCGGCCAGCAGATACAGATCAATCACCACCTGCGCGGTGTCGGGCCGCGACATCAGGCTGATGCCGAAGTCGATCAACGACTGTTCAGCCTGGAGCATCACCGAAACGGTGTAACCGCTAAACGCGAGCAAAGCCGTGAGGGGCAGGGCGATCGACATCATGCATTCCTTCCGTGGTGTGATGAGAGAGTCGCCAGACTAACGCTGCCGCGCAAAATTGGCCATTGACTCGGCAATAGCGCACAGGCTAATTTCCAGCCCATGACTTCGACTGTATCGCGCTGCCAGCCAATGATTATTACCGCCATTCCTCATTTGGCGGGCTAGCTCACGACTGCAGCACCCAACCCGCCCTAGAGGCGGGTTTTTACTTTCTGTCTCCGGGGTTTTGAAAAATGTCAGGAGACGACCATGCCGCACAGCCCCGATCAGCAAACCCTGCTTGAGCACTACGTGAAAAAGATCCTCGCCGCGCCAGTGTACGACCTCGCGGTGCGCACGCCTTTGCAAGCGGCACCGGCGCTGTCGGAGGCGCTGGGCAACCGGATTCTGCTCAAGCGCGAAGACCTGCAACCGACGTTCTCTTTCAAGATCCGTGGCGCCTACAACAAACTGGTGCAGCTCAGTGAAGAGCAAAAGGCGCGCGGGGTAATCACCGCCTCGGCCGGCAATCACGCGCAAGGAGTGGCATTGGCAGCACGCGAGCTGGGGATCGCGGCGACCATCGTCATGCCGGCGACGACGCCAGAATTGAAAGTGCTGGGTGTGCGCAGTCGTGGCGCTGAAGCGCTGCTGCATGGCGAGAGTTTCCCGTTCGCCCTGGCGCATGCGCTGCAACTGGCAGAACAGAGCGGACGCACCTTCGTGTCACCGTTCGATGACCCGGCGGTGATCGCCGGGCAGGGCACCGTGGCGATGGAAATCCTCCGCCAGCATCAAGGTTCGCTGGATGCGATTTTTATCCCGGTAGGTGGTGGCGGTCTGATCGCCGGCATCGCGGCCTACGTCAAATACCTGCGCCCGGAAGTGCGGATCATCGGCGTCGAATCCGAACACTCAGCGTGCCTGAAGGCCGCGCTGGAAGCCGATCAGCGCGTCGTGCTGCCGAGTGTTGGCACCTTCGCCGATGGCGTGGCGGTAGCGCAGATTGGCGCGTTCGGATTTGAGGTTTGCCGTTTCTGCGTCGACGAAGTGATCACCGTCAGCAACGACGACCTCTGCGCAGCGATCAAGAACATCTACGACGATACCCGCTCGATCACCGAACCTTCCGGCGCACTGGCCGTTGCGGGGATCAAGCAATACGTAGCGCGAACCGGGGTGAAAGAGCAGACATTCGTGGCGATCGACTCGGGCGCCAATATCAACTTCGACAGCCTGCGCCATGTCGCCGAGCGCGCCGCGTTGTGCGGCGTCTCGGCGTGAAGCGGCTTACGGCAGCAGAGGGCGCAGAAAGCTGCGCTCATAGCTGACGATGAACTTCTTCTCGACCAGGCTGGCCACCAGTGCGGTGCTTTCCGGATCGGTCATCGCGATGTGCCGATAGCTTTCGTAATCCGCCAGTGACGGAAAACTGAACAGGCAATAAGCGATGTTGCTCGCGCCTTCGGACGGCAAAAAGTAGCCGTGATGAGTGCCACCCAAGCGCTCGACGATGCCGAGCCAGGCCTTGGCATAGGCCTCGAACTCAGGCAATTGGTAGGGATCAATGACATATCGGACGTGGCAGGTAATCAAGTAACACACTCCCTGTTCGGGTTATTCCTGCAGGGCGGTACCGACTTTGTCCGACGCCGACCAGATGCGATAACGCACTTCGACATCGGACGGCGCATACACCACGACCGGCAACTTGCTGTTGTACCGCAGCATGAAGCCGTCACCGACGACCGGCACAAAGGCGCGTTTCTTCTGGCTGCCGGGTGGGCAGGCCATCATCGTGCTCATCGGCCCAATGACTTTTTCCAGGCGATAGAACGGATAACCCCAACCTTCAAGATTCTTCTCATCGAGAACACCGCCCAAACGCTGGCGGTTGCAGTCCACTTCCAAAGTTTTGCCGGCGAGGATTTCAACCTGGAAGTTGTCTTCCTGCTCTTGCTTGGGCAAGTGAATGACCTGGCGGGTGAACCCGGCTTCAGCCTTCGGGAATGGCGCGACGTCTTCAAGCTTGGCGGCGTGGGCGAGGGTGGACAGGCTGGCGATGAACAGCCCGGTGGTCGCGTAAACGCGGAAAGAACCCATGGAAGCCTCCGTGCGGGTGTAGGGTGGATAACGGGCATTCTTACCGTCATGGGCCGTGATTGCAAACCAGCGTCGAGTTGCAAATTGCAGTACCCGCCGAGGCCATTCTTGCAATTTGCAAGTAGCCAAATACTGGCACCGCCGCCAAGTGCTTGATTTCATGAGGTTGAAAATGAACCGATGAAAGGCACGCTTTATGCGTCTTTTCAGTGCGGCGCACCGGCCTTGGGCGCCTACACTCCAATGGGCATTTCGCAGTACCACCGCTTGTCGCACCAGGGAAACAGCGGGGACACACCCGTGCAGGGGCAGCAACGGTCAGCGTGAATACTTGATTGGCATCTCACAGTAAGGAGAGGGTTTCGCCATGTTTCTGTCTGCCTTGGAACTACGCAATATCATTGAAAGCAGTTTTCTGCCGAAACGCTGCCAGTGCACGCTGTCGCCGGACTTGTCGATGACCGTCAAGGTTTTCGGCGATCACCAGACCGATCAAGTCGATCTGCTGGTCAGTGGGATCGACGCCAGCCACCTCAATGGCTGTCGTGAAATCAACGAACTGATCGCCGGGCTGCGCTCGGATCTGAACCAGCAAACTGTGCAACATCACTACAGCCCACGCTCTAGAGTCGTCTAACGCACCGTTTCACCCAGTTCGACCGTCACGCGCCGGGCCTGCACAAAACCAAGGCCCAGCGCGAACTCGACCAGCACCGCGAGCAAAATCCCGGGGCCGGCATGACCGTTCAGCCATTCCGCAAAACCCAGCACCGCCAAACCAAAACAACCGACGATAAACCCGTTGCTCAGCGCATTGCGCCCCAGCGACGGCGGTGCGTTGCGCACCAGATAAAACATCACCCCCAACGCCGCAAACAGCACCGCACTGCGCCGCGCGACAAACCCGGCAGCTTCGGAATACTCGATGCTCCAGATCGCCAGCAGGCTCTGCGGGAAAACGCCCCAGGCCAGCGCCAGCAAAAAACACAACGAACACGTGAAGCCCGACAACGTGCGAAACGACAACTGCATGGCGAATCCTTGCGGCAGTGAGGAGGGCCCCGAGCATAACCGCCGAAACTCCCCACGCCTACCGCAAACCCGCAAATCAGACGTTTCTGTCAGTTCTGGAAGTTGCACGCGTCAGACAATTTCCGATAGCTGATTTCCTCGGGCTTACCGGCGTTGTCGATGTACTTCATGTCGGCCGTGACCACTTTGCACAGTTGCGTTGGCGGTTCGGTCAACGACACCACTTTGGCCACCTGCAGCGGCATGCCGTACTCATACGGCACGGCTTTGGACGTGGCAGAGGTGTCATTGGCCTGGGCCACCCCGGCAAACGCGGTGCAGGCGAGGGCGGCGGTGAGCAATAAAGGACGAATGTTCATGAAAGGACTCCCGAGTGACGGTTCTAGAGTTCGGCGTGATGCACCCGAACCTGCCGCACTGGGCAACAGCCAGAATGGCTGAGGGCGTGCGGTTCAGTAGAGTTTTTGACCACGGCGTTAAGGGATGGTTAACCGAGCTGAACGCCGGCTGTCAGGGAGTGGGGTGGTTTTTCTTTGGAAGGTTTGGCGAATTCCTACAAAGGCTGGTGCCTTGTCTGCTTTCGGCGGCTGGAGCGGGGCGGTTATTGTCGGTTGCCGCTGCAAAATCAGTGGTTCGGGTTTGGTCACCTGATAACTGCCCTTATTGCAGATGTGCCATCATTTGCGCTGCGGACATCTGTGTCCGTGCGGTGCATAGCTGTGGCGGCTGTGTGCAGGACGCCTTCGGGCGAGCTGAGTTGGGGTTGTTCTCGGTTGACCAAGCCTGCACACAGTCCGCCTCCCACTGTTTGGTCACAGTGCTGGCGGTTACTTTCGACCCAATTGAGTAATCACCTATGCCGATAATCAAACTGCTACAAAACCGCTATCTCCCCCTCAGCAGCAACGTCACCGAAACCCCGACACTGCTCATCGACACCCAAGCCAACCCGAAAGACATCCTCGAAGCCGCCGTCCAGCGCATCCGCGCCGCCGCCGACCTGCTCGAAACCCTGCATTGCCTGTGCTTCAAGCACGCCGACGTGCAGGACATTCCACACATCACCCATGCGCTGTACCTGCTGACGCAGGATGGCAATGATTTGCTGCAGGTCGCGCAGCAGCAGATGTTGAGTTGGAAGGCGCCGGTTTGATGGGCTAGTGAAATCGGCAGGGGTGAACAGCCGAATTTACGTGGGCTGATTCACTTGCTGCCGGTTAATGCAAGCGGGGTGTTGTGCGACTAACCGCTGGGGCTGCGGTCAATCTCCTAGTTTGTCAGGGAAAAATGAGAGGGGTGGGTGAGTGTCTTTCCACTGTTTTGCGAAAACTTTTGATTGCTCGATTTGCTCGGGTGTCATCTTCTCAGCAATTTTTTCTATCTTCCGGTCAACATAATCTTGAATGCCTCCGGCATCATTCAAGTCTTTCATTAGATAGAACATCGCATAGCCTTCGACTAGATTCAGTGGGTAGCCAATTTTATCTGGCGTATGCGAAATGTAAGCACCATAGTTGCTCATGGCATCTTGCTCGCCAGTTTCAGCCGCAATTTTTAGCCAATGATGGACAGTTTGCATGTCGCCGTCCCTGTAAAGAATTTCCAGATAGTTATTCATCGCTTTAGGGTATCCACCCTCTGACGAAAGCCTTAACCAATTTCGGACCGATTCGTCGCGTTTCCCAGGGATAAAAAAGAATCCCTTCCCCTGCCGCTCACTCACCGCCATCCAATACTGCGCAAGTGGGTAACCAGCGTTTGCTGACTTTTCAAGCCATTCGTCATTCAAAGTTATTTCATACATCAAGAATAGAGACTCAGCGTCACCGCTGTTCGCTTTTGCCAACGCTAGTTCTTTAGCATACGTAAACCACTGAGCAGGACTTTTGGAACTGGCAGGGCAGTTATCCATTATCTTGCACAAATCCGAATTTTTACGGCCTAGCTGAATCATCGCGTATATGGAACCATTCATCGCAGCCGTTTCATACCAGTGCTGAGCTTCGGGCGTCATGTATCGGTTGCGTTTTCTTAGCGCTTCGCCTAGGTAGTATTGCGATTCCACGTTTCCAGCTTGCGCTTCTTTTTCTAATACAGGAAAGGCTGCATCAAGCTTTAGCTGATTATATAAAGTAATGCCTGCAGATACTTCGTGTGCTGGCAGCGACGCAAAAGTAGGTGTGGCACTTGTTAATAGTGTCGCGATAATAAAATATCTAAATAGCCTCACTGGCGTTAATATCCTAGCTTGTCAGGGAAGAACGAGAGAGGCGGGTGGTTGGCCTTCCACGTTTTTGCGAGCTCTTTTGCTTTTTCTATTTGCTCTTTTGACATGTTTTTTTCTATGCTGGGTAGTGTGTCATTGACGTCTCGTACTACATTGCCTCCACCATTAAGTTCCAGCAGGTTTGAAAGTAAAGCATATGATTTTATTGGGTCGAATGCGAAACCGTATTTTGAGTTTTCTTCGCCTATGTAGGATGCATATCCAAATACACCTTCTACGTAGCTCGAGTCAGCTGCTTTTTCGTTCCAGTTTCTGAACGAGGCTAAATCATTTTTTTCGATCATGATTGCGGCTAACCCCATCATTGCAAGTGGATAACCATTTTCAGCAGACGCCTTCATCCATCGTTCGATAGCTTGGTTGCGTCTCGAGGGTAGAAAAAATGAACCACTTCCTTCTTGGTACTTCGTCGCCAGACGGAACTGCGCAAGTGCGAATCCGTTCTCTGCTGATTTCTCCAACCAGTCATCGTTGCCTGTCATTTCATATAACAGGTACATTGATTCGCTATCTCCCTGCGCTGATCGTTGAATTGCAAGGCTTTTAGCTTTGATTACCCAGTTGCTAGGAGAGTCTTCACCTGGTGGACAGTTCTTCATGGTTGAACACAAGTCGTCTTCAGTTCTCCCAAGGCGAATCATAGAGTAGATATTCCCCTTTTTTGCGGAGCTTTCGTATGCTTTTTTAGCTTCCGGAGTCATGTGGCGGTTATTTTTTCTTAACGCTTCGCCCAGATAGTAGAGCGCCTCATCATCTCCGCCGTCAGCGGCGGTTTTCAAAAAATCGATCGCAGAAATGGCTTTGTATTGATTGTAGAGTTTTATCCCCTCGTTTTTTGATTTTTGTTGTTGGGTGGATAGCTCGGAGTTTGCATGTTTGCTGAACAGTATGCATGCAAACGCCAAGCTTAGAGTCAAGATTTTGAGTAGTTCAAAGTAACTTGGTCTCGCAATTAAGCTTGTTTTTAATTGTAGAGACTGATGCAAGATTAAAAGCCTATTTTTTCAGGGAAGAAAGAAAGAGGCGGGTGAGTAGCCTTCCATTCAATCGCATATTTTTTTGCTTCCTCAATTTGAGCGGGCGTCATTTTCTCCGCTATTTGAGGTAACTTGCCTTCGACATAAGCTTGAATGTTTCCACCACCATCCAGTTCTTTAAGCAAGGATACGAGTGCGTAGCCTTTAACGAGATCTATGGTATAGCCAACCTTGTCGGGAGTATGGGATAGATACGCACCATAACTTGCAACGGCGGCTTGGTAACCGGTTTTTGCCGCCACTTCCCACCAATATCGAACACTTTCTAAATCGTTCCGTTGGAAAAGGATCGATATATATTCAATCATCGCTGGGGGGTAGCCACCTTCAGAGGCGGATTTTAGCAACTCCTCCTCAGTATTCTTCCTCTTCCAAGGAAGTAAAAATGTGCCTTCGCCCTCGGCATAACGATTGGCGAGTAACCACTGTGAAGGTGCATATCCGGCTGCCGCTGACTTTTCCAACCACTTTAACTCTGCAGTTGCATTGTACAAAATCGCCATTGCTTCGGCATCCCCACTTACGGCGCGAGGAGTTGCGGTTTTTATCAACAGGTCTAACCATTCACTCGGTTTTTTGCTTCCTGGAGGACATTGATTGATGACGGAGCAAAGATCTCCTGAAGTCGTTGCAAGTTTGAACATTGCATAGTAATCGCCTTGGGAGGCCGAAGCCTCATACCACTTTTGTGCCTCGACGGTCATTCGCTGCTTTTGCTGGCGAAGCTCATCTGCTAGATAGAACTGTGCCTCCGAATCTCCAGCCTCTGCGGCAACACGTAGTTCAGATTCCGCCGGTTTGTATTGCTTGAATAACATTATCCCGCGAATTTTTGCAGCTTGTTGGTAAGGAGTCAGTTGGGCGAGCGTATGTCCAGAAAATAGTATTGTGATTGCAGTGAGAATGTTTATTAATGTGCGTGACATCTTATTTTCCCCCTTCAAATTGTTGGGGCGGAGGTGTATAGGTTGCTTTTCCACCGGGAACGAAAGTTTTTCCGTAATATTGAACTCTATGGCATGAGCCATCTAATCTGGCTCCTAAAAGCTTCACATGTGATTTGTAGCGCGAGCGCATTTCGTCATTTTCATCATTGTGTAATCTTAAAACGGCCTCTGACATAAAGTTGTCCATACGCAACCGATTTTCGCAATAATTCTGCTCTGCACCAATAGCTGTTTTGGTCCCAAAGCGATTCATACTCATACAAGCTTCTTCAAATTATGCTTGAGCAAGTGGTATCGTTCCTTGTGCGTTAGCTTGACGTACAATCAGTCCAAGCATCCGCTCAATAGCTTGTTGTTGAAGTAGTTGGCACTGGTCTTTTGAGTATGTTTTTGTTTTTGCGCCGCTTCCGCCGTATTCCTCTATCTTAAATTCTTCAGCAGCGGAAATTAGTGTCATGAACATAGGGCCAAGCGCACCAGGGGTTGCTGCTAAGATCCATTGGTCCAGCTCAGTTTGATTACGATAGTTCATAATCGTATGAGCGATCGTCGCCCCTCTACCTCCGCCGGTTAACGCCTCATACAACGACATTACGATATCAACACCTTGCATGTAAAACATTGCAACTTCAAAGCCATTAGCACCTAGGAAGTTTAGTTTGTCGATGTACTCGGCAGCTTCATCCGTAACAAAAATCAGCGATTTATCCTGATTTTTGTGCATCTCACGGCGCAGGAGGTTAATCAGGTCAATGACGCCGTCATAACCGACTTCGAACTGGAATTCGCCGCCGGCTCCGGCACCGACAATGACGGATGCCTTGAACCGCATGATGAAGCGGCCTTCGTGCAAGGAAATACCGATGTCTGCTGATGCACCGAGGCCGTATGCGGCGGTGAAACCGGCGGTCAGTCGCGCCAGACTCGACCATTGGCTGGCTTTGGTACTGTTGACGCTATTGGCCATTCCTGGTGAAGGCGCGGTGCGCAATGCTGCGATTTCTTTTGGCGGCGCCCAGTTCAAGGCGCCTGTCAGTAGGATCCCTGCCTGCACTCCCGCAAAGAGGTTGAACTGGGCTTTGGCGCCGTCCTCTACCCGAACTTTTGCCGCGTTACCTTCCAGCACCGGTTCGCTTCTCGCGGTTGCAGCGGTTGCATGTGTCGTATCCGGTCGTTTTGCGTCGGTGATTTCCGGTAGGTTCAGGCCGCCTTGCACGTTTGCACGTCCCAACTGCACGCTGGAGGAAAGGAGGAGGGTGGCGCCGGTGTATCCCCAAGCTCTAGCGCCCAGGTGGATCGAGAACCGACCTAGATTCAGGTTTTTGCGGTTTTTCTCATAGTCGAGGTAAGGGATCAGGATGTCTTGGGCCTGATCTCTGCCCGGAAGATCCATTTTCATCAATTCAACTTCGCCACGGGCGAGGTCAATGCCCAGACTCACTTCTGCCTTCGCGGAGGCTTTGAAGTTATCCGCCACACTGAATGTCGGGCCGGTTATCTTGGCGCCGGTGTGGATTGATGGCTGTGGCGGTGTGAGGCAACGCACGAGTTGAGCTTGAGGGCTATTGTCGAACAGGCGCAAGGAGCTTCTGACTTCTTCCTTGAACAGCAACTGACGAAGACGAAGTCCCCAATCCTTGCGGGCTCCGGCATCCTCAAAGGTTTCGACCTTGTAGTTCTTCGATTTCAGGTAAGAGTGGAACATTTCCACATCAAACCAGCCTTTCTCATCAAACCAGTCACTCTGCTGATCTTTGATGGCGAGTGCACCTTCAAGCCGCAGCCACTCATGGAAAGGATTGTCGTCAGTGTCCGACGTTGCTTTCCCGGTGCTGTTCCCCGGAAGTTTCTGCAAGTCTTTGCTTGCCTTGGCGCCGATTTCACTCGCGTCCTTTTTCAATACCTTTGTGATGCCCTCGAGATTGAGCAGGCTCAGGTGTTTGACAGGACTGTTGGGGCTATTTAAAAGTGCTACTTCGCGCAAAGGAAAGCCTGCTTTGACCAAGCGTTCTTCCGGTTTCGGCTGAAATTGCTCGGGCTCCCACAGCAGATGTCGCAGCGGCAGGGCTGCGGCCACTGCAGCCTCTGCGTCATCGCGAAGTTGCAGGCGATCTTGCTGAATGCGCTGCCATTCTGCCCGTTCCGCCTCCACGATACCTGCAGGTGCCGCGACGTTTTGCCCGCTGGCGTCAATCCAGGCTTTATATTTCGTGCGGATCTGCTCCGTGAGCTTGATCTGCCGCTGCTCCATCTCGAGATATGCCTTGAATTTCTCGATACCTGCGCTGATGTCGCCAGTGTCAGGAATAAGCGCAAATTCCGGTAGGGCCAGCCCATAGTCGGCAACTTTCAAAATCGCATCGATATAAGCAGCAAAGTCTTTTTCGACTTTTTCGCGCTCGTTGGCGACTTCCTTTAAATAACCACACATCCGGGCTTTGCCATCGATGACGCAGTTTGTCGCATCCAGATAGGCCTTTTTGTTTTTCTGAAAGTCTGCCTCTTTCAGAGTCGTCAACTTGCCACTCTTGGTGAGCGCAGCGCGGGCTTTCAAGTAAGTCTGCACGCGATTTCTTGCTTCGATCGCCCCTGGGGAAAACAGGTTGCCGCTTTCGTAGGTGTAGCCAGCAATTTTTGCCTGTGCGACCGCAACCGCTTTCAGCTTTTTCCATTCGTTATAGAGGCGTTGCAGTTTCTGCCCGTCAGAGTTGGCTTCAAGCAGGCTCGCTTGCTGTTGATTGGCAAGCTCCCGATTGCGAGCGTATTCGCTTTGGTCCGGCAGTTTGTCCAGCGCTGCGGAGTTTCGAGCCTCTCGGCTGACAGCCTTCAATCGCATAGCCATCGTGGGCTGCGCGATATCGGGTTCCTGAGCCTCGATTTCGAGCATTCGGCTTTTTTGCTCGCCTTGCAGGAAATTACTCAGCTTCGGCTCTAGAAAGTATTCCAGAAGCCCTGCGGTGTTCATCCCCTTGAGTCGTTCTTCTGGAGATTTGCTGGCGCTGATATGTTGCTCGAGTTCATTCATCGCCTCTTTGATCGAGCTGGCTGCACGTTTAGGCAACAGGTAAAACATTTTTTCTTTGGTGGCGTAGATCACTTCGCCATATTCCGTCGAGCAGGCCGTCTTTACCTGGTCGAACGCGTTGGAACAACTGTCAGGCGCTTCAGGCTGGGGATCAAGTTCCAGGGCAGGCTTGCTCTCGACCGGTACCGCTGAAGTCGATGGGTTCGCAGCTGGTTTGTTGAAATCTACCTTGGGTGCTTCCGAGATATCAGTTTCCATTTCGCTTCCATTCATTCTTTACGGACGGGTCATCAAGCAGCGCTGGTAGTCAGTTGCTGCAACTGTTGCACTTTGATGAACGACTCTTCCCTGGATTGCAGGATGGCCATTGCCTGAGGGTGCGTCTCGAGCAGCGGGCCGTTGGTGATTTGGCCCAGTTTCAGTAAATGACGACCTTCGTAAATGTTGTGCGCAACCAGCACGTTGAGGTTTTACACGAGGTTGGGCAGTTGTTCGTCGGTGGGTTCACCGTAGGCAGCGTATTGCTCGTCTGCCCAGTAAACCCAACCCAGATGCTCCTGAACCTTTGGCGCTGTTGGCGGCAGGTTGAACGCTGAGACGTCGCCCAGCCATTCAAGTTCCGAAACGGGGCGCCAGCTGAGCCAGCGACCGCGATTGCGCCCGAAGTGGACCGGTGCCGGGCTGTAAACGTGTTGCCAAGGGCCGAAAAGCTGATGCGAACTTTCACCAGCGGTGTAGGCCAGCGCGGCCCACAGGCTTGGCTTGTGATAGCTCAATAGGCTTTGGCCACCGGAGCCATCGTTGGCACGCAGGAGCCAGCGGGCATGTGCCAGTGCCTTGGCTGGATCTGTTGTGGAGAGGGCAATGCCGGAGAAATTTTCTTCGCAGAGCTTTGCCGCTTCGGCTGCGAGTCGACTGCCCCACGGGGCGACCAGCCAGAGAGGGCCTTCAGCGGCGATTTCAGCGAAGTCGGTGTTGAGAAACAGACCTTGGGTGTCTACGGGCTCACCGACACGGTAGAAGCGGCTCATGGCTTCCGGCTGGCGGACGCGATCGATGATGAAACACAGGGTCAGGTCGGAGCTTTCTCTCGGCAGTTCCTCGAACCCATGGCGTGGCGCTTCGAGGAGGGCGCTCAGCGCTTTTACATGCATGTGCAATCCTTACGGCTGCAGGCGCCGTTGCTTTGTTTTCCGCACAACGGCGTGATACCTGACTCGTTCAGACGCTTTGGAAGCGGGATGAGTACTTTTCCGGCCTTGTCCGCATCCGCCACTTTCATCGGTCCCGGCAGCAATGGTGCCGCAGGCGTCCCAACCCCAGGCGAGCCGCCAGTGTTGACCTTCACCTCGGCGCCGCTGATGGTCACGCCACCCGCGTCGACCTTGACGAAACTCCCACCAGCCTTGGCCGTGAGTTCCATTGCGCCTTCGACCACCACTTTCTGACCGGCGTAGTAATGGATTTCTGACCCAGCCTCAACAAACTGCGCAGTCCCCACCTTCAAATGCTGCGTCACTCCAACCGTCAGATGATCATCCGCACGCATCTCGCTAATCCGATCCAGATGGGTAATCCGGTGCTCTTCAACCTTGAACTCACTCAGCGTGTTGGCTTCGACGGTGTCGTGCCGTTCGTTGCCGACGCGGATTTTCTGGTCGTGCTCGATGTTTTCGTCCCAGTCGCGCTGGGCGTGGATGTAGATCTGCTCGACGCCTTTCTTGTCTTCGATGCGGAACTCGTTGTAGCCCTTGCCGCCCGGTGAACTCAGGGTTTTGAAGGTGCTGCGGGTCTTGTTTGCCGGCAGGTCGTAGGGGACGACGTTTTCCTTGTGGTACAGGCAACCGGTGACCAGCGGCTGGTCGGGATCGCCTTCAAGGAAGGTGACGAGGACTTCCATGCCGATGCGCGGGATGGCGATGCCGCCGTAGGCGGCGCCGGCCCAGCCGCTGGCGGCGCGTAGCCAGCAGGTGGTTTTGTCGTCGGACTGGCCGTCGCGGTCCCATTGGAACTGGACTTTGATGCGGCCGTACTGGTCGCAGTGGATTTCTTCGCCGGCCGGGCCGGTGACGACCGCGGTCTGGCTGCCGAGGACTTTGGGTTTCGGGT
>Ga0157373_10000226_pt1 | contig 45957 bp, 54 predicted proteins | sample C65metaG_FD_113460 | JGI IMG/M metagenome (GOLD analysis project Ga0157373, IMG submission 113460) | Corn rhizosphere microbial communities from Kellogg Biological Station, Michigan, USA - C6-5 metaG | ecosystem: Host-associated > Plants > Roots > Rhizosphere > Soil | place: USA: Michigan... | reverse complement strand
TCATAGACGGCCTTGGCCTGCTCGCTGCCGGGCTTCGTGCCGAACAGAATTCCATTCTCGTTGACGTAATGGCGCTTATGCCAGTAGCCAACTCCAGGAATAAACCATATGCCGACCTTCTTGAGATGGAGCGACATAGAGGAAAGCGGAATTGCACCTTCCACAAGTCCGACCATTCCGATTAGATCAGATGGCATTATTGGCGCGTCGGCAAGGTCAATGACTTCGGCGGCGCGCTGGACGAATTTGCGGAATTGCGTCGCGACGGTGGTTTTGAATTCATGGCCTTCATAGGCTGAGGCGATGCCGTTTCTGATGAGAACGCCACGGGTGAGCATGGCGTTCTCAAGAGCGATCGGTGAGACGTCGTTTAGGATGACGTCGGCTTTCTCTGCAAGCTCTTCAAGGCTGCACTGGTTACCGTCCATCTGGCGAAACGTAAAAGCGAGATGGTCAAAGATTTGCTCAGTCGCCATTGATGGCCTCTATGATTTGCGCTTCTGTCATCAATCTTTTTTCAAGGATGATTTCAGCTTCCTTTGCGGAGAACTGAAGCTTGGCATTTCTTAGGGCGCGTTTCAGTCGAGGAGACAGCTTGTCGAAAGCTTCCATCTCCTCGGCGTGATCTTTCACGGCAATGGTAACGCCGCCTCGCCCTGCGTTCGTATCGGACATGGCTAGACACGCATGGGCATGACAACGCGCGTGTTGGCGCTGTCGTCATCGACGCCGTTGACGTGGCGAATGAGGAACGGCGCTCCGCTCCCGCTGCCGTTGATCTGAATGCGGCCGCCCTTGGGAATGAAGTCCAGGATATAGCGGCCGTTAAAGCCGACCTCTTCTCCGCCAATCGGCCATTCCGCAAAGGTCTGCGCGGTCGCTGATCCGAAATCAGGATTAGAGACTTTGACGCAAGCCTTGCCTTCGTGGTTGAATATCTTCAAAGCCCGGCCGCGCTCGCTTGACATGGAAATGACGCGCTCAACAGCAAGTCGGAAACGGGCGGCGTCAAAGTCAAAGGTGAATTGTCCTTCCTTTGGAATTACGCGTTCCGTATCTGGAAAGCTGCCGTCGATCATCTTGGAGAACAGGCGGTTGCCATTGCTGAAACTGATAAGCATCCGATTGCCAGTCTGGTCAACCTCCAGCGTCACGCCATCCTTGCCCTGGTCGATGATGACGCGGCAAGCCTTGCGCGGAATGATGACGTCATGCCCGTGCATCGGCGCTTTATCGAAGACGTGTCGTCGAAGACGGTGGCCGTCCGTCGCTTCGCACATGCCACCTTTGTAGTGAATGCCATTCAGGTAATACCGCGTTTCCTCGGTCGATACCGTTTTGATGACTTCGGCGAAAATCTCCGATAGCTGGCCGTTGGTGAATGTTCCGGCTGACGATAGCTTTTCGGGTTGCGTCATCTCCGGCCAATCGCTTGAAGGCAGGCAGTCAAGGACGTATTCCGCCTCTTCGTCGCCGACGATGACGGTTATTTGCTGCTTGGTACGCGGCTTTCCTTCGTCATCTTTTCCGTTGGCAACCTCCTCGTGCAACATAGCGATGCTTGAGGCTCCGGCTTGGGCGGCGATCTTCGCAAGAAGTGCTGCAGGAATGCAAACGTCAAATTTCCCCTCGGCCTCGATCAAGTCGAGCGGAACCATGATTTCCATATCCAAGTCAGTCGCGAAGATGCGCAAGCCGGGCCGCACCATGCAAAGGCGAACGCAACGCAGGATAGGAATGCGCGGATTGAATTCGTTTACGGTCATGGCCGCTTTCATTGCCTTGGCAAAGTCGCGGCCGTTAACGGTGATGTTCCCGATGCTTTTCATGTCCTGTCCTCCATGGCCTGCACCTGGGCGGCCTCGTTTACGCGGATCGCGGCAAGCACGGCGCAAGCGGTGAAGGCGATCATTCCAATGATGATAAGGGTTCGAATGGCGCGCGGCGAAGGAAGCGGCCGGGTCTTCGTGTGGTGGATGATGTGGGTCATTCGAACCATCCCGTTGCCTTGCGCACCTCGGCAGCGAGCGGCGACCAGAAATGAATTTCGTTGGTGAATGTGCGTTCCTTCTCGTCAAACGAAAAGACCGCTCCAGTGTGGCGGCACTTGTACGTAGTGCCGTTAAGCTCAACCGTTGTCATGCGCGTAAGCTGCGCGCCTTTCTTCACGGTGCTGAAAGAATGATGATCCATCCGGTTTGGTCTCCCTGGGTGGTAGTGGGTTTAAAGTCTGATATCACGGCAAATATACAGGTGGCAACTTCTTCCGCAACGTGAGGCGGCGGTTGCGAGATGCGACCAGGGCGCGCTTGCGGTCGTTGCGATCTCCCTTGAAGCCTATGGCATTGAGGTTGATGCGCGTGGAAAGACCTACGCTCTCCAGGCCTCCCATGGTGGGGAGAAAATAACCGTTTACGCCAATGACAAGAAATCGGCCAACGGCAATAAACTTGTCGGCGTTCGCTCTGGCTTCAAGCTGCAACTCTCGCGTCCTGGTCCTGGTCTTCATGGTGCCTTGTTCTCCTTTTCGATGGCGGAAACCTCGGCCTTGATGGCCTTGCCGACTTCGGAAATCATACGCCGCAAATCGTTACCAAAGTGTTCGCCATGGCGATGCTTTATCTCGGCGAAAAGCTCTTCATCGGTAAGCCAAGTAGCGGGATATTCTACTGCGATCTGCGGCGCGCTTTCTGTATCGCGAACCGGGCCGACAACCTCCATTTCCATGCGGTGAGGATCGATGGACAAAGACCACGCGGCCTCTAGTGCCTGGGCCTCAAGCTCAAGCCCTTCGTCATCCTCAAAGGCAACCGTGAACGATACGCGGATATCTGCGAACTTCTTGCTCATATGTTTCCGTCCTTGGCGTTGATCTTGTTTTGAAGGCGCTCGTAGGAGGCAATTTCCTCCTCTTCGTCCTGGGTGAGCTTGGGCAATGATTTGGCATGGAGGCGTTGCGCGCTCTCCACGCTGAGATAATTGAAAGCTCCAGCCCAATCGCCATAAAGCCAGAATTCAATTGCCTCGTTGCGCTCCATGTTATCGCGGCAATCTTCATAAAGGGCCGCAACGAATTCATCCATGGTGCATGGTCGGCCGTCGCCTGGGTCTTTGAGGCGGTCGTTCTCGGCCTGGAGCGCGTCTTTCTGCTTTTCCAAGATACGCTGAACGTCTTTGGATGCTGCGTAGAGTTTTTCCCAGGCTTCCTTTAGCGGGCCGATATCGAGCGACGCCACTCCGGTCAATACTGGCTCCGCGTCCGTCGAGCGGAATGGCACAACGTCGCGCATTGCTTTGATTTTGTCGAGCTGGAAATAAATTGTTTCTCGGCCGCGATCATACGCCTCTAGCAGCATGTGAAGTGCCTCGCGTGAAACGCCTACTTCACAGCCATCGGCGTCAAGCTGGCGCTGGTTTTCTCGAAGCGTCTTCAATGCGGACTTCATGCCGATTTCTGGCTGTGGCTTTGTTGCTGTCGGAACCGGAGACGCCAACGCCGTCGCTGCGTCGTAAGCCGTGCGCGCAATCTCCTGGTCATCGCACATGGCCCCGATCTCCAGGAGCTTCTTGCCGATTGCTTCATAATCCTGCGGGAAATTGAGCGGATTGAAGTCCTTCAAGGCAAAGGTGCGCTCTGCCTTCTTGTCCAGGTCGTAGGCTTCCAGGAGCCATTGCGGTTCCGGGTGCCATTCCGTAGCCGCGAACGTGACGCCGATGGGGTGGAGCCTGCGCATAGACGTTTCGCCGCGCCAATTGCGATAAGGCAGCTCAAGGCGGCTTTCCAGGCGCAAGCGCTCTGCGATGGTCGCCATGAACGGCCGCTGATTTTCATGCATTGGAGCGGTCGCCAAAAAGCTGACGTGCCAGCGATCTTCGCCAATGTGACGGGCCACGGCCGGGAAATTACTTGCAGCCAGTTGCGCGGCCTCTGCGGCGTTGGTCACTGTCTGCGATCCGGTGATATAATATTCGTTTTTCTCGGTCATGCTGCCACCTGTAGAGCAACGGCCAGAATAAAGATGATCACGAAAATCACTATCCCGGAACGTGCCTCTTTGTCGTTTTGCTTTTCAATGTTCGATCCTATCATGACGCCTAAAAGCGCCGCGATAAAATAGAGGATGATAGAAACTACGGTAGTCATTGCGGTTCTCCTGTTGATGGTTACTCGATCCATTTATTGCGCAGCGCCATGGCGACAAGGCCGGATGAATTCGCTGCGCCTGTCCGTTCGAAAGCGTCTGTCACATGCCTGCCTACCGTGTACCGGCTGATCCCCAAGATTTCAGCGATCTCGTGCAGCTTCTTGCCGTCTGCCAAAAGCGCTATCACTTCAAGCTGTCTTGGGGTTGGCACGGTCATGGCAGGCGACGGCCGAAAGCGACGGCTTGCAAGCGGTGCTGCCTCGCCCAATAAAGGCAAAGATTTGTTTCGCGGATAAAGTCCTCACGCATGACGGGGGCCACCTCACCTTTTACGAGCGACCTGATATATCCGCGCGCTTGGTTCATTTCCTGGGCGAACCACATGGTGCTTAGTGGGTGCCTCGGCTCCGGCCCTTTGTAAAGACGGTTGAGAATGTGCTTCATGTGGCTCGCCTTCCTGGCGGCCTTGCGCTCGCGGCGTGGCGTGTAAAGCGCCTCGCGGGCAATCAAAGCCCTGCGCGCCTTGTTGATGCGTTCAACGGCCTTATCCCAGGCAATGCACTCGACGGCATAAACGGAAGCTTCTAGGGCGGCGGTATAATCCGCCTGGAGCTGCTTTAGGATAGGGTCGCGGCTTTTGGTGATACGTGCGGTCATTGTGGTAGCTCCGGTTATTTAGATCGAATTAGATATGCAGCCACGGGTGCTGCATGCCGAAGGCGATCAGGCGTTTTCAGCAATCATGCGGTGATGCATTCGGACATGGTCGCGCCACTCGGAGTAGGCGGCGGCGCGGGAATTCTCTCCGCTGTGAGGGCAGGAGACCCATCCGCATTCGCAAGAAACCTCGAAGCACATTTTCGCGCCCAAGCATTTATGCCCATCAAGCGGCGGCTGTTTCGGTGTTCCGAAAACTTCCTGTGCCATCTTCGTCTCTCCTCGTTTGCGCCTCCCGTGCGGGCAGGCTGATGAATGATTTGTCATTCCTTCATATAGAAGTGTTCACATGCTGTCAACACTCTTGATGTGAATACAACCGCGCGGCGAGTGAGTATATCGGTCATCATCGATATGATTATGGAACTATGACTGTTTTGTATGAATGGTGATTTTTGGAATTTCGGCGATTGTCTATTGATATCAGATGCATAGCTTAAAATGGCATATATTAGTGTTATCTAAGTTATCGAAAAAAACATCTCTATGTAGTTTCCTATACTGTTTTGTATGAAATACCCTCTCCATTCTGTATGAATTTAATATAAGTAATTGATATCGTGTGAGAATTTATAAGACAATTTATTGATGTAGAGGCATATACCGTTTTGTATGAGAATTGCTAAAAGGGTAATAAAATCAATGGGTTAACTGATGAACGAAAGCTAACAGGGTAGTTTAGTTACGTTCACAGACTGTAAACAAATGGATGGATTATCGTTCACAAGCTGTAAAAGTTCACATTAAGTCAACATATTACATGGGCTATGGTATTGATATCATTGAACAATAAAAAGAGTAGTAGTGTTTTCATACAAAAGGGTATTGCAAACCTATTGGGAGTGTTGAGACATGGTGTTAAGTAAACGCTAATATGTTCACAGTCAGTCAACGAGTGGCTAGACGGTTGCCGACACGCGACTTGCTGCGGGCAGAATATTTGATATGATCCGCGTCAACCAGTGAAGCCGCCTCGCCCTATCGGGATGCAAGAAACGGATATCTGCTGGTTCGAGGGCGCGATGAGGCCGGATATTCCGGAGCCAACTCTTAGGTATTGCACGCGCAAGGAATTGAGCTAGTAGCTTCGTATCAGCATGACGAGGCGAATACTCAAAGCATGGCCCGGTCAGTCGCCTAGACGGCCGGGCCGACACCTCTTCACATGAAGGCCTGCCGACCTTGCGTCCAAGCTCCGGCGGTGCGATAAGAGATGCCTCACATCAACCGGAGAGATGACAATGAATTCCACATATCAGCCTAGCACTATGCTGCCCGCCATGATCCAGGCCGGAGCCGCATTCGCTGCAATCGGTATCGTCGGCCTCATGGCTTATGGCTTCTACCTGGAGATTTACTCCATCGTAAAGCTGGCGGTCTTTGCCGCCTTCCTGTCCTACGTGTCGCAGCTCGGTTTCTGCATTGCGGAAGATGCTCGGCAATATGCCCGGACGATCCCGAATTTCATTTCGCTTGTGGCATATGCCGCGTACACCTGGGCAATCGTCTTGATCGTCGTCGCCCTGGTCATCATGCTTGTAAGGTAATCGAATGGCTCGCCCGACAATCCAGGAATTCGACACGGTCGAAGAGGCAACGCCAGCATGGCAGAACCATGATTGGACGGTTGAACAAGCGTCGTTCGTCCAGGCCTACTTGCGGCATGGCGATGTTGCGCGCGCCTGGGCAGAAGCATTCCGGCCGCGACAAGGTGAAGACGCTGACGGTTTCTTTGACAGCAAGCCGAACCTTGCCCTTGCCCGGCTCCAGGGAAACAAGCTCCTGGCCGTGCCTGCGATCCGCGATTACATCAAACACATGCGCGAGGAAATCAAAGCCCGGCTGGCTTTGACGAAAGAGACCGTGCTTGAAGAGCTGGCAAAGCTCGCCATGTCCAACATGGTTGACTTCCTCGTTATCGGGCAAGACGGCCAGCCGGTCGGCTATGACCTGTCCGGCCTATCTCGTGAGCAATATGCGGCCGTCCAGGAGATGACGATTGACACCTACATGGAAGGCAAGGGCGAGGATGCTGAACGCGTCAAGAGCATCAAGCTCAAGCTAGCGCCAAAGCTCGGAGCGCTGGAAGCCCTGGGCAAACACTTCAAGCTCTTTACAGACGTGGTTGAGGTGAATGATATTACCGACGCTGCCGACATCATGACGCGCCGCAAGAAAGAGCAACGCGCTCGACGCCTTGCGGAACAAGCCGAAGATGACGAAGCGCTATCGGATGAAGAAATTGCGGAAGCGAATGACCGCGCCCGCGATCAGGCTGAGACTGAACACCTCGGCGATTGGAACGGCGATGAAGCCGATTAACCGGAGAACGAATATGGAAGACCCCAAGGGATACAAGGAACTGAAAGCCGCAAGAGCCGGAACGCCTGGATACGACCAGGATGGCGAGCCGGTTTATATGCCAACGGAGAACGATGCAAACCACATTCGCGGCCGTAAGGTCGGATCGATGATCATGGACGCGATCCATGAGACCGACCAGACGCAACGCCTCATGCACCACATGGCGCGCGTTCAGATCGAAGCAACAATCAAGGGCATGATTGAGAACGACATGTTACAGGCCAAGGCCGACTGGCTGAACAAGGCCGGGGTAAAGCAACTCGCTTTCCTCAAGCACCAGCTCATGCAGGAACCTTCACACGCCGCGATTGCCGCGACGCTGCATTAAGGGCTAGCCGCTCGCGATGACGATCAAATACAACAGTCTCGCGGAAGCCGATAAGCATCTTGCGATTGAAATGGCGGACCTATCCCAAGACCCCTTGGAATGGGTCCGCTTTTCGTATCCGTGGGGCGAGGATCAGTTAGACGGCTTCGACGGTCCCGATAACTGGCAGCAAGGCTTTCTGCGCGAGTGGGGCGAGGAGATACGGCGCAAGGATTTCGACGGCCGAACGCCTGTCATGCCGTTCATGGCCTCGACCACATCAGGACACGGCGTCGGCAAGTCCGGCCTTGTTGCCTGGATCGTCGGTTTCATCATGTCAACGCGCCCTCACTGCCGTGGCCGCGTGACTGCCAACAGCGTGCCGCAGCTTGAAACCACGACATGGCCCGAAATAGTCAAGTGGGCCAACCTCATGATTACCCGCCGATGGTTCCGGATCACGTCCGGCCGTGGCGCTATGAAGTTTGCGCACAAGCTCCACCCGGAAACCTGGAGAACCAACGCCGTCGCCTGGGATGAGCATCGCCCGGCCGCGTTCGCTGGCGTCCACGCTGCGACCTCGACGCCGTTCTATGTGTTCGATGAAGCGTCGGAAGTTGCGCGCATCATCCTGGAGACTGCCCAAGGCGGCTTGACGGACGGCGAACCGATGATGTTCCTGTTTGGCAACCCGACAAAGCCACAAGGCTATTTCTTCGATACGCATCACGAAATGCGCCACCGCTTCAAGACTTTCCAGGTGGACAGCCGCGACGCGAAGATGACGAATAAAGAGCTTATCAAGCAGTGGATTGAAGACTACGGAATTGACAGCGATTACGTGAAGGTCCGCGTTCTAGGAGAATTCCCCGTGACTGGTGATAGACAGTTCGTCCCAACAAACCTCGTGACCATGGCAATGAGTGATGAGCGCTCGCCAGCGCCGTCGATCCACGATCCTGTTATCTTCGGCGTTGACACCGCTAGATACGGGGATGACGAAACGGTTATTCATGTCCGTCGTGGTCGAGATGCTAGGACCATTGAACCGCTGCGTTTTCGTGGGATGCCTACCGACCAGATAGCATACGAGATACGAAAGCTCGCAATGGATCACCTGCCCGACGCCATCAACATCGACGTCGGATACAATGGCGCTGGCGTTATCGATATCCTGCGAGGATGGGGCGTTCCCAATGTGAACGAAATCAACTTCGGCGGAACGTCTCCTGAGCCTGAATACGCGGACATGGCAACATACATGCTCGGCGAGGCGCGCAAGTGGTTGAAGCAAGTCGGTGTCTGCCTGCCGGTGAAAGACCCTATCCTCAAGCGACAGCTTACCGCGCGCCAATATTCGATGGTGCAAGGCAAGAAGGGAACGGCCGTCAAGATTGAAAGCAAGGAAGAATTGAAAAAGCGAGCGACGAAGGCAGGCGGCGCGGATGGCGGCGACGGTTCGCCCGACCGTGCGGACGCCTTTGCTCTGACGTTTGCCGTTCCTGTTGCCATGCGAACGGTTGAAGATACTCGCCGCGAGATGGCTGGCGAAAGGGATGCCGATGTGATAGGCGTCGATTACGAACGCACGTAAAGGAGAAGCGAGCATGTGCATGTTTGGCTCAACCCCGGCCGCACCCGAACCACAAGCAATCCAAAAGCCTGCCCAGGTGCAAGACCCGAACGTACAGAAGGCAGGGCAGGACGCGCAAAAGCGTCTACGCGCCGCCGCCGGATCGGCGTCCACAATCCTGACGCAAGGCGGCGGAACCGTGCCGACCACTGGCAAGACGCTCCTGGGGCAGTGATATGAAACGCTTTCGATACTGGCTAGGCTCGCCGCGTGGCGCGCTCTGGTATTTTGGCGTAGGTTATGCCGTTATCGCAATCTGGTACTTTTTGAGGCCATTCTAATGAAACTAGGCGAAGCTCCAAAGCTCACGTTGCCACCGCCGCGTAAGCTCCCTTTCGTGACGAAGCGGCAAGAGTTTGAGGCTCGCCGGTCTCAGCTCTCCAATGAGCGGACTGAATATCTCGAAGAATGGAAAGACATTTCCGAATATATTCAGCTTCGTTTGGGCCGGTATCTTGTAGGCAACAACCGCAAGCGTCGGCGCTCGAAAGTTATCCTCAATGAGAAAGGCACATTCGCAAGCCGGACGTGCGGCGCTGGTATGCTCGCGGGTGTGTCGTCGCCGTCTCGGCCGTGGCTCAAGCTCAAGACGCCTAACCGCGATCTGAACGAAAGCCAAGAGGTGAAGATGTGGCTTAACATCGTGGAGCTGTATCTCTACGAGGTGTTTGCCTCTTCGAATTACTACCATGTCAAGCAATCGTCTTATCGGGACATGGCCGATTTTGGTCAAGGTCCGGTCTTGCTCGATGAAGACTTTGACAACGTTCTGAATGGATACGCGTCTCCTCCAGGCGAGTATTATCTTTCCGTCGATAAGCGCGGCGTGGTCGATACCATGTATCGCGATTTGCAGCGAACCACGCTCAACATTATCGAGGAGTTCGGCCCGACCGGAAACATTCCGAGTGAAATCAGAGCGGCGTATGACAAGGGCGAATATGACAGGATGTGGACAATCATCGGCGTAGACCAGCCGAATATCCACTATGTTCGCGGCGCGCGCGGTCCGCTCGGTATGACGTATTCCAAGGTTTACTATTGCTTGGACGTCTCGGATACGGATGACAACGCCGTGCTTGGCGTGGCCGGATCGAATGAGAACCCCATATCCGCGCCACGTTGGGATTTGCAGCCGGGAGATGTCTACGGCGATGGCCCAGGCGGCCTTGTCCTACCCACGGTCAAGAGCTTGCAAATCCTGGAGCGCCGCAAGGGCCAGATGGTCGATAAGATGGCGACGCCTGCGACCCAGGCTCCGGCATCGATGAAGAAGGCCAAATTCACCGTCAACCATATGCCCGGCGCAAACTCGTTTTATCCTGACATTACGGCCGCTGGCGGCGGCGGAATGCCTATCCGTCCCCTCTATGAAATCCAGGGACCGCAGCTCCAAGCCGTAATGATGGAGATGAACGTTCTGGAGCAAAGGATTGACGTCGGTTATTTCGTCAATCTGTTCCTGGCGACGCTCGAAAGCGACCGACGCCAGATCACGGCAACCGAGATTGCAGAGCGCCACGAGGAAAAGCTTATCGCTCTCGGCCCGGTCCTGGAGCGTACTCACTATGAAGGCCTCAACCATGACGTCAAGCGAGCGCTTGGCATCTTGGCCCGGCATCGCGTCTTGCCGCCGCCGCCGAAAGCTATGGACGGATACGAGCTTGAGGTTGAATACATCTCGCTTCTTGCCACGGCACAGCGCGCAATCGGTGCCGGTCCTATCGAACGGTTCTCCGGCTTCCTCGGAAACCTTGCGGCGGGCAATCCTGAAATCCTGGACAAGTGGGACATGGATCAGACCGTTGACGAATATGCGGACGTGGTCGGCGTCCCTGCCTCCATGGTGCGCAGTGATGAGCAAGTTGCGCAACTTCGCCAGCAACGCCAGCAACAGCAAGCGCAAATGCAGAACGCGGCCGTTGCGCAGCAAAGCGCGGAAACTGCAAAGGTTCTCTCTGAGGCCGATAGCGGGCGCGATAGCAACCTACTAGCCGACATTCTTGGCGGCGGCCCACAGAGGTTGTTCTAATGGAGAGACTAGCCTGTTGCGTACCTGGATGCAAAAGGACTTGCCGAGGCGACAAGGGGTGGACGGAATACCTTTGTTCAACCCATTGGCTTAGCGTTTCGCCACGGCTTAGGAAGCGAAAGTTGCGTCTCTTCCGCCTGTATCGCCAAAGGTTCGGCAAAAACCACTTTTCCAAGTATCCGGCCGGATCACCTGAAAGGATAGAGGCGGTCAAGCTGGATGGACTTTGCGGCAACGCCTGGGACGCCTGCAAGCGTCAGGCAATCGAAAGGGCCATGGGCATATGACTGAGGATGACGAAGACGGCTATATGCAAGAGCGCTCGGCCGGTCTCCCCTATCTTGATCCGCCACAGGAGAAAGAGAAACGGAAGCGGAAGAAGCTTGTCGCCAACGACAAGGCGCAAGAGCTAGACGAGGCTTACCGCTTCATGCTTTCAGACTGGCGCGGCCGTCTCGTTTTCTACGATAGGCTAGACGCCATGGGGTATTGGAATGTACCCTATGATCCATCGTCGCCGCACAACACTGCCTATCTTGCGGGCAATCATGCCGGTGCGGTAGAGCTTTATGAAAAGCTTTGGGCAATCATGCCCGATAACGTTCTGTTGATGATAAAGGAAAACCGGAAATGAATATCAAATCTCTCCTCCTGGCTGGCCTCCTCGGCTCGACCGCTCTGGCTTCCGCCAATGATATGTTCTTTTGCTCTGTCGATGGCGAGGGCGGCGGCGACGATACGTCCGGCGGTGGCTCTACTGCATTGACCGGCGGCACTGCCGACGCTCCGGAAGACAAGGGAGCGGACGTCGCGCTCTATGGCAACGACGACAAGAGCGGCAACGATCCCAAGCCAGACGACACCCAGGCCGACGACAAGCCCGACGATAAGGCCGCTTGGAAGGAATATGAAAACGATCCGGATAAGACGGACGAAGAGAACGCGGCCGCCAAGGCTGAACATGACAAGGCCAAGCCCAAGGCCGACGACAAGGACAAGAAGGAAGAGCAACTTCCGGTCAAGGCCGAAGAATATGAATTCGTGGAAGTACCGGAAGGCTTCGAGCTTGATCCGGCCGTTGACAAGGAATTCCGCGAGTTCGCCTCCAGGCGCGGCTGGTCGAAGGAAGACGTTAAAGAGCTGTCGGCCATGCAGGTCAAGCTCTATGCAAAGCAGTCGGAAGCCCACGCGGAACAGGTTGCGACCTGGGGCGAGGAGTTGAAGACGGACAAGGAAATTGGCGGCCGGGCATATGACCAGAACATTGCTAAGGCTCGCGAGGCGAAGAATGCTTTCTTCCCGCCGGAAGCCGACGCGATCTTTGACCGTACTGGCCTTGGCAACCATCCCGCAATCGTGAAAGGTCTTGTCCGTATCGGCAAGGCAATGGGCGAAATGGCGACATTGCCAGGAAAAGGCAAGACAGCGAACACAACCGTGCTTGAAAGTTTGTACGGTTCAGAGTAAGCAGGATCAATCGGGCGTGACTACCACCGCGCACAAATGCAGAATTTCAACAAGGGGTAGTCACTTATGGCAACGCTCGGTAATACCTTCATCAACCTCATCGACATGATCAAAAGCGGCGGCAGTGATGCCGACAAGGCAATCGCTTCCGTCGCTGAACTGCTCGCGCAGAACAACCCAATCCTTGACGATGCCATTGCAGTCGAGTGCAACAGCGGTCAGAAGCATCGCCATTCGATCCGCACCGGCCTGCCTGCCGTTGCATGGGGCATGATCTATCAAGGTATCATGCAGTCGAAGAGCCAGCGCCAGACCGTCGAAGATACGACCGGCTTCCTTGAAGGCCTTTCGACCGTTGACACGCGTCTTCTTGAACTGTTCAAGAAGAACCAGAACGCCGTCCGCCTTTCGGAAGCCATGTCCTTCATCGAAAGTATGAACCAGACCATGGCAAGCGGCATGTTCTACCAGGACACTGCGACCATGCCGGAAAGCTTCAAGGGCTTGGGCGCTCGCTATAACGCGATCAGCGGAAGCGGCGCGGGCAAACAGATCGTCAACGGCGGCGGCACCGGCGCGGACAATACCTCCATCTGGTTCGTGACGTGGTCCGAATACGCCACCCATCTGATTTATCCGGAAGGAACACAGGCGGGCATCAAGCGCGAAGACAAGGGAGAGCAGCGCGTTCTTGATGAGAACGGCCGCCCTTACTACGTCAAGGAAGAAATGTTCCGCTGGCATATGGGCCTGTCCGTTCGTGACTGGCGTTACAATGCCCGCGTTGCCAACATCGACGTTTCGGACATGCTGTCCGGCGCTGTTGACGTGTTCGGCCTCATGCGTCAGGGCTACTACAAGATGCTCGGCCGCAAGCTCGCGCGCGGCGGCAACAACATCAAGAACGGCGATCCTTCTGTTCCAATCGCCCGCACTGCGATCTACATGAACACTGACGTCCTGCAAGCGCTGGACGCGGCGTCCACCAACTCGCGCGGCGGCTCCATCGATAACTTTGTTCGCCTCGTGCCAAAGGAAATCGAGGGCAAGGAAGTGCTTACTTATCGCGGCATTCCAATCCGCGAAACGGACGCTCTTCTCAACACTGAGGCCGTCGTTCCAACCGTCGCGTAAGCTGGAGCCGCATTCGCTGCGGCTTCTTCGCTTCCCGCTCTTCTTGAAGGATCATCGAAATGATTTTTGATAAAACCCTCCTCCTTTCCAACAAGCAGGCCATTACGGTAACTGGTCCTTCGACCAACGTTATCGACCTCCTGCCGACTGGCAAGGTTTTCGGAGCGAACGCACCGCTCAAGCGCAACCTGGGCATTGGCCCAATGGTTCCGTTCCTGATCCAGTGCACCCAGGACTTTGCCGCCGCTGGCGCTGCAACGCTCACCATTGAGATGCAGACCGATGACAATGAGGCGTTTTCTTCGCCGTCCGTCGTCTGGAATTCGGGCGCTATCGCGCTCGCCGATCTAAAGGCGGGGGAAAACCTCGGCTTGGTCAACTATCTGCCGAAGGGCCGCAATGGTCGCGGTGTGACGGAACGTTATTTCCGCCTCGTCTACACCGTCGCAACTGGCCCGTTCACGGCTGGCGCTATCATGGCGGGCGTTGTCGCCGAAGTCCAAACCAACCCGCTAACCGTCTAATTGACGCTGGCATAACAGGAGTTCAAAAGGATGAGCTTGAAAGAAGCAATCAAAGCGGCGGCGAAAGGCCTTGACCATGCGCGTGACGATGACTGGCAGGAAGACGGCCGCCCATCTCTCAAGCGCATTCAGCAGCTCGCCAAGTCCACGGCCGTCACTCAGGAACAGCTTGACGACGCGCTTCCGGACTTGCGTCGCGAACGGCCGAAAAGCTCTGTTGCCGTGAAGGCCACGCCAGAGGCGAACAAGACCAACAATGCAGCCAAGGCCGCCAAGGCTCCCGGCAAGTTGGCTCCGACAAAGGCCAAGACCGCGACCGATACCGACGCTATCCGCGCCGCTTCCGGCGTCGGCGCAAAGCCCAATGCTGAAAAGCAGCCGGGCAAGTATGTGGAAAACATTCTGGTCACTGCGACGGAAACGGGCTATTTCGGCTCGAAGCTTCGCGAGCCGGGTGAAAGCTTCTACTACACCGGCCGTCTTGGGAGCTGGATGGAAATCGCCGATGAGGAAGAGCGAGCCGCATACGCGGATGACCGCGCGGCCTCGGCCGATGGCGATGACCTTGACGCGAACGTTGATCCGGCGTCCGCGTCACTATAAGCCGTCACCTCCTCCCAGGGGAAAGGCCCGCTCACTTCGCGATGAAAAGCAGTGGGCGGGCTTATTTGTATCAGGAGAACCACAATGGACCTTATTGACGTAAAGCGCACCAAAGCAGACAAGAAAGCGGAAAGCGATCGGTGGAAAGGCGAGAGCATAGACGAGATGGACGATTACCCTTATGGGCTGACCGTCAATCTTGACGACGACACAATGAGCAAGCTAGGCCTGACCGACAAGGATTTTGACACTGGCGAACCTGTCATGCTCATGGCGGAAGCGGTCATTACAGAGGATCGCATAAACACCGTCAACGGCAAGACGCGCCGCTCTATGTCTATCCAGCTCCGCAAGATGGCTATCACCCAGGGCGATGAAAAAGCGGACGTCTCGACCACGCTTTACGGGGAGTAATGGCCGTGCAGATATCGAAGATTGACATTTGCAACATGGCGCTCGCAAACCTTGGATCGCCAGCCATTCAATCCCTTGATGGCCCGCAACCGGCGCAGCGCGCTTGCAAGCTTCGATATGATGAGGCGCGGCTTGAGGCTTTGTCCGGAAACCTTTGGAATTTTGCCTCCATGTATCGGATAGGAACTCGGATCGATATCGTTGCCAAGTCTCCATTCTCGTATGTGTTCGCCTATCCATCTGATGCTCTGCGTGTATTCGAAATACAGCGCGCTCCAGGCGCTCGGCCTATCCCGTTCGAAGTGACAGACCGTCCGGACGCGAGCGGTAAGATCATTCATTGCAGTTTGGAGAAACCCACATTCATCTATACCCGTGACAAGATTGACCCGACCACGTTTGATTTCGATTTCATCCAGGCCATGGCTTGGTTGCTGGCCTCTAAAATCGCGATGCCGGTCACAAAGAACTTGAAGCTCCAGCAAGAAGCCTGGAAGATGTGGCTCACCTCAAACTCTTTGGCAACTGCCAATGACGAGAACGAAGAGGTGTCAGACACAGACCAGACCGCAGGATATCAGGACGCAAGATGAGCGACACCAGGACCACACAGACCTCATTCAACGGCGGCATCGTTTCTCGCGCGCTCTACGGCCGCAAGGACTTGGCGCGCGTCCCTGTGTCTCTCAAGCGGGCGGAGAACGTTCTTATATACGCGACCGGCGGAGCGGCTAACCGGGCAGGATTGCGTTTCGTTGACAAGGTCAAGGATAGCAGCAAGAACGTGAAGCTCACGACATTCGAGGCGGCCGGGGATGACGCGTTTCTTCTGGTGTGGGGTGACTTGAACGTGCGGCCTGTATTCCACGGAGCATATGTCGATGCTGGCGGCGGCGTTCCTTATGAAGTGGTAACGCCATATCCTCACGAAAAAATTGATGAATTGTATATGGAGCAATCCAACGACATAGCGACCATAGTTCACCCCGATTATCCGGTCCGCGAGCTGGCGCGATATGCCGCGACTGACTGGCGGGTTAGCGATGTTTCGTTCGTCACAAAGGTTGTTCCTCCTAGTGGCATAACGGCAACGGCGACAACGGGATACGGGGGCTATGGTGAAGACAAGCTTCCGATAGCCTATAAATACAAAGTTGCCGCTATCTCGGAAGACGGAGAAGAAAGCCTTCCTTCTGAGGCGGCAATCGCTGGCGGCAATGTTATGGGGTATGACAAAAATTACAATACTATAACTTGGGGCTACAAAGGGGCCGCCGTGTCTTCTTCGCCGTCTCCGACGACGCGCGTTCTTACCTATGGCGGCATCACTACAATATGCCCCGATTTCAAGCTGCCCAATTTGTTGAAGGTAAAAAGGATCGGAGTTCACTCGGCAACGCCGCGATCATTCGTCGTCAAGATTATGAGAAGCGACGGCGGGAACAGCTTCACTATTATGGCAAACCAAGCTTTTAACCATCCTGGGGGCGGGTGGGCTGACGCGGAGCTTGATGTTGAATATGCTATTCCGGCGACAGGTGAATTCTATGTCGCCGCGTACACTGCTGAAAAAATGGACTTTTACGACGTTGGCAACCGCTTCCTAAATAAAGCAAGATTTGCCGTCAACGGCGATGGCGGAACCGGAAATTATACCAGCGCCGTCGACAATTATCTTGCCATGAGGGCTTATGTTTATGACACTGTTGACGATGGACCTGTGACGGAATTTGTGATCTATCGCGAGCGCAATGGAATATATGGCTCTATAGGCCGCACATCTGAGCGGACGTTTAAGGATGACAACATTGCACCTGACTTCACAGAGACGCCGCAAGATGGATACAATCCATTCGTTGGCGATGGAAATTATCCAGGTGTAGTCAGTTTTTCCCAGGGACGTCGCGTTTTCTCTGCAACGAAAAACAAGCCGCAAACGATCTATGAGACGCAGTCCGGCAATTATAGAAACATGAGTAGGTCCACGCCATCTCGCGAGAGCGATAGTGTTGAGTTCACTCTTGCGGCAGAAAGAAAACAGGATATCAACCATATCCTTTCCGTCAAAAATGGATTGATAGTTTTTACCCGATCCGGGGAATGGAAGGTTACCGGTCGCGATGGAAACGTTATTACGCCTGACAACCAGTTGCCCGAACCGCAAAGCCGATACGGAAGCTCGAAAGAGCTTCGCCCAATGCTGATTGGCAAAAACATTCTGTTTATGGATACCACATCAAAAATTGTTTACGACATGGAATACAGCCTTGAAGTGGACGGCTATGTTGCGACTGATAAATCACTCCTAGTGAGGGACTTGTTTACTAGTCGGAAAGTGAAAGCTTGGGCATATGCGGCAAAGCCCTACGGCGTCATTTGGTGCGTCATGGATGACGGCTCCTTGCTGTCGCTTACCTATCTCAAAGAGCATGACGTGTGGGGATGGTGCCAGCATTCGACAAAAGGTCACTTCTTGGACGTGGCCGTTGTCCCTGAAAACGGCCGTGATGTTGCTTACTTCGTAGTGGAGCGCCGCGTTGGCGGCATCTGGAAGAAGTATATCGAATTCATGGAAGACAGAGACTTTATCGAGGTGGAAAGCGCGCTCTTCATGGACAGCGCTCTAACGTATGACCAGCCTTTTGCCATAACGGCCGTCACTCCTGGGGCTGAAACCGTCGTCACGGTTCCGGCTCATGGGTGGGCTACTGGTGATGAAGTGGACATTCGCAATACCTCGTTTGAAGACCTGGACGAAAAGTCTCAAGGTTCGATCGATGGCCGCTATACGATTACGGTCTTGACCGCCAACACATTCAAGCTCTGGCACAAAACCATTGATCAGGATTGGGAGGTAGGCGATCCGCTAGACAGCTCTGACTTTGTCGGCCTCTACTACTCGCCGGGCGTTGTTCGGCGCTGCATTCAATCCGTGTCTGGCCTTGATCATTTGGAAGGAAGAGAGGTTGTCGTTCTTGCTGATGGCTTCAATATCGACAACCCGCAAGACAATCCAATTGTCGTCACTGGCGGCTCTATCCCTGACTTTGATCGAAAGTATGCCCGCATTCATGTAGGCCTTGCCTATCGCTCTCTTATCGAGACGCTTGACCTCGTCAACACCCAGGCCGACGACAACGGCGTGATGAAAGCAACAGGGCCGATCTACGCACGGTTTGAGCAATGCCGTGGCGTCAAAGTGGGGCAGAATGAGGAGACTGCCTACGAGCTTATGCCGCGCGATGATGAGGGCTATTACTCCCCTCCGAAATTGATGAGCGGTATTCATGAGGTGGAGAATTGGGGCAATTGGGCGCAAGACATCCCCATGCACTTCATTCAGGACTACCCATTGCCCATGACGGTCTTGGGCCTGACAGTGGAATACGTCTATGGCGGTTGAGATTAGAAGATATCGGCCGGAGGATGGCGAATATATCGCGGCAAACATGCGCGCTTCCGACCGTAGAGAAATCTACTATCTAGCCGCTTTGTCTCCTCTTCGTGCTTTGAAGACGACGGCCGCCGTGTCTGTCATCTCATGGACGGCGGTAGTTGATGACAAGCCCGCGCTTGCCTTTGGCGTGTGCAGGAAGACCACGCTTTCCGACGTGGGTATGCCTTGGGCGCTCGGCACGGATGAGGCAGACAATCACATGACGAAATACGCCAAGCAATCCCGCGTCTTCTACGACGGCGTGACGCGGGCGTTTCCTGTCCTGGAGAACTACGCCTTGGCGGAAAACACGAAAACTCTTCGCTGGCTGAAATGGATGGGCTTTGATATGGATGAGCCAGCGCCATACGGTTGCTTTGGTGCGATGTTCGTTAGATTTGGCAAGGGGCTTTAACCATGTGCATCGGCTTCGATCCTATCAGCCTGGGGGCGATTGCGTCGGTTATTGGAACCGGCGTCGGCGTGGCGGGGCAAATCCAGCAAGGCAAGGCGGAAGCGGCTGCGGCCGAATACACGCAAAAGCAGAACGTCATTTTGGCGGAGGATGCTCTTGAACGTGGGTCGCAAGAGAAGGATGCGCAGCGGCGCAAGACTGCGGCGCTCATGGGGCGGCAACAAGCCGTTCTGGCAGCTTCCAACGTGGACATTGGCTCCGGCTCTCCTCTTGCCATCATGGCCGACACGGCAACGCTTGGCGAGCTGGACGCGTCTATCATCCAGAATAATGCAGATCGCGAGGCCGCCGGTTTCCGCGCCAATGCTGACATGGCCGGTATGCGGGCAAAGAGCGCAAGAAGCGCGGCGACAATAGGCGCGTTCGGAACGGCCATATCCGGCGTCGGCACGCTGGCAGACAAGTGGTACAAGAATAGAGGAAAGACAAGATAATGGTCGAGACCTACGCTCCAGGCGGTACGCAGCGCACCCAGGCGCAAAGAATGCCATCGGTCACGGCTGACGACTTCGGCGGCGCGCAAGCCCGTGCATTGACGCAAGTGGGCGGCGCGATCCAGCAGACCGGCGGCAAGATGCTGGCGATTGAAGAGCAAGAGGCCGCCAAGGATAGAGCGGCGCGGGTTACTGACGCCACAAATAAAGCGGCGTCGGAAATGCGGACAAAGCTCTATGGTCCTGGCGGCTATATGGAGCGGACCGGCACAAATGCAGACGGCTTGTCAACGGCCGTTGGAGACGAGGTCAAGAAGCTCGGCGAGAATTACGGCGGGCAGTTTCAGACAGAGGAAGAGCAAAGAGCTTTTCAAAAGGTATGGGGCGCTTACGAGCAAAGCGCGCTCGACAATGTGACGCAACATGAATTCAAGCAAAGGCAGGCTGTCCGCACGACGACGAAAGCGGCCGCTCTGTCTGGCATTCAAGACGACGTCATAAAGAGCTATGACAACCCGGACGCGCTCAAGACGCAATTCGACCTTGCCCGAACGCTTGTCCGCGCCAATGTTGACGGCTTGCCTCAACAGGCCGTGGATAACATGGAACGGGAAACCGTTTCGGCGCTCAACTTGCAGGTCATACAGCGCATGGCGCAAGACGATCCTGGCAAGGCGCTCGACTATTACGAAAGCCACAAGGGCGAAATCAACGGGACCGACCACGCCCAGGCTCAAAAGATCATCGGGCAGATTGACACGATCCGCGATGTTAGAACGACGGTTGATGAAGCAATTGGGGCAGGCCCAGGCGGCGACGTAATGCGCGCACTGGTCAATGCGGAGACTGGTGGCGAGGCTGATCCATCGGCGGCCGTCTCGTCTGCCGGTGCGGCTGGCGTTACCCAGGTTATGCCTGGGACCGCTCGCGAGGTGGCGAGGTCGATAGGTCTACAGCACATTGCGGAGATGGATGATAAGCAACTTGAGGCCTATTGGCAGACGCCGGACGGCATCCGCAACAATATCCGTATCGGCACAAAATACCTTGGAACACAGATCAAGCGATTTAACGGAGACCTTGAGGCCGCTCTTGTGGCTTACAATGCCGGTCCTGAAAACGCGATAAAATTCCTCAACTCTGGCCGCGACTATAACGCGCTGCCAAAGCCGGAAGAGACGCTTCCGTATGTAAAAAAGGTCATGACTGCTTATCGTGGCGTGGACATCAAGGGCGATACTTCGGCTGATATCCAGGCGGCCGCGAATGGCACGACGCAGAAATATTTCGATGGCGACAGCAAGGCGTTTCTAAAGCAGCGCTTGCAAAAGCAGCACGGGCCGGAAGCCATCGACAATATGTCCGGAGATATGTCGGACCGTTTGGCGGCAATGATGAATGATGCGCCTGACTTCGTTAAGTCCGGCCTTGATATTCTGTCGGGCGCGCGCACGAAAGAGCGCCAGCAAGAGCTTTGGAACGCGTCTGACAAAACCGGTAAGTGGGTTGCTCGGCCTGGAAACTCCAAGCATGAAGACCGTGGCAACGGTGGCGAGGCGGCTGATCTTGGATGGAATGGCGCTCGTTTCGCCTCGGCTCCTCAAGAGGTTCGCGAATGGGTACACGCGAACGCCGATAAGTATGGCCTGACGTTCCCCATGGGTCATGAGCCTTGGCATATCGAGACGGCGGAAGCTCGCAAGGGTAGCCGCGTGAAGCCTGGGCAAACGACGCGCAACGATCCGGCTTATATCCAGGGTCGGATTAATGACGCCTTTGGCGATGATGGTTCCGGCCGTGTCGAGTTGAACCAGCAGACGGTTAACGCTTCCGACGTTTACACGAAAACAATTGCTCCTTTCACGGTCGGCAACATGCCAACGCTGGAAGGCGCGCTTTCGCATGTCCGGGAGATTTACCGCGACAATCCGGACAAGCTGGCGGAAGCGGAACGCCAGATTACTAGCGACTTGAAGACGCAACAGGCCGCGTCAAAAGAGCAAGTTGATAGCCTGAAAAAACAGGTTCTTCGCAACATCATGGATGGCGGCAAGGTCCGCGACACCGATCCGACCGTTTTAGAGCAGATCGGGAGCGAGGGCGTTTCTCAGCTCATGACGCTTGAAGGCAAGTTCGCCAAAGGCGCGGCACCATCGGAAAGCGATCCTCAGACTTATATCCGTCTGGCGCAAATGTCTCCAGATGAGTTCAAGAACGTTTCGCTCATTGACTTCGCTGACAAACTTTCTGGTGGCGATCTAAGGTCGTTTGCCGACAAGCAAGCGAAAGTCATTCGTCCCGATACCAGCGCGGCCGTTCTTGCCACAGATCGCAACCGCTCGCAGATCATGACGGAAGCTCAAAACATCATGGGTCTGGAGCCGACCAAGACGCCAGATGACGCAAAGAAGTTGAGCGCTCTGAACAAGGCGCTCGATCTAAAAATTGCCGCGCATATCGAGGAAAACAAAAAGCAACCGACCGGCATTGAAATTCAAAAGATGGTCGATGACCTCATGATTGAGGGACACGTTGAAAAAAGCTGGTCGAGCGATCCGGCAAAGCGCGCTTTCGAGCTGACGCCGGAAGAGCGCAGCTCATTCTATGTCGCCGAAAAGATTGACGACATAGCTCCAGAAAACCGCGCGGCCGTGGGTACTGTCTATCGCAATATTTGGGGAACGTCTTCGCCTCCAGGTGAAGAGGCGGCCGTTGCGACATACAACGACATGGTGCGCGTGGAGCTTGGCGGCGCACCAACTCCCCCGCCAGCCCTTGACGCGAAGATTAGACAGGGTCTAGCTAAGGCTTATAAACGTCCGGCAACTCCGGATGAGGTCGCGAATTTCTATCGCGAGTGGATCAAGCGAGCTAAGGCAGGGAAATAATGGCCGGTGATAATCTCTTTGACAGTATGCTTTCTGACGTCGAAAGCGGCACATTCAAGCCGGAGATGGAGAAGCCGGAAACGCCTGATCCAATCTTTGACGACCTCATTCAGAAAGAACAATCAAAGACGGCTGAACAGAATTATGTTTCCGCTATGCGCGCCTCTCGCGCCGATCCGGAGAAGTATGCCCAAGATAAATCGCTTGGCGATACGCTTGGCGTTCCGGTTGACGTTGTCGGCCGCAATCGCGAACGTCTGCAAAAATTCAAGGGCGTTCAAGATGCTCGCCGGTTCTTCGATGACAATCCAGTTCTAGGCAAGTTCTACGCGCAAGACGACAATGCCGACGCGGTCAAGGTGGATGAGCTTCGCCAGTTCTCCGGCATGTCATGGCTCGCCATGGCGTCAATCGACGCGTTCTCCCAGGGTATTGATGATGTGAACCTTGGCAACGCTCGATATGAGGAGCTTATGGGCCGGGCGACTGGCGACCAGATCAAGGCCTACGACAAAATCTCAGCCGCTCGCGAACCGCGCACGTTCGGCGCTGATACGTGGATGCAGCAAGGATATGTTGGCTCGCTGCAACAGCTCCCAAACATGGGTTATACGCTCCTGGGAGGTCTCAAAGGCGGTGCGGCGGGCGCGGTTGCCGGCTCTCTGACGGCGGCCGTTGTGGGCCAGCTAGGTCCACAGGTAGCATTGCCAGAAGAGCTTATTACCGTTCCAGGCGGTGCAGCTATCGGCTTCCGCATTGGATCGACCGCTGGTCACATTCAGGCGTCCTTCCGCTTGCAGGCTGGTCTTGCTTATGACGAGTTTAAAGGCATCAAAGACACCAACGGCAAACCCCTTGACCCGGAAGTTGCCAAGGGTGCGGCTATCGTGTCCGGCGGCATTGGCTCGATCTTGGAGACTATCGGCTTTGAGGCAATGGCGAAGATTGTCCCAGGCCTGGACAAGATTGCGGGGAACCTATCGCGCGACGGCGTCAAGGCCGCTCTACAGCGCCCTACCGTCGCGGCGGCTCTCAAGACGTTCGCCAGCAACATCGCCAAGTCTGGCGCTACGGAAGTAAGCACGGAAGTCATGCAAGAGGGCATTCAGATTTTTGCCGGTGAAATGGCAAAGTCTATCGCTTCCGGAGAGGGTACGGATTTTCAAATGCTGACCAGCCGCGAGATAAGCGAGCGGATCGGGCAGACGTTTGAACAGACCCTTCAAAGCATGACGATCATGGGACCGGCGCTCTCTGGTACGCGCCTAGGCTCCGACATTCGGCGCGCTCGCCGTGCCGCGCAAGACGTCGTTATTATCGATGCAATCAACCAACATGCGCAGGGGAACGAATTAAATGCACGTCTACCCGAAAAGACCAAGGAAGTCATCCGCGCCGTTACTGAGGATGGGCCGGTTAAGGCCGTTTATGTTGATCCAAAGGCCATTTCGACATTCTTCCAAACTAGCGAAGAGATTGGAGCTTATACCTCACAGATAGGCTTGACGGAGGAATACAATGAAGCGTCCAGGACCGGCCGCGACATGGAAATTCCGATTGACGTCTATTATTCCTCGATAGCCGGGACCGAAATCGGGCAGGCGTTGCGCGGCGCGGTCAAGCTCGATCCCGACCGCATGAACATGAATGAGGCGGATGATTTCAACGCCGCTTGGCAAGAGGCCGCTCAACACCTCATGGATCAACAGGAGGATGCGCAGCGTTACGAAAAGATGAACATGGACGCTAACGCTCTCATTCATGAGGACGTTAAGGCTAAGGCCATGGATGCGGGTATCGTGCCGGATCAGGCAGAGCAATACGCAAAGCTTTACTCTACATTCTTCCGGGTGATGAGCGAACGCACTGGCGAGGCTCCTGACGCGATTTACAGCCGGTATGGGTTTGACATCAAGCGCGCCATTCCTGGATGGGAGACTGAATATAAGCCTGTGGACGGCCTGGCGCTTTCATTGGAGGTAATGCGTCGCGGCGGCGTCGATGGCCTGCGGAAGAAGGTGGAGAAGGCAAAGGGCGCGTCTCTCCTGGATCGCGTCAAGGAACGCGGCGGCATCGAAGACACGGGCGGCGATCTTGCTTCAATGGATTTGCCGAAGGGCATTGTTCGCAAGTCTTCGACCGGTCAAGGCTCGCTTCTTTCTGGCGCGGGAGATAATCAGTTCTCTGCTGACGATACCGCGCGTCAACTATGGGAGGAAGGATACTTTCCTGAATTCCAGGAACGGCCGACCGCCAACGATTTGTTTGACGCCATCGCGGAAGAAGCTGGCGGGAACAAGCGTTTCAAGCCGCTGACAACGGTTGATAAAGCAACCGACCGTGCGGCCGGTCTGGTAAACTTCGCGGATGAGCTTGACCGTCTCGGCCTCGATCCGAAGCGCATGACAGACGATGAAATTCGCGCGGAGCTGGAGCGCATTGTTGCCGACGATCCCGATACGGGCGCTCTGTATCAGAACGCGGTTGATGGTGTCCGCGAGCTTTACCAGGAAGGAACGCAGCAAGGTGAGGAGACCGGCGGCGTCAAGCGCGGTTCTATCCAGTTCTCCGAAGGCCGCACCATCATCAATATGTTTGAGGCGGCAAACCCCTCGACGTTCCTTCATGAAAGCGGCCACTTCTTCCTTGAAGTCTTCCGCGATCTGGCGTCGAAAGAACCTATTGCCGACATGGGGCCGCAAACGCAGCTCGCCCAGGACTGGCAGACGACGCGCGAATTTCTCGGAATTACGGACGATGCGAACATTTCCGTTGATGCTCATGAGAAGTTCGCTCGATCCTTTGAGGCCTACCTGTTTGAAGGCAAGGCACCATCTAACGAAGTCGCAAGCATATTCGGGCGTTTCCGGTCATGGCTGGTTTTCGTCTACCAGTCGGTGAAGAATATCAACGCTCCGATCAACGATAAAATCCGTGGTGTCATGGACCGCCTTGTTGCGACGGATGATGAAATTCGCATGGCGCAATCCGGCGCTGATTTCCGTCCGGCGTTCTCCAGTGCCGAAGAAGCGGGCATGACGGACGCGCAATGGAAAGACTATGTCGAGACGGCCGGTCGCGCGGTTGAGAAGGCAAAGCGTGAGTTGGGCGCTCGTATGCTCCAGGACGTGGCGCGCGAGACAACGAAGGAATGGCGTGAGGCCAAGAAGGCAATCCGCGAACAGGTGTCGGAAGAATACGGCAAGCTTCCGGTTTATCAGGCCATTCAATATTTGCGCACTGGCGAAAGCTCCATGGTGCCGGAAGGCATGGAGCGCATTCACCTGGATCGTGACGCAATCGTTGATGTCATGGGAGAGGGCGCGCTCCAGAAAATGCCGAAGGGCGTCCCACCTCTTTACCGGGCGACGGGTGGATATCATCCGGACATTTTCGCGGAATTGTTCGGCTTCCAATCCGGCCACGAATTCCTTGAACGGGTGATGTCTGTTCCGCCGATCAACCGCGCCGTGGTCGAAGAGACAAACGTTCGCATGAAGCAACAGTTCGGCGATTTGATGGGAGACGCCGTTGCGCGCGCTCGCGAGGTTTCGGCCGCTCTGGACAATGACGCTACCGGAGATTTGCTTGCGAAAGAAATGGAGGTGCTTCTAAGGAAGGGGCTAGTCACTTCATCTGTTCGCAAGGAAGACGCGCAACGCGTGGCAAGAGAAGCCGTACGGGGCAAGACGATCCGCGAGGCCATCCGCACGAAGCTCTATCAGAATGCGAACATGCGCGCCGCACAAGAGGCGGAAAGGGCCATTCTAAAGCAGGACTGGAAAGCGGCCGTCGCGGCAAAGCAACGCCAGCTCCTCAACCATTATATGTCAGTCGAGGCGGCAAACGCTGAGAAGGATACGGAAAAAGCCGTTCGATACCTCAACAAGTTCGCGGGTCGGAAGCGGCCGAACGGCGTTGATCCTGAATACCTCGACCAGATTGAGGGAATTCTTGAACGCTTCGATTTGCGCAAGTCCGTCACCTTGAAGGATACGCAACGCCGGGCAAGTCTCGCGGCCTGGATACAGGAGCGCGAGGCGCAAGGCGATATCGTTGACGTGCCGGACGCGCTCCGGCGTGACGCATTCCGCAAGCCTTACCGTGAGATGACGGTTGACGATCTCATGGCGGTTCGCGATGCCGTCAAGAATATCGAGCATCTCGGCCGCCTCAAAGACAAGCTGCTCGCCAACAAAGAGCGGCGTGAATTCGAGGGCGCGCGCGATGAGTTGCTTGCCTCTCTGGAAGCGACCCAAGACAAGAAGAAGGAAAGCAAGACGCGCAACCCCACGCCTATCGCGCTCGGCCTGGAGTACGCGCAATCGCTGGAAGCCACGCAATTGAAGATGGAGCAAGTCTTTGACTGGATGGACGGCGGCGACATCAATGGACCTTTCAACCGCTACATCTGGCGTCCTATCGCTGAGGCGGAAGCGGCTGAAAACGAGATGCGCGCCAAGTATTCCGCAAAGCTCGCGCTGGTTTTCAACAAGCTGGACAAGGATCGGCTGTCGGCTCGGATCACAATCCCAGGCCTGGAGCAAACCTATAAGCGCTCGGAAATCATGGCCGTGGCTCTGAACATGGGCAACGAAAGCAATCTGGACAAGATGCTTCGCGGTGAAGGATGGAATGAGCAAATCCTTGATCGGGTTGTTTCCAATCTCAATGATGCCGAATGGGCGGCCGTACAAGAAGTGTGGGACACGATCAACTCTCTATGGCCGGACGTGGCCGCGCTCCAGAAAAGGCTTGCTGGTGTAGAGCCTACAAAGATTGAGGCTCGCAAGTTCGTCACTCCAGGCGGAAAGCAAATGTCGGGCGGATACTACCCGGCGATCTACGATCCGCGCCGCGCCGCTGACGTGGAAGACAGAGCGGCCGCCAATTCTGACCTGTTCATTGAGAATACATACCTCCGACCGGATACGCCGCGAGGCTTCACCAAAGAGCGTGCGCAAATGTACGCTCGGCCTATGCTCTTCGATCTTGATGGCATAGCCAACCACATCAACGGCGTTATCCATGATTTGACGCACCGTGAAGCGATCATGGACGCGGTCAAGTTCATAACGAATGCTCCGGTTCGCAATGAGATTGAGACGCGTTACGGCAAGGCAATCTATCAACAGATGATGCCATGGCTGCAATCGATCGCTCGTGACCAGTCACAGAACGATGGTCTTGCTGCGGTGAATAGGCTCTTCCGCTCGATCCGTTCGCGCGCCACTATGGTAGCCATGGGCTTTCGTATCTCGACCATGCTGGCACAGATTGGCGGCCTATCGTCATCGGCGGAAATGGTGCCGGTCAAACATATGGCGGGATCAATCAAGGATTTCGTTCGCAATCCGGCCGCCATGTGGCGCGAGGTGGACGGCCTGTCCGGAGAAATGAAGTTCCGCGCGGAAACCCTTGACCGAGATATCAAGGAGCGTTTGCGTGAGCTTACAGGGGCTACCTCGGCGGCGGATCGCGCTCGCCGGTTTGCCTTCTACGGTATCGGGTATCTTGACCGCGTCGTGACCGTGCCGACCTGGATGGGCGCTTACCGCGATCATTTGTCCAGGTATCCAACGGACAAGGAGGGTGCGATTGCCCACGCGGATAAGGTTGTTCGCCTCACGCAAGGCTCCGGCGGAGCAAAAGACCTGTCAGCGCTCCAGCGCAAGAACGAACTGACCAAACTTGTGACGATGTTCTATTCGTACTTTTCCGCATACTACAATCGTCAACGCGCCTGGGGCCGTGATGCCAAGCGCGCGGTGCAGCAAGGCGACGTCAGAGAGTTCCCGCAACTCCTGGCGCGGCAAGTATTCATGACCATCGGCCCGGCGCTCCTGGGGGAATTGCTCGTTGGCAAGGGGCCGGGTGATGATGAGGATTGGGAAAAGTGGGCACTCAAGAAAGCTTCTCTTTATCCGGTCATGGCCGTTCCTATCGCTCGCGACTTCGCAAACTACTTCTCTTCCGGCTTCGGGTATTCTCTGTCTCCGGCGGAACGGACACTGACGGATACCGTCATCAAGCCGATTGAGCTTATTGGTGATATTGTCGAGGGCGAGGCCGATCCGCGCAAGGCGGCAAAGGTTGTCATCAACGCCACTGGCTTATGGTTCAATCTTCCGACTGGCCAGATTGCTACATCCGTGGACAACGTGTGGAAAGCCATCGAAGAGGATGATTTCCAACTGCGAGATATCGTGTTAAGTAGGCCTGCCAAATAGGGGTAATTCCATGACTGTATCGCCAAACTCTCCCGTATCGGGGCCTTACCTTACTGACGGCGTTTCCAATCTTTGGGAATTCAATTTCAAGATTAACGCCGACGATCAAATTAAATTGCGCGTCACAAATCTGGATGGGTCGGATGGTGAGGACGTCGATACCGGCTTTACAATCGATCCAATCTATATCGGCCAGGACAACGGCGGTTATATCCTTTATCCTTCGTCTGGCGGTCCTATTGCTACAGGCAAACGGATAATTCCTTTCCGCGCGGTTGAATACTCACAGCCTAACCGGATAGGCAACCAGGGCGGATTTTTCCCTGAAACTCATGAAAGAACATTTGACTTACTAGCTATGCAAATCCAGCAATTGCAAGAGGCTATATCGCGCGCTTTGATCGTGGCTATAGGTGATGTCGCTCCGGAAGTTTCCCAATTGCTGGTCTCTATACATCAAGCCAAGGAGGCGGCGGAGGCTGCTGCGGCTGCGGCAATTGTAGCGCAAGAAGCGGCGGAGGCTGCGATTGCTAATATTCCAGGTAGTGTTATCGGCGTGTTAAGTGACCTTCCGGACAGGCCTGATGGCGATATAAGTGGCCTCTCTATAGGCCAATGGTACATAAACGGCGGCACATTGTCGCGCGTACAACCGTAAAAGGAAAACCTATGCGCAGATTTTTTATTTCGGTACTTTCTGGCCTTGTTGCAGTCAGCGCGGTTTCGGCTCAACAGCTTCCGCTCCCCTCATATAGAGGCGTGAATGTAGGTGGCCCTCTAAAGGTGACGCACCCTACGGCTACGACTGGCACCTTGCTTGGGCCTGACGGCCTCGACCTTACCACGTTCGGTTCATACCGGGCGTTAAGCTATACTGCCAGCACCCCAGGAGCGCATGCCGGTAACGGCCTTGCCGGGTTTGCAAGTGTAGTGAAGGGCTCTGGAAGCACAGTATTTGGGCCAGCTACAGCCGATATGGCTGGCTTCTATTCGGCTATGAAAGATAATTACCTGTCGTCAACTGTAGAGGGGGAATTTCTCGGCCTGTATTCAATAGCCACTCAGGGGCGGAAAGGTGATACAGCCTCACTTCTTGGGGTGGGAACTAAAGTAAAAAGCGGCACTGCCGACGACACAGGCGGTGCTCTCGGCTATGAACTTCGAGCGGCAATGGTCGATCCATCGGGAGGCGTTCTTAACGCGATCCACTCTTACGCGCCGTACCTACCGCCTACGGTGGATATGAGCGGCGGCGGCGGTTACGGCTCGTATGTCGAAAGCTTCAACGGCGTAAACTACACGGCTTTTCAAGCTGGCGGTTACTTGCCAGCCGACGCTGCGACGGGTTGGAAAAACGTCCTATCCGCTACCACAGACAGAACCTCCGCGAATACATTCTTCAATATCAGGGGGACCAAGGGGCTAGCCGGCTCTCAGCAGCCCGGTGATATCACGATAGGTAACGGCGTCAACGCGCTTACCATTCGAAACAATCTCGGCATTCTACAGCTGCGGAATGATACCGATACCGCCTCATTAATGGAGATCAACAAAACAGGGGCGTTCAACTTCCCGCAAGATCCTGCATGGACCTCCTACACGCCTACCGTTACGTGTGGCACAGGCGCACCCACGGCGGCCTCTGCTACAGGGCGGTTTAAAGGGATCGGCAAAAGCATATTTGTGCGGATAGCCATCACATTGACGACGATAGGGACATGCGGCTCTTCAGTTAACGCAACTCTTCCCGCAAATGTTGCTGTTGGTACGGTCCTGTTCGGTCGCGGCGGCGCAGCTCCAAAAATGCTTATGGCTTCAACAGGCGGCACAGGCACAGCAAACCTATTTATCACCGATTACAATAATGCTTTTGTAGGCGCGTCAGGTGATGTCCTTATTATCAATGGAACTTATGAAAGCCAGTAATTAAAAACAGAAATTCCGGTATTTAGCAAAGCGGACAAATCGGCGTTGAAAAGTAATGGGTGTTTAACAAGGACATTAAACATGAAGGACAAGTTCACAGTATGGCTGCAAGAGCGTATGTTGTCCCTGGGGTTTAACCCAGGGACGATTGACGGCATACCCGGCCGCAACACGACGACGGCCTTAAAAGGCTTTCAGAGAGCGCACAAATTGCCAGAAACGGGCGTGGCTGATGTCGCAACCGTTTCCCTTCTGCAAGCGAAGGCGCGGTTAAACCCGCCGCCTAAGCAAGACTTATACAGCCACTATCCGTGGATGGCTCTCGCCCTACGCAAGAAGGGTCTTATCGAGGGCCGTGATAATCAGGAGCTGCGAGAGTTCTTGAAATCGGACGGTAAGACGCTTGGCGATCCTTCGAAGCTTCCATGGTGCGGCGACTTCGTTGAAACCTGCATAGCGCTCGCATTGCAGAACGAAGCACTGCCGACAAACCCATACCTTGCGCGCAACTGGACGAAGTTTGGCAAGGCAAGCGAACCGGGCTTTGGCACGGTTCTCGTCTTCTGGCGGACCCACAAGACGAAAAGCACAAACGGCCATGTCGGGTTTTACGTCGGCGAGGATGATCTCTATTATTATGTTCTCGGCGGAAACCAATCCAACTCCGTATCCATTGCGAAGATATCGAAGAAGCGTTTGCTTGAAGCCCGCGCTCCCTTGACATTTTCCAGTTTTAAGGCGCAAAAGGTACGAATGACAGCATCCGGCCCGGTATCATCCAACGAGGTTTAACCCATGCGAAGAATTCTCATTACGTCCGTAGCATGCCTATCCCTGGCCGCTTGCCAGTCAACTCCAGAAGGCGAGGCCAAAACCCTTGCCGCTATCCAGTCCACATGTGAGGCGGCCAAATACGGTCAGGCCTTGCTTGCGCCCTGGCGAGCTGATGGCAGGTTGAGCGACAAGACGGAAGCAATCGTTGCCTCTGCGGAGGATGCTCTGTTTGCGCCGGAGGATGGCCTTTGCGTCGTGACGCCAACGCAGAACCTTACGGGGGTTCTCTTCCGTATCTCTTCATTCGCCCTCACAATCTCCGCTGCGCTCAAGAACGCGAAGCGATAACAGGAGTAAAACGAAATGGGAAAGTACAGTAAACTTATCGGCGCTATCGTCGGCAACTTGGTTGCCATCGTTCTCGCCTACATCGCGACCAACTGGCCCGCAATCGCAACCTGCAACTTGGTTGACGGCGTGGAAGCCTGCACGATCCTCGGCACGATCAGTCAGGCAGAAATGACCGCTTGGATGATGGCCCTCTTTAATAGCGCTTTCGTCTACGCCTTCCCGGCCAACAAGCCAGCCGGTACATGAATGTAAAGGCGGGCCGGAACTATCGGCCCGCTTTTCTGTTGATTGCGGAGCTTCCGCAACTGAGGGTAATGTTATGACGCAGGCAGGACAGGCAGGGCGGCAAGTGGAAGAAACATTCCGGCGGTTTGGTTCGCTCATCAATTTCGCAATGATCGGCTTTGGCTTCATCGGGACGCTGATGTATATCGGCTCTTGGAAAACTACGGTCGAGACGGATATTGTCACGATCCGCAACAACACCACTATGTGGCAAACCAATCATGACAGCTACCATCGGGACCGTCTCGCCGACACGAAGGAAGTCCAGGGCGCGGTTAACACTCGCCTAAATGTCCTGGAGCAACGGCAACAGGAGGGCGCTCGCAAGGACGACACTCTAGAGCAACGTCTTGCCACCATGGAAAAAGGTTTGAATTCCGTAGAACAGAATGCCACGGCGACGAACAAGACGCTTGGCGAAATCAGTGGCAATATGCAGGTCATGAAAGAAATTCTCTCGCGTATCGAGAAGAAGCAGGGCGGTTAAGACCGCCCTATTTTCATGTTGCCTTTGTAGACATCTTTGGCCGATATCGTAACAGGAAGCTTTGAGACAACCTTTGTTGGAGCCTGCCAGCTTTTCCGGCCGCTTCGCTCAAGGTTGTCCTCCTCCCTCCAGGCCGTCGCCATGCGGCACATGATGGCCCATATCCCTAAGAGCTTCGCCGTGCCGCGCTCATAGCGCATGACCATGAAGAGGTGATAAAGCTCACGGCCGCGCACCATGGCGCGATTGTCAAACGCCTTGCGGCAAGGCGTAGAACAAAAGAATTCATCGCAGCGGCGTGGCTGATAGCTAGAGCCGCATTCGTTGCATTCGCGTGACTTGTACGTTAGTGCCATTGTCCGGTTCCTCATGGTGGTAGAGAGGGGAAGTGTCTAGTCACTTGCTATAATTCATCATCAGGTGGATGGCAATTGAAATCATGGATGACTTACAGTAATTTCCTTCAAACTCAACCAGAGGATTTCCTATGAAGCTCGATCTTCTTTCCAATGCCAGTGCCACTGGCCTTGACGCAAACATTCAAAATCCTGGGCGATACTGCTTTGCTGTTGCCGGTACGTTTGGCGGCGCTACTGTTGGCCTGGACATCATGGGTCCGGATGGAGCCACCTGGATCGCTATCGAGGATAGTGCCGGAACGCTGGCATTCACTGCGGCGAAAGCGGTCTTGGTCGATCTTCCGGCGGGCAAGTTTCGTGCGCGAGTTACCGGCGGTGCTGGCGTCGCGCTCTTCGCTTCTCTTGCAACAGCGGGTGCGTAATATGGCAGGGCTAGCTTATTCGGTAGCGAGAAAAATGGGGGGCAGACTTGCGAAGGGCGGGGGCAAGTCTGCCGAAATAATCCCTTTTAGTTATGATCCAGTAAAACAGTTCTGGCATGATTGGGGGGCGAATGACAACCTTGTTGACAACCTTGGAACGCCAACTCTTGCCGTTATCCGTGAGCGGATAAGAAAAAACGGCGCGGAAGACCTTTGCCAGCCAAACAAAGCGCAGCAATTTTTAAAGACGCTAGACGGCGGGGGGCATGGGAACCTTCAAACTAACCGCGTCATGGGCATTGGTAGCGCTCCAAACGATGTTGGGTTTGCGCCTTTCAGTTCTGGTCGTCGCCCGAAAGTTACCAACGGCGGGAACGGCTGGTATTTTGCGGGGGTAATTAAGCCGGAGACCGGAGACATATGGTTGATGGAGATTTCTAGGGCGGTCAGTTCCGCCGCTTCTCGCGGTCAATGTTATGTGACCTCATCGCGAAACTTGATGTTGAAAGGTAACACGACCGATAATGCCACGGTCAACGCCATCGGCAACACATCATCGCAAATCACATTTGGCAACAAAATCGGTATCGAGTACCTATGGGAATTCGTAACTGACACGATGTACATCAAGATCGGAAGCGTTGTTCAAGCAATCGTTGCGGGATCGGAAACCGGGCCTTGGTCTGCATTCCCGGCGACCGATCCCATGCAATGGATTTTCGGCAATCAATCGACGCTTGGAAAATCCTTCAACGGAACGATCTATCAAACCATTTTTCATGACGGCGTACCAACTCCTGAAATTCAGGCTAGCGTTAGCGCTTACGTGACAGCAAAGGCGGCGGCATAATGGGTGCAGAAACTGGCAAGTGGTTCCGTCCTGACAGCATTCTTAGGCCCGCTTATGGTGGAGGATCAGCCCGCACGTCGGGCGACGCTCGCGAGGTGTCTCCCGCAAACCTAACCCATAGATGGTTTTCAAAAAAATTCGGCTACCCCATGGGCGGCACTCGTTATCTTTTTGAAATGGGTATTGCTGCGGATACCAATGTATGGGTTCGTGTTCCTGACCTTCATTACTCTGCAATTAGTGGGGAGTTGAGCGCAAACGAAATGGCAACTGTTGTTTCGGTAATGCCGATTGGATGGGTTCGCGGAAGTTTAAGTCTTATCGGTCAGCCGCACCCATTGAAGAAATCCATTTTCTTCCGCGAAGATAGTTTGGGTTTTGGTCTTGGTACGTCTACCGGCGACACTCGAAGCGTATGGATTGCTAAGCTAATCAATTCCATTGCGGGCAACACTCTTAAATGGAATGACACCACATACACCGAAGGTTTGAGCGAGGATTATTACCTCTTCAACATGTCGCTAGGAGGAAGTTCATGGGGGAATACCAACCCGGCGAACAGCCAAGAGGTAGACTATCCTTTCCGTGAAGACTTGGCTTTTCAGCAAAGAACAAAGACGCTTTCTCTCATCGGAAACACGCTATTTATTTACCGACTGACTAACGATCTTCCCTATGACGCCATCTCCCCGGAAGACTTGTGGGCAAATCGTATTGTTCCGCGTCTAGTGGAGTTCAAAGCGGAACATGGCGTCAATCAAAAGATTGCCTTTGAGACACACCCGAAGAGGAGTGAGAATGCGGCCCTTAACGCTCGCATAAACACGCTTAATGGTTTATGGCGCAATAACTTTGACAAGCTTGGCTTTAACAGATCGTACCTTTTCGATAGCGAAGCTAAAGTTTCTTATATAAATATCGCCAACGGTAACACGGCCGACACTACTTATTATACTGATGGCACTCATTACAAGGACGTTGTTCATGATGCCATTGCTGCGGCGAACAAGAATGATGTTGTTGCGGCCATGGCTGCTTGACGGTAAATAAAAAGAGGGCGGCGTTTGTAGCGCCGCCCTTTCCATTAGAATTCGCCGCGTTGGATATAACCGTGTGAAATCAGAAGGCTTTGGATTTCATCGTAGTTATCGCCAATGGCTTCAACTATTTCCGTCACCTCTTGCCGCTCGGCCTCTTCGCGCTCGATAGTGGCGTTTAAGATATCGGTATCAACCTTGACCGGCCTTCCAATAGTACACGACTGCAAGATGAAATCAATCTTCCGAGTTGTCGCCTTCGTCGGCGTAGTCAACGCCGCCGTCCTGCTCGCCTTCAAGGTTGCCGTCGCTGTCGATGTCAGTGTTCTCCGGCGTGTGCGTCTGGTCCTTATCGCCATCCAGGTCGAGCGACGCCGGAGCGGTTCCCATGAGCTGCGCGGCTTCCTCGGCGGTGAAGCGCTTGTTGATGTGCTGCTGACGGAATTCCAGATTTTTCAGGTGAGGCGCAAGGTCGGCGATTGTCTTCTTGCCTTCCTGGATATCCAGGAGGAGCATCGGAATTTCGGCCTGTTTGCGCAGGTCTTTCTTATCAATCGGGATGAAGGCCAGAACCGAGACGGCAAAGCCGGAAAGCGTCGTCATCGGGACGGCGGCGGGCGCTGCTGGAGCTGGAGTTGCGGTTGCTGTCTTGCGAGGTGCCATGGAATTTTTCCTTTGTGCTGGCGTTGGATTTTGAGGTGGTAGCCTGTCGGCTTGGGGTGGAAGGGTTAGAACGGCAAGAGGCCGTAGCGGGTGGCGAGATAGAAGCGAACGCGAGGCTCGCCCTCGGCCGTGTCCTGCTTGCCCTGTTGGGCCTCGATCATGCGGCGGATTTGGCAGGCCGGGCAATCGCAGTCATCGGCCTCGCCGGTCGCTTCGGTGGGTTCCGGCTCCGGCGCCATGGCTTTCAGGACGTCGGAGACGGCCGGTCCTGGCCCTGCTGTTTCTGCGCCGCCCTCGGCTTCCTTTTCGTAGACGATCATTCCGTTGTCGTCATAAACGACGTCTTTGTTTTCGAGCGTGATGGCCGCCGCTTCGTCGTTGCGGTCAAGCTCTGTCACCTGTGCGGCAAGATAGCCGTGGCTAAGAATAGCTTGAACAACCTGGGCAATGATCGCGCCCCTTGATGAAGTGTAAGGGCCGCCGTCAATGCTGATCGTGACGCGCGTGGTTTCCGTGAGTGGCTTTCTGTTTGTCATGGTGTGTTCTCCTGGGGTTTGATTGATGCCGGTCTTTCCCGACTGCCATCCGCCTTTAGCTTAACGCCGAACTGTGGTCGCGGAACGTCTCCCGGCGTGGTGTTACTTGTCTTCCGGAAGCTTCACGCGATCCGGCTGAAATACTGCGCGGTTCGCCCACATGAAAGCTTCCTGAATGCCGGTGACTGCGAGTGAAACCATACGCTGGTCAAAGTCGCTGCCGCCGCTGCGCAGTTCGTCCAGGTGGCGCAAAGCGCGCTCCTCGATCTCCTTGGCTTTATTCACAAGCTCAACGTTCTTTTCGCTCTGCTTGCGGTATCCTGCCACTGGTAGGCCGTTATGTTCCGTCATCGGGGTTTTCCTTTTCCAGACGCTCGCGCTCATCCCGATCTTCGCGAGCTTCGTCCGGGTCTTGTTGGGTTCCTGGGATGAATTCCTTATTCCTTTCCGCAGTGAACGTGTAGACGTTCGGCTCTATCCCGTTACGCTCCATCCAGGATGAGAACATTTCCTTGAATGATTTTTCAAGGTCTGCGTCATGCTCCGGCGTAAGGGTGACGTTCTCGGCAAAATATTCGTCTTCGCCGCTGAGGTCTTCGTTGCAGCCGGTGAAGATTTCAAAAATGCTTTCCGCGCTTGGATAGCTAAATTTTGCATCCTGAGATGCCTCGACAATATGGAAACCTTCTTCGTCTCCATAGTCTCGAATGTATGCGGCAATGACGGCCTCGCGGCTGTCCTCATTGACGATGTAGTGTTCGCCGTCACGGCCTGCCCACCAACTGAAAGTCATTTCTTTTTTCATAGTCACGTTCTCCGGTTAAAGGTTTGGTGTCCGGCGTGGTTCTGCCCCACATTCGAAGTCCGGCGATCAACCCGGCTGACAGCACTATGCCATACCGGACAGATTAGAACTCATCGTCCGGATTAATCTCCGGCTCTTTCTTCTTGCTGGCCGTGGGCTTCTTCTCCTCGGTAGGCTTGATGATTTCGCCTTCCAGGATTTCGCCGGTATCCGGATCGTGGCTTTCTTCGCCCTGGTCCTGGTCGCCGTCTTCGTCCTGGTCCTGCCCAACGTCATCAGGATCGACGTCCGTGGCCTCTCTGCGCGCCTGGGCGTCTCGCTCGGCCTGTGCCTGCCGGAGACGGTCGGCCGCGCTGGATGACCGCCTGGAGGCGACTGGCTTGGGTTCCGGAACGCTGCTTTCATCCACAACGTAACTGTCAGTGTCGCGGTCATAGAGCGCATCGATACGCTGCGCCACGTCCATGACCTCGGACGATACCGGCAATCGCTTGGAGTGACGACGGATAACCGTCTTCTTGAACATCTCTTCTTCGTCGGTCGCCCATGGACCGGTGATAACGGTCTTGTCCTGGCCGTTCTCTGTGATGGTCTTTTTGGACTTGGTCCGGTTCTTGATTGCGTCCAGCTCATCGCGGCGCATGACTTCGTAATGGATAGATCCGTCTTTGAGGCGCACGGCCGAATAAGCAGCGACGACGGGGCCGCGCTCCCCGACGATGATAGGTTCGTGCCGCATGTCTTCGACCGGCGCGGCGACGTAATTGAATTTCCCTGTCTCGTATTCCTTCTGATAGACGAGGCCAACGCGCCATGACTGGATTTCTCCAGAGTTGCGAACGCGCTTCATGATACCGGCAACCATCGGAATATAGGCAACTTCCGTCTGCCAGTTGTCCACCCACCGGCCATCTTTCTTGATGCGCTTGTTGGTCTTGAAGCGGGTCAACGTCGCTTCGCGGCCGTCAAGAACAAGGCCATCCGCCGCAGCCTTCATGCATTCCAGGAAGACAGACTGCGTTGTTGCCTCGGCAATCTGCGGATCGCGGAGAATGGAGTTCTTGACCATGCGCATGAAGCGGCCCGGCTCAATGACCATGACCGATTTGAAGTCGTCGGCCTTGTTGTCGAGGAATTCGGCAAGCTTCTGGCTGCGTTCTTTGGCCTGGGCCTGGGTGGATAGCTGGTTCATTTGATTTCCTCTTGATTATGCCGCGTCGATTATTCGTCGCTGGCTTCTTCTTCCTGGTCGGCCTCGTCTTCCCGGTACTCCTGCGGCTGTCCCTTCGGCGCTTCGGTATACTTGTAATCGTAATAGCGAAGTCCGATCTTCTGGACGCCGCTTTCATAGCCGGGCCATGTGTCGGTCTTCAAACACTCGGCATATTTCGCCATGGCTGCGCGATACATGGCGTATCCTTCCGCAACAGCTTCCGGCGTCAGCTCGTAGACCGCAACCAATGGCGGGTTCGATTTCTCGAATGCGATAAAGAAGAAGCCGTTCACGGTGTAGCCGCTGCCCTTCTCCCATACGTCGGAATACAATGCGTCTTGCATGTGATAGCCGAACTTGCCGACGTCTCTCATGAAGGCCGCCGGAGATGCGTCGGCCATATTCTTGATGTCGGCAATGAGGCCGTGCTTGACGTTGAAGATGTCCGGCTTTGTCTTAACGAGAACGCCAGTCTCTTCGTCAACGTGATAGGCTGCCGTTTCAACGATGGTCTCGCCTTCACGCATAAGGTCAAGCTCTGGCACGGTTGCCGACAGATCGCGGATCATCAAAGCCGTGTCGTAATCATCCGGCTTTAGTAGCGTGGTTCCGGCATGGCGGGCGAAGTCTTCCGCGTGTTTCCACTCGTTGGAATTGCGACGGGCGTCCGGCCCTTTGGTGTAACGCAGCTCCAGTTCTTCTGGCTCCAGGATGGCGCAATGAGCGGCCTTGCCAATGGTGAAAGCTTGCGTCTCTTTGCGCGCTCCAAACTGCGCATGGAAAGGCGTCTTCGTGATGAGCTTGTGAAGCTTCGTCTTCGATACGCCTTCGCCGCTGTGGTACTCTTCATCTGTGACTTGTACGATTGGCATTTGTGGTAGCTCCTTGGTTTTACTTGCTGCTGTAGCTGTACGATCCAGCCAAGATTAGCGCCGCGAAAAGAAACCACCCCCATCCATCCTTGTCGTTGCTGGCAAGATGGAATGCCGCCAGTACGCTGATTATGGAAGGCGCGAAAGCAAGAGCGGCGATTGCAATCTGTTTCATTGTGGTAGCTCTCCGGTTCCTTATTTATGTTGACACGATGTAAACACGTCGATACTTTTACAACTTGTTTACGGCATGTCAACAAGGAAAAAACGAATGACCAAGATTGAAAAGCTGGCTGAGATTGTCGGCGGCAAGGCAGAGATTGCCAGAATGTGCGGCGTGTCACGCTCGATCATCACGCGTTACGACAATCTTGACGGGGAGCTTCCGGTTCGTTTCCGCGCTCCGATCCTCGACAATCTGCGGGACGTCATCAGCAAGAAATACGGCGCTGAGAAAATTGACGAGATGCTTACGGAAGCCATGGACTGCCTTCCTTCCGCCGTCTGCCCGTGCTGCGGTCAATCTATTGAGGGGCTGGTGGTATGATATATCCAGATATTCCGGTAAAGGCGCTGTCTATCATGCAGCCTTGGGCGTGGCTTATCGTCAACGGTCAAAAGGATATTGAAAACCGTTATTGGAAAACAAATTATCGTGGGCCGGTGGCAATCCATGCCGGCAAGAAAATCGATAAAGATTGCGCATGGGATTTGAGCGAAAGAGTACATCCAGTAACCGGTTTGCATAAAATTTTTTTTGGAAAAGAAACCGGCCCCGCTCCATGGGATGATGAAACTGGCGGGATAATTGGCGTTGTCGATATAGTTGACTGTGTAATGTCCAGCGAAAGCGATTGGTTTTTCAATAGCGTCAGTGGCAAAGGAAAGCCGAACGTCGGTTTCATTTTGAGAAATGCGCGGCCGGTGGAATTCATCCCGGTAAAAGGCGCGCTTGGCTTCTTTGATTGGAGGAAGAACCTATGAGGCGCGCGGTCCTGATTGTCGCCGCGCATCTCGTGGCGCTCGCCCTGGCTTACGCCTTCGTTCTCTTCTTGACCATCGGAGTTGTTCGATAATGCTGGAGTTGCGACCTTACCAGGAAGAGACAATCCAGGAGGCGCGCGACAAGCTCCGCAAAATCAAGGAAGCGCTCAAGCGCAAGATGATTGAGCGCGGGCCTCGGCTCCTGATCCAGTGCCCGACCGGCGGCGGAAAGACGGTCATGGCTGGTTTTATAAACATGGGCGTCACGTCGCGCGGCAAGACGACGGCGTTCAATTGTCATCGAGACTTTCTCGTTGACCAGACTTCCAAGACCTTTGCTAAGCTCAAGATTGATCATTCGTTTATTTCGTCCGGCCGCTGGTACGATCCGTATTGCAGCACTCACATCAACATGGTGCAAACGCTCGGCAACCGATTGAAGAAAGTCAACGCGCCGAATACTTGCCTATGGGATGAGTGCCACCACATCGCCGCATCGACCTGGGCGAAGATTATGGAAGCCTGGGACCAGTCAACGCACATCGGCTTTTCTGCAACTCCAGTGCGCTTGGATGGCAAGGGGCTAGACGCTTACTTTGATGACATCGTTATTGGGCCTTCTGTCTCGATGCTCATGGAGATTGGCGCGCTATCAGATTACATCTATTACGCTCCATCCTCTCCAGACCTGACGGCTTTTCATATTCGCATGGGCGAATACGATAAGAGCGAGACAGACGAAGAAATGGGCAAGGCCGTTGTCATCGGAAATCTTGTCGAGCATTACGCCAAGAAGGCGCGCGGTCTCAAAGCTGTCTATTTCTGCACCTCGATCAAAAACAGCCTGGAGACCGTCCAGGCCTTCAATGCGCAGGGCTTCCGCTTCATCCACCTGGATGGCACGTCATCGCCCTGGGAACGCAAGCAAGCGGCGCAAATGCTGGCGCGTGGCGAGCTGGATGGAATGACGAACGTTGATCTATTCGGCGAGGGCTTCGACCTTGCGGCACAAGCTGAGATGGACGTGACGATTGAATGCGTTGGCCTTGCCCGGCCGACGCAAAGCCTCGGCCTGTCTCGCCAAATGGTCGGCCGCGTTCTTCGTCCAAAGGATCGGCCGGGCGTGATCCTGGATCATGCGGGCCATCTCCAGAACCACGGCTTACCAGATGATGAGGTTGCCTGGAGCTTGAAGGGTGCGGACAAGAAGACGACGGCCGCCGTTCTCCAGTGCGACGGCTGCGGCGCTGCACTCAAGCGGAATGCAATTGTCTGTGCCAACTGCGGAGCGACCATGGAAGCGCCGGAGCGCGGACCAGGAGGAGGCGGCGGCCGGAAGATAGAGTTCAAGGACGGTGAGCTTGAAGAGGTAGACCGCAAGGCAATCCGCGACGCGAAGAAGCTGGAGGAGTGGCAGGCCGGAAGCATTGACGAGCTGGTTGATATTGGCAGGCGGCGCGGATACCAGAACCCGGAGAAATGGGCGGGCATGTTGTGGACAGCTCGCCAGCGCCGTGCCGGTGCGCGTGAACATGCGTCCAAGCAACAGATGGACTTTTACACAAAGCTAATGATGGAGAAACATACATGAACCACGGCGAGCTAGTCGAGGCGATCCGCATAGGCTGCGCGGATATCGCTTGCTTGTTCAAAAATCATACCGGCGTCGCGGTATTTCCTGCAAAGAAGAAGGGCGGCAAGAAATCGACCGTCCGATATGGCGTCGGTCCGAACGAAGGCGGCGGCCACGATCTGCTTGGCTGGCGTATATCAGATGGAAAGTTCGTTTCCATTGATGCCAAGGTTGGCGATGACGAACTGTCCGAGTTGCAAAAGAAGTGGTGGAGATGGGTAGTAAAAGGCAACGGCCTATCGGGTGAAGCTCGGTCCGTGGAGCAAGCGAGGAGGATAATTCTTGAGCAAGAAAACCAGCACTATTAAGCGGCTTCGCGATCTAGCGATTGAGCGTCAAAGCGGCCGGTGTTTCTATTGCAGGCAACCAATGATAATTGACGGCGTCCGGCTCGGCCATAATCTTTTGGCGACGGCTGAGCATCTGATTAAGAAAGCAGACGGCGGGAAATACAACCAGGAAAACATTGTTGCCGCTCATGGGTTATGCAACATGCGGCGAGGGGAGCGAACGGTTGACGAGTACCTTGAATACTTCAAGGGGTATGATCGGAAATACCAGTTCCCCAAGTCTGCCGTCTTCTGGTGTGAGTAAAGAAAAAGCCCGACGCAACCGGATGACGCGTCGGGCTTCAAACCCAAGGAGGGCCGCAACGGCAAGCTACCACACTCGACCAATGCAAGCCCTTTATATCCTTGGGAAAACCATTAAACAAGTACCTGGGACTTAGGTTTTACGTAAAAAGTCTTTCCGTCTCCGCTCTTCTTTTTATCCCATCCTCTGCGCGAAAGATGCGCCTCGATCCGGCGGGCTGCAATCGAGCTGCGGCGTTCCTTTGGAATTTCAAGCATTTCCATAACGGCATTCATGGTTGTTTCCGTGGACGTCGCAAGCCAATTGTCAATCAGCTCGCCATATGGGTCATCCTCGTAGCGGTCGCTCTGAACGGCAAAGGCAACTTCTTCCTCTTCCTTGTCGAGCCACCATCTTTCGCCCTTGCGGTACAACTCGGCCGCCTCTGCCCATAGCTGCCGGGCGTCCTGCCTTAGCGCGTCCAGGTCGATGTTATGGCAGGCCACGGGCCAAAAGCGGCGGCCGCCGGTCGGGTCTTTGAGATATCCACTATTGCCGACCGGGTTAACTGTGCCTGCAAAGATACAGGATCGCGGAAACTCTTCTACTACCTTGCCATATGGTCGGCGCATACGGTCATTCTGACGGGCAAGCCATGCCTTAATCTGGCTGATCTCGGCGCGCTTGAAACTGTCCAGCTCGGAAATCTCAATGATCCATGCGCCTTGCATCTGCAATGCCGCGTCCTTGGAATTCGGGTCTGACATTTCGTCTGTGAAGACGCCGGGCGTGAGGCCGTCCGATAGCGCGCGCAACGCGGAAGACTTCTTCAATCCCTGCGGGCCTTCCAGGATAATCATGTTGTCCATCTTGCATCCTGGCTGCATCGCGCGGGCGATAGCGCCGATAAGCCAGCGCATACCGAACATATGGTTGGCGTGGGTGTCGTCGGATCCCAGGTAGTACGAAAGCCAATTGCTGACGCGCGACGTTCCGTCCCATTTCAGGCGCTTAATCTCGTCAACGACTGGATTATATTTGTTGTGATCCGCAACGCGCACAATGACGCGGCCGATATCGGAGACTTTCGGCGACATGCCGCAATACTCCATCCATGAAGCTGTTGCGGTGATGTCCGGTTCTGTGATCGTGCGCGGCCGCCACCTGTTCATATCGCCGGTCAAGTCCCACGGCGGCCGCCTCATCAGATAGACTTCTTTTGCGAATTCATTCCAGGCGTAGACGCCAGCAAAGCGTTTTTCATATTGCAAGATGAGCGTGAAATTCTGGAGCGAGTTGGATTTAAGCCCGTCGCCATCTGCTTTCATGATGAGGTGTTGACGCCATGTGTTTTCGTCTATCTCGTAGCCGCGACCGGTCGGACGCTCGGCAACTTCCCTCTCTCCCTCTCCGTCGCTTTCACCTTCATCTCTGCTATCCGCTTTTGTTTCTGGCTCTCTGTCTTCGCGTCGTTGATGTACTGTATTTCCTCCGTTGTGTACTGGCGTCGTTCGCTGCGTATCTCTGCTGTTTTCACCATGAGGCATCTCCTTTTCAATCTGGTCGTTTTTCCAGGCGTGAAACTTCTCTTCCGTCCATTCTTGCAGGCCGGAGCGGATGATTAAATCGATCTCGCGATATTCAAGGCGGTCTTCATAGAGCGCGTCGGCGATGTCCCACCCTTCTTTTCGGCTGTCCGGTCTGATCCGAACAACCTTGATCTTGGAGACGCCAGCTTTAAAGAGGAGTTCGATAAGACCTTTCTTCCATCCGCCGCCTGGGCGCGAAAAGCCGAACGTGGTCTTGTATCCTTCGGCATCATTATCAGGCCATATGATGACGCTGCGGCCTGCGAGCGATTTCCAGTAGGTCTTTTCAATCGACTTGCCACCACCCATCCATGTGACGGGAACGACGCGCTTTCCCTCCATGTAGACGCAAGCCGCGTCCTTGCACTTCTCGCCCTCGACCAAAAGCACCTGGCTATCTGGCTTCGCATATAACTGGTCAAGACCGTAAAGCGGCCGTGGATCGGGATAGCTTCCGTGCGCCCACCCTTCAAAGCCGGTGCGCTCGTTGCGGGTCCACCATACGCCGGGCGTGATCTTCCGGCCGTCAAACTCCACGCGCAAGACGTATCCCAAGAGCGCGCCGTTCTTCGTCACGTAAGGATAGACGGCTGACGGCGTGTAAGTGATGAGCTTTGGCTTGCCGGTAACGTCGCTTATGCGCTTGGGATTGAGGATAGGCTTTGAACGAACGCCTGCGACGATCTGCGGCGCGTCTGCTGGCGGCTTGCCTACTTCGTAGCCGTCATATGGATTGTGCGCCTCTTTGTATTCCACGGTCGATACCGGCGCGCGGCGATCCTCTCCAGTAAGGAACCGGGCGGCGTCGCCGTTGTTGTCGTATCCGTAGCGCTCGCGGACAAAGTCAATGACGTCGCCGTGAATGCCGCATCCGAAGCAATGGAATTTCCATATTCCGCCTTTGGGGTAGATCGAAAAGCTTGGCGTGTTCTCGCCGTGGAACGGGCAACATGCGGTGAATTCGTTGCCGCTTTTCTCCAGCGAAACGCCGGATTGCGATGCAACGTCTGGAAGCGGATTGTCCCGCCTTATCTGGTCAAAATCAAATTTCATTCCGGTTTCCGCTGTGTGGTAGGGCGGTGTTCTTCTGGCAAGTGCTGAGAGCAATACCATTCGCCAAGATTGCCTTGCCGAAGACTGACATTAACGCCGAACGGCGCGATTGCAATCCCGCATATCGAGCAAGGATGCAAAAAGACGTGCGTGTTGGTGGACTTGATCCGTCCAAAGCGCGCGTCTTTCCTCGGCTGGTCAGAATTCGTCATCTGGTTTCCGGTTGCTGGCGATGCTGTTGAGCGCTCGGCGGCCTGCGTCGTTTAGTTTGAAGTAGGCCGTCCGTCGCTGCTTGCCGTCGCGCGTCGTGCTGGAGTGTCGCGTTACGCCATATCCCATATTCTGGAGCAAGTCACACATGCGAAACATGCGAGTGTTGTCTTTGCTGTCAATAACCTCGTCTTCTTGCAGCTCCAAAAAGGCTTGCGCAATGTTCTTTGACATCGGAAAGCCCACGCGGCGCGATGCTCCGGCCGGAACATAGAGGCCGTATCCTGCTGATATGATATCCGGCCATGGCCGTTTAACCGCTCCGATAACATAGCGTCTAGTCACTTTGCCACGCGTGGCCGCCTCCAGGTCAAGCGCCGTCATCGGCCATCCGTATTCCTTGAAGGCGTCATAGACGGCCTTGGCCTGCTCGCTGCCGGGCTTCGTGCCGAACAGAATTCCATTCTCGTTGACGTAATGGCGCTTATGCCAGTAGCCAACTCCAGGAATAAACCATATGCCGACCTTCTTG
>Ga0157373_10000225_pt1 | contig 46142 bp, 48 predicted proteins | sample C65metaG_FD_113460 | JGI IMG/M metagenome (GOLD analysis project Ga0157373, IMG submission 113460) | Corn rhizosphere microbial communities from Kellogg Biological Station, Michigan, USA - C6-5 metaG | ecosystem: Host-associated > Plants > Roots > Rhizosphere > Soil | place: USA: Michigan... | reverse complement strand
GAACCGGTCAGGCGGATGCTCTCGGCAGCAAACACCGAGGTGGCACTGAGAGAAACCGCAACGGCGAGTGCAGCAGACTTCATCAGACGTTTCATTCAGGAAAATCCTTGTGAATTACGGGCTCGGCAACTCTGCAACAATCTTGTTACGGTTTTATGAACGTGGAATGGCAAAACGCCTCGTTGTCCCCCTCTCCTGCCGCAAACACGCATTTTGATGTAATTGGTTCGTAACAAATTGCGACTAAGACTTTGCCATCCCCCACGACGCGAGTTCCGCCCATGTCCTCAATAGAAGACACCTTGATGCAGCGCATCCACCGTGAGTTGCTCGATCACAGTGACGAAGAGCTGGAACTGGAATTATCCGAAGACGGGCACGACCTGAACGCCCTTTTTGACGAGCACGTCGGTGAGAGCCACGAGAAAGCCGCCCGGCGCATCTACTTCAGTGAACTGTTCCGCCTGCAGGGCGAACTGGTGAAACTGCAAAGTTGGGTGGTCAAGACCGGCCATAAGGTGGTGATCCTGTTCGAGGGGCGAGATGCCGCTGGCAAAGGTGGCGTGATCAAGCGCATCACCCAGCGCTTGAACCCCCGGGTGTGCCGCGTGGCCGCCCTGCCCGCGCCGAATGACCGCGAGCAGACCCAGTGGTACTTCCAGCGCTACGTCTCGCACTTGCCGGCCGCCGGCGAAATCGTGCTGTTCGACCGCAGTTGGTACAACCGCGCCGGTGTCGAAAAAGTCATGGGATTTTGCAATGACGACCAATACGAAGAGTTCTTCCGTACCGTGCCGGAGTTCGAACGCATGCTCGCGCGCTCCGGCATCCAGCTGATCAAGTACTGGTTTTCGATTTCCGACCAGGAACAGCACCTGCGCTTTCTCAGCCGCATCCACGACCCGCTCAAGCAGTGGAAACTCAGCCCCATGGACCTGGAATCGCGTCGGCGCTGGGAAGCCTATACCAAGGCCAAGGAGATCATGCTCGAGCGCACCCACATCGCCGAAGCGCCGTGGTGGGTGGTGCAGGCCGATGACAAGAAGAAGGCGCGGCTCAACTGCATCCACCACCTGCTCGGGCAGATGCCCTATGAAGAAGTGAATCTGCCGGTGATCGAACTGCCACAGCGCGTGCGGCAGGAGGATTATTCCCGTAGCCCGACGCCCCCGGAACTGATCGTGCCCCAGCTCTACTGATCCCGCGCTTGAGCGGCGAGCGGGCAAGCCCGCTCGTCACAAGTACGCTACAGCGGTGAGTTGCTCACCACCCGCAGCGCCAGCCCCTCATACGCATCCAGTGTGATCGTGAACGCGCCTTCCGCCGTAAGATCGCCTTCCACTCGCTCATTGATAATGTCCACCACCATCCCCGCGGCAATATCGGGCAGATGCAGGGTTTCGGTGATCGGTGTGGCCCCGAAGTTCAGCGCGGTGATTTGCGTGCCTTTGCCGGCCGGTAATTCGTGGACCATCACCAGCAGCCCCGGGTTCTCGACTTCCGGCACCTGAATCTGGCGGCTGGCGGCAATGTCGTAGGCACGCCGCACCGCGAGGATTTTCTGCAGTTGCGAGGCAAAGGACTCGGGGTCCTTCAATTGGCTGTTCAAGCTGCCATACAGGCTTTTCGAGCGCGGCATCTGCCCGGCGGACAGTTGCGCATCGGGGTTGAGGTCCACCAGGTCATAGGCGCCGCGATGAATCCAGCGTGTGTCGCCGTCCTGCATCAAATGCTCGACCTCTTCGGCCGCCAGTGGCAGTGCACCCACCAAGTCCCAGCCCGACAAGGCAAACACGCCTGGCTGCATGGCGTTGTACATCACCAGCAGTAGGTGGATCTGGCGGATCTGCTGGATATCTGCGGGGGTGATCGCATCCAGATCCCGAATACCCAGCGCCGCCGTGATGATGCTGGCCGTGGTGCAGGACACACCGTTGGTCACGAACTTCAAATTGTATGGCGCATGCTCGCCGGCCAGTCGTTCGTACATCTGTTCGCGAATGTGCTCGCGCAGGATATTCCCGGGGAACGTCTGGCCCTGGTAAAGGAACGTGTCATGGGCGTGCAGGGTCCAGAAGTGCACCAGCTCCAGGGTCAATTCATCGTGGTTCTGCAGCGCATGGATCAGCGAGCCGGGGTCGATGCCCTGGCGGTGCATTTCGCGCAGCATCAAGCGCAGGAACTCGGCGTCCCCCATCAGCAGCGCGTGTTGGTACGCCGGGCGGGTGATGAAGTCATAGGACAGGTCGGCACCGCCATGGGACATGGACGCGATGTCATCCACGGTGAGGTTCAACTCCTGGAAACTGAAGCCGCCCGCCTTGCGAATCGCCCCGCCCAGTAACTGGTTGCCGGTGATCGACAGCGGATGGCTCTCGGACCACGCCGTGCCATCCAGCTTGCGCTCCACACCGAGGAACCCATTGGCGTCCAGGCGCAGGATCTTGGCGCCCATCACATCGATGGCGTGCAGCGCATCACCGATGATCATCTGCTGCGCGGCGAAGGTGGGGTCCAGCCAATTCAGCGACGGCTGCCCTTCCTTGAAATAATGCAGGTACACCCAGCGACGCGGCTTGCCATCCACGCCCAGTACCACTTGGGTGGCGCTCCAGTCGGTTTCCTTGACGCCAGGCTCGAAGAAGATCACCCGCTGCAACTGGCCGACGATGTAGTGCTTGTCGCGCAATGCATCAACCTGCGCAGGGCTGAGGTTCTGCGCATCGCGGCCCTCGGCCACGTCGGGCAGCAACGGCCAGTCTTCCTCGCGGATTTCTACCATGTGGTAAAGGCCGGGATAGTCCTCGTACGCCATCTCGGCCAGGCGAAAAGCCGCGCCCTTGCCGGTGTGGGACGGGATCACATCGTCGATGATCACCGCGTTGTGCGCCGCCGCCATGCGCGTCAACGCCTGCAACTGCGCCTCGGTGCCCAGTTGCGGGTCAATCTCGAAACTGATGCGGTCGAAATTACCGTCGATGGTCGGTGTGTGCTGCATGCCACTCAAACCGCCGGATTTCTTCAGCGGGCCGTTGTGGATGCCCTGGATGCCGATCTTCGACAAGGCATGCCACAGCGTCTCATCCCCCAACGCCTCCAACACTGTGCCGCCTTCACGGGTCACGATCGACGCCGGGTACGCGGTAAACCATACCGACGACAACGCCGAGGCATCGCGTGGTCGGGTCTGCGCGTAAGGCTGCTGCCACAACCGGCCCTGGCCCGAATAGAGCTTGGCCCGCTGGCGTGCCGCGTGCAACATCGATTGTTCCACCAGCCAGTTCACATGGTTGTTTTCAGCCGCCGTCATAAGCTTGGTACCTGTCGTCGTGAAACATTGCTCGTGAACATATGAGGGTTACGCGGGCCATTCGTTGCATTGCGATCATGGCGCTGGCGGCTCCCCCCTTTGGATCTGTATCAACCCCCAGCGCTTGGGGGTCAGGTATCGCGATACTGCCTCGGGGTAAACCCCGTCGACGCCTTGAACTGGCGGGTGAATGCGCTGTGGTCGGTGTACCCGCACTGCAACGCAACCTCTGTGATCGGCAGGTCGGTGTGCAACAAGCGGTGGGCATGCTCGAGCCGCACCTTCTGGATCATCTGCCGGGGCGTGAGGTGGAACACGCGCTTGCAGTAGCGCTCCAGTTGCGCCACGGAAATTCCGGCGATGCGTGTCAGCTCACCCAGGGTGACGCGACGGTTGAAATGCGCGCGGATGTGCGCATCCACGGCGGCCAGGCGTTGGTAGGCCGGGTGGCTTTCGCTGGCAGTCTGCAGGTCGACCGAAATGCCGGCCAGGCCAATGATCGCCCCCGCGTGGTCGTACAGCGGCCATTTGTGGGTCAGGCACCAGCCGGGTTCGCGGGTGCCGTAGAGGTGCAGTTCCAACTGGTCTTCCAGTACAAAGCCTTGCTCGAGTACACGCCGGTCCTGCTCGGTGTAGCCCGGCCCCAGTTGTGCCGGGAAAACTTCGGCGCTGGTCTTGCCCAACAACGGTTGCAGCTGCCTGAGGCCACAGCGCAGCACCAGGGTGCGGTTGGCAAGTACGTAGCGGGCCTGGGTGTCCTTGATGAAAATCGCGGCGTTGGGGATCACATCCAGCATCGGCAATAGCTGGGCTACACCGGCCAACAGCTGCTCGATGCTGTGGGGACGGCTCGCCTCGCTCCCTTGGCCAAGGGTCGCAAACACGCTTTGCATCATGACGGTTGATCCCCTGCAGATGGCTTCGTCGCGTAGCAGAGTGCCCGATGCCCGGGGGGCTGTCGAGCGGGGAAAACTGTGCTGATTTCGTCATCGAAGCCGGCAAAAAACATCAATCGCGCCGCCGCCCATGCGTTCACTGTATGGCCACTGCATGCCTATCCAATAACTCACAAGAAGGCGACGCTATGTCAGGTCAGGGCAAGTTCAAGAAACAACTTTCATTGATGGACCTCACCTTCATCGGGCTGGGCGCCATCTTCGGTTCAGGCTGGTTATTCGCAGCCAGTCACGTGTCTGCGATTGCAGGCCCTGCGGGTATCATTTCCTGGCTTATCGGGGGGTTCGCGGTGCTGTTGCTGGGCATCGTGTACTGCGAACTGGGCGCCGCATTGCCCCGCGCTGGCGGCGTGGTGCGTTACCCGGTCTATTCCCATGGCCCGCTGTTGGGCTACCTGATGGGCTTCATCACGCTGATCGCATTTTCCAGCCTGGTGGCCATCGAAGTGGTTGCCTCGCGCCAATACGCGGCAGCATGGTTTCCAGCGTTGACCAAGGCCGGTTCCAGTGACCCCACTACCCTCGGCTGGCTGGTGCAATTGGCCCTGCTGTGCCTGTTCTTCATCCTCAATTACCGCAGCGTGAAAACCTTTGCCATCGCCAATAACCTGGTGAGCGTGTTCAAGTTCATCGTGCCGTTGCTGGTGATTGGCGTGTTGTTTACGTTCTTCAAGCCGGCGAACTTCCAGGTGCAAGGTTTCGCGCCATTTGGCCTGTCGGGCATCGAGATGGCCGTGTCGGCCGGCGGGGTGATTTTTGCCTACCTGGGGCTCACGCCGATCATCTCGGTGGCCAGTGAAGTGAAGAACCCGCAACGCACCATTCCCATCGCCTTGATCCTCTCGGTGCTGCTCTCCACGGCGATCTACGTGCTGCTGCAAACCGCGTTCCTCGGTGGTGTGCCCACGCAAATGCTCGCCAATGGCTGGGCCGGGATCAGCCAGGAACTGGCGCTGCCCTACCGGGATATCGCCCTGGCGCTGGGCGTGGGCTGGCTGGCGTACCTGGTGGTGGCCGACGCGGTGATCTCCCCCAGCGGCTGCGGCAACATCTACATGAACGCCACCCCGCGCGTGGTGTATGGCTGGGCGCAGACCGGCACGTTCTTCAAGCTCTTCACGCGCATCGATGAGAAGTCCGGCATTCCGCGCCCGGCGTTGTGGCTGACCTTTGGCTTGTCGGTGTTCTGGACCCTGCCGTTCCCGTCCTGGGAAGCGCTGATCAATGTGGTGTCGGCGGCGCTGATCCTCAGCTACGCGGTCGCGCCGGTCACCGTGGCGGCGCTGCGCCGCAATGCACCCCATATGGCGCGCCCCTTCCAGGTCAAGGGCATGGCGGTGCTTGGCCCGCTGTCGTTCATCATCGCCGCGCTGATCGTGTACTGGTCCGGCTGGAGCACTGTCTCCTGGCTGCTCGGGCTGCAGATCCTGATGTTCGGGGTGTACCTACTGTGCGCGCGGTGGGTGCCGACCGCGCACCTCAATCTCAGCCAGCAAGTACGCTCATCCGCCTGGCTGATCGGCTTCTACGCGGTGACCATCCTGCTGTCCAAACTGGGCAGTTTCGGGGGCCTCGGTGTGATCAGCCACCCGTTTGACACGCTGGTGGTCGCCGCCTGCGCGCTGGGCATTTACTACTGGGGCGCAGCCACTGGCGTGCCAGCCCATCTGGTGCGCCTGGAACACGAAGCCGACGAAAGCGAAACCGTCGACGAGCCCCATGGCCGTGCCCCGCTGACGCCGGCTACCCACTGATTGGAGTGTTTTATGAAGCGATTGCATGTGATCGACTCCCACACCGGCGGCGAGCCCACCCGCCTGGTGATGAGCGGTTTCCCCACGCTCACCGGCAGCACCCTGGCTGAGCAGTTGGAAAACCTGCGCAGCGAGCATGATGAATGGCGCCGCGCCTGCATCCTGGAACCACGGGGCAATGATGTACTGGTGGGCGCGCTGTACTGCCAGCCGGTTACGCCGGGCGCCGTCTGCGGGGTGATCTTTTTCAATAACGCCGGCTACCTGGGCATGTGCGGGCACGGCACGATTGGCCTGGTCGCCTCCTTGCATCACCTGGGGCGTATCGTCCCCGGTGTGCACCGCATCGACACGCCCGTGGGCCTGGTCGAGGCGACGCTGCACGACGACGGCGCGGTGACACTGGGCAATGTGCCCGCCTACCGCCATCGCCGCCAAGTGCCCGTAGAGGTGCCAGGCCACGGCGTGGTGCTGGGCGATATCGCCTGGGGCGGCAATTGGTTTTTCCTGGTGTCCGAGCATGGCCAGCGCCTGCAAATGGACAACGTCGACGCCCTCACCGACTACACCTGGGCAATGCTCAAGGCCCTTGAGGAGCAAGGCATCCACGGCGCAGACGGCGCCCCGATCGACCACATCGAACTGTTCGCCGGCGACGACCATGCCGACAGCCGCAACTTCGTGATGTGCCCCGGCAAAGCCTACGACCGCTCCCCCTGCGGCACCGGCACCAGCGCCAAGCTCGCCTGCCTGGCCGCCGATGGAAAGCTCGCCCCCGGCCAGCCGTGGATACAAGCCAGCATCACCGGCAGCCAATTCGAAGGCCGCTATGAATGGGACGGCGAGCGCGTACGCCCGTTCATCACTGGCCGCGCCTACATGACCGCCGACAGCACCCTGCTGATCGACGCGCAGGACCCCTTTGCCTGGGGCATCTGAGCCCTCCCCTTACTTGACTGGAAACTGGAGTTAGCACATGAGCGACAACATCTTTACCGGCTGCATCCCCGCCCTGATGACCCCGTGCACGGCAGAGCGCACACCGGACTTCGACGCCTTGGTCGCCAAAGGCCGCGAGCTGATCGATGCCGGCATGAGCGCCGTGGTGTACTGCGGCTCCATGGGCGACTGGCCGTTGCTCACCGAGGCCCAGCGCCAGGAAGGCGTGGCGCGCCTGGTGGCGGCCGGTGTGCCGACCATTGTCGGTACCGGGGCGGTCAACAGCCGTGAAGCCGTGGCCCATGCCGCCCACGCGGCCAGGGTGGGCGCCCATGGCCTGATGGTGATTCCGCGCGTGCTGTCCCGCGGTGCTTCGGCTACTGCACAGAAGGCGCACTTCTCGGCGATCCTCAAGGCCGCGCCCAATCTGCCGGCGGTGATTTACAACAGCCCGTACTACGGCTTCGCCACCCGCGCCGACCTGTTCTTCGAACTGCGCCGCGAACACCCGAACCTGATCGGTTTCAAGGAATTCGGCGGGGGTGCCGACCTGCGCTACGCCGCGGAACACATCACCTCCCAGGACGATAACGTGACCCTGATGGTGGGCGTCGACACCCAAGTGGTGCACGGTTTCGTCAACTGCAACGCCACCGGCGCCATTACCGGCATTGGCAACGCACTGCCTCGGGAAGTCCTGCAGCTGGTCGCGCTGAGCAAAAAGGCCGCCAAGGGCGATGCTAAGGCGCGCCGCCAGGCACGTGAGCTGGAGGCCGCGCTGGCGGTGCTGTCGTCGTTCGATGAAGGCTGCGACCTGGTGCTGTATTACAAACACCTGATGGTGCTTAACGGCGACAAGGGCTACGCGCTGCACTTCAACGAGACCGATGTGCTCAGCGAGGCCCAGCGCCGCTACGCAGAAACCCAGTACAGGCTGTTCCGCCAGTGGTACGCCAACTGGTCGGCAGAACAGAACGTTGCTTGATGCCTCGCGTGCCGCTGCGGCGATCGCAGCGGCCCCCCCTTTTTTCCAGGACGACCCCATGACTCTGACGGGCAAGATGCTGATCGGTCAGCACGCCATTTCCGGTGACCGCGAGGCGATCCGGGCGATCAACCCCACCACCGAGGCAACTTTGGAGCCCGCCTACCTGGGCGGCAACGGCGACCACGTCGCACAGGCGTGCGCACTGGCGTGGGCGGCGTTTGACGCGTACCGCGAAACATCGCTGGAGGCGCGTGCCACGTTCCTTGAGACCATCGCCGCGCACATCGAAGCCCTCGGTGATGAACTGATCGACCGCGCCGTCGCCGAAACCGGCCTGCCCCGCCCGCGCCTTCTGGGCGAACGCGGGCGCACCTGCGGGCAACTGCGCACCTTCGCCCGCACCCTTCGTAGCGGGGAGTGGCTGGATGTGCGGGTAGACAACGCACAGCCGCAACGCCAGCCCCTGCCTCGCCCCGACCCGCGCCAGCGCCGCATCGCGTTGGGCCCGGTCGCCGTGTTTGGTGCGAGCAACTTCCCACTGGCGTTCTCCGTGGCCGGTGGCGACACCGCCTCTGCACTGGCCGCCGGTTGCCCGGTGATCGTCAAGGCCCACGGTGCTCACCCTGGCACCAGCGAACTGGTGGGCCGGGCGGTGGCGCAGGCGGTCAAGGCGTGTGGACTGCCGGAGGGGGTATTTTCGCTGCTGTACGGTTCGGACCGTGAGGTCGGTATAGCCCTGGTCACCGACCCGCGCATCAAGGCGGTTGGCTTTACCGGCTCGCGCAGGGGTGGCTTGGCGTTGACCCACGCCGCGCAGGCACGACCAGAGCCCATTCCGGTGTACGCGGAAATGAGTTCGATCAACCCCGTGTACCTGTTTCCGGCGGCATTGGCGGCCAGGGGCGAAGCACTGGCCCAAGGTTTCGTGGCGTCGTTGACCCAGGGTGCCGGCCAGTTCTGCACCAACCCAGGGCTGGTGATCGGGGTACAAGGGCCGGCCCTGAATCGCTTCATCAGCACCGCCAGGGAGTTACTGCCAAGCTGTGCCGCGCAGACCATGCTCACGCCCGGTATTGCCCGTGCCTACCGTTCAGGCGTGGGCGCGTTGACTGAACACGCCAAGGTTGCCGCAAAGGGTTTGACCGCAACAGGTCCCAACCAGGGCCAGGCGTATATGTTCGTGACCCCGGCGCAGGCCTTCCTGGCCAATGAGCACCTGCAAGCCGAAGTCTTCGGTGCCGCATCCCTGATCGTCGTCTGCGCCAGTCCTGAAGAAGTACGCGAGGTTTCTGAACACCTGGAAGGCCAGCTCACCGCCACCTTGCACCTGGATGAAAACGACCTGCCCGATGCCAAGGCACTGCTGCCGGTGCTTGAACGCAAGGCCGGGCGCTTGCTGGTCAATGGCTGGCCGACCGGCGTGGAAGTGTGTGATGCCATGGTCCATGGCGGCCCCTTCCCAGCCACCTCGGATGCGCGCAGCACATCGGTGGGCACGGCGGCGATCCAGCGTTTCTTGCGGCCGGTGTGTTACCAGGACTTCCCCGACGCATTGCTGCCCGATGCGCTCAAGCACGGCAACCCGTTGCTGCTGCGGCGCTTGCTCGACGGCCAGAGAGAGGCATAGGTGATGTCCGATCCCGATATCGCAGTGGTCGGCGCCGGTATTATCGGCGTTGCCTGCGCCCTGCAACTGGCGCGCCTTGGCCGGCAAGTGGTGGTAGTCGACCAACAGGCACCCGGCATGGGCGCGTCCTATGGCAACGCCGGGCACCTGGCGACGGAACAGGTGTTCCCGATTGCCGACGTGTCGATCCTCAAGCGCTTGCCCGCCATGCTGTTGGACCCCATGGGCCCACTGCGCCTGGATTGGAAGTACCTGCCGCACGCCCTGCCCTGGTTCCTGCGCCTGCTGCTGAACCTGCGTCCGGCGAGCTACCAGCGCACGGTCGCGGGGATCCGCGCGCTCAATGAAAGCAGCCTGGGCGCCTGGCAGCGCCTGCTGCACAGTATTGGGCGCGCGCATCTGCTACGCGAGGACGGCTCGCTGCTGGTGTTCGAGCAGGGCGACTCACGCCCGGCCCTCGAGGCACTGCAACGGCGCATGCAACAGCAGCAGGTGCCCGTGGACTTCTGGTCCGGCGAAGCCATACGCAAGGCTGCGCCGCTATTGAGCGACAACATTCAGGGCGGGCTGTTTTTTCCGGCGACCGGGCACTTCATAGACCCCTACCACGTGGTGGGAGAACTGGTTGAGGCCGCCAAGGCCAGTGGTGTGCAATTTCTCCAGCGTCGGGTGCTGGATGCCCGTCTTGAGGGACAGGGCGTGTTACTGACTACCGATCAGGGCACGTTGGCCGCACGCCAGGTACTCATCGCCTGTGGTGCGCATTCGGCCAGGCTCACTGCTGCATTGACCGGCAAAACAGTCCCACTGGACACGGAGCGCGGCTATCACCTGATGCTGCCCCACGAGCAGCATCGCTTGCCATTTGCCGTCACGTCCCTGGAACGCAAATTCATCATGACGCCTATGACCGACGGCTTGCGCCTGGCCGGCACGGTGGAATTCGCCGGTCTCGACACACCACCGAACATGGAGCGTGCCTGGCAGTTGCACCGTCTGAGCAAAGGGTTGTTCCGCGAGGACTTGAGCGCACAGGATGCAACGACATGGATGGGGTTTCGGCCGTCCCTGCCGGACTCGCTGCCAATCATCGATCGGGTGTGTGGAGGGAAAGTGTTGCTTGCGTTCGGGCATCAGCATTTGGGGCTGACGCAGGCGGCGGTGACAGCGGAGTGGATCGGTGAACTGGCGAGTTTGAACTCGGCACAACCATTGGCGCTTTATCGCCTGGATCGGTTCTGAACAACGCAGACCGCTTCACCACAACAGGGGCGGAATGCTCACTCAAGGATGGTCTTTTCAGTCGCGGCGTTAAAGATGGCCTCGGCCATTTCCTCAATGTCATCACGCATGCATAGCTTCTCCAACCAGCCCGTCGGAATGCCTTGCACGCCGTAGAACGCTCCCGCCAGCTGACCAACGATGGCGGCAGTGGTATCAGCGTCATCACCCAGGTTCACGGCCGCCAACACTGCATCGACGAAGCTATTCGTGTGCTGTACACACCACAGCGCCGCCTCCAATGAAGCGACGGCGTAACCGGAACCGGTGATCTGCTCGCGGGGCTTGTTGGCGTATTTCCCTTGGGCAATTGCCACGACGTCTGGCGCAGTCAGGTCGGCGCAGGGGACGCTGAGCAAGTGCGTCTTGTGCGCCCCGTTCAAGGCGTTACACATTGCCCGTGCCAGCACCACGCAGCATTCGATTGCCTCCTGGGCGCCATGGGTCGTACGGGAGCCTTGACGGCAAAAGTCGTCGACGCTGTGCAGGTCGGGGAAGTAAAACAGCACCAGGGGAGCAAGGCGCATCATCGAACCGTTGCCCGCAGAAAAGGGATCGGTTGAACCTGCAAACGGGTCGCCGTTTTTCTCAAACGCCTCGAGCGCCGTGCGCACGGTCATGCCGATGTCGAAACAATCACCCGTGGAGCTCAAGTAGCCCCACTTCCACCAATTCAGGTAGCGCCCCATCTGGTCGGCCGCATCGAAACCACCTTTGCGCAGCAGGCTTTCAGCCAGGCACAGCGCCATTGAGGTATCGTCCGTCCATTGGCCGGGTTTCAGGTTGAACGGCCCTCCCCCCACCATATCCGTAACCGGTGAGAATGTGCCGCGAGGCATGAACTCGACAGTAGTGCCGACCGCATCGCCACACGCCAGGCCGAGCAAGCTGCCGCGATAACGATCCAAAAGCGTGAGAGACATGGGTCTTCCTTGAAAAGGTATTGAGTCAGGCATCACTCTACTTGACCAACCGCTTCTCCTTGGAGGGGCGGTATCCGAAATACGAGCTGTAACACTTACTGAAATGACTCGGCGACACAAACCCACACGCCACCAGCACCTCCACCTGCGACAACTCCGTGTGCTGCAACAGGCGCCGCGCTTCGGTCACGCGTAATTCCATGTAGTAGCGCTGCGGTGTGGTGCCCAATTGCTCCTTGAACAAACGCTCCAACTGGCGCCGCGAGCGGCCGGCATAGACCGCCAGTTGATCCAGTTCCAGGGGTTCTTCGAGGTTGGTGTCCATCAGTTTCACGACCTCACGCAGGGGCGCGCTGACGTTGACGTTTTCCGTGGGCTTGATGCGGCGATAGCGCGACTCTTCGAAGGCCAGGATGTCTTCGATGCCTTCCACCAGCGCCTTGTCATGCAGGCCCTTGATCCAGTCCAGTGCCATATGGAACGCGCCGGACGGGCTCGACGCCGTCAGGCGATCCCGGTCGATCACGTAGGGTTCGCTGGTAACGTGTGCAGCCTTGGATACTTCCGCCAGCGCCGGGCGGTGTTCGGGGTGAATCGCGCAGCGATAGCCTTGCAACAGGCCCGCGCGACCGAGGAACCACGAGCCGTTCCACAAGCCAGCGAGGCTGATACCGTGTTCGGCGGCACTGCGCAGCAGGTGGATGAAGTCTTCGCTGGCCTTGAGCTCGGTGCGAAAACCGCCACAGATCACCAGTAGCGCCAGGTCTTGCAGGGCCGCCACATCAAGGCGCGCGTCCGGGCGGATGACCAGGCCCAGGTCGCTGATGACTTCGCCATCGTCCCAGCCAAAGGTGCGCGTGGCGAACAGCTCCGGACGCAGCAGGTTGGCGGTGACGAGTGTGTCGAGAGTCTGGGTGAATGCGGGCAGGGAGAAGTGTTCGAGCAACAGGAAGCCTACGCGGGTGACCGACGCAGGGTTGCAGGTTTCGTTGAGGTAGCGCAGGTTCTTGCCTTTCATGCCACCGCTGAATTGACGTCTTTCCATCGAGGGTTGGCCCACTTTTATTGTTGAGGCATGGCCGCCATCTTAGGGGTAAACACGTTGCCTGTCTCAGGCACTGAGCCTGAAAAAACCGTCCACACTCAACCCCCCCGGCACAACAGCTGCAGGCGCATCTGATACGGTTTTTTCTTTGCCATCTGCATCTGTATCGAAAAGCCACCTCGGCGGACAATAGCGCCATCCCCACCCCCTTCCCTTCGGAGGCCTTATGACCAAGATGGCACTTTTCCTGTTCGGCTTTTTGGTACTCACTATCGGTATCGGCCTGCTGGCAACCATCTCACCGGTTTAAGGCCGGCCGCCTCAGTTGACAAACAGCATCGGGTACAGCGAGAGCACCAGCAGGAGCGCCATCGACCCGTTGAACAGCCGCAACCACCGCGGCTCGCGCAACACATTGCGCAAGCCGCTGCCGCAGCCGACCCATACACACACGCTGGGCAAGTTGACCACGGCAAACACCAACGCAATCACCAGCACATTGGTGACGTAGCCTTCGGCCGGCGTATAGGTGGTGATGGCGCCCAGCGCCATGATCCAGGCCTTGGGGTTCACCCACTGGAACGCCGCCGCGCCGAGGAAGGTCATGGGCTTGCCTTGCTCGTCGTCGTTGTCGGACATGCCGCCCGCCGTCGCGATCTTCCACGCCAGGTACAGCAAGTACGCCGCCCCCACGTAGCGCAGCACGGTGTAGGCCCACGGGAATACCTTGAACACCTCGCCCAATCCCAGGCCGACCGAGATCACCAGCACCATGAAGCCGATGCTGATCCCCAATGCGTGGGGCATCGACCGGCGGAAACCGAAGTTCACGCCCGAGGCGAGCAACATGGTGTTATTGGGCCCCGGCGTGATCGAGGATACGAAGGCGAACAGCACAAAAGCTGACAACAGGCTGGTAGACATAAACATGACGCGGCATCCAAACAGAAGTGGTATGCCCGTGACAGTAGAGGGTTAAGGGCCGCCCTGCCCCGTACAGCCAGGGGCGGATTGAGGCATACACTTTTTTGCCGAGGCTTTCACAAACCTTTCACAGACGACCGCCTATGGTGATCCCAGCTCCTAATGAACATCCTTTTAGCCCGCGCGCCCCACGCGGGCTTTTCTTTGCCCGCGATTTGCCACAGGCAAAAAAAGAGGCAAGCCCTCTGCAGGGCTTGCCTCTTTTTGGCTGTCCGTTAACGCGGGCCTGGACCACCGCCTGGGCCGCCACCCTGACCGTGTCCGCCGCCATGCCCCCCACCACCGCCACCGCCCGGTGGCATGAATATCCAGCAGCCCGACAACGTCGACAACAACGCGACCACCACAGCCGCCTTGGTTAGAACACTCAACTTCATGGCAACACTCTCTTACTTGGCGAGATCAACTTCTCGCTAGGTTTGACAGTGCCAACCGAAGTCCGTCACGGCGATCGTGTAACGCGTTGGTAGGCTTTGTATGCCTGACGATACAACGTGTGGTCACGTTCTGCGGCGTTGTGTGGTGGCGTCCAGTTCGGTTGTTGTTGGCGCTGATTTCGATGATCTGCGCAGACTTGGCAAGGGCATCGGTAACGGTGCCTTTCAGGCCACCGTTGGCGGCACAGTCGAAGCTTCACAGCCCCGACAGGTATGGGCGCCGGCCACGTAGCGGATGTCGACGGCGGTAAGTACATCGGGCCGGGCTGGTCGTTGTAATATCGACGACCGATATCATGGGCCTGGAACTGAATGGCAGGAGGACTGAATGGACGAATTGATGCAAGGGCTGGACGGCCCCAGGACCGCTCAGCAGGAATTGTTTTTCGACCTGGAGGACGCGGCGGCAATTATCGGCTGGTCGGTGGTTGAGCTGACGGCTATGGCAGCCAGCGGCAGAACGCCGAATGAGTCCGTGACGTTGATGAAAATATGCGCGTTGCTGGCGGCGCAGCAGGAAAAAATTAACGGATATGCCGATGAGGTGAAAGACCAGCGCATCGCCAGGTCTGAAATCATATAGCTGTGCTCGTTTACAAACTCAAAAAATGGAATTTACACATGGCATTTTCATTGGAAGAAAGAACGGCTTTACTCGCGCTCAAGGGCGTAGGTCCCACCGTTATTAGCCGATTGGAGCAGATGGGGATCGAGTCAATGGACGCGCTTGCGCAATCGGATATCAATGACATCCTGGCGCAAGCGTCCGCCGCACTCGGGTCAACCTGCTGGAAGAACAGCCCTCAGGCGCGCGCAGCGATTACTGCGGCGGTGGAGCTTGCAAAGCGTTCAGGCAGGAGGAACGCGGGCCAGTAGTGGTGTTGATATGCTGGGGCAGACCATTGACGCTCGCCTGTCGTGGTCTGACCCGTTTTATCCCGGTTTACGATTCAAGGAACGATGAAGGACGCTGCATCTTCAATCATATACGAAGCACTCATCACCATCATGCCCGTAATAACGATGATGACAGCGCCAGCGAAGCACCAATACACAAAACTGAGTGCTCCAAAACAGTACGTTCGCCCCACCCAAAGCGCCCCTTGAACAACCCCCACTACGCACCCCAATGTCACCAAGACGACAATCATGGTGATACTGGCGACCCACGCGATCTGCCGAAAACTCATCCCTTCGAACAGCAGGCTCGCGCTAAACAGTGACATACCGGTTATTGACGCTACAGAACTCACCGCACTTAACACTTCTGACCACTTCATATCCATTCCTTAGAAAACACCTACCCAACGGGCTCAACTCACGCCGGGTTGACGGCAGTACGGTTATCAATCGAACTGACTGAAAAACTCACCCGAAATCATACTGTCCAGAAACGCCTTCTGTTCCGCCGTAACGAGGTTCCGTTGAGTAAACCCCTGCGCGTCCGGTGGTGCCAACCAACGAGCCTGTCGATCCATGGCAACGGCGACGAGCGCGGCTTTTTCTTCCGCGGTCATCGCGTTCACGTAGACCCCCAGCGATGACAGCCACCGTACTGAGAAATCCAAGTCGAGGTACTCTTCCTCGGTAAATGCCAGGTGCCAGATGAACTCGAATGAGAGTTCTGCAAGGGCCTTCATCCATCGATTTCCTTATTCCGTTCCATGCCTGGTTATACGCATTGGCCATGACCCTCCAGTAGAGGCTGGGAGTGAAGGCCATAACGACCATTATGCGTTGCTTTTTTAAAGCCAATAAAAAACCCCGTAGACGTTAATCTACGGGGTTTTTAAGAGTGGAGGCCGAGGTCGGAATCGAACCGGCGTAGGCGGATTTGCAATCCACGATATTTTACATATAAATCAGTTGGTTAAGTCAGATTCAATTACGCATCATCGCTATTTTCAAGCGCGCAAAACTCAAGCATTCTGAGCAATTCGCGCTGGGTTGCGGAACTACTTTTAGGCACCTCGCTGATACCACAATCCCCCATAGAAAAATGCTCACGCTCGCCGGTTTCAAGACCACTATGCAAGCTTAACCGGGCCGGCGCGTTTGCCGCGGCCAGCGTTCCATAACTCTCAGTGAGCCACCAGACTCCAAGCCTTATTCTACGAGGGTACTAATTCTAGTTTGGGAACTACTTATGCCCCGCCAAGCGCTCGCCGCTTGAGAGGACCCGCGGAGGCTCCGACGGTTGCATCGTCGAGCCCCACGTTATCAGCTTCAATCTGTAACACGTTGATTGATTCGGTTCGGAGCACCCACTTGTCAGCCTCCTTTCACCTGCGCTTTGCATGCTGTGCTACTTAGGGTAAGCCCGGCTGACAATTCAGATAATAGAGACTCTAGAGCCCCAAACCTTAGCCAGGTCAGCTTCCTCATAAAGCCAATACTGACAATTCGACCTAGATAGCATATAGACATCACACTACAACCACAGTTACATTCCGATTTTGAGTTCAAGGAAGAAAAAATGACACCCTCAAATGATAATTATTCTCAAGCACTTGAAGCCATTGCATCGTCGATTGCCTCTGGCAAGGCTGTACTCTTCACGGGAGCAGGATTCTCTGCTGACGCCCTAAACATAAAAAACTCGACTCCACCCCGTGCTTTCGAACTTGCCAAAGAAATTTGCAAACTTGGGAACTTTGACCTGGACGAAGACCTTAGATTCGCAGCCGATTTTTATCTAGAGAATCACAATAAGAGTCTACTCATTGATTTGCTCAGAGATACTTACACAGTCAAACAAACGTCGCCAAGCCAAGATTTAATTATGGCCGCAAACTGGCGAAGATTTTACACGACAAATTACGACAACGTGATGGAGCTTGGCGCGTTAAAATCTAACAAGCGACTGGACTCAATCGATCTTACTGCACGGCCAGACCAGCATTCGAAAACCAGCAACTTATGCATCCATATAAATGGATCGATTAACTCCCTAACTCCGGAATCTATTGAGCAAGGCTTCAAACTTTCAACTTCCTCATACATAAGCTCTGACGACTTTATTCATTCCCCTTGGTACTATCAATTCAAGCGTGATTTAGAAATAAGCACCGCAATTGTATTTATAGGATATTCGATGTACGACATTGATATCCAAAAAATTCTATTTAACAACAAGTACTTAAAAGAAAAAACATATTTCATTACTCAGGAAAATCCTACAGCCAAAAACCTTTTTACTCTTAATAAATTTGGTCATGTTCTACCTATTGGCGCCGAAGGCTTTGCAAAATATATAGAAGTTACCGAACTCAATCAAACTCAAATCCCCTCCGACCAGTCCCTAGTATTTTTCGACACATATACAACTGACGGCGGTGAATACACTATTCAAGACAGAGATGTCGAGAATCTGATTTACCATGGCGAAATCAAGAAAAAAGCGATTGATTATAACATAACCAGCGCTCCTTCTATTTCAGCAATTGTAAAGAGAAAGGAACTAGAAACAATACACAGGTTTCTTGAAGCAAAGCGTAATACGATAATCAGCAGTACTTTCGGCAACGGCAAATCGATACTATCTCGCGAGCTGATGCCATTTCTTCAAGTACGTGGCTTCGACGTATACTCGATTCTCGATCAAGATGCGGACTTCGTAGATGATCTCGAAATAATTCGCGAAACAAACACCAAGTCCGTTTTAGTAATAGACGACTACCATAACCACATAGAACTCCTCCGATATATTGGCACCCACAAACCCGAGAATATATTCGTAGTTGCAACTACTCGATTACATACTCATGAACGCCTGCGACTAGACCTGCGCAATAGTGGCTTCACATACCAAGAACTCAGTGCTGATCACCTATCAAACGACGAAGTTGAAGAATTCATCGATATAATAGACAACATAGGTGGTTGGGGAGAAAAGGCCGGCCTTAATCAAGTTCAAAAACGTGAGTTTTTGTTCAATGACAATGACGCTCAAATCTCCCTCGCGCTTCTAACGCTTTTTAATTCGCCACAAATAAAACATCGGATAGATACACTGATGAGCTTCTGCTCCTCTGCTGAAACACAGCACTATAGAGACACCGTTTTTTCAATATGTGTTATTGAGATAATGGGGCTACCCTCAACGAATAGTTTCATTTCAGAAATAGCACTTAATGATGACATCTACGAGGACAGCCTTAGGCAAAACGAAAGCTTTAACCAGCTATTTAAAATCTCTTCCAGAGGTATTGCATCTAAGTCTAGCTTATTCTGCCTGTCATTGATAAAGCATCATTTCTCTTCAACTTACATAATTTCTCAGCTTTTAAAAATAGTTAAGAAGTATGGGGAGCGGGATGGAAAAGTACGAGAAGAGACAGAAGTTTTCCGTTCCTTAGTAAAGTTCTCATTTATCGAGCGACTACTTCCTGATACTAACAAAAAGACAGCAATCAAACGTTACTACGAAAACTTAAAGACAAACGTTAGATGGTTGAAGTCCGACCCTCATTTTTGGCTTCAATATGCAATGGCACATATACCTTCAAGGGAATATTCTAAAGCACAGCAATACATGGATCAGTCATACGCGCTCGCCAAAAAGAAAGTGAATTACCACACCAACCACCATGACACCCAACAAGGCCGTCTATATTTGCTACAGGCGCTCGAACCATCAAACGCGTTAACTGCACATGACCTATTTGCCAAAGCTCATAGCCTATTTACCAAAATTGACAACGACATTTACAAATTCAGGCAAATCGATAAATATAAAGATTATTATGATACTTGCTATGAGAACCTTGCTAAACGTTACAAGTCAGACTTCGAACACGCCTGTAAAAAAATGCTGAAAGATATAACAAAGCTAACAAACACTGAAAACAACTACAATGCTCCGACTATAATTCGTGTAAAAAACAGACTTGAAGCAATTCTTGATAGAATAATTACAGGTAGGTCCTCGACATCACCCCAGGCCGAATAACTGCAAAACCAAATAAACCAGAACGCCCGATTTTAGATATCAGGGCGTTTTGGCTACATTTACTTAGAGACATAAAAAAACAACCAGGCAAAAAAAACATTAACCTAGGTCCCTCCTATACTTTCACAGAATTGAGATAAAGTGCATGACTAGAGAATACTCACTTTCGGATTTGCTGGAAAGGATGTATGAAAACCAGCTCGCACTGGAAGCGGCGTTGATGGAGTTAACCCTTCAAAATGAAAGGCAAGGATTGGCTGACGTCGGCGAAAATGTACGTGGTGCATTGTTCGTTATCGGTGAAAACGCAGGCCACATCAAGCAAAGTCTAGCTAAGCTACGGACCCAAAACTTTGATTGAGCACATCCCGACTGTGTAGGGGTATCTGGCAGATTTTGAAGGATATGCCCGTGGTTGTTAGCTTTGACGCCCGCCGACAGCAGGTTGCAAAAATGCATGTTTGGCATTGAATGGCATAGGTTGGCGTACGGTTTGCCCCATTTCTCCATTCGCAGCGCGGCCCTCTTTCTACTTAAGCAGTCCGATGATGGATTGGGCGTAGCCCTACTCCAACGCACCAAGCAGACTGGCTAACCCGCTGTAGTCTCTTCGCTTTGTAGCAATTTCTAAGCAATCCGCGATTCCTGCCTGACAAAGGCACTGCCGGTACTATGCTTGTACTTTTCTCGAAGGAGCCGATGCCATGCTAGGTGATTATTCCCTGTCAGATGTACTGGAGAGGATGTACACCAACCAGGTGGCCCTTGAGGCTGCCTTGATGGAGCTGACACTGCATGTCGAACAGCATGGGGATTCAGAAGTGGGAGAGAATGTCCGTGGGGCACTGCACACGATTGGTGAAAACGCTGGCCACATCAAACAGGGCCTAGCCAAGCTCAAGGGTTCGAGCGCCAGTTAAACCACTTCTATGACCTTTTAGAATCGCAGCGATCAAGCCAAGCGATGGTCAATATTAATTTGTATGACGAACTGCTTTCGGCCAAAGGCAGACTGTGGACAGGTAGCCGTCGATGTCTCTACGCTGGACGATCTAACGACAGCACAGCGGAAAAAGAGGAGTACTCACGTTGGAAGTTGCCATTGATCGAGATAGCGTTCATGCAGGAGATGATCTGGGAAGCCATGCGCGGTCGATCACACTCGATCCATCAGCAACGCTGCGCTCCTTAATCGAAGTGATACAAGATGCCGGCTACTTACCGGGTATCAATGGAGGCAAGGCTACTTGGATTATTTGGTCGTCGGACAAACCAATAGGTGTTTTAGCGCAGCAATGGCCAGCACCTAAATTGACCGTGCCGCCCGACAGCACCGTTGATCAATATTTCGGAAATACCGAACCTCGCCTCTTGTTCAGATATTGGTGTCAGGCAGATCCAGATGAGGTCTTTTCGAATATCAAGACCGGAAATGAGCCACCTTCACGATTTTAGGATTGGCGGTGGAAATTTCTGTCGATCAATGCGGTTCAGATGACTGTTATGGGTCGAAAGCGGCTGAAGCCAAGTGTCATTTTTTTTGGCCGATTGCTGCCCGCTACGACAGGCAGAAATCGGCCAGATACAGAAATATAAAGAGTCTACTAAACTTGGGGCGATTCAGTCCGGCAGAGCACACATACCAGAACTCTCATTTTTTGTAGTCTACGTACAGCGTTGTTGAGAGTGGATTTTTGCCGATCTCGTAATCGGGATTCAGTGTCGCGAGGTTGTGAGCGGCGATGCCAACACCGGCCACCAGACCTACGGCAAGCGCTCCTAGCGCCACTGGTGCACCGACAATGCTCGCTCCGGCAAAACCTGCAACCCCCCCTATCGAAAGGTTGCGAGCCATCATATAAATCCTGACAGACATGCCTTCTGTTTCAATAGCGTTCTCCAGCCACGTCAGAGTGTTTGAGTACCTGTTGAATTCGCCGCACTCAAGAACAAAACTCTCATGTGATTTTAATTTATTTAAGACAAAATCATTAGTCACATCTTCAATTTTATAAACATTAACATCCATGACGCTTTCTCCAGGTTAACACTCCAGCTCGCTATCGGCAGACTCCACAAAAACTTTAGGGTTAGCTTTTAAGTACTGCATGAATAATTTATGAACTAGTCACTAAGAACAATGAATATGTTGAATCACTCCTGATTCTTTAGAGCATTGAATGACTTCTTCTGGCCGAAAGCTGCCATTAGCTACAGTGTACAGACCAGAGCTGATCAAGCCTCGTCGTATAACTTCGGCTCATCATCTCCCTGCGCATAGCCCAAACTGGGTTGCTGGGGACGCTAGCTGAACGCAGCGTCCCCCTCCCCCATCGGCCATTGATTTCATCCAGCACCGTCATCACTCGGGTGCACTCGGCAGGCTGAGAAGTCGCGAAAAGATCATCGGTGTACTCGCCGGGTTGGCACAAGTTGAGCAACATCACCTCTGCCTTGCTGTACTTGAAGCCAGGCTTAAATATCCGATCAAGCGCACCAACTGCTGCCTGCGTTAGCAGCCGGACGTCATCAGTGGGATACGGCATATCCACCACCACCCCATTGGCATACTTCGCCTCCTCCGGGTTGAACATGCCAGTGCGGATGCAAACGCGTATCTTCTTGCACAGCGAGTGCTGAGCACGCAGCTTCTCAGAAGCACGCATCATGTACGTGGCCACCGCCTCATTGATTGGCGGCAGCTCCGTCAACCTCATGCCGAACATACGGCTGCAGCAGATCTCCTGCTTCGGCGGATCGGGCTCATCCAGCTCGAGACAAGGCGTGCCGCTCAACTCCCTGGCTGTCTTCTCGATCACAATGCTGAATTTCTTACGGAGCGTCCACGGATCGGCCTTAGCCAAGTCCATAGCCGACTTGATACCCATGGCATCAAGGTGGAGTTTCATCTTGCGGCCAACGCCCCATACTTCAGCCACGTCCGTATTGCGCAGCACCCAGTCACGCTTAACCGGATCGGTGATGTTGACTACCCCACCGGTTTGGGACTGCAGGCGCTTCGCGGTGTGGTTTGCTATCTTCGCCAGAGTTTTGGTGTGTGCGATACCAACACCGACAGGGATACCAGTGCAGCGAAGCACCTGGGAGCGAATCTGCCGACCCAAGGCATCCAACCCACCGATACCAGTCAGGTCAGCGAATGCCTCATCGATGCTGTACACCTCAACCGCCGGCACCATCGCCTCAATCAGGCTCATCACGCGCTCGCTCATGTCGCCGTACAGCGCATAGTTGGAGGAGAACGGGACAATGCCGTGCTGCTTGAGCTTGTGCTTGATCTGGAAATACGGCTCGCCCATTTTTATGAAGGGTTTGGCGTCGTAGCTCCGGGCGATGACGCAGCCATCATTATTGCTCAGCACCACGATGGGCACCCTCGCCAGATCGGGCCGGAATACCCGCTCGCAACTGGCATAGAAGCTGTTGCAGTCGATCAGTGCGAAGGTTGGCTGCTGCTTAGACATGACTGCGCACTGTGCTGGTGATCACGCCCCAGATCGACAATTCGTCGCCTTCGAGAACGTAGCGGGCCGGGTACTTGGGGTTTTCGGAAAGCAGGACCACCTCCCGGCCACGCTTACACAAGCGCTTGCAGACGGGCTCATTGTTCAGCAGTGCCACCACCACATGCCCGTGGATCGGCTCGATGGCACGGTCCACCACTGCCAGGTCACCATCGAAGATCCCGACGCCCTGCATGCTCTCCCCGGTGATCGCTACCAGGTACACGTGGGGCGCACGGATATTCAAGACCTCATCCAATGAGATGTGCTGCTCGATATGGTCCGCTGCCGGCGATGGAAAACCGGCCGGAACCTGGAACGAGCACAACGGCAGCTTCGCGCCGACCTCAGCGATGGGACCTAGGATGGTGAAGCTCATGATGCGCCCTTTTACATTTACTGTATGAATGTACAGTTAACTTTGTAGGATGCTTGCGGTCAATTTTTCTGTAGGGGATTTCGACAAGCGGAGAGGTGCGTATGTGTGGGCGTTTCGTGCAATACGAAGGAATGGCGATCTTCATTGAAGAGCTGAGCCCGCAGATAGAGCTGTTCAGCGGGTATGACGCTCAGCCTATTGATCGCTACAACGTCGCACCTTCAACGCGGGTGCAGGTCCTTCACACATTAGAGGATGGGCTGCATATCGATGCAGTGAAATGGGGATGGGCGCCGTTCTGGGCGAAGGGAAAACGTCCGGATCCGATTAACGCTCGGGTCGAGACGGTCACCACGGGGAAGTTCTTCAAACAGCTCTGGCCGAATGGCAGGGCCATTGTGCCCAGTGAAGGCTGGTATGAATGGGTAAAAGATCCGGACGATCCGAAGAAGAAGCAGCCCTACTTCATCCGGCTGAAGAGCCGGCGTCCGATGTTCTTCGGAGCGCTTGCCCAAGTAAATCCTGGGTTGGAGCCTCATGAAGGCGATGGTTTTGTCATTATCACTGCCGCAAGCGATCAGGGAATGGTCGATATCCACGACCGGCGCCCCTTGGTGTTGACCCGAGAACATGCCAACGAGTGGCTTGATCCCGGCATAACCCAATCGCGAGCGGAGGAGATTGCAAAGGAACTGTGCCAACCCACGGAAGAGTTTGAATGGTTTCCCGTAGGCAAGGCCGTAGGGAATGTTAGAAATCAGGGCCCTGAACTGATTGAGCCAGACAGATCAGCTCAGGTACCACATCACGACGGCGACTGCGGTGATCCACACCAGGGTAAGCAGAAATGAAAGACCTGCGAGTTGCTTATCCATCCGCTACCCAATGTGAGGTTAAGAGACTGCAATACGAGCTACAGGGGCAACTTTAGTTCAGTGAGGGCAACGCGCCACCGTTCAAAACGGCGGCGCCTATCAGAACAGCCCACCCAACGCTGTCGGCTCCCAATTCATGATTACCAACTCACCGCTGATCTCAGCTTTGCCTTGGCGCTGGTTAGCTGTGCTGTATCGGATATCCACCGTTTCGAAGTGAAAGCCTTCAAACACCCGTCGGATATCGGGATGGTCATTAATGCTGACCATAACCTTGCCCTTGCAGCGCCGCATGAAATCAGCCATTCGCTCGTAGTTTTCAAAGGGAAAGTCCACGCCATAGCCTGCGGTTTGCCAGTAAGGCGGGTCCATGTAATGGAAAGTGTGCGGTCGGTCATAACGTTCGGCGCAATCAATCCAGGGGAGATTTTCAACATAGGTGCCGGACAGGCGCTGCCATGCGGCCGAGAGGTTCTCCTCGATCCGCAGCAGGTTAATAGCCGGGCCAGTCGTCGCGGTACCAAACGTCTGCCCGGTCACCTTGCCGGCAAAGGCATGATGCTGCAGGTAGAAGAACCGGGCGGCGCGCTGGATGTCTGTGAGGGTTTCAGGGCGGGTCATCTTCTGCCATTCGAATACCTGGCGAGAGCTCAGCGCCCATTTGAACTGGCGCACGAATTCTTCCAGGTGGTTCTGCACCACGCGGTACAGCGTCACCAGGTCGCCGTTGATGTCGTTGAGAACTTCAACTGGCGCGGCCTGGGGGCGCATGAAGTAGAGCGCGGCTCCACCGGCAAAGACTTCGACGTAGCATTCGTGAGGCGGGAAGAGCGGGATAAGGCGGTCAGCCAGGCGGCGTTTGCCGCCCATCCAAGGGATGATGGGTGTAGACATATAAAAGCAAGACCTTTGCTGTATGAATAAACAGTGCTAGGCTCGCTCCGCTTTGTGCACGAAGCGGGAGCCTTGGCTGGACTTGCAGGGGCAATCTGCGGGGAAGGTGGCCGGGCTGGATGTTGACGCATCCGACCCGGCCGCTCCTTTATTTCGGTGTAGAGACTTCTTTTGCGTAGGCCTGACAGGCCCGCAGGGCGATCAATCCTTGGTCGCCGGCATCGGTGATCCCGATAATTCGTTGAGCATGCGCTGGGTCAAGTTGGCCTCGACGGGTTGCATGAACCACGCCGACGGCGCCGGGGGTTGCGGGCATGTTGCAGCCGCTGGCTGAATCCGCGGCTTCGAGAAGGACTGACAGCCGCACATCAGCAGTAGCAAGGCGGTCACGCAGTAGAGCCTGGTTGCGCTGGGCATCGGATAATTCCTTGGTGTGTTGTTGGTCTAAGGCGGCCAGTTGTTGCTCGGTGACCAGCCGCTTGTCTTGCTCGGTACGGGCCTGAGCTGCGGCGGCATTGCCGATCGCGGTCAGGTCCGTCTCGAACTGGGCGCCCTGCTCTGCCACAACCCTGCCGAGGCGCCAGTCCTGCACCTGCCAAGCAGCGCCGAAGCTCGTGGCCATAGCCACCAGGATCAGCACCACCAGGCCGGCCAGCTTCTGCACGGGCGTCATGCCAGCACCCGCAATGCCGTCTGATACAGCGCCAGGCGATCAGCTGCACCATTCGGGATCTTGCCCTTGCTGCCCGTGTTGATGAGACTCCCGATGTTCTGGATGTCGCCGGCGTCGGCCAGCGTGTTCAGCCCGTTTACGGACCAGTACCAGGCCGCCGACAGCGCTGCGTATTGCGGCTGCTCCAGCAGCTCGGGGTGATTGATCAGGTCGACGCCCAGGGCTTCACCGCACGCACGATGATTGTCCTTGCCAGTAATCTGGATCAGGCCGCGCCCTCGGTAGATATAGCCCTCGCCTGACGCCTCAGGGCCATTGCCCATGCGGCCGCCGTAGACGGCGTTCCCCATACGTGCCGAACTGCCCGCCAGCTCGGCGGCACGCGGCACCAGGGATCGCCACCGGGAACCCGGGCTAGCGGCATTACCCAAGGCTACGATTCGGTCCGCTCTGTAGTTCAGGCTCTCGACCAGGCGCGTCAAATGGCCGGATTCATGCCCGACTTGGGCGATGAAGGCCGCGATTCGCTTGGGCGTGACGATGCCGTACTTGCTCATCGCAGTATTCAAGACACCGACAAAAAGCCCGGCCTGACGGCCAGCGTTCGGGAGGACCAACAGCAACTGCTGCAGGGTGATAGACATGTTTTCTCCAGGCAAAAAAAGCCGCCAAACGGCGGCGGTTTCTAGTTAAACGGGGGTTTCAGCGAGTCACGTCAAAGCTCTAGAACCTTGACCTCCTTGGTTTTTTTCGCCTTCTTGCCCTTGGCCTTACCCTTTTTGCCGCCATTGCACTCGACGGTGGTCGACCAGCCTGCCTGGGTGAATACCTGCTCAACCGAGTCGACCAGGTACTCGCCATCAATGCCGACCTTGAAGCCCGTAGCGTTTACTGACCGCTCGGCAAACAGGTCGGTACGTCCAGGCATTTCAAGACGAACGCCTGCAGAAGATCGATTGAAGGCGGTCAGGCGGGCCTTGGCGGCTTGGGCCGCAGCGGTCTTGTTGGGGTAGAGATGACGGTCTGTATGCACCGCCGGCAGCCCGTCGGGCGCATCCGTGTTGTCCAGGCTGATCAGCTTCAGCTCACCGCTTTTTTTGTCCTGATGCTTGGTGGCCACTGCCTTGTGCGTGTTGCGATCGCCTAAGCGGAACTGCCACCGACTGACATCGGCAGGCGTGATGGTGACAGCGCCCAAGGCCTTGCCACTCGCGCTGGTGCCGCCGTCGCGGGTCATGACAATCAACTTCCCATCGGCCACCTTGGCCGTGCAGTCGTGCTGCTTAGCAATGCGGGTGATGAAGTTGAAATCAGACTCGCTGAGCTGGTCAGCACGGGGCACGTTCGTGGAGACGTTGCACACCGGCGTCCAGCCGTTGCGTGCAGCCACGTCGGCAACGATCTTGGACAGTGGCACATCTTCCCAACTACCGCTGCGCACCGTCTTCCCGGTACCGCGCATGTCGCCGGCCTTGCCGCGCACGACGATGGTGTTAGGCGGGCCGGATATCTCGACCTCATCCACTATGTAACGGCCCAGGCGCACCATGGACGCCTCGGCATAACCCAGGTAAATCTCAATGCTGGCGCCGCGCTTGGGCAGTGCCACGGCGCTGTCGCGGTCATCAATGCGCAGCTCGAAGTCGTCAGACTCCATACCGGGCTTGTCAGTGGTTTTCAGCAATAACAGACGGTCATTGATCAGCGCAGTAATGTCTTTACCGTCTGCAACGACGCGAAAGCGAGGGGTCATGGTTCACCCAGTTACCCCGCCAACGCGGGGGAATGTTGGCGGCCGTTACGCGTAACGGAAGGAAAGGATAGCCAGGCCTGGCTAATCCCAAAGCATCACAAGTTCTTCAGTCGGTGCCGGCATGTCCGGCAGGACAATCACCACACCCGCTCGGTACGGCTGAACCTCATCGGCCAGCCCCTGATTGGCATCGAGCACGGCCTCTACCGTGCCGCCAAGATGGCCGTAATAGTTGTGACAGATGGTGTCCAACAGATCCCCGTCAGACGTTCTGCATATCGTCGCCATAGCGTACAAACTCCATGGTAAAGCCTTGCTTACGTGGGATGCCGCCGCCCAGCAGCGAGCTTTGTTCTTCCTCGACACTGGTCATGCACCAGGTGCCCAGCACGTCGCCGTAGCCGGTGGTCAGCGTCAGCGGCTGCAAATTGCCCCCCAGGGTTCGCAGGGTGTCCAGTTGTTTGATGCCGCCCCTGAAGCCCGGGAAGATGGCACCCTTCAACGTCAGCTTTTCGTCACCCATACCGATAGCCTGTTGCGCCGGTCGACGCGTCAGCCGCTCCTGAGAGGCCCAGCGAAACGCAGACGAACGCCGCAGCTCATCAAAGGCCGCCGTGTCTAGGTTGAAGAAGTACGGCTGTTGTTTCGGATCGCGCGGCTGCATGATCATCAGGTGCGGGAAGGGTTTCACCGCCTCCGGCGCCGGTGTGGCATCAGCAGCAAAGGCCCCAGTCGGGAGAATGCCCGACAGCGAGGGGCTGACCTTGCCGGCGATGTTGTTGATCGCCGTCGCCGCCCGCCCCGCCTGTTCCTTCAGAGCCCCCAAGCGCTCATCAATCTGAGACGCCGCCCGGGTGGCTGCGCTGTACACCGAGACCACCTGGCCAACCTTCGCCTGGGCCGCCGTCACCCCACGCATAACGCGCTGAAGCTTTTCGCCAACGGCCGGCCCCACAAACGGAATGCCTTCCAACTCCGAGGCCGCGCCGCTAAGTTCACTGATCGCCCCGTCTACCGGCGCGATCATCCCATCCAGGCTACGGCGACCAGTCTCACCCGCCGCCGCCAGGGACTTAACGCTTGATTGCAGCTGCTCCATGTAGCCCATAAATCCCCCAGGTCAAAGATGCGCGTCGTCGTAGAGCTTGCGGCTTTCCAGCTGTTGAGTGATTTCGCGCTGTTGCTGTGCGATGTATGGCTGAAGCTCGCGAGCGAGCTGCGCCGGATCCTTCACGTCGCCCTGCACGGTCACCTGAATCGGCGCGCTGATATCAACCTTTTGCTCGATCTTCGGCGCCGGCGGTTTTGGCGGTACCGCCATCAGCGAAACCCCAGCGGGTGTGCTCGATGCCGGCGGCGAAGCCAGCGAACGAACGACGTCACCACCCACCGGCCCCGGCGTCTTGACGGCGCCAGGCATCAGCAGAGAGCCATCACCTTTAGGCGCGAAAGAAGTCGCGATATCGCCGAGCACCGGCGGAATGTCTTTGCCGGCGTTGACCATCATCAACGGACCGGCATCGGGCATTTTCTTCAGCCCATCGTCGCCGCCGAAGAACGACTTGCCCAAATATCCGCCCAGAGCGTCGCCACCCAGGCTGCCCAGGTAGGCACCCAGCAACCCACCGACCACCGTACCGATTATCGGCACTGCCGAGCCAATCGCCGCACCGGCCGCAGCGCCGCCCAGTGTGCCTGCCAAGCCCCCTGCCGCTTCGCCATAGCCTTCGGCCTTTTCATCGCGGGTCGTGGCGTTGTCGTAGGTATCTTTGACCTTGTAGCCAGCCTCAATGACAGCCAGAGCCGCAGGCAGCTTGGCGCCTTTGGGTAAGCCCAAACCGCGACCACCCGCCTTGCCACCCCTCCTACCTTTGCCGCTGCCGTCTACACCACCATCCAGACCGCCCAAGCCCCCTGCAGGAAGATTAGTGACGATTACCTTTTGCGGGATGTTCGGATTGCCCATCAACGAACCACGGCCGACGTTCAGCAGGCCCTTGCCGATCTTGAGCGCACTCAGCGCGGCGCCCAAAGTGACTGCGCCTGCAGCAACTGCAGCAATCACCGCCGTTACGGGCTGGTATTTGTTGGCCAGGTCAGCCAGCGCATAGCCAACCTTCCCCAGGCCATCCGCGACCTTATCGGTCAAAGGCCGCAAACCATCACCCAGGCTGATCATGGAAGCTTCCATGCCCGCCGTGGCCTCTGCCCATCTGCGGTTGGACGTTTCGCGGGCCTTAGCGGCGTCCGACTCGATCTTGGTCTTGCCGTCGGTTTTCTCGATCGTGACCATATCGGCCTTGATCTTGTCGCCGTATTTGATCTGCGCGAGCAAACCCGCACTGGCGCTCTGATCGCTGACGATGTTGGCCAGACCCGCGGCTTCAGTCAGGGCCACCATGGCCTGCTGTTCCTCGGCGCTGCCGTCCGCCGCCGCCTTGATTTTGGCCTTGAGGGCCTCGATCTTCTTGGCCTTCGCCGGATCCTGACGTTTGATCATTTCCTGACTGAGCATGATGAAGGCGTCAACCGGGTTGGCAGCCTTGCCGCTTTTCGTCGCAGCCAGGATCGAGCCGGCCAGGTCATAACCTTCCTTGGCAAAGCGCTCCTGGCTGGTACTGCTGATCACCGCGTTCAACAGATTGTTCATGTTGGTTGCAGCGGCCGCAGAATCCTGAGTTTGCGAGTATTGCGACTGCAAACTGGCCCCCAGAAAGCGCACCGCCTCCGGGCCTTCCATGCCCAGGCGCTTGATGTTGCCGAGCATGGACGGCAGATAACGAGCCATGTCCTTGGGGCCAAAGGCGCCGATATCGCCCGCCGCCGCCACCTGGCCCAGCATGCCGGCCATGTCCTCTTTCTTGACCCCGGCCTCCTTGAACGAGTTGATCAAGGTTGCGATGGTTTCGGCTTCCATGCCCTGGCCGTCGATCAAGTCGGCAATTTGGCCCGCGTATTCGCTGGCCTCCTTCCACTCAACGCCCTTTTCGATCAGGCCACCGACCGCCTTGGCGAGCAGCTGGCGACTCAAGCCTTTGTCGTCCGCAATGGTCGAGACCATTTCGGCCATCTTGCCTTCGTCTTCAGTGCCGGCGGTGTGCGCCCACAGCGACATCTGGCGCACTTGCGCCTGATAGTCACCGGAAATCTTGGTAGGAATGGCGACGGCCGCCGACAGCGCCGTGGCCTGGCTGAGCGAGCTTTTTAGCCCGTCTTTGCCCTGCTTGATTTGAGTGTGACCGAGCGCCTTAAGCTCAGCCCCACGGGCTACTTGGCCCAGCTTCTGGTACTCGTTACGCAACTTTCCGACCTCGACGCCCTGATCCTTGAGGGTTCTGAGGTTGGTCTCCAACTTTTTCAGCAGGCCATCTGCAGAGGCAGAGCCGGTGTCATGGGCTTTTTTCCACTCATCACGCAGGCGGATGGTGTCGCCAATGGTGCTTTGAAGTACCCGGGCCTTGGTGCCCTGGTCACTGAGTTTCTTGATGCGCCCTTCAACATCCTTGAAGGCAGCGCCGACGGTCGAACTGATAGCACCGCCGATGACGACGCCAAGCGCCAGGTTGTTCGCCATGGGGTCACTCCGAAAAGGTCCAGGCAGCTCACTCCTTGAGCCACCAGATCATCGTTGAGAAAGGCATAGACTCGATCTCGCTGGCCGAGAAAGACATTTCCCGGGCCAGCCGCTGAGCCAGCTTCCTCTGTATTTCTTCGTTAAACCCGGTCTTCGCGCACCAGGCGAAAATAGGCGGCCTGCAGGCGTTTGTAATCGCGCACGCTCAGTTCCCCCAGATCGTTTTGGCCTGCATCCGTCAGGCTAGCGAACAGGATCATTTCGCTTTGCTCCTCATCGTCCGGGGCGGCTTTTGTCGCGGAACGAACCTCGCGAACGGTTGGGGAACGCATGGTCAGCTGATCAGTTTCGATCTGATTGACCTTGACGATTTTGGACAGTTTGATGGTTGCCGAGTCAGCGGTGATCGTCAGCCATTCCGGGATTGTGTTGATGTCTTGAGGCATGGGTATTTTCCTTAAAGGCCGAGGTCACGGCGAACAGCTGCCAGTTGGTCAACGCCGTTGATAACGCGAACCGCGTTAACAGGATCGATTTCAAACATACGCACGCCAGCGACTTCCAGCTTGTAGTAACTGACGCTGACGGCGTACTTGAATTCAGCGTCGCCGCCCGGCTTCCACTCACCTGGGTCCAGCTCCGAGACCATCCCGCGAAGGGTGGCGACCACTGCAGTAGTTGCCCCCTTCTGTCCTTTGAACGAGCCACGGAACACGGCGTTGAATGCGGTCTGATCAGCCAGGCCAAAGAACTTCATCGCCTCACGGCGTACACCTTTGGTGCTGAAAGACGCCTCCAGCTTTTCCATACCCTGGTCCATATCGATGGGGGCATCCATGCCACCGCCCTGGTACTCACCGGTTTTGATCTTCAGCTTGGGCAGGCTCAAAGTGGGCACGTCGCCGGCGAAGCTCATGCCGTCGACAAACATGTTCATCATGAACAGCGTTTGGGGAATCATGGACATTGCGAAGCCTCCTTAGGCTTTGGTTTCGATGACTTCGGTGATCCACTGATTAGTGACTTCAACGAGGAAAGTGGGGTTCTCAGCCGGCGGCACGTCGGTGAAGCGGATGCGCCAAAAAACCTTGCCCTGCTCCAGCTGGCTGGCCGTGTTCAGCTCATCGTCCGGGAACACTTCGAAGTTGATCACCGCGCCCTGCTTTTTCAGGTCGCGCATGAAGTTCTCCAGGCCTTCGGTCACATCACTGACGTAGGTCTTGGTGATCGAGCGGTCGACGGCCCACTTGTGCCCGTAAAGGATCGCGTCCATGACGATGTCCTGGGTGCGCACACGCGTCACGAAGGCCCACTTTGGATCGCTGGAACAGGTGCGGTTGCCCCACAGGCGGTAGCCATCGTCGCGGATGATCGTGGTGATGTTTGCGTTGTTGAGCAGATTGGCCCGACACGTTGCGTCACCGTCCAGGAACTCAATCGGGCGCGTGGTACCGGTGATGCCGACGAACTCCTTGTTCGACGGCGAGGCCCAGAAGCCGTATTCGTTATCGGTCCAGGCAAACAGGCCAGCCACCCAGGCCGAGGCAGGCGCATCAACGGTTTCGCTGAGGACGGTGTCCCAGGTTTGCACACCTGGATCGACCAGAAACACGCGCTTGCTGCCGAAGTTTTCGACGTAGGCAATAGCCGCCTCGTCGGTGGTGTTTGGGCCGTCAACGATGGCGAGGCCGCGCAACTTGCCGGCGAGCGCATCGAGCGACGTGGCCACGGCCTTGGTCGCGCTGTGGCCTGGGGCAATCAGCAAACGGGGCTGAGCATTGAAACGGCTCTTACCGTCCAGCAGCGCCTGCATGCCGGTACGCTGACCATCCGCCAGAACGCCGCCGATGATGGCCGAGGTCTGCAGGGCTGGAGTTGCCAGCTTCTCGACACCACACGCCACGATCACGGCCTTGGCGCGCATGTAGATCGCCTTGATCGACTTAGTGATCGCCGCGTCTTCGCCCCAGGCCGCCACCGCTTCGCTTTCGCGAGTGATCAGCAGCACCTGGTTAGGCTTGGCGGTTACCTTAGGCCCTGGGGTAAAGGTGTCGCACAGACCGATAATCGAGGACGACGGCAGCGAGATAGTGCGGGCGCCGGTGTCCACGTTGGTGACGGTCACACCGTGAAAGAAACTCATAGGGCAATCTCCAGAAACGAAAAAGCCTCGCATAAGCGAGGCCGTGGGTTGTTCGTGTTACGCGTAACGGAAAAGAAAACGCCCCGTCAGTGCGGGGCGTCATTTTGGCTCAGCCATATCAGGCGGCGACCAGGGATAGAGGGATTGAATAGCCTCGAAGCGAGCGACGCCAGGAGCGCGCACCCCCTCCCACCCATCTTCCCCCATCACCTGCATACGCTGGGCCTCAGCGAAGTAACGATCGGATCCAGTCAGAGGATCAGCGTAAGCGCGCAGCCGCAGGGCTTCGACCTGCTCGCGAGTAACTGGCAAAGGCTCAGGCTCTGCCGACGACACAACGCCCTTCCCGTCAATTCGCCATACCAAATCAGGACCCTGAAGAATCTCGTTTGCTACAGCATCGCTAAGCTTGACAGCGCTCGGCGGGATCGAGTGAACCCCAGAAATAAGTAGCCGCTGAAATAGGCCTTCACCATCAAAAACACCAAACATTCCCGACATATCAGCGCCCCAATGCGAACCAGAAGAAGTTGTAAGTCCCGCCGGCAGTCCAGCTAAGAATCATGGCGTTGGTGGTCAAAGACTGGACGTTAGCCGCCACAGTGCTTGGGCTACCCCCCACGATTGAGTTGGGGACCGCCCAAGCAATAAGCGCCTCAACCGGGAAAGGCATAGCAAAAGGCGATGACGCGCCAGACGTAAACGCCTTGTTCCCCCACTGCCAGACCAAACCGCCCATCCAGCTCGGGAAACAGATGTACCCATTGACCCCCAGCGAAACACGGAAGCCCGCACGGAGCTTTTTCGGGGTGACAATCGTTGCATCGTCAACGCCCAAATCAACCTGGGATTGCGTGGCCACCTTCGCGGTGCCCTGATTGTTTTCGGTCGCCTGCGCTGCCAACGCAGCGAGCGCAGCAATATCAATGTTTCCCTGATTGATCGGTGCGTTCCAGGCCTTGATGCACCACATCACCGCCAAATTGCGAGGCCGGGTTTCGACACCGCCTTCGGCTTGTATGTAAACCTCGCTATTGTTTTGCGTGCCGGAGCTATAGATCGTAGTAAAGCCTGAACCCGCGGCTCCCTGGTTGATCTTGGCGCCGTGGGTATGGCTCTTCAACATATCAGCCTGATAGCTGCCTATTGCACGTCCCGCATCAACCCCGCGCCCATGGTCCCAACCACGCAGGAACTCGCCGCGCGACTCGGGCAGGCGAAAGTTACCGGCGCCCTCGTCGCCCTTGTTAGACGCGCCGCCCAGGAACGTCGCCAGGTCTGGATAAGCCGCAACGCTTTTGACGCTACCGTCCAGCTCCAGAAAGCCCGGCGCGACCTTGCCTACCGGGAAACCGATCGTCGAGCCCACCGGCAAAGCCGAGGCCTGGGCGATCATTGCCGTGATTTGGTCCTTGGTATACGCGTCGGTGATGCCATAGCCCGCCAACGTGGTCGGGTTAGATCCAGAAACGAAAACGCCGCGATCATTGACCGTCACCTTGGTGTAGGTGCCAGCAGGCTTGTTCGCCGGTAGAAGGCCGTTAACCGCCTCATCGACATACTGACGCGTAGCCAGCACCACCGCCGGGTCGATTTTCAGCTGAATGTTCGAGGTGCCGTTGGTGATGATGTGCATCCGCACCACCTGATTGCGCCCCGATCCCTGGGCCAAGACCGGCTTGTAGCTCGGCGGCGTGTTAGCCACGGCCGAAAACACACCGTCCTTGTCCTCCAGGGCCAACTCGCGCACCCACCAACCACCCACGTCGGGCGGTAACACCACCTCGGCAATCAGCACATTGGCATCCGTCGGAGATACCCGCAGCTGATTGATCTGCGCGCGATAAACCTGATTGACCAGCTTGGTCTGCGAAGGACTGGGCACCGGATCGGTGCCGTTGGCATCGCCGATCAACATGTAACGCGGCTCCCACGGAATACCGAGGGCATCGCAGTTGGTCTTCTTGGCGGCCCCCTGCGTGGTGATCATGCCGCCAAAAATAGAATTCTTATCAACCATGTGAGTACACATCCAGTTCGTCGAGGGTGTATTCGCTTACGCCTGCATGGCCTTGAATCACCACGTCGATATCGGGGTTGGCCCAGGGGTAAACGTCGATTTCATCACCGTCATAAACAGCGAAGCCGGTATAGGCGTTAGCGCGAGTTTCGAGCGTTATGTCGAGCCCCGTCAGATGCCGGCTCACGGGCTTGGCGTCGTCAATCAGGCGCTCTAGCTCACTGAACATTTCTTCAGTAATGCCGGTGTCAAGTACGCCGATCCTCAGGGCGAACGTCGCCGGCGGTCCTTCGGGCACCGTCTGCCACCACTCGATCACCTCCAGCAGATAGCCAAGCGGCTCTACCACGCGGCGCAGTGCGCCGATGGTTCCCTTGCGGGAGTGGATGTAAAACGATGCCCGTATGGCATTGCGCTTGGCCGCCTCCGTCCAGCGGTCGTCCCAGCGATCAACAGACCAAGCCCACGCAAGGTGGGGTAGCAAATGAACGGGGCACGTCGTAGGGTTGTAGAGAGAGCGCAGCGGGATCACGGTTCGATCCGCGCTCGCCGCCTCAATGGCCTGTTCCAGCTGAGTGCTATTGATCGGCAGTAGGCTCTTCATGTCACTCCCCCAGCTTGACGCTGTAGCCAGTGCAGAACGCCGCCTGTGCCTGCGTGGGAGCAAGATCCTGCCACCCGTGCAGCTCGACGCGTGAAACCCCAGGCACATGCACCTGCGCGTCCACAGCTGAACGCGCTACCTCGACACCCAAGCGGCGGCGCGGGTTGATCCAGGCGGCGAGCCGCCTTTCCGCCTCAGCGAGCGCCACGGCGCTTTCAGGGCCTGGGCCTTTCATGTAAAGCACTGCATCAATGCGATACGGCAGCACCTGGGCGCTTTGCACCGTCAACCTGTCGCCCAACGGCCGAACGTTTTCGTCATTGAGTGCACGGGCGACCACGGCCAATAACTCAGGGCCTACCGCCCCATCCCCCTCCAACCCCAGCACCGTTACCGTAACGCACGCCGGCGACGGGCTTTCCGCCGACGCATCCGCCACCAGGGCAGACGCATTGCGGGCATGCAGCTTGTAGCTGTTGCGCGGCCCCGCCGTGGTCAGGCCTTCATAGGCCAACTGGATCCGCTCGCGGTAGGCATCGTCGCCTTCGGTGATCTTCTCCACCGGCGGCACTGCGCGCAGGTCTTCCGCCTGGATCACCAGGCGCGGAGTGTTGACGTTCGCACCCAACTGATCGAGGTCGCCACGAATCGCATGCGCGAGCATCAATGCCTTGGCGGCGTCGTTTACCCGCGCCCGGTCACCAATGCGCGCATAAGCACTGGCCTCCAGCAACTTGACCACTGGATCACTCTCAAGGGGTGCACTCCAGTTGTCGCCCATGAATTCACGGAAGACACCAAGCGATTCCGTGTACACCTCCTCGAAGTCCAGGGACTCAAGCACATCCGGTGCCGGTAACTCCGACAGGTCAACAACACTCATACACTTACCTCCACCAGCACGCTTTCGCCCAGATAATCACCGGTGACCTGGATCTTGATCAGGCCGCCCAGGACAGAAATGGCCTGCACGCGTTCCAGCTTCAGACGGGGCTCCCAGCGGCTTAACGCCCTGCTTGCCTCGGCCTGAACAGCCCCTTTCCACCCTTCGTTAACCGGCAAGTCCACGTAGCGGCGCAACTTGCTGCCGTACTCCGGCCGCTGCCGGCGACTGCCCAGCGGAGTGCTCAAAATGTCCCCGACGCATTGACGCAAATGCGCAAGGCCCGAAATGGGCTGGCCGGTGTGGCGGTCCATTCCGATCATCTAGGTCACTCCTGCAGTAGTTCGAATTCCTCATGGGCCTTGAGGTATTCCAGCGCCTCGGCGTCCGCCGCTGGTACCGACACCTGCGCCTTGAAAACCGCCAGAGGGCGGCCGCTTTCGGGCAGAATCAGGGTCCGAAAGGTATAAAGCTTGTCGCGAAACGTTGAGCCAGGCCCAGCGCCGGCAACGGGTATTTCAGAAGTCTTGGCCATGGTTTCCCCCGGGCACAAAAAAGCCCGCACACGGCGGGCCAGTGAAATTGAACGGCTAGTGTTCGTGGTTCGCGCTGTTGCCGCCGGCGTCGATGATCTTGCCGGCACTGGTGATGTCTTTCACCGCGTGCAAGGCGCCCTGGACCGCTACGTTTTTCGTAACGGACAAAGAGCCTTCAATGGCAACGTCTGCAATCAACTTAACGTTGGTAGTCGTGACCGTCACCGCGTTATCCGTAACCACCGCCTCGGTCGCGCCTACCTTGATGGTCACCGTGCCCGTGGGCAAAGTGATGGTGTAGCTCCTGGCCTTCCAGTCGTAGACCAGGGAGCCGCCATCGTCGAACCGCCACACCTCGACATGATCACGGTTATCCGGTGGGGCACCGGCGCCGCCATACAGCCCAGGTACAAAAGTGCCCATTCCTGCCTGGCCGCTGGGATTGAACAAAATCCCCTGCTCGCCCAGGCTCGGCGCACGCCAGTGTCGAGCCTTCCCTGCCGCCTGGCTGTGCCAGCGCACCCAGGCACTCACCCACTCACCCGACTTGACCCGCACGGCCGGGGCGATCAAATCCACCCCGACCACCACACACGGAATCAACATGGCCGCAATCATCCGGTCATGCTCGCCCGTCTGATAACTCATGGCGCGCCCCCTGGACTATCAACGTCCGGGTACGCTTCAAGGTTGAGTCTAAGCATGCTGGGCTTCTCTTCAGGGAAAGGCCAAACCTCCATCCCCAAATAGACTTGGTGAGTCCACTCGACCACCCACACGACATAGCCATCCAGTTCAGGCTTGGTCCAGTCCTGGGTAGCGCGCTCAAATTGCGCGACGTTGACGTCAAGCCCCCAGCTTTGCTGCCGGAGCAGCACTGCCAGTTGCGACACCAGGTGCACCGCCTGCTCGTGATGATTGGGCTGGATCGGGTCAACAATGATCCGGGCCTCAAACTTGCAGACCAGGCTGGATTCGCCAGTACCGATATCGATACCCGGTTCAAACTCAGCCATTTCGAGAAAAACAGACGGCAGTGGAATGCCTTGGTTTTCCTGAATATCGGGCCAAAATACAACCGTCTTGATGCCCGACAGATGCTCCGTCAGGTGTTGCTCGATAGCCTGGTACAGCTGACTCAGGCTGAACGGCTCATCGGACATTGGCGCTCCCCTTCAGATACTTATGCAGTTCGTAGTTGAGCTCTTGCTCAAGGACAACCAGCAGCTGGTCATCGGCGCGTTTGATCCACGCCTCAAAGTGCGGCCGGGCTTGCTCCAGCGATACCTTGGCTTTCGCCAGAGGAAAGCGGTTGTCGTTTTCCTCAACGAAACCACTGCGCCGACGGCCCTGAGTTGCCTCAGGGTAGTCATCGCTGTTGAAGTGCTTGCTGGCAGTACGGATCCAGATATCGGCGCTACTGCCGTACACCTGTTTGTAAAACGCACCCTGATACCGACGCCCCACTACCGACACGCCCCTGCTGGTCTGACGCACCCTACCGATGCGGCTGGCCTCGATCGCGTTGAGGCCGAACCACAACTTGCCGCGCATCGCACCGCCGCTGGTGGGGTAAGCCCGCAAACGTTGCCGGACGGCGCCAATGGCGATGCGCTCTTGCTTACCCACTGCCCTGGAGATGTGGGTACGCAGCCACCCGAGGGTTTTGTTGATCGCTCGCCGCTGTGCAGCAGCTGCTGCCTTTGGCACCAGCCGGCCGAAGTCCTGAAAGCGCCTCAGGTCTGCCAGTGACGGCTGAATGTTGATCAACCCACCGTCGCGTTTTTGCTGTGCGTAGCTGCCGACACTCATGGACGCTTCCTCAAGATCAGGGCCACCAGGCCGTCACCACCAGGCTCCAGCTGCAGCAGGTCATATTCCCCGCCGCCGTCCAGGACCGGCAGATCGACAGTGACGCGCAGGCCTTTGATCAGGCCGTCCGAATCACGTACGCGGATCTCAAAGCGCGGCTCTCGGATGGCCGTTTGGGTCTTGCCAAACTGCGGCGCCTTCCATGGCGCCATGAACATGCCCAGCACCGGCTCGGCGCGACCTTCGATCTGGGCGGAATCGCCCAGGGTTTCGAAGACCACGTCGTCGATGTCCTCGATCAGATCGCGAAACGCCACGATCAGAGTTCCAGCAGGATCTGCGCCAGGGGACGCGTGCACAGGTGCAGCGGGTTGGACTGGGCTTCACCTGCTACACCCTTGTTGAAGGGCAGCGGCTCGATCTTGCTGTAGTACGGGATGCCTTGGGTGTTCACCGTTTCCATGTAGTCAGCCGGTGCGAAGGACGAGATGTACAGATCAGGAACACCTTCGGGAATCAGCAAAGCCTTATCGTCATGGACGAACGAAATGCCGGCCACCTTGCCCCGATAGCGCTCCCAGACGATCCCGCCGAACTCGAAGCTTTCCCGGGCATCGCCACGCAGAGCGGCGGCCTGCATAGTATTGAGATAGGTGTCTTTGACCGACTTGTGGACGATCAGCTTATTCCAGAAGTTCTTACCGCAGAAGGCGCGAGAGCCAGTGCTGGTAATGCTGCCCAGCGCCTCTTCTTGCATGTCGAGCGCTTCGCCGGCGCGCACACGCAGCTCTGTGTCCGGGTTGCCCAGGCCCATCGGCAATTTCTTGCGCTCGACGCCGAAGGTTTTATAGATGTCCAGCAGCACGGTCTTACCGTCAGCATCCAACACCTGGCCGTTCAAGGCCCCCATGCGCTGGAATTCGTGAGTGGCATCCAACTGACGGCGAGCCTTTGCCAGACGCTTGTTGACTACATCCTGCACAGACTGCAACTCGGTACGCGAGCCAAAAGCGCGAATGCCCTGGATCTCATCAGCCTTGATGGTGAAGCGTTCCGGCAGGTGCACGGTGTTGAAAGGGATCAGCTGACGCTTGGTCGCGCCGACCACCAGGCCAGAGGTACCGCGCTCACCCGCTGGCACCAGGGCCAGAGTGTCGCCGTCCTTCTCGATTTGCACGGTGATCGTGCTGATGCCCTCTTCGCGAAACAGGCCAAGGCTGCTGATGCGGCCCGGCAAGTATTCCTGATCATTGATTGCAGCGGTCAGGGAGGAAACACTGAACGCGTCATCTTCAAAAATGGCGATATCGGCCATGGGGTACTCTCCAGAAACGAAAAATCCCGCACTCGGCGGGATGATTAAACAGGGTGATCGTCTTAACGGACGATGATGTGATTTACGCCCAGGGCCTTCTCGGCGGCGGGATCGAGGCCGGTCAAATGCGCTTCGCTGACTTCGGCGAGCCGCACAATGGCACGACCGCGCCTTACCACATCCGATTCGCCCAATGGTCCGTAGAGGATCGCGATGGCGTTCTCGGTGCCATCCTCGGCGGTCGGCTTATACGGCGCGAATTCGCTGGTGGCAGTGATCAGGCCCAGGATCTGGCCCGGTTCGAGCGCGGCGCCGGCGGCGACATTGATCGCTTCGCGGGAAATGTTGCCGGCGCCCTCGGACAGCAGGAACTCGCCCGCGTGCATCGATTCAATTTTCATGCTCTTGCTCCTTTCGAGTTTCCGTTCTGAGCCGCCTGACGACTGCTCCAGATTGCTTGGGTGTCGACCTGTTTGGCCTTGACCGTGGGTTCGGGATCATTGTCCAGCGGCAGGCTGTTGTTGATTTCAAAGCCGCCGCCACTGCCCACCAGCTTGTCGAACAGTCGCGCCCTGACAGCGGCTTCGTCCAGGCCGGCCGCAATGAATTCACCCGTCAACTCCGGCAGTCGTGCGGCAACGCACAAACCGTGCAGGGCTTTGGCCTTGGTCAGCGCCGCCTGGATCACAGCTTCGCTTTCGAGCTTGGTTGATGCCAACAGTTGTTCCACCAGGTTGCTGATGCCCGCCGCTGCACAACCTTGCGTGACCATCAACGCCAGTTTTGCCGCGTCCAGCACGGGAGCCGGCGCCGGTAGATCGTTCGGCTCTGGCAGTTCCACCTCTGGCTCTTCATCGAGCTGGGCGAGCAACTCAGGCGGGGCATGCTGGAAACGCTGCAGTACACTTCCCTGGCCGAGACAGGCGCTAACCTTCAGGCCGTCACCCACCTCATCAGCAAGGCCCAAGGCCACAGCTTCATTGGCCGTGAGCCAGGTTTCAGCGTTAACCATGCGCCGCAGCTCGGCCTCGTCGATGTCCGGCGCCTTGGCCTTGTAGGCCGCGATGATCGCTTCCAGCGTCTGGTCCAGCACATCGGCAACGCGGCGGAAGTCTTCCGCATCGCCACCGGTGAAGGTGTAGGGGTTGTGGATCATCAACATGGCGTTGGCCGCGATTACCACCCGGTGAGCGCCGCACACTGCGACACTGGCCGCACTAGCTGCCAGAGCATCAATACGACCGGTGCAGCGCTCGCCCAGGCGTGACAGTGCATTGTGGATCGCCAGGCCGTCGAACAGATCGCCACCGATGCTGTTGAACGCAACGATCACCGGCGACACGCCGTCATCCATGGCGCGCAGATCCTGTACGAACTGATTGGCGGTGACACCCCAGGCGCCGATCTCGCCATACACGAAGATCTCGATGTTACGCTGCTCGGCTTCGCCGCTGGCCTGGAGGGTGTACCAGCTCTTGTCGGCGACCTTGACCTGCTTGCCCGCCTTGTCATAAACGCGGGGTTTCGTTTTTTTGCTCATGGTTGTTCCTTGTCATCGATAGTCTCGATGGCTTCAAGAGTCGTGTAGTTGAGGCCGAGGCCCGCGGCTCTAGCGAGATCAGCGGCGTTTTCGGTATCGACCGTTTCCGCGTCGTAGCCGGTACGCAGCACCATTTCGCTGCGTGAGGCAAAGCCCGCCCGCACCTCCATTTGGCGCGCCTGTACGTCCTGAACCGGCTGGATGTAGGCCCACCCTTGCGGTACCCAACGGGTGCGCAGGTATTCGCGACGTCGTTGCGCGTAGTCCTCAAGCACCAGGGCACCGGACAGCACCGCCATGTCCATCCAGGCAGCCCGCACCGGACGACATAACTGGTGCACATACACGCCGAACTGCAGTTGCTCCAGGCGCCGCCGGAACTCGTTGAGCACCACCCGGAGCGCCCGGTCGTTGACCTCGCGCATGTCGCCGGTGAGGATCTCGTAAGGCGTGCCCGAACCCGCCGCCGCAGCCATCAGCTGCTGCCGCATAAAATCCGGGTAGTTGTTGCCGGCATCTGGTGGCTTGGAGAACTCCACCTCTTCACCTGGCCCCAGCTCCTGCATGGTGCCGGGCTCTAGGGCAACCATCGGCGTGAAGCCGTCGCGGTCAGTGGTCAACAACTGCCCCGTGACAGGGTCACGCGGTTGTTGCCCCATCTCCGGTGATGGCCGCTTGATGAAGCCTGCAAACAGGTTCGCCACTTCCTGGCGGAACAGCACCGCGTCGTCGTAGTTGTCCAAGCTGCGCAGGCGCTTCAGCACCGGGGCCAAACGTGGGACGCCGCGCAACTGCCCGGGCTCCATCGGTTCAAATATATGCAGTACCTGTGTTGCCGGTACGCGCACCAACTGGTTGTAGCCAGCGTTCAACGACGACGAGTCGCGGGGATGCGATAGGTACATGTAATACGCCACACGCTTGCCCGCCGGGTTGAACTCGATCCCGGCGCGGATCACGTTACCGTTTTTGGCCATCTCGAATTTGTCGTGAGGGACAAATTCAGGGGCCAGCGCCTGCAGCTGTAGCGGCACTGCTAAACCTTCGCTTGGGCTGCGCGGTCGCAACCGCACAAAACATTCACCGGCCGTTTCGACAGTACGCGCTACCAGAGCCTGCATGCCGTAGAAGTCGGTCAGCTCGTCGGCGTCGGCCTCGTCCACCCAGTCATCCCACAGCTGTTGCTTGAGCTTGCGAAGCGCCGCGTCATCCGTGGTCGGCCTGGGCGTAATGCCCGTGCCGATCAGGTTGCTGACGCGCTTGTCGATGACGTTGAACGCATACGGGTCGTTGCGTACTGCCGCCCGAGAGCGCGCACGCAGGTTGCGCAGTGCCGGGGTGTTGATGCTGTTGATACCGTTGTCGGTGGCTTCCCAACTGGCCGAACGACGGCCCTCCCCGGCGCCTTCGTAACTGGCCTTGATGTTCGAAGGCAGCAAGAATCCATTACGGGTCAGCGTCGGATAATGTCGGGCCATTAGATTCCCTTGCCTCCGTGGGTAAGCCGGATCACGCGAGAACGCGGCCCGGCGGCTTGGCTCAGCGACGTGCGGATCTCGTCGCGTGCCTTGAGCAGTTCGTCGATAGAGCGGTACTCCACCGTGCGGTCGCTGTAGCGCACGGTCTTTTCACCGCGTGCAATGGCGCGCTCGATGACTTCGAGGTGCTTCGGGGTAAACGACATATCAACGTCTCTTCAGGTAACCGCTGGTGGAGCTGCGGCGTTGTGGGGGTGCAGCGGGTCGGGGCTGGGCCACAGGTGCTGCAGGTGCCGGTGCAGGTTGCGACTGACGCGCCGCAACCGGTGCTGGTGTTTCGTCAAAATCGACGCGCTCGCCTTGTACGGGCTTAACGCCCAACACATCGTCGAACAAACCGGACTGAGCCAGCGCTTGGCGTACTCGCTCCCAGTCGTGTTCTTGGTAGCGATTGATGCCCAGGTAATGCGCCATCGCCAGGCAGTACACCATCAGGTCGAGCGCTTCGTTGCGCTCGGCCTTGCCCTTGACCCACTCGATACGCTTGTAGCCTTTGACGTACCGGGCGACCTTGCGCTCGGCCACGCACTGGGCGAAGAACTCGTCCGGTAGGTCGTTGGCAAAGTGCAGCGAACCGGGTCCGTCCTCGAAGGCGTAGCGGTTGTAGATCCAGTCCTTCGCGGTGTCGGTACCGACAAACCAAAGCTCGGCGCCGCCGCGCTCGGTCTGCCCCTTCCAGGTCACGTCGACCATGGACGGGCGCTGAGCGATAACCGGTCTGCCGGGCTTGCTCGCCCCCTTGAGCGCGAACACGTTGCGCCAGCGCCGCACGCGGCAGAACTGGTACACCTCATCGGTGTGATGACCGCCAGAGTCGATGCCCGTCGCCAGGATCGCCAAGGCAACACCACACGGGTGCCGGTATCGGGCTTTGAGCTTTTCATCCAACACCGCCCAAGTGCGCTCGTCGGCCGGATCGCCCCAGATCACCTGGTGATCAACCACCCAGCGCTCCATACCGACGCCGAAGCCCATCACCATCAGCTCCAGGCGGTTGGCCTGGACGTCGACTGCGCCGGTCAGCATCAGCACGCCCACCGGCATACTGCCAAGGGTGTAGGTCTCCAGTCGTGCCCGAGCGATCAACACTTCAGCCTTGGTTTGCTCTTGCGCGCTGTCCCAGACTTTGGCGAGACGGGTGTTGTAGAACACCTGCATCAGGCCCATGTCGCCCTTGGCCTGGGCCTTCTTGGCGTCTTCAAACTCCTCGGCAAGCGAGGCCCAGTCCTTCCAACCAATCGGCGAGTAGAGGGCATTCAGGTGGAAACCCACCGTCTTGCCATCGCCGCTGCCATGGGCACGCCACTCGCCACGGGCGAGCATGTCGGTCTTGTGATGCTCCTCGATCAGGACGTCACATTCAGGCGCGGCGCACTGGTAGTGAACCGTGCGGTAGTCCTTGCTATAGAGCAGCCGCTCCCACTCCAACACCTGCATATGCCCGCATGAAGGGCACGGCACGTAGTAGTAACGCTGGTCGCTGGACTCGAACAGGTCCGCGATCCGCGAGGCGCCCTTGATCGTCGGCGAGCTGGAAAAGTAGATCTTGGCATTGCGCCCGAAGTTGGTCGCCCGCGTCTCTGCCAGCACGATGGGATCACCCTCCTGGCCGACGTCATTCTCCCAACGGTCGACCTCATCGCCGTAGATGTAGCGTGCCGACAATTCGGAAAGGTTCGCAGCCGAACCCGCCGTGGTGACGTACAAGGCGCCGCCCTCAAACTCCTTTGTATCCATGGTGTTGCGGGCATCCCGCGAGCGGCTGGCCGCTACTCGCTTCGCTAGTTCTGGGGTCGCCTTAATCGTCTTGCTGATCCGTCCGGAAACCCGCTTGGACAGGCTCAGACTGGGCAGCAGCGCCAGGATGTTGGACGGTGCCATGTGGATCAGTCCGCCCATCCAGTTCAAGGCGATCTGGGTTTTCATCAGCTGCGAGGCCACCATGGTGATGACTCGCCGACACGGGTGAGCCGGTGACAGGCAGCGCATGGGTTCGCGAGCGTACGGCGTCCGATCCGTGCGGTACTGGCCGGGCTCAGGGGCGCCGGTATCGCGCGGGATGCGCATGTACTCGTCGGCCCATTCGTCGATCCAGAGGTCAGGGTCAGGACGTAGTCCACGGAAATACGCCTCACGGTACGCACGGTCACCGTCAGGAAATTCCGTGGTCATAGGTCAGCTCGTTGTCATTGCTCGTTCGAGGTCGGACGAGGACATGCGCTCAGCCTCTTCCAGTGATTTACGAAGTGTCGCCGCCAGGTGTTTCTCGATATCCCAGGGATCGGTCATGGCTGCAACCTTGTGGGACAGCTGGGGCAACAGGCCGAACAGCTGGTCGCGCAGATGGCGCCCCGCGTTGTACGCCCCCATCTCGACAGCATCCCTGGCTACCAGTGAGCCCTGCGCCTTGTGCAGCTCGATCTCGGCCAGCTGCGCCAGGTTGTGTTCGCGCATGGCGCGAGCCTTCTGGAAGTCGTGGCCCTTGGCGCCGACAGCAATAGGCTGCTGCGGCGCAGCCGTGTTAGTCGGCTCGACCAGGGGGGACAGTTGGCTGTAAACGTCACGCTGGATCCGGTCCTGCTGGTGTCGAGCAGCGACGGCGGCCTTGCTGGGGTCGGCGGTTTCGACGATCAGCGCTTCAGTTGCCAGCACGTCGACCATCTTGCCGTCCGGCGACAGGACCAGGCGATTGTTGCCTTTGAGCCAGGTGATGTAGCTCGGCGTCCTGCCGATGCGAGCCGCGAAAGCGCTTTTAGACAGAAACAGTGGATCCGTCATAAGCCCTCCTTTTCAACGGCTTTTCAATGGAAACCTTTCAATTTCAATGGATTGAATTTCAGTAAGCTGGCAGCCCACCCGCTAACGCTTTCCCGCGGGTTTCATG
>Ga0157373_10000224_pt1 | contig 46252 bp, 41 predicted proteins | sample C65metaG_FD_113460 | JGI IMG/M metagenome (GOLD analysis project Ga0157373, IMG submission 113460) | Corn rhizosphere microbial communities from Kellogg Biological Station, Michigan, USA - C6-5 metaG | ecosystem: Host-associated > Plants > Roots > Rhizosphere > Soil | place: USA: Michigan... | reverse complement strand
GTTCGTCGGGTTTTTTCGTGTCGGCGTCTTTGTTTCTGCGAACCACCAAAGGTTCCTCGATCTCGACTTGAGCAGGGAGATCGCTGGTTCTGACCGGCACGCTGGCCTTGTATTCATGTGCCCAGTGGCAAAGGATATTTTGGTTGATATCGAAGCCCACGATCGTGGCTTTGAGCTCAGGGAATTCGAGGTCGTTGTTCCCATCGACAAACAGTCTCCAGGTGGAAACCTCGGGGGTGGCCTCGAAGAGACTCAGTTGGTGCAGCTCGACCAGATTGGCCTTGAGCCGATGCAGTTTCTTAGGAGCATCAGGATCGTCGGTGACGATCTGTAGCAATACACCGTTGATGCTGATCGTGAAGTCCATGGTGCCATTTCGCAGCTCAAGCCATGGCAGGGTCACATCGGCACCCAACGCCTTACAGAGCCCTTGGAGACGCCCGTAAAGCAGGGTTGCGCGGGTGTATGCGGTATCGTTTGGAGTAGATGCATCAGCCAGCGCCTGATACGCAACTGAGATCACTTCCTGGCAGACCAGATCCAGGTATTCGGGGAGCAACTCGGGTGCGAATTGACTTGGGTGCTGGGTTTCGTGCATCGATACGACCTCGAAATCTGTGCAAATAAGGGATACTGTCAACCGGCATTTTTGTGCAGAAATCTTGGTTTGTCAACTGGATGATCTTCAGGCTCTTCGTACCCAAAAGCGTCTCAATCAGCGGATACCGAGCCACGTTTATTGATCGGTCGCGTCTATGCGAGCTCTGTGAGCAGCCGACAAAACGCATGGTTGGAGTAATGCTCAGCAGTTCCTGACATCACTCAACCAGCGGCACAATCCGCTGCAAAGTCCCAGGACTCGCAAGCCTCGGAGAGCCCTCAATCTCATACACGCAGTGCTCAATCACGCGAACCCCATGCGCCTGCAGGTTCCTGACGAAGGCAGCCGCCATCATTTCCCCACCAGCACCGCCTTGAGTGGAGGTAAACAACAATACCGGAGGGAGCTCGACCCCCAGTGCTTCATTCGGGCTCAGTGCAAATCCTGCACCCCATGAGTACCCCGCGAACTCGTTCGCTTTGATCGTCCGATACGTCTGTGACTGAGACACGAAAAGCTCATTCGACCTGACGTTCACAATGCGAATCAGGGTGTCATCTTTACGTCGAAGACCACGTGGTGAGAGTCGAATTAGGTCGCCCTTTTTAGGCACTTTCGTATCTGCTGGAACTGAGCTGTATCGCCGGTTCAGCAACTGGGCAATCTCAGGGCAATCACAGATCACCGCGATGCGCTGAACGTCCTCTGCATCGATCCGTGCCTCGATCTCGGAGAGTTTCCGAAGACATTGCTGGATCGGCAAAGCACCTTGCTGACGAATGCGGACATCCACGGTCGGGAAGTAGCGAGCCATCTGGTCAACAGCCGCGTTGGCCGGCAGGGTGACATCGACCAGCGCAACCAAATTCACCACATTTCCCAGCTCTGCCAGCAGCTGAAAAATCTCGAACAAGGGCAACTGATTGAACTGATGTACGACAATTGCCTGCGCATGAGCGCCATCTGTAATTTCGTAGAACGGGACAGGGGCACCACCCAACTCGTTTTCATAGGCCGCGCACCTGGCCTTGGCGACCGTCACTGAGGTCGGAACGTTGTTCGTCAAGAGCTCCGAGACCGCACAGTACTGCTGGGTGAATTCAATGGCTGCTTTGATATCGTCATATCGAACGAGCAGCACGCGTGAATTCAGTGCCAATGTCACTTTGTCGAGCATGTCAAAAGCGAACATGTCCGGGGTAAACGCGCTCAAGCGGCTGAAAGCGTGTTCAATCTCACGCTCGCTATAGACCGGGTGAAAGGGCGTACAGATCCTGGTCAGATGATGGCGTACCGCGCTCTGCAAGAGATGGTTCGACTGAAGCTGAACATGGCCCTCCGTTGCCACAACCCAGCCGTGGCGCTCACATTCGCCAATCGCCTCAAGCACATCATCCGAACCCGCGATGAAGCTTCCAATAGCAGCACCACCAGCGTCACACTCTCCAAGCCCCCCATCACCAGCGCAAACAGAAGCGACCTCAACAAGCGTGTTGCCTGCCAATGACTGAGCCTCCAGATGTCTCAGCAGTGCCCAGGCTTTTCTCAAGACAGGCTGCGCCTCAAAGCCTGGATGATCCATAACTGAGTCGTCATCGGCCCGAAGACACGACAGTGCCATTGGGGGTAAAGCAAGGAGGAAGCAGGCGTTTACTGGCAGACAAATCACCATCTGCTCCGCACTGGCTTGATCGAATCCTTGAGTCATGATTCCAAACACCGATGTTTGGAAGGCCATATACTCCTGCCATGCGAACTGTAGTTGAGCCGTCTGAGCATCGCCCAGGTGCTTCCCAAGAATGAACCGACTCTCATGGTCAAGCAGCTGTCGCACACTGCGCTGTTCCAGCAAAGCCGCTTCTACCAAAACGCTCGCGAGCCCGGACGGCGGTGCGTACTGGGGGAGCGCTTTCTGTGTACTAACGAAGCCCGCCAGTGCCCTGCATTCGTCATATCCCACGCAAACAGCGGAGTCTAGGTAGGTAATGACCAGCCCCCTCCCGCGCTTAACGATGGATGCGCTGTAGGTCATGCCTGGGAATATGGGGTTTGACATCAGCTCTTGATCGAGCCGCGCCTTGAAGGATGTCCCGGTGGCCAGCGATAGGAGATGAAATTGCTGCTCGCCACTCAGCGTGAAAGTGACTCTGCGGACGAAGTAATACTTTGCCATTGGCTCTGAGCACCATTGGTTGAAAGATAAGAACAAGAGAAGAGGCCCATCAATGCCCCCAGTCAGAACGTGAGGATCTTCCCTGACCGAATGATCTCTTCCCGGAAAGTCGCACGCTGCAGGGCCCGCTCGGCATCTCGCAGTTGGGTTCTGAGCAGTTGGATCTCGGTTCGCAAGCTGGCCAGCGACTTGTCGTACTGCGAATGTGCTTTCGTGGAGGGTTGCGATCGCACATGCTCCAACAGCAGGTCAGCAATCTGGGACAGTTCGCGTCCGCCACGTCCTTCATAGAAGACCTGCCTGGTAAGCCCCGCCGTCCCAGCAAGCCATGCAAGGTTTATCTTGCCGGCTCGCATGGGCACGCCCTTACCTGATTCGATGACCTCCAGGGCCACCTGGCGCAGCCTCTTCGCCGACTCCAGTTCCGGTGCCATGGCGCGTAGCACCTCATGCGGCGAACCGCCTCCAGAAACACCTGCACCAGAAGCACTCCCGGATGATCCAGCCCCAACTCCCACCCCAACCTCAGCCTCGGCACTAGAGAAGCGATCATTCGATTCGCGCACGGGAATTCCTCCATTCGACATAGGGGGCAATGAGTGTTGAGTCGGCTATCGGTTTCGGAATACCGCTGACATCCGAGAGGTCGGTCAGGGTGTCGTTGATGATCCGAATGGCTCGCTTGTGATCGAGGATCCTGTCCACTAACTGACAGGTCACTTCGTACTCCCGCTGGTACTCAGGCACATCGTTGGCCTTGGTAGCAACGTCCTGAGACCGGGCAGCCTGCACGGGGCGTTTCGACAGATCGTCCACGATGTTGCGAAGCTTGGCGTTCTCCTCCTCCAACTGGGTGTTTCGGATCATGACCGGATGCATTGGGTCTATCTCGACGTTGTACGAGGTGGGATGGTTACCCCCGTCGCGGAGCAACGCTGGATAGCGGTCGAGACATTCCCTGTATGACTTTCCGCGCTTCAAGAGCAGGCTGCGGTCGACTCCGCAGATACGAGCGACTTCATCTGCCAGCTGACTGATGTTTTTGAAGGGCTCAGCACTTTGCTGAAGCACCTGTAAGGCGGCATGGATTCGAGCAATCGTTGCCTTGAGTTGTGCTGCACCTCGTCGCTCATTAGATGATGGCGCAGGCAGAGCTTTGGTGGGTTTTCTTTTCATGTTCAATTCTGCGCAGTCTCACGAGCTCGCCTGGTCATCTCAGTTCGCCCCTGCCATCGAGGCTTGATGGTTAAGGAGGAGGGCAGAGGGCTTACTCAGCGCGAACGCGGAGATGTCCTCGAATGAAAGGCCTGTACCGCCCATGATCGACAAGATCTGCCCAATATAGATTTCCCTTTCCTCGAATGGTTGGTTGGCAACCTGGAGGAATTCCGGATTACGTGCCAACTCATCAAGAATCAGGGGGTAATGTTCTGAAGCGAAGGCGGGGAACTGGGAGGCATCTATCAGCATCGAAATCACGCGCTGCTTGGGATCTGCCATATCGACACTGTGACGAACAGCGTTAGCAAGGTCGCGATGACGAGCGATGTACCCGTTCGGAAACTTTTCTTCTCGCCAATTTTTCTCCAAGATCTGGATGACTTGGCGATAACCAGCCAGCTCCAGAGTGCAAAGCGAGAGTTCGTCGTAAATTATCTCTGTGCTCGACGATTTAGGTTGGTGTTTAAGGGTTTGCTGAAGTTTTGGTCTGAGTTGCTCAACACGACAGGCAAGATCACGGACTTTTGCGTTCAGGGCAGGTAGATGATCGATCCCGAATACTGCGTAAGGGCAAATACCACAGGTGCGAGCCTTTCGTGTGAAAACCATCAGTTTTTTCGGGCAATCACCATCAAGAGCACAAATGCAACAGTCTAGGAACTTTACGCGCTGAGTTTTAGTGCTGGCAATCAAGTCCAGGCCAGTCTTATCGGCGTCCAAGATATCAGGGATTACAGAGACGAGATGCTGGTCGCGCACGGTCTCTTTGCGGTGCTGTTCCCAGCCTTTAACCAGTGCTGAATTAGGCGATGAGGGGCTGGGAGGGCTTCCGGTCAGAGCAGCAAACGCGTGCTCGGAGACCGCTCTGTTGGCGGAATCAATCAGGGCAAGAGCTTCTTGATGGGTCGGTACTACATAATGCGCGCTCGTATACCTCTGAGCATGACCGACTTGCCCTCCGATAATGGCGTAATCAAGACTTGCATAGATACGGCGATGGGTAATCCATGTGGCACGCAGCGCATGGGGGGTATGTACTGCCGACCAATCTCCAGCGGCAGTACGTTCCACGAACTCATGGCGACGCTCTGGAGGTACGAATTCGTTGTATATTTCCTGAAAGCCGCGAAGAACCAATATCCATTTTAGGGTATAAGAAGTGTCAGAAAACGGTGCGCCGTTATCGAGCCAAGGGCTACGGAAAAGAGGGTTGATCTTGCTGTATTTTTTAGTGCTCTTAGGATCGTTTTGGTAATAGACGCCTGTGTACTTTTTTCCGTACTCCTTGGTTTGGAAATGGCGTTCTTGGAGCAGCACGTCCATGACTTTATAAGGGAGCGTGATGGGGCGGCTTTTTCCGCTTTTATCCGTATTGACATAGAGGATGCAGCTGCTCAGGCTTCCCCTCATAGAGTGGTCGTAATATTTATCAAAGCTGCGAATATCCAACCATTGGCAATTTTGCAGGCGCAGCCCGGAAAAGAGGGCCGCTGTGAGCATCCTCACCTGTGATAGCCATGGGGCGTAAATTTCGCTGCTACATGATTTGTATTTTTCACTTTTCCACGAGTAAGCGTTGATGATCTTTTTGAGCGGTACTTCCAATTCCTGCGAGGTGTCATTTGGGTTCCACAACTTGATGGCATAAGAAATCCCGTATTTTTCGAGGTCAATCCAGGTGCTGTTCTTTAGATCCAAAGTGTCTTGGAAGCTATAGATGCCTCTGAGGCATTTATTTTGAAGCTCGACCCCAATAGCGTCGAGTGCGAGCATGTAGGCTTCAACCATCAACATTGAGTCGATGGGTAGTGGGATTTTGTTACTTTTACCCGCTGAGCCACTTCCTGTGGAGTCCAAATCTGGATGGATTGGATTTTTATAGAGGCCACTGACTAATGGTTCGCCGTTAGGCATTAATACATTACCGTTCGCTATCGCGACTTCAAAATATCGCCATATCGAAAAAATGAACCTGGCTTTGGTTTTAATGCTGCGCTTCAGGTCGTAGAATTGCATCAGTGTGAGAGGTAAGTCGAGTTCCGAGTTGTCCTTTGGGTTTTTCAGTTTGGTATTTTTGGACGTACGATTCCAAAATATGGAACGGTGGAAGTCCTCGATGTTGGTCGGGATTTCAATGCCGCTGTCGGGGTGTTTGCTAAGCCAGGCAGGCAGATACCTACCCAGGTAATCCATCAGGATATGTACATATCCAACTTCTTGTTTTCTACTGTTGATGCTTAGGAGGTCTTCAATATATCCAAGATGCAGCTCGCCTGCTTTAATCCAGCAAGATAAATTTTTCTCAATGTCTGGGTTGTCCTGGGTGTTGTAGTAGCCAATAACCCAGTCGTAGTTATATTTGGTTGGTCGCCGACGACCAGGTAAAAGAGCGTACTCCTCGGGAGAGAGTAAGTCCTGCGCCTCCTTTTTGGTTTCCTCGGCTCGGTTGTTTTTTTCTTCGGTTCGTTGTCTGTCCTTGTTTTTGCGGCCATCTACTCCCGAGGCGTAGCGGGTTCTTCTGGATTGGAGATTCTCATTTTTAGAGTGGCTGTTACCCATTGAGCCCCAGTACTTAACGAACTGTGTATAAGATTTCCTGTTCTCGGTGCTCGATATTTCGAACGTGGTGGCACTTAGGTGAGCATGATAGCCTTCAAGTAGCCGGGCTTGATCCGGGCTTACAATCTTTGGATGTTCCTTAGCAAATAGATGAAGCCATGTTAAGTAGGAGAAGTCGGTACATTTGCTACCCTTCTTAGATTTGCTTTTTATTTCGCGTTGCTTGTCGACTACTACAGGCGCTGCTTCCCACAACTCTTCAAATACAATGTCTTCAGGCCGTTGCCAGTTGACTCGGTATTGAAAATTTCGAGTGCAGCGATGCAGATTCGATGTCTTGACCCCCGCGAGCTTGTGGATAAAGCCCTGCGAACTGTCCATCCGCTCCGGATACTTAGCCCATACGCCACTGATGTTGAAGTCATGGGGGAGCGTGGCATTACCCTTAGCCCACAAGAGAACAAACATCGTCCGAATGGGGATGCGAATGCCGCTGACATCTTTCGGATGTGGAGTAGCCTCGCCCGTGAGTTCCGTATACAAAGGTTGGGCGAGATCGAGCTGTTTGTCGGGAACCAAGCAGAGATTGTAGAGTGTCGTGAGCTCCGGGTAGGTCAATGCACGACCCCTGCGAATCCTTAGGAAGATGGATAAGGCCAGACGGTGCCTGGCTTGCTTATCCGTCAGGAGTTCTGGATTGGCTTTCCCAGGCGCGCTCTCGGCATCCATGGCTTTCTGAGCTAACTCTTGCAAGATGGCCGCAGCGTTTTGTAGGACATCATTGCCGTGCAGGGTAAGGCTGTCGGTGGTGTTGATCACGCTTCTGGGCCCCCTCGCAGCAACTGCTCACCCAGTCGGGCATAGGCTTGGCCACGGTAGTAGTTGATGCTTTCACCGGCACCATGGTGGTAAACCAGCTCGTTAGCAGCATCTACATCCACGATGGTGTGGATCCCCAAATCAGCGGCATAGATCTCGGTACTCCGGAGGTCGGCGTGTCCCATCAACAACTGAATTTCAGGTAGGTCGAGGCCCGGCTTAGGTCGGCCTGGCACCATTACGTAGTTGCGCGCCCATATGCCAAAGAGGTGCCGGAAGTCGTGGGACGAGTAGTTTCCCTGGGGAGCGACGAACTTCAGTTTCTTCTGGGTGGCTTGAATGCGGCGGTTGATCGCTTTGTTGACGCTGTTTGAATTGAGTTCGCAGAGGGGTACACCGTAGGTGTCTTCATCAAGCGAGAGCAGCAGCCAGGGACTGTCGGAGCAGGGGCGCACAGCCATGTAATCAGCCAGCTTCTGCCAGAAAATGGATTTGAATGGCTCGAACATCGTCACGACAGCAGTCTTGCGACCCTTGAACCCAAAGCGCTCCTTGTTCGTCGTGGCACGCAGGCCATCAGGGTCTTCTACGTGAATGATCCTCTTGCGAACGTCAACGTCCTCCAGGCGAACCCCAACAGTTTCCGAGAGCCTCAAGCTGCCGAGTCCCAAGCTCCAGATCAAACCGTCCAATGGGGTTGGAGCGTTTTCAAGCATGGGTAGGACATGCGGGATGCCGATGTGCTTGGCCTTCCGGTCTTTCTTGACCTTAGGGGTGCGCAGGCCGCCTCGGGCTTTCTTTGCGCTGACACCAAGGGTGGGTTTGACCTGCAGCGTATTGGCATGGATTCGAGACAATTCCTGAGGGCTGCGCACCCTGGGATTGAGTTCCGGCAACGCATTGGCTTGAGTCTGGGGAGGCAGGCCGGTCAGGACGGAGGTCAGTTCTGCCTGCTCGAACGAGATCGCGCTGCAGGCGGTCAGCAGAAGATTGGCTCCTGCGATGTACGGGCCAGCTGACTTGGCGGAGATTGTTTTGCGGCCTGTTCGGATGAAGGCCTGGCGGACAATTGGATCTTTGGCTTCTGCCCCATCGATCAGATAGGACGAGAAAAGGTGCATGGTTTTCGACGCAGTCGTAGGGTCGAGTCGGCCAGAGAGAGCGCCGGTTTCATAGAGGAACTCGGTGAACACCCGCCCACCTCTCTCCATCGCGATAGCCGAGTTGCGCGAGTAACTGATGCCGATCTCGCCCCAGAGGTGCTCAGTGAACTCGTTATAGAAATCCAATGGTGCACCTGTGGCTGTCTCGTAGAGCCTGGGTGGCTCGCACTTGACTCGCGTGAGGCTGTTCATCGCCTCGATGCTATTACCGCCGGTTGGCTGCTTTTGCGAGGCCATGGGGGGTGGATTCGAGCCTTGGCCAACCAAGGCAATCTTCGATTTACGCATATATTGACAATACTCAAGCATCGTGATGTAATCTAGGAAGCAGGATGGTATTGACTGTAAAGTACAATTTGAAATGACAAAAAGTTCTTATGTTTAGGGTTTTTATGTCTTTATTTGTATTTTTTGTCGCCTTGTTGAGCTATTCAGCACGACCTTGAACCCCTCTCGTATTTTCGCAAAGCCGCGTCGTTCAAGCCTTGACGTCTCCCTACCCCCCCCAAAAAGCACGCCAAACCCAGGTCGTTGAGCAACCAGTTCGCTGCCCACATCAATTTCATGATTTTTGTCCGCTTTAGCTACGCGCTAGGGATGAATCGGCTGCTGCCAACCCGACGAACAGACTTATCGGGGGGTGATGTCACGATGGTCGGCTTCAGCGTTTTGCGGTAATTTGTACTGGCATGAAGCCATACCCACCGCAGGACGCACCTTCCCGGCAAGGGCTTTTAATCCCTGGTCGCTACCGTTCCTGCGCACTTATTTCGTGACAGGAACGACCATGTCAGGCGGCGAAACCGAAAAAATTGCGAGGCTCGCGGAGCTCGTTTCCAACGAGATCTTCAGCTTCTTCCGCTGGAAGAAAGAGGGGCCGGCGAACCTCAACTTCGGCTGTGTGAAGAAGGAAACACACGCGCCCTTGAAGAAGTCTGAGCACACGCATCCCACTGACGTGGTGTTCAAGTACGCAGACCCTTATCTGAACAAGGCCGTCTACCTTCATACCGATTTGAAGAGCTACGCGGTGGGGTCGATCACGCTGGACTCCATCAAGAAGGCCTTGAAATCCCTGGGCAAGACCATCGACTGTGCCCGTGCCTCGACAGAGTGGCAGACCCGCTACCACTTGGCTAAGCGTGAGAGGTATGAGGTTCGTGGGATGCTGTTCGTGTACAACCACGACGACGAGTACGACAAGAATTTCTACGATCACTTCAAGGACTACAAGGGCGAGAACCTGCACATCAAGGATTCTCAGCAGATTCATATCGTCGAACCTTCACTGATCAATTACCTGAAGACGCTGCAGGTCGATGTGAATGCCCTCAGGGCGGCAGGGACATTTCCGAAGGACAACTACACCTTCTATTACCCTGACCTCGTTTTGCACAAGGCCAGTGGCGAGTACTGGGAGCGTGCAGCCACTGCTGAGCTCATCGCTTCGCCGTACATGATCATCCACCACAAGGAGGTGATCTCGTACTGCGAAAAGGCCATGAAGCTGACTGAAACGTATAGCGAAGGCTACCTGATCTACTATCGCCGCGATGGCAGCAGTGAGATCGAATTCCGGTACCTCTTTGACGCCCTGTCCAGGTTCCAGATCCTCAACGCCAACAAAGACTTGAAGATCCGGATCAGGGTTGCCAATCGCTACCATCACAGCAGCATCCTCAGCAACTTTAACGCTGCCATCAACAGCTACGTCACTGAGTGGGGCGAAGACGAGAATCGCAAGCGGAAACTGCAGGCGATCGAACTGGACATCGTGAATCACGCGATTCCGAACTATAAGCCCGAAGCGATCGGCTGGGAGCGAGACTGACATGAGAATGGGTAGCCTGTACTTCGCGTCCGACAAAGCGATCTATGACGCGCTCACGCAGCGAAGCCTGACGAGCGCTGAGCTCCGGAAGGTCTTCCTGTCCAGAGGAATCGTGATCTCCAACGAGTCAGACAAAAAATTCCTGGCCAATCGGTTCAGTGCCTTGTTCCATGACTACTACGACTATCGGAACCTGTCGCTCCTGGTAGGTGGCCGTGACAGTCGTGAGAAGGCCACGAATGTGGTCGTTACCACGGCGGTTACAAAAGATCAGCTGACCGACGCGTTGACCTCCGTTAAGGAGTGGCTTGTGGATGATCAGCACGAGCAGGCTGAAGTAGCCATTCATGGCGATCAGCTCAAGCTCACCGTCAAATACCAGAAGCTTGATCTGAGCCAGGCGGAGTTCCGCCAGGTCGTCGAGAAGACGGCGGAGGTCATCCTTGAGAAGCAGGGCAGCGGTTGGAAAATCACTGGCCCTATGAACGAGAAATTCAAGGACATCACCGATCAGTTGTATTCCCAGATCGAGATTGTCACTGACAAAGATGTGGCGACCCGTACCATCTCCCTGGAGGCAATCCCGGACGCCGGCATCAGGACAAATTTCCTTCGCAGCTTGATCCGCAACCTCAAGGACATGGAGGTGGTCGATGTTGTCGACGTCTCCACATTCAACCCTAAAGATCGCGATGATGATGACCTGGATCTCAGTGATGAGGCGTTGGTGATCGAGGATGCAGTTGAGTTTGACTCAGACGATGAGGGTGAGGAAGGGGATGGTGGCGATCCGGAAGCCGAGCTGGCCAGGCCGCAGCCAGAAGCTAGGGTTCACAAGATTATCCGCATCGACAAGGCATCACTGAAGGGCAAGGGTGTATTGGAGTCCAAGCAGCTCATGGAGCTGGAGGGCCACGGCTTCTACATGTGGAAGATTCGATGGACAGCCCGCGAAAAGCCCTTAGGTTCAGAGATCGTTCAGTTCGAGGCTCAATTTGGCAATCAGGCCAAGTACTGCGATTTTTCCTATATCGTCAAAGGTGTCTACAACTACAACAACGGAAAATACGCCAAGAACCCCGTACGCGCCGAGCCGGTGCTTGAGCAGAAGCTCAAGATCCGCTTGGAGGAAGCGGCGCAAAAGACACTGGATGACATCGAAAGGAGCTTGATGGCATGAAGTCAAAGCGGCTGAAACTCTGGGTTCTGACCGCGCGCATTGACTTTCAGACCCTTGTGTTTGGGCTTCGACAGCAACCGTTCAATGACCAGAACCGTGTCGGTGTCGAGGCTATTGAGGTTCTGGATGACAAGGCCATCTTTCGGTATCACGAGCAGCGGGATATTACCCAGTCGTTCACGACCCCCCTAGGCGAGACCGTCGAGTCGAGTTACTCGACGTTCATCAGCTTCGACATGGTGTTCGAAACAATTGGGCCGGATCGCTATTCGATCTGCATGAGTTCGCCTCCCAAGGATGTGAAGCCGTTCGTGGAGCTCATCCGAGCTGCAACTGCGATGAACTTCGCGCTTGAGATCGTGAAGCCAGATATCTCGTCGGTCTACCAGCAGCTTAAGGCAGACAAACGCTTCACGAGGGTGATGGCCAAGCGCATCGTGTCCGGAGCTGTGACGTTTGATATCGAGAGCAGTTACCGAGTGGATATCGCCTCGACCGGTAACGCGATGACGAAATTGCTGGAGATCACGGGTGGGCGCTCAGCGCCGATCGACAAAATCAAAATCGTCTACACGTACGACTCGACGCCCGTGCAGATTGAGCTGTCGCGTTCAGGCTCGGTTGCAGTGTCGTGGGATGACGAGGATCACCTGCATCTGCTGACGGGTCTCTTGATCCGTTAGGTCGCAGAAGCTGCACGAGGTCGAGCGGGATGAGACAAGTCCGGCTCGGCTGACTCGGCGGTTGGGGCGTTTAGCGCATTTGGTGCTGTCCCAGTCAGTCTTCTAACTGCCAGTAACGACTTACTGTAGTGCGGGGAAGCCCGAGAATCTCAGTGGCCTCAGCAGGCGTTTTGCCTTGTGCTTTCAATGCCAAAACAGCGGCTCGGTTGAATGGCTGCGCTCTACACCCTTGGTGCAATTCATGGATGGAATGTTCTTCCAAGCTGAGGTCACCATTTATGTGCTCATGGGCCATGGCCGGCGAAACACGATTCCGCTCTCCAAGATGTTGCGGATGGCAGGATCAGCGTCTGCTGTGCTGAGCTTGCGCTCTAGATAATCAGTGTTTCTTCCACCGTAGCGCTCGGCGAAAAGAACACAACCTCCTCGGCTCCTGTGTCATACACGAGATGATGACGAATGCCTGACGCGGGGGAAGACCAAGTTCCGACCATATCTTCGCCTTCACGCTCCATCAAAAAGTACAGGTCGGCCTTCTGATAGAAATAGCTGTCGCGCGGTAGGGGAGTGCTGGTGGAACCGTCCGTGATATGCAGCTCTGAAGGCTTCGTCGACAGCCCTCCGACCGGGAATGGTGCCGTCAGGACGCTGACTCTGCCTTCCACGATGGCTCGGGCAAAACCCTGGTGCAACTGACTGTGGGCGAAGCCCATGTAGGAGTTTATGGAGCTGCTTTCCTCATTTCGGACAACCGAAGGCTGGATAAAAAAGGCTCCGTCAAACCCGCAGTCTCGCTTATGGTCGTCGAGCATCGACTGGGCGGCTTGTTGCAGAGCCTCCGCATCAATGGAGTTGTGAACTCGAATCCAGAGATAGCGGAAATAGTTATCGGACATTGGGAGGTGATCCCGAAGATTTTCGGCGGCAGCCTTCAGTTTCGCCTTGGCGTTGAGCATCGTATTCCTGTGCTGCGGGCTCACGATGGTCACTTGGTGAGATCGTTGAGTTGATGCGTACCGCTTGCCTTCTGATTGGAGGTGGCGGAAGACGAGCTCACACTGTTCATTTTGATAACTGTAGGTCTGTGGTTTTCTAAGCATCTGACCGACGAACTTGATCAAGCGCTCGAACATCTCCGGTTCAAGGTAGACCGAGGATTTGATCGTCAACTCCCCGTTCACTCCCAGGGTTTCTAGGCGGCTGGCAAAGGCAGCCTTCAGGCGATCACAAAACTCATGAAACATTGTCTCGTACAGCGGCATGCCTTGGCTTTTGATTGAGATGTAGTACTTGAAATCGCTCGGAAAGCTGACAACAAAATCGAATCCCTTTTGGTTTCCAGGCGCTGGGTAGACCTTGCCGTCTCGTGCGTAGAGGGATCCACAGACTAAAATTTCGGTGATAGACCCGTGAGCGTTTTGGACGCCGGACTTGATTTTCTGAGCGGTTTTTCTGAGCCATGAACCGTGCTCAGGCGTCAGCTGAGTGATGCATTTTCCCAAGCCAAACAGCTCACATGTCGCGAGCCAGTCCTTCCTCTCCCACAGTTTCTGTAGAGGATGCTCGGTCTGCTCTTGCTTTCCCTCCAGCCAGTCTTGGCCAAAAAGATGTTCCACTGCTGCGATGCACTGCGTGGCGAAATCAGCAGGGTACTCTCCGCTTTCATCTTGCAGGTGTGAGGTAATTCGACCAAACCGATCCATCATGTGATCTTCCATTTTTTTCGACCATGTAAGTACTTCCAGCAGAGCCGATGCTAGGCCTTCCTCGTCATGAATTCGAGGGCCTGACCGGTAAGTTGGCCGTTCTGACCATCTGGCGCAAGTGTTCCAGTACCTCGCTCAGGCTGAGCTGCGTATTGCGTTGGCCCTGTGACCAGGCGTAGTCGGCACTGGTGGTCGCACCGCTTTGAACCCCAGATGCTCAAGGGTACTTCGCGTTTCCCGCGTCCCAAGGATTGGGTATCGCGAAGCACCCTTGCTGGTACAGCTCGCGAAACGTGCCTCTCAAGTATTCAGTATTTAATGTCATGCTGTCCCCAATGTGAATGAGCAGACGCTGGTCAGCGATCCTTCAGAAATCATAAGGAAGCGATTGAGTACCTAGCGGCGCTGTAGCGGAGATGAAACGTTCCCAGTGGAGCTGCCCTTGAGGGTGGGGGCGGGGGAGGGCTGAGGGGGCCATGATGCGTCAGCGCTTAAGCTCGGCAGCGGGTGGATCTCCGCAGTATCGCCATCTTGCATGCAGTCGCTTTCTTGAGGAGCTCATATCCGTCAATCAAACTCTTGTGCTCATGGACATGGGTCTTCGTCGCGGCGTAGTAAATAGCCTCTAGAGTCGCATGCCGGCGGAAAAAGTGAGTAAGGCGAATGAAGTCAGATAATGCGGCTGCTCAATCCTTTTGCCAGTAACGATGTACTGTGGATTTTGACAATCCAAGAGCCTTGCATGTTTCTGCTTGGCTCAAACCTTCAGACTTCAATCTTTTAACCGCCTCAGCGTTTTCGTTATTGGCCGGCTTCCCAGAGCGGCGCTTGACCAGTTCGTTTCCGGCATATTCGCTCGCCAGCTGCTTGATACCTCCCAAGTGTTTGAAGTCACCAAGCTGGGCATGGGCACGTTCAAGTGCTTGATCGGGAGTATTGCCATCGCGCAGGGCAACGCATATCGCCAGCAATGCCACTGGATCAAAATCTAATGCGGCGGCCAGGTTCACCAGCTTGTTCAGGCTAGGGTTGGCATTGCCTTGCTCCAACGCGCCGATATGGGCTCGCACGCTGACATCGGCCAGATCCTCATACTCAATGCCACGTTGCCGGCGAATCACTCGGATTGCTGCGGCAAATTGTTTAGTGAGCGACATGTTCGTCCCAAAAGACAAGGATGGGGCCACATCGCCACTGTTCCGATAAACCCAATCAAGTGGTATTATCGGAACTTCTGGCTTTTCGACCCAGTGCATCTGCACCGTCAGGAGGGCAGGTCGCACCCAGCACGTGTGAGGCTGCGCGTAGGGTCTAAGCAATATAGGTTTAAATCGAGATCGAGCGAGCATGAGGATTCGAATTTACTCAGACCTGCACAACGAGTTCGCACCCTTCGAACCACCCACAACAGACGCTGACATAGTTGTGTTGGCTGGTGACATCGACACCCAGGCGCGAGGTGTGAAATGGGCCAACGAGACGTTCAACCAGCCCGTCCTTTACTGCGCAGGGAATCACGAATTTTACAAAGGCCACATCGACCACACGCTTCGAAAAATGCGAGAGGCCGCTGCACCGCATGTGCACGTATTGGAAAATCAGGTTTGGATTTGCAACCAAACACGCTTTCTGGTCACAACAGCCTGGACGGATTTCTCCTCCACTGGAGACACCGTGGAAGCCACGGTGACCTGTGCCCTGTGGATGAATGACTTCCAGGTGATCAGAGCAGAAGAGAGGTTCCGCCGTCTGCGACCAGCAGACGTGATTGAGCGAAACCATGATGCATTCGACTTTCTGGTCGGTGAACTCGCCAAGCCGTTCGAAGGGAAAACAATCGTTGTCACGCACCATTGCCCAATCGCAGAAGTGGCAGGCGATAAGCATGACGGGCATCTAAGTGCTGCCTATACAAACCGGTGGAACTCACTTCTTGCAAAGGTGGACGTTTGGATTTTTGGACATACGCACAGGGCTATTGATATCGAACTGGGCGGGTGCCGGCTCATCTCAAATCCGCGTGGTTATCCCCAAGAATTTACAGGCTTCATCTCGGATTTCACGATGGAAATCTGAGCGGTGATGGAGGAGGGGGAGGATGTACTGGATCAAAACTTACGGAGCGAGATTGTCCGACTTCAGGTTTCACAGGTATCCAGCGGTCATTGAGAGAGCGCGAGCTATCATTGCTGATCCAGACGTTGTTGGGTACCTGTTGTGTGCTCTGGAGCTCCCTCCAAAAATCACAGGGCTGCTGTTTTGCGACCCTGCGCAAAGGTACCCCGAAGGCTTACCCATACATGCACTACCCGTTGTAGATCGAAGCCATCGTGCAGGCTACGACGTTTTTACGACTATCGATGGTGGGGTTTTTGTCGTCGCTCACTGGCTGTTTGAGAACGGTGCCTTAGATCGGTTCGACCGAGTTCATTGATGTTTTTGGTGGGCCGCTTGTGGTGATAAACGAGGCTTAGGAAAGAAGGTATGGGGCTCCCAACATGCGTTTTGGACGCCAAGAAAATTGATTTCGGCGTCCAAGTGACAGGCTACCTGTGCTGCGCAGAATTCCAGCCTCCCTGCATGATCGGAGTGGTTTTTTCTGAAGCACGCGGGCGGTTTTCGGATGGAAAAACGATCCGTACTTCGAGGCTCGAAAGGGTGTTCGAACTGATGGGATATCAGCTTTGTGAAACGCACAATGGAAGTCGGTACGTGATTTGTAACTGGTGGCATGAGAACGGCGCCATGCCCGATTTCAATTTGATCCATTAGTGAATGACAGGCTTTTCAATCGGCATCCAAGGTTGCCCAACTCCCACGATGCACGGCCCCAAATGTCTGGTTCCGTGTGGCTTTATAAGTCTTTAGAAAACTAGGCAGCAGTGTGCAAGCAGATTTGATTGAAGATGTGCTGTATGGCCCCGCCCAGATGCTCGGAGGCTCTCAGCTTGAAGACGGTGAGCTCATTCAACTGGCGCGTGAGGAGTTCGAGGGTCAGCCATTTTGTATTGTTCGCAATTGGATGTTGCTCGACCTCCTGCTATCCGAGGCCCAGGAGCGTGAAGTAAGGACGTGGGGACTTCAGCCCACTGTCCTTTTCATAAGCAAAGCTGTGTTTGACAGCGAAGCGTGCCCCCCTACTGGCGATGGCTACATTACCGGCTATCAAAAAGATTTCTACGGGTGCTTTTTTGAGAGCAAAGACAAGCTTTACATCCTGGCTGGCCGTGGTGCTCGTAAACATGTGAGCTTGCCTGCTCTCCAAGCGCTGAACGCATACGGAAATGTTGGTAGTGGTACTCAGCTGTCACCATGTGACCTTCGTTTCGCACCGATGTCCTGAACAATCTCTCCTAAACCGTCTTTCAGTTGGCTTACTCATAAATGAATTGCAAAGCCAACTTGGCACTGCGAGAAATCGACATGCTCGATCCCAAGTTGTTACGCGACCAAATTGCAGAAGTGGCGGATCGCCTGGCGCCCCGTGGCTTTGCCCTGGATGTTGCGCGCATCGAAGCACTAGAGAAGCAACGCAAGAACGTCCAGACCCGCACCGAAACACTGCAGGCTGAACGTAACACGCGCTCCAAATCCATCGGTCAGGCCAAGCAGCGCGGCGAAGACATCGCGCCGCTGATGGCGGACGTCGAACGCATGGCTGGCGAATTGAGCGCCGGTAAAACCGAGCTGGACGCGATTCAGTCCGAGCTGAACTCGATCTTGCTGAGTATCCCCAACCTGCCGCACAAATCGGTACCAGTCGGTGAAGACGAAGACGGCAACGTCGAAGTGCGTCGCTGGGGCACTCCGAAAATTTTCGATTTCGAGATCAAAGATCATGTCGTGTTAGGTGAAGTCAGCGGAGGTCTGGACGTAGAGGTCGCGGCCAAGCTTTCCGGCGCCCGATTTTCAGTGTTGCGCGGCCCAATCGCGCGCCTGCACCGCGCCCTGGCTCAGTTCATGATCAACCTGCACGTCACCGAGCATGGCTACGAAGAGGCCTACACACCTTATCTGGTGCAGGCCCCGGCGCTGCAAGGCACCGGTCAGTTGCCGGAATTTGAAGAAGACCTGTTCAAGATCGCTCGCGAAGGCGAAGTCGATCTGTACCTGATCCCGACCGCTGAAGTGTCGCTGACCAACATCGTCGCTGGCGAAGTCGTTGATTCGAAACTGCTGCCGATCAAGTTCGTTGCGCACACCCCATGCTTTCGCAGTGAAGCCGGCTCGTCGGGTCGTGACACCCGTGGCACACTCCGACAGCACCAGTTCGACAAGGTCGAGATGGTGCAGATCGTCGAGCCGTCGAAATCGATGGAAGCGCTGGAAAGCCTGACTGCCAACGCTGAGAGAGTCCTGCAGCTGCTGGGCCTGCCTTACCGCACCCTGGCGCTGTGCACCGGCGGCCTGGGTTTCAGTGCGGTCAAGACTTACGACCTGGAAGTGTGGATTCCGAGCCAGGACAAATACCGCGAGATCAGCTCTTGCTCCAACTGTGGCGATTTCCAGGCCCGTCGCCTGCAAGCGCGTTGGCGCAACCCAGCAACCGGCAAGCCAGAACTGGTGCACACCCTGCACGGCTCTGGACTGGCAGTCGGTCGTACCCTGGTGGCGGTGCTGGAAAACTATCAGCAGGCCGACGGTTCGATCCGCGTGCCGGCTGTTCTCCAGCAGTTCATGGGCGGTGTCGACACCATTCGTTGAAGTCCTTGAATCTTCCTTTGCCAAGCACAGTGGATCGCGACTACGTGGATCACTGCCTCCCGTTCAGCTAGTTTGAGCAGGCGGCTGAGGTGTTGTCCTTGGACAGAGCAATGCTAGGCAAGTACCTCCAGATACCTACTTGTACTCTATCGAGGATGGCAGGTGCAGGGCACTTGTCTGTGAGCGAAAGCAGTAGGCTAGCGTTTATGGTGAGCCTGCAGAATTAACTCATCCTTACCTCTTCCGCAGTTAACGCATAGCCCGCCATCAAGAGCAATGATCTGTTCTCTGAATATTTACCAGAGTTTATGCGCGATTGATCATGAGGGTGTTCCAGTCCTTGGATTGTTTGTCAGAAGAGTACGTCGTTGTTATTTTTCACTCACAGGGCAGCGAGCCCATGGAAAGGGATGTGAGCTCATGCAGTTGAACCCTTGGCCGATAACGTTACGGGACTAATTGGTAGGGCGTTCAGGTGGACATTTTTTGGAATCTGCAGCTGCTGTGGGAAGGGGTTTGTGACTCTTTTCGGGCCGTATGGCGTCTTGCATGCAAAGTGGGCTTTCTGGGAGGGTTCACGTTCATTGCCACGGTGGCCTCAGCGGTAGCGGCCTGGTTCACTTGGGAAGCGGCGGAGAGTGCGAACAGTGTGGCAAAGGCTTCTCAGGCCTTCGCCCAGAAAGTCTATATCGATCAAATTGCGCTTGGTCGCCCTTCGATCTCTGTTCTTTCAGGGGAGACGTCTCTGAGTTCACAAAGGCCAGATACCTTCTATTCAGATCAGACGTTGAAGGAGTATGCAGTCACCATTACATTAAGAAACAGCGGCCTTCGTGACGCTCGACGAGTTTGGGTTGTGCTTTCACAGGAAACAGATTTCGGTTACATGGACTCAAACACCCCAGCGCTCGTTCAACTGCCGAAGGATACGGACATACCCATCCGATTCGAGCTGCATTCACCGCCCAGCGTCGCCTCGCATAGAGACTCCTGGTACGTCGCATTCGTATATGAAGACGAGGTTCCTGTCGATGGTTTCGATCCAGTAATCCCACGATCACCCGAAGGCTCACCTCTTCGTATGGTCTGTTCGGAGGCCAAGATCTTCAAGATGTCATCTTGGCCGAAAGATATTGAAAAGGATCCGTTGCTCAGAGTTCTTTCACCAGGATCCCCCGTCGCCATCAATCCGATCACGTTCGATGTGAGCGGTCGCCCTACGGCAAGCACGACAGCTGAAGCCCTAAGGAATGCTGTGCTCGGGGCTGCTGAACAGCAAGGTGCATGCACGAACATAGGCCATTGAGTTGCCTGCTTGTCGTTGGAGCCAATGTCGCTGGAATCCCTGCCATAGCCAAACCCAACTTCCGCAGTGAAGGAGTCAAAGAGTCAGTAGTCGATACCCACACTGATACCCACCATGGTGCTATCGAACTTGATGTCATCGCGATGAGTGTCATTCACGCTTATATAGAGGTCTTAGCGTCCCCTGCCCAGAAAAACGGTTGCCTTGACTACCGTACCGTCATTTCTTCCGCTTCAGCCTGGAAGACCTCAATGAGTTTCTGGTTGTAATCGTCCAAATAGGTCTGCAAACCTTCCCGATCAACGAGGCGTACCCCAGCGCTGGTGGCGAGCTCCTTGGCCGACTTGGTGTAGTACGAATTGGTTACTACCATGGCTTCGTCACAACCGTAGAACGCCTTAGCAGAAATCGCTTGCTGAACTGCAGCGTTGCCAACGGAGCCGGTGTAGTTTTTCGCCTGGATCACCATGTTCTTGCCGAACCGGCTCACGAACAAGTCGACCCCTTGATCGGCGGTCTTCTTGGTTTCCTTAACGTCGAAGCCGATGGTTTGGAAGATCTCAACCAGGAATGCCTCGAACTGGAACCCGTCCATTGCGTCCACCAAATACATGGTGATGAACCGGTTGGGGTTGAAGTGTTCAAGCTGGCTACCCAAACGCTCGACGAGGATGTCCTGGCACCAGGAACTGCTGAAGATAGACTCAGTAGAAAATACACGTGAATCGCTCGCACAAAGCTCTAGGTGGAAGCATTATTCTGCTCGAAGCGCATTGCGAGATGGGCAGTGATTGTTGAAAGCCGCCCGCATGCAAATGCACTCCACAAAAATCAGGATTATGAAGGGGGAGATATGGGGCGATCAGGATTTCCGATCAAGCTTTTTGCTTTTGCTGGGTTCGTAGGTATAGGGGCCGGTTTGCTAGCACTCGTGAGTCGATTTCGTTTGAATGTTGAGCTCAGTGATTTGTTCAAGCAGCTTGGATTTGGGCAGCAGAGCCTCATAGAGCACTTGCTGGGTGCGATGTCGGCAGTGGCACTTTTTGTTTTTCTCGTAGCAGTCATTTCGACGTTTTCGAAAAAGGTGCCATTTCAAAGAACCTGGCTGCGCCAGCATTGGTTCATCAAGCTTCGAAAACGAATTCTGAACGTCTTCCGCTCAGTCTACATCGCCCAGTGGGCCGCAGTGATTGCAATGATTTACATTGGGGGATCGCTTGACTGGGAGCTTCAGCAGATGGCGCGGACAGGAGTTTTTCAAGCTGATCAGTTCAGCATGGATGTATTAGGTTCTCTGTGCTTCTGTTTCTTGCTCTGGGTTTTGATTAACCCTGACTACAGGCAGGCACGACTGAAGCGTCGTTCTTACTTGTCGTAGGATCTGCTTTCTCGTCGTTTGAGGGGAAAAAATTTTTATGGATGGTGCGATAGCTATAGCGATGCGTATGAATTACTGAAAATTATGGCTCAGACATAATTATTGCTGAGCCATAATTTTTTAGTTTTCGGTATCCTTTCGGGAGTTCATTACACGTGGGCTGCCAATACTACGGGAGAAGTAAGGCGTTCTTTCGGGATCATTGGCTTTCTTGTCATCGACAGGATCACCAGTGCTCCTGTAACGAGCAAGCCTCCTGCAATGCCGAATGCCCAGTTATAGCTGCCTGTCGCGCTAATCACATACCCAGTCACAACGGGAGCCAGCATGCCGAAGACGTTCCCTCCCACCACTACGAATGCCATCGCTCTACCTACGTCGCCAGAACTTGGGAGCATGTCATTGAGCAGCGTGAAGTTGAGGGAAGTGGTCGATGCAATTCCGGCCAGCGTGAGCGAGAAAATCACCACCAGTTGAGTGATGCCTTCAGCGAAAGGGATCAGCAGGATGCAGCTGGCAATCAGCATGGTCAGAGCGATTACGTTCCGACGTTTGCCGGACGCTGCACCACTGCCTTTCTTCAGGTACTGATCGCTCAATTTGCCGATGCCGATGCAGAGGACGACGGCCACTGCATAGGGGATGGCGGTGAATAGGCCGCTTTTGGCAATCGTCAGATGACGGGCGTCCTGGAGATAGCTCGGCAGCCAAGTCAAAAACAGGTATTGGGTGTAGACATTGCACCCTTGCGCCAGGGCCAGACCCCAGAGCGTTGGGGTCTTCAGAAGCTGCTTGAGGCCATAGGTTTGGGCGTCAGCCTCCTTGTTGCCTTTGGCAGTGCGGGTTTCAATGATCAAGTCGCGCTCTTTTTCGCTCAGCCACGAAACTTCTTCTGGCTTGCCGTAGAAAAAGTACCAGGCAAGCAACCACACAAAGCCAACGCCGCCGGCGATAACGAAAGACATACGCCATCCGAAAGCCGCGACGAGTGCAGCCAGTACCAACGAGCAGATGGCTGGGCCGGCGTACGAGCCACTGTTGAAAATAGCGGTGATCGTTCCGCGCTCGGTGCTTGGGATCCACTCGCGAATAACTTTGGCGCCGACGGGATTGCTCACAGACTCACCTGCGCCCATCACCAATCGAGCAGTCAGCAGGCCTGCGAAACTTGATGCTGCACCAGTGAGGGCGGTTGCCAGAGACCAGATAAAAATACCCAGGCCTCCTACACGCTTGACTCCGAACTTGTCGATCAGCAGACCGACAGGGATCAGGAACAAGGCATAGCTCCAGATGAAGGATGAGAACAGGTAGCCCATCCCCACGGATGTCAGGTGAAATTCCTCTGCGATAGGTTTGGCCGCGATGGAAAGCGCGATGCGATCCATGTAGTTGATCATGGCCAATGAAAATAGGAAGACGGCTATCCAGCCTCTGCGGTACGACATGTGATCACCATTATTTTGATTGTGGTGGGTGCTCGGTCGACGCAATGGCTAATGAAGTTGTGTTCAGGCGGACACGTCAGCCACTACTCGCGTTGCATGCTCGTAGAATGATCTTTATAACGATATAAATCAATCTGTGATTTTCGCTGATTGCCTGAAACCGACGATTAGCGTGAAGCGACCGTTTGGCAAATCTCAGGCAGGCGAACGCGAGCGCGACCTGTGAGGTCGCGCTTGGCACGAAGTGATGTGAGACCGGAGGGTTATTCGAACAGCGAGGGATCTACTTTTTTACGCCGGGCCTGCTCCAGGTGCTTGCGCATCTGGTCTGCTGCCGCCAATCGATCCCCTCTTTCCAGGCATTCAAGGATGGCGAGATGCTCTTCCGCCTGGCCTTTGCGCGGGGCTCGTGTACTGGCCTGACGGTACTCCACTAGCCGGCGCAGTTGGTCGAGGCGCCGGACTGTTTGCTGTAGAAAACGGTTGCCGGAGCACGCTGCCAGGGTTTCGTGAAACAGTGAGTTGGCCTCGAACAGCTCTTGAGGGGTCATCGTCAGATAACCTCCGTTGGCAATAAACTCCTGCTGTTTGCGGCAGGTAGCAAGCGTCTCACGGTCAATCTGGAAGGTAGGTGAGAGTAGGCCTGAAGGCTCGACGGTAGCGCGAAATGAATAGCTTTCTTCATACGCTTCCACTGAATCGATCATGGGCAGAAACCGCCATCCCTGGCCGGCCCGTTGTTCAATCCATCCCTCTTGTTGAATGCGTGAGAGAACCGCCCTGAGCGCTGCTCGTGACACATCAAACTGACGCATGAACTCAATTTCGGTAAACAGCTCGGGTAGCTGCCGGCGAAGGCGTAGCTCGGCAAATTTGAGGTAGAGCGGATCGTCACTGCTCTCCATGACTTCCGAGGCGAGGTCTACCAGGTCATCACTGGAGCGGGCCAAGAAATAGCCCCGGTTTCGGTCGTAGGTGAGCATTCCCTTTTCGACCAAATGGCCCATGGCAAACTTGACCGGTGTACGTGAAACGTTAAGCGTTGTGGCCAATTGTGACTCGACCAGATGGTGTCCTATATCGAAGCGCTCACGACGCACGTGAGAAACAATGTCACGCGCAATGCGTGCTTGCAGAGGGCTTAGAGGCATTGGATCGAGAACCGAATAGAGCTGACCATGGAATCACCATTCTAACGTGTCGATAGGCTTAACGGCAGAGACCACTTTTTGCCTCTACCGTGGCTTTGACGGGTTGAAAGGCGGTTCTAGCGCACCTGATAAAGCGGGAACGCACCAAACAGAAGCCCGCCTACCAAAAGGCCGAAGCTCGCCAATATGGCCCATTTAAGAGCGAAACGTTGATGATCACCGAGATCGACCTTTGCCAAGGCAACGAGCAGGTAAAGTGACGGAACCAGTGGGCTGAGCAGGTGCACTGGCTGGCCGACAACCGAAGCGCGTGCGATTTCCAGCGGGGTAATCCCGTACTGAGCTGCAGTCTGCGCAATCACAGGCAGGATGCCGAAGTAGAACGCGTCGTTCGACATGAAGAATGTGAATGGCAAGCTAACCAGGGCGGTAAACACAGCCAGGAAGGGGCCGAAGCTTGGTGGAATTACATGCAACAAGCTCTTGGCCATGGAGTCCACCATGCCGGTTCCGGAAAGAATCCCGGTGAAGATACCTGCCGCGAAAATGACAGCTGTCACCGCGAGCACGTTCATTGCGTGAGCGGCAATTCGAGCTTTTTGCTGCTCGATATTTGGATAGTTGAGCATGATGGCGATAGCGAAGCCGACCATGAACAGGATCTGGATTGGCATGGCACCAATGATCAAGCACGCAATCAGGCCCAGAGTCAGGATCAGGTTTGGCCAGAACATCTTCGGACGACGATTCTCATCACATTCCTCTGCTGAACCGTTACCCAGCGACATGGAGCCATGATGGAAGTCATCCAGGTGAAGGATGCCAAGGCGTGTGCGCTCTTTGCGTCCAATGATTACGGCGGTCAAGATCAGGCAGGCGGCACCTAACAGCATGCCGGGAATCATTGGCAGGAAAATCTCCATCGCATCCACGTGCAATGCCGCAGCAGCGCGGGCGGTCGGGCCACCCCATGGAGAGATATTCATGATGCCGCTGGCAATGTTCACGAGGCATGTCATGCCCAGTACGCTCATTCCCAGTCGCTGGTACAGCGGCAAGAAGGCAGCACAGGCAATCATGTAGGTCGTCGAACTATCACCATCCAGCGATACAAGCATCGTCAGAATGGCTGTCCCTACCGAGACCTTGAGAGGGTCGCCTTTCACCACTTTCAGGATGAAGCGCACAAGGCCGTCAAACAGCCCAGCGTCAATCATGATGCCGAAGTAGAGAATCGAGAAGGTCAGCATCACGCCAGTGGGTGCAAGCGTTTTGACGCCGTCGAGCATCATGGCGCCGAGACCTACATAGTGGCCTCCAATCAACGCGAAAATGATTGGTATCAGGATCAATGCGATGAGCGCTGATAGGCGCTTCGTCATGATCAGGTACATGAAACAAATGACCATTGAAAAGCCAAGGACTGTTAGCACGGTCGAACTCCCATTTTTCTAGACGTATGTGGCTCTCGTCAGCCATGTGGCCGGGGCGCCATGGCTTTTAGATCGAGACAGGCTCGATACAAATGGGAGTTCGGGCGGAACTATGGCATGTGAGCTTGATCATGGTGGGCCTCGATTTTCTTATGTTTATTTTTTCTACCGTACCTGGCTGGGCGCTACGTCGGAGGAGCGAGTGTGCACAGTAGAAATCGTTGGTTGGGTACGTCCGATCTCGTGGTTGAGATGAATCGGATGAATCAACATTGACCTATATCATGACAAAGTGCAATATGGCCCTCACAAAAACATTGCCCGTACAGCCTGTGAGGATTAGCCAATGCCTATGTCAAAGGGTCGAACCGTTACCGCAAACGGAATCGAGTACCGTGTCAGTGATATCCGTGGGGTTGTGACTGACCTGGGCGGTGATTACGCGAAGCTGCCTTACAGCTTGCGAATCCTTGCCGAAAACGTTTTGCGTGGTGAGGCTGATCCTGAGGCCGCACTGAAAGTGATTTGTGCGCGCTCAAAAGAGTTCGATATCCCATTCCGTCCAGCACGGGTCGTGCTGCAGGACTTGCTCGGTACGCCAGCACTGGTCGACCTCGCTGGTCTGCGTGACGCCGTCGCTGCAAAAGGTGGCAACCCACGTCTGGTCAATCCGGTTACCCCAACTCACCTGGTGGTGGATCACTCGCTCAACGTTGAGCGCTGGGGTGATGCCAGCGCACTTGCAGACAACGAGGCCATCGAGCGTGAACGCAATGCTGAGCGCTTCCAGTTCCTGGACTGGTGCAACAAGGCATTCAGCAACCTTTCGATCATTCCATCGGGCAAAGGGATCCTTCACCAGATCAACCTGGAGCGCCTGACCACTGTTGTCGGTACACAGCGCCGCGACGGCGAACTCTGGGCATTCCCAGATACGCTGGTCGGTACAGACAGCCACACCACCATGATCAATGCCATCGGTGTATTGGGCTGGGGTGTGGGTGGTATCGAAGCTGAGGCAGCAATGTTGGGTAAATCCCTCATGTTGCGCCTGCCGGAAATCGTGGGTGTCCGTCTGGAAGGCACGCTGCCTCAGGGCTACCTGGCAACTGACATTGCGCTGGCTCTGACTGAACTGCTGCGTAAGGCCGGCGTGATTGGTTCGTTCCTGGAGTTCTTCGGCCCCGGCGTTCCGCAACTATCACTGGCAGACCGTGGAACACTGTCAAACATGGCGCCGGAGTTCGGTGCAACAGCTGCGATGTTCGCCATTGATGATCGCACTCTGCACTACCTGCGTATGACTGGTCGCGGCGGCCAAATCTCTGGCCTGACGGAAGCCTATGCTCGGGCACAAGGCCTGTGGCACGACAGCCTGTCTGAAGTTGAATACAACCGCGTCGTAACGCTCGACCTCAGTACTGTTGCCCGTTCGATTGCCGGCCCAAAACAACCGCACCAGCGCATCGTGCTCGGCCAGAAGGCGCCTGCGACCAACCTGCCAACTGGCCTGGATAACGGATCGGTCGTTCTAGCGGCTATCACCAGCTGCACCAACACCTCTAACCCTCGTGGTGTGATTGCCGCAGGTCTTGTTGCGCGTAATGCTCGTAAGCGTGGCCTCAAGCGTGCGCCATGGGTGAAGACTTCCTTCGCTCCTGGTTCGATGGTTGTTGCTGACTACCTCGAGCGTTCCGGTCTGAACAATGATCTGGATGCACTGGGCTTCAACTTGGTGGGCTACGGCTGCACCACGTGCAACGGAATGTCTGGCCCTCTGCTGAGCCCAGAGATTGAAGAGGAAATCCGTACTCGCAAGCTGGAAACCGTGGCCGCGACCTCTGGCAATCGTAACTTTGAAGGCCGTGTTCACCCGCTGGCTCGCGAAGTATTCATCATGTCGCCCCCGTTGATCGTTGCCTATGCCATCGCCGGTACTTACCTGATCGACCCGGAAAAGGATGCACTGGGTCTGGACGATAACGGTGTGCCGGTTTATCTGCACGAACTGTGGCCAAGCGACGATGAGCTGACTTCTATTGAGGCTGAAAACCTCACCGCTGATCTGTTCGACAAGGCATATGAAGACGTTCCACGCGAAGCCGGGCTGATTGCCAGCGATCTGCGCGCCGGTGTCAGCGACCAATACGCATGGCAGTCCAGCAGCACCTACATCCGTAAACCTCCGTACTGGAGCGATGCGGTGACTGCCACTGACACGAACAAAGACCTCAGCAACATGCGCGTCCTCGCCATGCTGTCTGACAACATCACCACTGACCATATCTCGCCATCCGGCGCGATTCTCCCAGAGAGTGATGCTGGTCAGTACCTGCAGTCGCACGGCATCGCGGTGCCTGATTTCAACTCCTACGGCACCCGTCGCGGTAACCACGAGGCGGCGCAGCGAGCCACGTTCGCAAGCCCGCGCCTGAAGAATGAGCTGTTGGAAGACGGTCGTGAAGGCCCGTGGACATTGCTCCTTCCGGAAAAAGAAGTGACCACCATCTTCCAGGCTGCAGAGATCTACGCCGAGCGCAAGCAGTCGCTGATCGTTGTCGCTGGCAAGGAATATGGCAGTGGCTCCTCCCGCGACTGGGCGGCTAAAGGCCCGCGTCTATTGGGTGTCCGCGTCGTTGTCGCCGAAAGCTTCGAGCGCATTCACCGCACCAACTTGGCTGGCCTCGGCATCCTTCCTCTGCAGTTCGAGCAAGGTGTTTCGCGCCAGAGCTTGGGACTGAACGGGCGTGAAACCTTCAGTGTTGAAGGCATTGCCGATGACTTCCAGCCAGGGGCAAAAGTCACTCTGGTGATCGAGCGTGAGAACGGTGAAACCGAGCGCGTCACAGTCGTAAGCCGCCTGGATACCTTTGAAGACGTTCGCTACTTCCGCAGCGGTGGTCTGTTGCCACAGCTTCTTATCGAAAGCATGAAGAACGCATCCGCTAATTGATGTAGCGCTGATTTGCTCCAGGAGAATTTTGATGACTCAAAGACGTATTCCAGCTGTGTACATGCGCGGCGGCTCCAGCAAAGGTGTGTTTTTTCTCGACCAGCATCTGCCACCGGCAGGTGCCGAGCGCGACGCCATTCTGCTTCGTGTAATTGGTAGTCCCGACGTATACGGCAAACAGATCGACGGTATGGGTGGCGCAACTTCCAGCACCAGCAAGGTGGTTGTGATTGGCAAATCCACTCGGGAAGACTGTGATGTGGATTACCTGTTCGGTGCTCCGGCTATCGAGACCCCGGTCATTGACTGGTCGGGTAACTGTGGCAACTTGAGTTCGGCAGTCGGCCCTTATGCCATCTCCGAAGGACTTGTGGATGCGCCTCGTGACGGTATGGCCGTCGTGCGTATTTGGCAGGCGAATATCCAGAAAAGGATCATCGCTCACGTCCCTATGCGTAACGGTGAAGTCCAAGAGGAAGGCGATTTTGTTCTCGACGGAGTGGCCTTCCCGGCTGCCGAAGTTGTTCTTGAGTTCCTGAACCCTGGTGGTTCGGATGGCAGCATTCTGCCGACAGGAAATGCCGTGGATGAGTTAGATATTCCAGGCATCGGCAAACTGTCCGTGACGCTGTTGAATGCCGGCAACCCAACCATTTTTATGGATGCAGAAAAGGTGGGGTTGAATGGAACCGAAACTCAAGACCGAGTGAATAGTGACGCTCAACTGCTCGCGCAACTTGAGACCATTCGAGCCCATTGCACTGTTGCAATGGGCTTGGCGGAAAGCGCCGAAGAGGCGACACGTTTGCGTCCTCATACTCCAAAGCTTTGCATGGTTGCCAAACCTCGCGCTTACCAGGCCGCTGGTGGCAAACAGGTAGAGCCGGGTGATATCGACGTGATCGCGCGGATTCTCTCAATGGGCAAGCTTCATCACGCGATCACTGGCACCGGTGCCGTGGCTGTTGCTGTCGCAGCGGCGCTGGATGGCACTCTCGTCAATCGCATTGTCGGTGATATCGGTGATCGCCAGGTACGCATGGGCCACACCGCAGGCAGTGTCGCAGTAGGTGCGAAAACGGCCTTGGAGGATGGAGCTTGGGTGGTTGAAAAAGCTGTCATGAGCCGTAGTGCCCGCCGGCTGATGGAAGGCTGGGTACGTATTCCCGAAGTCATCTGATTTGCCACCGTGATGCCGAGCTCAGCTCGGCATCAGGCATTTGAATTCGATAATAAAAACAAAAGAGATCCCTCTCATGAACTCTTCCGAATTCCCTGGTCACCTCATGCACCGCCGCCGATTCGTTCAGTTATCTGCCATTGCGGCAGGAGGGATCGTGGCAGGCCTCTTCAACATTCCTGCAGGCGCAGCTTCTTCGAGTGATGAAAACAAAATGGCGAACAATAAAGCCGCGCAGACTCCTCGGTTTGCATACGTCGGATCCCGAACAACCAAAGAGCGAAATGCTCGCGGTGTGGGCATAACAGTTTATCGATATGCGCCAGAGACTGGAGCGTGCGCGCTGGTTCAAACGCTGGATGACCTGGTTAACCCGTCGTTTCTAACCTTCGACAATTCACAGACTCATCTCTACTGCGTTCATGGCGATCAGAGCGATGTCAGCTCTTTCTCTATTGATCAAAATACTGGTGTGCTGACCAAACTCAATACCGTCAGCACGCAAGGCAAGAATCCGGTTCATCTCAGCGTTGACCCCACTAATAAATTCCTGGCTGTCGCTAATTACGCAACAGGCAGCTTCGTCTTATTTCCGATCCAGGATGATGGCAGCTTGGGTGACTTATCCCATGCCGAATCGCTTCCGGGTGAAGCCGGCCCTCACAAGGTCGAACAAAGTGGCAGCCACCCCCACATGATTCCATTCGATCCTTCAGGTCGATACGTGGTCATTCCTGATAAAGGCCTCGATGGGATCTTCGTTTATCGCGTCCGGAACAATAACGCGAAGCTCGAAGCTACTCAGGTCAGCATGATCAAGGCGAGAGAAGGCTCAGGCCCACGCCATATTGCCTTCGCTCCTGACGCTCGTCATGCCTATGTCGTGAATGAGCTCGACAGTAGTGTCACGGGTTACGCCTACGAGGGAGATCAAGGGGCGCTCACACCTAAGGAAATTCTCTCCACCTTGCCATCGTCCTTCACTGGTAACAGTCGAGCTGCGGCCATCGTCATGGCTCATTCAGGCAAGCATCTGTATGTCTCGAACCGCGGGCACGATAGTGTGGCCACCTTCGAAATCAATGAAGGTGGAGAGTTTGTCTCCCTAGGACACACGCCATCACAAGGCCGTAAACCGCGCTTCATGAACCTTACGCCAGATGGTACCCGCCTGTTTGTTGCCAACGAGGAGACCGACAACATCGTCTCTTTCGACGTCGACAGAAACACTGGCGGCCTGCGTGCAAATGGCCAGGTGATTAAGACAGGTAGCCCGGTTTGCATGATTTTCAAAACGACCTGACAGGCCAATCAGCCTCGGGCTGGAGTACCTACCGTGATTGAACTCTTGAACTCGCCAACGTTTTGGCTGGCTGTGGCGCAAATCATCGCCATCGATATTTTGCTTGGTGGCGACAATGCAGTAGTCATTGCGTTGGCATGCCGCAAGCTGCCGGAAGCTCAACGCAATCGCGCCATTATTGGCGGCGCTGCGGGAGCCATCCTGCTTCGTATTGTGATGATTTTCTTCGCGCTGCAATTGTTGGAGTTGCCATACCTGAAGCTCGTCGGTGCAGCACTGCTTCTCTGGATCGGCATAAAGCTCCTCGTTCCCGAGAAAGAAGACGCGCATGACAATTTAGCGGCCAGCCCTCGTCTGTGGGGAGCAATCAAAACCATTATTGTCGCCGATGCTGTCATGAGCCTGGATAACGTTGTGGCTGTTGCAGGAGCATCCAACGGAAGTCTGGAGCTGGTGATTTTTGGCATTGTCATCAGCATTCCGATCATCATCTGGGGCAGTAAATTGGTACTCCACTTCATGGATCGTTATCCGATGATCATCACGCTTGGAGCTGCGCTTCTGGGGTGGATTGCCGGAAGCATGGCGGTCGGTGACATAAGCCTTCCAAGCCTTCCATCGTGGTCGAAGTATGCAGCCGGGTTGCTTGGCGCGATGTTGGTTTTGGTTGTTGGAAAGCTCATAGGGGATCGACAACCAGTCGAAAACGAACAATCACCGCAGTCCGAAAGAGGTGAGCAGCTATGAGCTTCGATCTGGCGGTTGTACGTGCCGAATTAGCCCCTGAAGGCGAGCTGCGGGTGGCCATCAACTTAGGTAATCCAGTCCTGGCTCAACGTGATGAAACCACTGGTAACCTCGGTGGAGTCTCTGTTGCGCTCGCTAATGCATTGGCAAGCGAGCTGGGCATCGTTGCCAAGCTGACACCATATGATGCTGCAGGGAAAGTGTTTGCTGCGTTGGAAGATGGACTTTGGGACTTGGCGTTCTTGGCTATCGAGCCGGTGCGCGCGGAGAAAATCGCATTCTCAACTCCTTACGTGAGCATCGATGGCACCTACCTCGTTCGTATCGATAGTCCTTTCCAAAGCGCGTGTGATCTGGATGAGCAAGGTCACAGGATTTCTGTAGGCCGTGGTGCTGCTTACGATCTTTATCTTTCACGCACCCTGGAGCATGCACAGCTTGTTAGAGGGGAGACTTCAGCGAGTGCTGTTGGTCTTTTTCTAGAGCAGGACTTGGAGGCGGCGGCTGGGGTTCGACAACCCTTGGAACGCTTCGCCCGCGCCACTCCGGGAGTGAGAGTGCTGGTAGACAACTTCACGGAAATTCGTCAGGCCATTGCTGTCCCAAAAGCACGGAAAATCGCTGCCGAATACGTCGAGAATTTTATCAGTCGCCTAGTCCGGGATGGCTTCGTAGCCCAAGCGCTTGCAGAGAGCGGTCAAAGTGATGCACGTGTTGTACTACCTGTCTCGACTACTCCCATCTAAGGGCGCTTTCGCCCGAATTAGCGGGCAATCCCAAGCAGTATTCTTCGTCCGTTATTCGGATATGCAGGGCGACTGTCGCCCTCATTACTCAAGGTAAGCAGAAATGGCAAAGGCTTCGGACATCGTTGTTCAGTGTTTGGAAAGTGAAGGCGTCGAGTACGTTTTTGGTATTCCTGGTGAAGAGAATCTGGATCTTCTCGAATCGCTCCGTCGTTCCAAAATCAAGCTCGTGCTGACTCGCCATGAGCAATCAGCGGGCTTCATGGCGGCAACCTACGGGCGTTTGACTGGAAAGACTGGCGTAAGCCTGTCGACCCTCGGCCCTGGCGCAACAAACCTCGTTACCGCCGGCGCCTATGCTTATCTCGGTGGCATGCCGATGCTGATGATCACCGGCCAGAAGCCAATCAAAAAATCCAAGCAGGGCCGTTTCCAGATCATCGATGTGTGCGACATGATGGCGCCCATCACCAAGTACACTCACCAGTTCGCTTCGGCGGACAACATCCCGGCGCGCATGCGTGAAGCCTTCCGCCTCGCTGAAGAAGAAAAGCCGGGCGCCGTGCACCTGGAGCTACCCGAAGACATCGCCGCCGAGCAGACCGATAGCATGCCTATTCTGCCGAGCCTGCACCGTCGCCCGCTGGCCGAGCACAAGTCCGTCGAAGCCGCCGTCGAAAAGCTACAAAAGGCGCGAAGCCCGATCCTGGTTATCGGCGCCGGTGCCAACCGCAAGATGACCGCCAAGGTTCTGCAACAACTGATCGATAAAACCGGCATTCCGTTCATCACCACCCAGCTGGGTAAAGGTGTGGTCGATGAGCGTCACCCGCGCTTCCTTGGCAACGCTGCGTTATCGTCCGGTGATTTCGTCCACCGTGCGGTCGAAGCCGCCGACTTGATCATCAACATCGGTCATGACGTGATCGAGAAGCCGCCGTTCTTTATGGTGCCTGGCGGAACCGACGTCGTGCACATCAACTTCCGCTCTGCTGAAGTCGACGCTGTGTACTTCCCGCAAATCGAAGTAATCGGCGACATCGCCAATGCTGTTTGGCAGATCGGTGAAGCGCTGACCGACACCTCGCACTGGGACTTTACTCGCCTGTTAGAGATCCGCGAAGCCAACGAAGTCCAGATCGCCGAAGGCGCCGACGACAGCCGTTTCCCGGTGTATCCGCAGCGCCTGGTCGCCGAAATCCGTCGCGTGCTGCCGTCCGAAGGTATCGTCGCCCTGGATAACGGGATCTATAAAATCTGGTTCGCTCGCAACTACAAAGCGCACAAGCCAAACACCGTGCTGCTGGATAACGCCTTGGCGACGATGGGGGCCGGCCTTCCATCGGGAATGGCTGCTCACTTGGTCTATCCGGATCGCCCAGTGATTTCTGTGTGTGGCGACGGCGGCTTCATGATGAACAGCCAAGAGCTGGAAACCGCTGTACGGCTGGGTATGCACATCACCGTGGTGATCCTGCGTGACGATGGCTACGGCATGATCCGTTGGAAGCAGGCCAACATGGGGTTCACCGATTTCGGCCTGGACTACGGTAACCCAGACTTCGTGAAATACGCCGAAGCCTACGGCGCTAATGGCCATCGCGTGGAAAGCGCAGAAGGCCTGCTGCCGCTGCTGGAGCACTGCATTAACACTCCGGGCGTACACGTGATCGACTGCCCGGTCGACTACTCCGAAAACGACCGCATCCTGAACATGGAACTGCGTGAGCGCAGTTCCGCCATCTGACTTTTGTTGGCATCAGCCCACTGGCGTGGGCTGATCGTCTGACGTACTCCCTCAGTCATTAGGAGATCCCATTGAGCGGGATAAACCCACAGTGGCGCAGTTTTCTGTGTACCCTCGCATTAGGGGGCGTTGGAGGTTTGCTTGCGGTCTATGCACACTGGCCCTTGCCATGGATGATTGGCTCATTGGTTATGGTTTTACTAGCTCAATGCTTAAGCCCTCTGAGCCTTCAGCCATTGCCTGGTGGTCGTAAAACGGGTCAATGGATCGTGGGCATCGGGATTGGTCTTCACTTCAATGCTTACGTGATGGAGCAGATCGTCCTCAACATTTTTCCCATTCTGGTGGGAGCGCTCATTACATCTGCAGTGAGTGGTGTAGGTGTTTGGTTCATGCGTAAAGGAGGGGAAGACAAGGCGACTGCGTTTTTCTCATCCATGGCCGGTGGTTCCGCTGAAATGGTCAACCTTGGCCAGCGTAATGGGGCGAAACTGAGCCATGTTGCGGCTGCCCAGACACTCCGAGTCGTGATGGTGGTGCTGACTGTGCCGGCGGTATTCAAGCTACTTGTCAGTGACAAGAATCTTGAGCACGCAGCTCTGCCAGTCGATTGGTATTGGTTAGGCGTCGTGTTCGTCGTAGGTGGAATTGCTGCATGGCTGCTTCAGCACTTTCGCCAGCCCAATCCTTGGTTGTTCGGGCCGTTGCTGGTCACAGCCGGGGCAAGCACCTGGTTTGATCTGCACGTAGGCCTACCTTTCGGAGCAAGTCAGCTGGGTCAGCTGTTGATCGGAAGCAGCTTGGGGTGTTTTTTCGAGCGTTCTTTTTTCCGATATGCCCCGGCGTTTCTTGCTCGGAGCTTTATCTCGACCTGTGTAATGGTCATCACCGCGTCGGTGGCGGCTGCTGGAATAGGGTGGTTTATCAGCGGTGACATCAGATCCCTGACGTTGGGGATGATGCCAGGTGGTATCGCGGAAATGAGCCTGACGGCTGAAACGCTGCATTTAGCTGTGCCGTTGGTGACGGCGATGCAAACGCTGCGGATACTGCTTGTTCTCTTTCTTGCGGAACCAATTTTTCGGAAATGGAGTAAGCGAGGAAGTTAGAAGAAGCATATTAAGGTGATGACGGAGCTGCAAAGCATCCAAGTCGAACACCAAAATATGAAAAGCCCTCTAAGGCGGGCTCTACAGGGTTACAGATTTACGCTTGGCGCACGGCCAGCGCCGAATAGCTGTTCATCAGGTTGCGATAGTTTGGAATACGCTGTGAAAGCAGTTTGCCCAGGCCTTCGATGTCATAGCGCCAATCGCGTTGCAGTTCACAGGCTACCGAGAACCAGTTCATCATCTGCGCGCCTGCCTGTGTCATGCGGCTCCATGCCGCCTGTTGCACGGTGGTGTTGAAGGTGCCGGAAGAGTCGGTCACCACGAACACCTCAAAACCTTCAGCCAATGCCGACAAAGTCGGGAACGCTACGCAAACATCAGTTAAGGGCGCGCATTGTACTCACGACGCCCACGCCCGCTGCAGAGTTTTCTTAGGAAAACGCAGCCTCGATAAATGCCTCCAGCGCCTTGTCTTCCAGTATCTCAATAGAGAAGTGCCCGAAGCGTTTGGGCAACCAAATGATGCGTGCCCCAGACGGGGATTGTAGGTTCGCACGAGCCAATGGCTTTCCATTTTCGTCTTCTGGCTGAACACCTGCATCCACCAATTCGTCATAGGCTTTCTCGATGTCCGGTGTCGAGTAGCAGTGGCGGTAAATCATCCCTTCACCCGACGTATCCAATAACTCTTTCAGGTTCCCCGCCAACGGCTGTACCAACATGAAACGCTCTTGGCCCATCAGCGCAATCGCGTAGCGCACATGCAGGCCACCTCGCTCCCAGACGAGCGTTTTGGAGATCCTGGCGTTAAGTATCTGCGCGTAGTAAGCACAGGCTTCGTCGAGATTCTTGACCAGTACGTCTACGTGACTGAACTTCAGATCCATTTGCAGTCCTCCTGTTGAAACGACGTCCATGGTAGACATCAACGCTGAGTCTGAGCGCTGTATGACAATGCCATCCGTGCGAGGGCCTTGTTGCATCCAGATTTGGAGGCGCCCGCCCCGTCACACCAGCGGCGCGTGGGCAATCTCCCGGCCCGCAAACTCACTGGCCAGTAGGTACAGGAATTGCTGAGGAAGGTTCGTGATGATTTCCTGGATGTGTCCGCCAAACTTCCCTTTGATGATGGATTCGAAGAGGTGTGGCCTGTATCGGGTGACGGAGCCAAGGTAATAGAAGCAGGCGTAGACGGAGAGTACTTGCTCCATCAAGGCCGCCTGCTCGGCTACCGGGCACAGATAGAGATAGTTTTTTCGGTATGGATGCAGCTTGATCACTGTCGACCAGATGTGGGCTTTCAGTGTATCGACAAGCTTGTGAATCTTGTCAGAGGCTCGCCCCGTATAGCGCAATGGCGTGATCTGTTCAAAGATCAGCAGAGTGCGGCCATCGACATTGGTACCTTGGACTTCTTTGAAGATTCCAGAAAGCCCAGACTGCTGAAGCATCCGTTTTCTTGTAATGCCGAATCGAGACAAGTCATCCGCGTAGATGCCTAGGGTGAGCCAGATCTTCTTTGAGGCTTCATCGTGCATGTACTGGATGCGCGTGATCTCAACGAATCGCTCGTTAGCGTCAGCGGCCTCGCACCACACTCGGTGCCCCTGAAGGAGTTGGGGGAGCAGGTTTTTGAGGTCGTAGACCTGGCCGGCACTGGGTGCCTTCTTGTCAAACAGGGCATCCTGGAAGTCATCGAAGACATTCACGCCGCTTGGCTTTGAGCGATAAACCTTCAGGAAGGAATTGACGAACTCTCGCCCCCCTGGGTGGATGTTTTCTTCAATACCATGCTGGGCCTTCTCGTACGTGGTCTTGAGACCCTTGTGTAGGACGAACGCCTTAGCGAGGTTCAGCATGAAGTAGTAGATTAACAATGGTTTCGCTGAAAGGAGTGTTGATGTCTGCGAGGTCTGATAGAAGTTTTCTGCCTGGGCCACGAAGGCGATAGCTTGGTCACGTGACACCCCAGTCAGCTTGTCCTCAATGCTTTGCCGGATGATGCCCCAAGGATTTGTGGAAAATATCCGCGATTGCAGGCCGTAGCGACGATTCGTTCGCACCACGGGGTGATTCGAGTAGGGGATCGGTCTCCCCTTAACGGTCAAAACTTCTCCAGCACGTGCGGCGGCAACACGACTCATGCAAACCTCAGGACAAAACGGATTGTGGAGGAAACGATCAAGAGTCTACCGACCTTTGATTCTGATCTGTGTGCTAATACGAGAACTGCCTCTGGAAGGGGAGAGTGTACCCGTTTTCTCAAAGTTGTTTTGACGCCTCCGATTCCAATTGATCGGCGAAAGCGTCCAACAACTTGTGTGTAAATTTCAGAGCCTCGGACTTTTCATGATCAGTCATGGGCCTGAGTGGGATCGGATTTTTACCGTTATGGCGCCCCCCGTAGACTGAGTTGTTATTAAATAACAGCCCGAAATCACTCCACTGACTGTTGCTAAAGCCTAAAACCTTTCGAGCGTTATCGAATCTTTCCGACGCTGCCTCACGGACGTCAAATAAGTGGCCGATGGCATGCTCATCCGACCCCATAGCCAAGCTGTAACTTTCCCATGCTCGCCTGAAATGGGGATCGCTCATAAATTTGAGGTTTCTTGAGGCTTGGATCTTGAGATCGTTTTTGGCAGCCAGACGACGATTTTCTGCCTGCTCTGCTTCAAATACCTTGGCGTCGAAGAGAATGTTCCCTGCTTCGTCCTTGGATTGGAAGTTTTGGATGGTTATACCTATCGGAATGTGGATGGGGTGAATGTTTCCTCGCACTCCGTTATTTACATAGTCTTCAAAGTACATGCTGAATCGTACACTTTCCATGGAGTATGTTTGCCTCATTCCTGCTAAGATTCGCAGAAGTTGTTTAAGCTCCGGAAGCTGAACTTTAAGTGTGTCTTTGATTGTCTCGAAATCGCAATCGAATTCAGCATAAAGCCAGCGGATACTCACACAGGCATCGGGATTCTCTTCCGAGTTGGTGGGTGTTTCTATTCGTTGGATAGAGAGCCTCCAACCTTGCGCTGCTAGACCTTCTTCGGGGATAAGCTCGTCGAAAAAGTCGTTCGGGACAGGGCAAGCCCGAATACTGATAGCGCAGGTCATCGCACATTCCATTGTTGGGGGATTCGCGACTGTAACTGCGCTGGGTGGGGTTCGTCGAGGAGCATCTCTACCTTGCGACTTGAGGTAGAGCGGCACCTGTGTAGAAGCCCATACGGGGAACCCCGGCGCCAGACGGGTTGGCCGAGGTCAGCGCGCAGGGCGCTGCCTACGGGTTCTTAGGGGCTCCTGCCAGCAGTCCCTTATTTCTTGGTCTTCAAGATCTTATCAACGCCTGTCGCACTGAGTGATACGTATTGTTCGGCCATGGAAATGGAGGAGTGACCGAGCTGATCGGCGATTTGCTCGATGCCAGGGTGTGGCGTTGGGGTGGAAGTCGCTAGCCGTGCCACGGTTGCCAGTCGCAAGGAGTGTGGCGTGAGTGTTGAGCGGGGAAGTTGAGCTTGTCGTTCCCACGACCGATAAATCCGCAGCAGCTGCGCTGTCGACATGGGTTGCGTCCGGTCATTACCCGGGAAGAGGTAGTCATCGGCAGAGAGATTTTCCGCGCTGATGTACTTCTCTATCACTGCTGTGTATCCAAGGGGCAGTGGTGGTTTCGCTTTCGTGAGCTCAATGGACATCTCCTTGCTCGAAGGCATGTAGGTATCCAAGCTGACAACTTGGGAAACCTTGGCACCAAGGATGGCGTCTCCCCGAAGCCCAGTCTCCAGCAGTGCAAAGAGGCTCCGGTCGCGAAGGCTTCCTGAGTTTTCGACCATTTGCTTGATTGCATCACTGTGAATGAAGACGTCCAGCCCCAATGGACTGGCGTGGAGTCTCGATCTCTTGTGCATTATAGGTGGGCACGTGTAGGACGGGACTTCGGACTTTGGGGCAGTGGTGTTCACAGGGCAGATTTCAGTCTGGTTGAAATCAGGCATTGGGCTCTTGGTCACTTCCACTCCTACGCCTCGTGAGGCAGCCCCCTTGAACGTGCTGAGCGCTTTCAACGGGAGTGCCTCGACAAAAGGGTCAAGCAAGCTGCGCGGTACTGAGGTGTCGTTGGCCAAGGCCAGTACCGAGGAAATCGCAGCCGCGATCTGGGTGTGCACGGCGCTCAGGGCAGGTGTTTCTGCATCCCAAGGGCAGATGACGGACTCTTTACTGAGGTCGTGGTAATTGGCATACCCTAGCCCTTTGGACAGAGTCTCGCGGGCAAGAGCGAGCTGGATGGGCGAATTGCCTGGCCATCTTTTCTGGATGCTTCTTGCGAGTTTTTTGAAGGCGGCTTGGGGCAGCAGATCTTCGGGATAGACCGGAACGCGCATGGCAATTCTCCAATGTCACGGTGTCGGCTGCCCGCTGACAATTGTCGAAGTGCGTGCGAAAGAAGGGGAGAAACACCTGAGGCGCAAAGGCTTTGCATGCCGACCGCTCGATCCAGGAAGACCGTGGTCGGTACGGTATCATCGCCCCTGGTGCTGATCAACCATGTAGGGCTTGCCCATGAGGCGGATTTGTCGGCTGCCCTGATGGAGTCATCGTATAGGGGCGTTGAACGGCGGAAACTGTCCTGGGTTACGAGCTATGCTTCACGGTAGTGGCACTACTGACACTGATGGCGGAGTTACATGTTTATTGGCTTCTGTATCCTATTGCCTGAGCCCGCGCGCTTAGATGGGTCGCTGGATTAAAGTTATCAGCATTGCAGGTTGAAGATTCTTGCCGAACAAGGAATGATCTATGTGGGAAAAGCATCCTGATACTTGCGCAGTAGTTGTTGATCCAGTCAACGAGAAGGTATACGAGTTTCGTCGGTCAATGCTTATTAATCAGATAAGTCGCGATGCTGATAAAATCGCTGAAAGTTTTGACGCGCTACACAGTGCTGATCTTGAAAAAATGAGTGCACTTTTTGCCCATTGCTCCGCTATCTGGGCATCGGGAATGCTCAGGGCCAAACGCGACGAAGATAAGCTTCGCAAAGCGTGTGCAGAGCTCCTCTCCAATGCCCTGAATTCCATGGTTGGTGCAGCATACATGCTTCGGGGTGGCTTTGTTTTGCAGCCTGGGCCGGTCGTGCGCTCAGCCATTGAAACCATGGCCGTGGCCCTCCATCTCATGCAATTTCCGGAAGACTTTCAGAAATACCAAGAGCACAAGTTTGAGTCTCCGCGCGCCGTTTCCAGTGCCAAACGCGTCTTTCCTCCATTCGGCCACATCTACGGCTTGCTAAGTCGAGAATTTACGCATATTGGAACTTTGCATAAGCAGTTCACACCCATTCGTGAATACACCGGTACTGAGGAATCGTTGCAATTGAATATTCAATTCCTTACTGCAGGGATATGGATGTGCTATGTGTCCTGCGAACTAGTATTTTTGGACGGCGTGGCTGAACCAAGATATTGGCGTGAACTGCCTGAACAAGTTGAGGGTAAAACTGCTTATTCTTACGAGCCCAGTGACGAGGAGCGAACTTGGATGGCGGACTTCCTGGGCTTGGATAATCCGGTCTTTGGAGGAAATGACTGAGACGTATCAGGTGCGCTTATTCTATGCGCTCGGATGCCGGTGCAGCCGGGGATGAGATGGTTCTCGCCTCCTGGTTGCAATCGGTTAGGAAAGGCGGTCGATCGCGGCGCCGTAGTCAAAGTCTACGGTTGATCCGGACACGAGGACTGCTTCGAGCTGATGCTTGGATGCATCCTTGACGATGCGAAATTCGCTCACTTCCCCTGCCTGGCGTGTGAGTTACCAGATCAACCTAAGCTTCTCGGTGGCCATGCGCAGCTGTATCGCACCTTGGGAAGACTTGGCCAGGAAGGCGTTGAGCTTGCTCTTCAGCTCAAACCTGGAGTCGTATTGGTAGGGGCAGGGTGAAGGGGCCGTCCCCGATTATTCGATCAAACTCGATTCTGGGCTTCATGTGTAATGCCTGGATTTCGCGATGCTCCCTCCAGCGGTTCCCTGAATCACTCAAACGGCGTGCTGAATCGAGCAGTCGTGAGCAAGTAACATCTCGTCGGGCACGCCAATGGTGCACTCGACCTCGATGGCAACGCCCTCTGAAAGCGCGGACAACGTCTCTGCTTCCGAATGGGGAAACCTAGTAAGGCTTCAGGCTTCAGGCTCCAAACCCATGCTCAATACGCGCAAGCAGCGTCAGGGCGTGCACGATGGACACATCCCTCGGGCGTTTCGCGTCCAACGCTCGTAATGGTTTTGATAGCCAGTCCACCGCACTTTTCTTGTCGCCGAAGATTGCCACGGCTGCATCAAGTACCTGTGGGTCAATCGTTTCCGACGACTCGGGGCTTGCCTCCATTGGACTCATCGCGTCATTGATCGCCTCTGCGAGCGTTTCCAAGGCCCCCCTCAGGCGAGCATTTTCTCGAAAATCTTCAGAGTTTGGCTTGTGCTCTGTGCAGTGGTGCAACAGCGCTTGCGCGTCATTATGGTTCAGGTCGAACTCGATCAGCATGTCGATTCCTTGAGTGGGCTCAGTATCCGGAGTATGGCAGCGTCCGAACCAGGCATCTGGCAGACGCAATGGAGGGCGTCCTGTCCACTTTGGAGGGCAGTGCTTTTTCCTAAGCAATCTGGGTCTTGAGCCATTTGGATGGTATTCCAGTCGCGGCGCTTCAGTCATCATGCCCGTCTTTCTGAACAGGCTCAGGTATTGCCAGCACCATGCGAGAGGAAAAGTTAAAGTACAGCGATGCCACCAAGGTGGTGTGTTATGAGTGCGTGCACGATACCTTCCTAGGTCGGCAGATTCGGCGCAATGGGACGTCCTCCCATTGCAGCCTGTGCGACTCGAAGCGCAAGTGTGTACCTCTCGCTGAGATCGTCGAGCGTGTCAATGAAATCCTTGGCACCTATATCACTGAAGGTGAGCACGTTTGGCGTTGGAGCGAAGGGCGCATCGAATACCAGGAAGGGGATGGCATCGATTATTGGGTCAGCGAAATCTTTGGTTGCGAAGACCACGAGCCCATCGTTGATGCGGTGTGCAGCCGCCTGACGTCCTACAGTGACGACATTCAGTACTCCAGACAACGTTTCAGTTTGAATGACATCGGCCACCAATGGTGGGAGTTCCAGGAGGGTATGAAGCATGGAATCCGCTTCTTCAACGACAGCGCCAAGGCGTTCCTGGGCTGGATCTTCAAAGATCTGGAGAAGTACTCAGCCTCGTCCGATGAAAATGCCGTGGTGCGGTTGCTCACACCTGAAAACTCTCCGTCGATCTTCCGCGCCCGAACCTGTATGGGCGGCGAGAGTGTTTCCGATATCACAGCCAACCCTGCGCGTAATCTCGGAGCTCCCCCGAAGGAGCGGGCCGGGGAGGGCAGGATGAACCCCGCAGGTGTTCCCGCCTTCTACGGGGCCTTCGAGCGCAAGACCTGTGTCGCGGAGCTCCGTCCCCCGGTCGGCGGCACCGTCGTGAGTGGCGAGTTCAGGTTGGTCAGGGAGGTCAAAGTGTTGGATTTCGGGCGCTTTGAAAAAGCAGATCTCGGCCCCATGCCAAGCTTCTTTGACTCCAAATACCATTCGAAGGTGGGGCGGCGGGATTTCCTGAGGTATCTGCATGACGCAATCACGGTGCCGGTGCTCCCTGGAGCAGAGCGCGACTATCTAACTACTCAAGTCATCGCTGAGTACCTGGCGACCCACTGCAAGCCCCGTATTGACGGTGTGATCTTCAAATCCGTGCAGGAGAGCGCCGGCAACAACATCGTGCTGTTCTCGCACGTCGCCTGTGCTGCCACCGCTTCGATGGGAAGGGTTCGGAACGGCTATATGGTCAGAGGCCCCAAGGAGTCCGATGGGCCTTGCATCGAGTATGTCAGTGACAGCCTCATCTACCACGGGATCCGGCAGGTGAAGTACGACACAGATGATCAGGCGCTGCCGGAGGACAAGCTGTTGCCGTTGCCAGTGCAAGGCGCGCCGACTACACCAAGTGGCGCGCATTCGCTTCCGGCAGGTATGGAGGGGCTGCTGGACGGGGATTTCTGATTCAGTTTAGATCTGTGGTCTGTGGTCTGTGGTCTGTGGCGTCAGGGTTCGGGGAGCGGGGCTCTAGGAGCCTCTATCGTCGTCGCTGCGTGTGACAGTAGCTCTGGCCTGGTCTTGCAGACGTTCATGGCTTAGTGGGTCTCCTGCAGCCATTGAGCGATCTTCTGCCGGGAGTCAGGGCTGTGTGTGTTGTAGGGTTGTACGGGCTTCGAGGCGGGCTGAGCGGCTTGGCTTCAGGGGGCGCGAGGTACTCGGCTGGGCCGGAGGGGGCATCTAGTTTTGATCTGAGGGCATGGGTAGGCCTGCGGCGTGTGGACTGATCGTGCGTGTTCGGGTGTTTTGGCAAGTGTTTGCAGGTTTTGCGGGTGTTTGCAGGCCTTTCGCTGATCTGTAGGATTTCAGTGCCGGAGCGATCGCAGGAAGGCGTCCACGGTGCGCTCCACTATCTGCTCGATCTCCTCGCGGGCAAGCGGCTCGCTGTTGGCTCTGACCTGTTTCCAGAGAACCCGACCATCGAGCGTCTCCATGAAGTCGCAAGCGGCGGTCTCAGGCTCTTGAACTGCCAAGACACCTCTGCGTGCCAGTTCGGCCAGGTAATCGCTGATGACGGTCATTGCCGGCGCTTGGATAACCTCGTCAAATCGGCTGGCCAGCACAGGAAATCGTCGGCCTTCCATGATGACCATGCGTAGGAAGTCGGCGGCTGTCGGGCCAGACCAGAAGCACGCGAACTCGCTGGCTATTTGCATGAGGCCCCTCCTCGGGTCGGACAGCGCGCGCTCATCCATTGCCACGTTCATGACGGGGAAGGCTTTCCACATCCGCTCTGCCACCGCCACGAAAAGCGACTCTTTGCCATCGGGGAAGCGGTTGTACAGCGTCTGGCGGGTCACCGCTGCAGCCTTGGCGATCTCCTCCATGCTGGCTCCTTCGTACCCGTACTCAATGAACGTCCTGCCCGCAGCTGCCAGAATCCGGACTGGGCGTGATGCGCTTTCGCCTGGGTTGAGCAAGTCGTCGACGGGGGAGGAGGTGGCCACGTTCATATCAGTTACCTATGTAGAGTAGGTTAAGTGTTACTGAAAGAGATGCGATCCGCCACCCATGTTTCGCCTAATTAACTTTACTGGAGTGTAAAGTAAAGCTGCTTGGGCTGCGGGGCTTGGTGGTTGGCGTTAGTTGTTTTCGGATTATTTGGACAAGAACGTTACTTTATCATCTACCGCTTCGGGTTTGGTTTCGGCTTGGTGCTTTGGTTTGATGCTCTACTCAAGCTTGATGCTTAGAGGGTCACGCTGAGGGTACCCGTAAAGGAGAGATTTTTTTTCGGATAGGTACCGACACCTCACGGATGAGACCTTATCATCGGCTTATCAATTAATTGAGGTTTTGAAAATGGATGTTAAAGGCCGTGCCGCTGCAATCGATGTGTGTGAAAACATATTGCGTGAGGACTTTAAATATAACGAGGAACACGGTACTTGGCGCAGTATCAACCGGATCATCAAGAGTATGCTAGGACGCACCACTGAGCTTGCTGATGTCTACGTCGAGCTGCATGCCACGCTGGCAGAACAGCCCAGGGCGCTAAATTCATTCTTCGACGTTTTCACAACCACGGTGTACTCCTGGAATCCTGGAAAGATCAAAGAAGCTCGCGAGGATCGGGAGAAACTCACTGAGTTGAATGAGCGAATTGCAAAAGTTTCAGAGTTGCTCTCGGAGTTGCTTTCGCGGCGCACCGAGGTTAAAGAGATGTCGAGTTTTAGTAGTGATACCTACTACCATATTATGGATGTCGTTGAAGATGCTTCTCAGGGTAATGGGCTTTTCAGGTCTCACGTGAAGGGTAAGTTGGAGAAGTTAACCTATCAGTATGATCTCAAATATTGGCCTTCCATAACTAAGGTGGTGGCGCAGATTGGTATCAATGCGGCCAATGCAGTGACAGTTGCTGATGACTCCGCTGCAAGTGCAGCAACTGAAGCTCGTCGCCCCGGGCTGGCTGACTTCTTGAAAGCATTTGAAGCAGAACTTGATAGGAATAGGGTGGAGAATATTGGTTTTATTCCCGATGATTTTTCACTGACCGATAGTTCTATGGCGTCGTTGGTAAACTGCGGACTTGGGCTGAGAGTCGAAGAGCTGATCGAAGCCAGCTTTGTAAAGCGCTACCGCCAACGTGAGCGTGATCGTGACCGTCGTTAGGAGCGTGATCGTGATCGTGGTCAGGAGCTCAATCGGAAGATGGGAAGCGACTGAACATTGGAATGGGTGCTGGTGGTCGTTTGGAGCCCTGTCGACTTTTAGGTGATTTTTGAGGGGGAGGGCTGGCCATTCCGCTCACTCCCTTTCGGAAATTCTGGGTCGTCTTCCTGGGTGGCATTCCGGGACGGCATTCTTGAACGCGCGATGATGAGCTTGTCGGCGATCCAGGCTAGGTACGAAATGAGCTTTTTGGGGTTTATTGGGTGGCACGAGGAGGGCGATGATCTGTCGATTCGTCATTCTGGACGGCGCCGACGGTGCACCAAATTTCGGTGACTCTAGGGGGGCTGGGGATCTGGGATCGAGGCGCTGCATTGGGGCTTTGAAGGGCTTCCTGATTGGGGAGGATCCCCTGGAAGGCCCGGAAACACTGGCTGGAAGGTGGAGCGGGTAGAGGGAATCGAACCCTCACCGATAGCTTGGGAAGCTATAGTTGTACCATTCAACTATACCCGCATTTTCTTGCCTTCACGGTGCACTAAAACGGCATGTCCAATAAGAACCCTCGTCGGAAGCTTGGGAAGCTACTGTTCTACCATTAAACTATACCCGCTCAGAGCGGCTGACTTTGTACCAGAAGTTCGTCGGGATTTGAAGTTTTTCTTCAAAAAAATGTGTGGGTTACAGATGTCACACATATCGACAAGCGAACCCATTGTAGGAGCGAGCTTGCTCGCGAAAGACTCAAGAGCGCCACGTTCTCTCAGGAGACGAGCGTTATCGTTGACGTTCTTCGCGGGCAAGCCCGCTCTTGCAGGGGG
>Ga0157373_10000223_pt1 | contig 46516 bp, 35 predicted proteins | sample C65metaG_FD_113460 | JGI IMG/M metagenome (GOLD analysis project Ga0157373, IMG submission 113460) | Corn rhizosphere microbial communities from Kellogg Biological Station, Michigan, USA - C6-5 metaG | ecosystem: Host-associated > Plants > Roots > Rhizosphere > Soil | place: USA: Michigan... | reverse complement strand
GGGACACCGACATTGGCGTCTGAATAAGCTTTAAATAATTAAATCTCCAAAGCCGCCCCGATAACTCAGGGCGGCTTTTTTTTGTGGGTTGCCTGACGGGGGAATGTCGGTGGGGACACCGACATTGGCATCATTTGGATAAGCATTTTTCCATCGTCGTTATCCCGCCGACGATCTCAGGACAATCCACCGGTTTATTCAGATGAAGGCACCCTAACATTACTCCCATCGTCGGTGTCCTCACCGACGATCTTAGGACAATCCACATGTCAAAGATACAAGCCATATATTTACTATTTACTCCCATCGTCGGTGTCCTCACCGACGATCTTAGGACAATCCACATGTCAAAAATACAAGCCATATATTTACTATTTACTCCTATCGTCGGTGTCCTCACCGACGATCTTAGGACAATCCCACATGTCAAAAATACAAGCCATATATTTACTATCTTGACAGAATGGAATTAGGTGTTATATATTTCTATACAGCAACAATATTGCATTGGCAAAAGCTGTTAGAAAGCGACACATACAAACTGGTCATTATTGAAAGTCTTGCCTATCTCGTTCAAAAGCAGAAAATAAAAGTTTACGGATTTGTAATCATGCCAAATCACATTCATTTGTTATTCGAGAATACCGACATGAATGGTAAAGAAATGCCGTATGTGAGTTTTATGAAATATACTGCTCATCAGTTTCTTCAACAATTAAGAAAAGACGATCCGGATCATTTAAATAATTTCAAAGTCGACCGTAATACCAGGAATTATCAGTTTTGGCAAAGAAATGCCTTACCGGTAGCAATGTATGACAGAAGAATATTTGAGCAAAAGTTGGATTATATTCATCTTAATCCATTACAACAACATTGGCAGTTGGCGACTGATCCAAATGATTATATTTACTCATCTTGTTCTTATTACGAGAGAGAAGACAACCGCTTTAACTGGCTAAGCCATTACAGGGATAAACTATAATTTCGTTCCAACATTGTCGGTGGAGACACCGACAATGGCAGCAGCTTTAACTGGCTAAGTCATTACCGGGATAAACTATAATTTCGTTCCAACATTGTCGGTGGAGACACCGACAATGGCAGCAAGATTTCTCGCTATCGCTCGAAATGACAGTTCTTTTTTAGAAAGTACTCTTTCCTCACCGACGATCCCAGAAGCACTGTATTTACTGTATTTGGTGTATTTATTATATACAGTAAATACACCGAATACACTTTAACGGTTTAACAGATAATCGGCCAGATCAAAACCTTCGCTACGTTGTTCGTTACCAGCAGCAAGCTCCAGCAAATTGCTTACGGTAATGTTGGCAATACGTTTTAAGGCAGCGGCTTTTACACGCCAGGTATCAAAAGCGTTAACGTCAGGATACAGGTATACATCCCGGCCATGCAAGGCGCTAAACATTTTTGCCGACAGGTTGGCTAAACCCCCAGTTGCCAGCCAAATATACCAGGGCATATACACACTGGCTATCATTGCGGTTTTTTCGCTCTCAACAATACCAACAGGCAGCATGTTGCCGGCAAGCAGGTGTTCGCCAAAAAGGCACTGTTGCAAATTAAAGTTGGGTAGTTTTATAATGCTATGCGCCCAGGCGATATGGTTAAATGGATGTTTTACCCTTTTGCCTGTTGAGGGATCATACAACATTACCTTACCCGCTTTTATGTTACCGCTGATATCTATCTGCCAAAATACTGTTGCGCCTGGCCAGTGGTTAGCTGTGCCTATCTGGTATTTATCGATAAGCGCTTGCGTTGCATCCGGGCCGAGCGCATTACTTAAGTAGGTGATCAGATGGTTGCGGTTGTAGGCTTGCAGGGAACGTTCAAATAGTCTTGAGTCTATAGCCCTGAGTCCGGAGTCTTTTTTTATTTGCTTTTTGACTACCGACTCATGACTCCAGACGCTTACCCCCCTCTCCGCAAACCACATCTTAGGCGTATAATGATAGCCGCATTTATCTATACGATCGCATTTGCCAACTTTGCTATCAATGGGTTGATTGGTATTGATATCAATATATAACTTAAATGTTTTATTGCGATGGTTGCATTGGGGGCAACGGTAACGGCTTTTTATGCCGGTATATTTTTGTAGCTGATATTGGTGCATGGGGGGATTTGTCTGTATCCGTTGTATTCGATGTATTTATAAATACACCAAATACACTGTTTACACTTTTGTGCGTTTTACTAATTTACCTGCAAAACCATGCGATATACCTAGTTGTTTACCTATCTCGCGCAGGCTTAAACCCTCGGCATGCAGGCGGGCAACCTGTTGTATCAATTCGGTATCGTCCTTTTCGGTATGCTCTTTCAGATGCTCGTACTCTTTGCCATAACCTATTAAATCAAACTGTAAAAAATTAAGCGGTTTGGTAATCTGGCATAAAGCAATATTATCACCGCCATATATTTGCTCGGTATTGCGTTGTTTAATTTGTTTTAAATAGCGCAGATTTTTGTCTTTATGGCTTTCGCCGATTGCAAAGGCGCTATCGCAAAAGTTGATCAGCATCTTGCTACCAGATAGATCATTGCGGCTAAGAGGTTTAGTGCTATCGCGTTTAGGCGTATGGGCCAACACCAGCAAACTTAAGTTGTGCTTGGTTTTTAAACTTTTAAGATGCTTCATCAATGGCAGGGCATCTTTAGCCTTTTCAATCTCGGTACGCAGATAAGTAAGATTATCAATTATTAATACAGATGCTTTATGTTCGATAATGGCACTCTCCAAACAATAAGTAAGATATTGCTCAAAATCAGCACCCTCGGGCAGTTCAAGATCAGGGTTAAGTTCGATGCGCAGGAAATTATCGTTAAACGGATAATGGTTTTCATAATTTAAACTATACCTGTTTTCAAACTGTTTATCGGTTAACTCAAAATCAAAATACAAAACAGGTTGCGCCGGTGGTGGTGTAGCGAAACCATTTATGCAACCGCCCCGGCTAATGCTTTCTGCAATTTGTACGGCCAGTATTGATTTGCCCAAATTAGTATCGGCAAACAAGATGCATAGTTCGCTTTCGTGCCAAAATTCGCTAAACAACATGCGTTGCAGTGGCCGGTTATGTGCCTGTTGCAGCCAACTGCTGGCAGGTTTAATAATAAACATGCTATTGGTATCAGTTTTAGGTCGCAGAAGCAGATCACGGCTGTGTTGCTGTATCTGCTCGATGGTAAGTGTGGGCTTTTTAAAATGGAATGGCGGGTTATTGTTATTTGTCATATTGAATAATTTTGTATTCAAACATACACTTTTACTTTCAATATGTAAAATAAAATACCAGATAATTCATTTTTTTTTTAAGATAATTAATCGCTTTGGTTTCAAAATAGAAAAAAACAAAGTGTATTCGGTGGATTACTGTATTTATCGAATACACCAAATACCGTAAATACACTTAAAATATTTCAGAAAAACTCGTAACCTTACAACAGTCAAACCCGCCAGTATGTCTACGCACAAACACATCATCTACCAGCTTTTGCCACGTTTATTTGGCAACACCAACACCACCAATAAAACCTATGGCTCGATTGAAGAAAATGGTGTTGGCAAGCTGAACGACATTACCGATGTGGCCCTGCGCGGGTTGAAGGCTTTGGGTATAACCCACGTGTGGTATACCGGAGTTATCGAGCATGCTACCATGACGGACTACTCGGCTTATGGTATCCGCCCCGACGATCCGGATGTGGTGAAGGGTAGGGCGGGTTCACCTTATGCCATAACTGATTATTATGACATAGCACCCGATCTCGCGGTAGACGTACCTAACCGCATGGCCGAGTTTGAGGCTTTGGTGAAGCGTACCCACGATAACGGGTTGAAAGTAATTATCGACCTGGTGCCTAACCACGTGGCCAGAACTTACCGATCGGACGCTAAGCCCGATGGGGTACGCGATTTTGGCGAGGATGATGATACCTCAAAACACTTCGACCCGAAGAACGATTTTTATTATATACCCGGCCAGGCATTCAAAGTACCGGCCTGGTATAACCCGGGTGGTGATGAATTTCATAGCCCGTTAAAAGATGGACAGTTTGATGAATTTCCGGCTAAAGCTACCGGTAACGATGTGTTTAGCGCTACGCCCTCGATAACCGATTGGTTCGAGACTATTAAACTTAATTACGGTGTGGATTACCTGGCCGGGCATCAAACCCATTTCGATCCGCTGCATGTGCTGTGGAAAAAAATGTTCCATATTCTCAATTTCTGGGCGGAAAAAGGTGTGGACGGCTTCCGTTGCGATATGGTGGAAATGGTGCCTGTGGAGTTTTGGGGCTGGGTGATTCCTGAGATTAAAAAACAATACCCGCACCTTATTTTTATGGGCGAGGCCTATAACAACGGGCAATATCATAACTATATTTTTAACGGGAAATTTGATTACCTGTATGATAAAGTAGGCCTGTACGATGGCCTGAAACGCCTCATCCGCAATGAAACTTATGCTACCATTTGGGACATCAACCGCTGTGTTTTTCATGAAAGTAATGATTTTCCGGAGCGTATGCTGCGCTTTTTAGAGAACCACGATGAGGAACGCATTGCATCACCACATTTTGCAGGCGACCCATGGCTGGCTGTGCCTGGTATGATCGTTTCGGCAACCCTATCCACCGGCCCGGTCATGATCTACTCCGGACAGGAGGTAGGCGAGCCCGCTGCCGGTGTGCCCGGCTTTAACGAGGGCAACGGCCGTACCACCATATTCGATTACTGGGGCGTGCCCGAGCATCAGAAATGGCTCAATAACGGAAAGTTTGATGGTGGCGGCCTGTCGGATTCGCAGCGTGATCTTCGCGAATTTTATTCAAAACTGCTTAATGCTGCCAGCCAGAACGAAGCCATCTCTTCGGGCAAGTTTTATGAGCTGATGCTGATCAATTTGGATCAGGGGCAAGGATTTGACGAACGGGTATATGCCTATTTACGCTATACCGATCAGCAACGGATATTGGTGGTAGTCAATTTCCATCGCGAGCGGCGTGATCTGATCATCAAATTTCCGTGCGATATCGAGGGTGAATTGCAGATGAACGTCATCACTACCTTTACCGACCTATTGAGTAACAATACCTACACTGCTGATATTTTTACCCAGGGCCTTTATGTTACCACTCCGGCAACAGGTGGGTTATTATTGAGTTTTTGAAAATTTATTCAACACTTTTTTAAAAATATCCAAAAACTTGAGGTTATTTATTGAAAATTAGGTGTATTTTTAATTTTTGGCCCCCAATTAGTAATTATTTTACTTTTTTTGGAACTGTTTAGCTCAAACCCTGTATAAAAACTATGGAAAAGATTGAAGACCCGGAGGTACCTGCAAAGGTGGTGATTGAAGAAGAAGTTATCCAGCATTTAAATAACCCCGTTGTTGGCCTTAAACCCATTGTTAAAAAATACCTGGGTTCGGTGCTAAAGGTTAACCAAAATGGCAATAGGTTTTATTTTTCGGATGCTGATGCCAAAGTTGAGATTATTGTAGTTACCGATGATATTATCCGCGTACGGCTGGCGCCGCACGGGGTTTTTCTGGAAGAGTTTAGCTATGCTGTCAGTAAAATAGATCACCGGGTATCGGTATTCTCGCTGGATGAAACTGACGATGAATATGTGGTATCAACAAACAGGGTAAATTGCCACATCCGTAAAAAGGATTTTCATATTTCATTCTCTGATAACGAAAGCCACATAACCAGCACCGATGCCAAACCCATGCACTGGGAAGAGAATGTGCAGTTTGGCGGCTACTATGTTTATGCCACAAAAACATGCCATCCCGGCGAAAGCTTTTTTGGCTTAGGCGATAAAGCTACCGAACTGAACCTGATAGGTAAGCGCCTTGTTAACTGGAACACCGACGCTTATTCGTTCGCCAAGGATCAGGATCCTTTATACCGCAGCATTCCGTTCTACGTTAGCCTGCACGAAGATATAGCGCACGGTATTTTCTTTGATAATACTTTTAAATCGCACTTTGATTTTGGCGCCGAAGACAAAGACAAAACCAGCTTTTGGGCCGATGGCGGCGAGTTGCAATATTACTACATACACGGCCCCCACATGATGGATGTGGTAAAACGTTATCACAGCCTTACCGGCACGCACCCCATGCCGCCGCTTTGGGCCCTGGGTTATCAGCAATGCCGCTGGAGTTATTATCCCGAATCGAAGGTAAAAGAAGTGGCGGCAGGTTTCCGTAAAAATAAAATACCCTGTGATGCTATCTACCTGGATATCGACTATATGGATGGCTATCGCTGTTTTACATGGAACCGAAAGTACTTCCCGGATCCTAAGAAGATGATCCGCGAACTTTCTGACCAGGGCTTTAAAACCGTGGTCATTATTGATCCGGGTATCCGTGTAGATGATAATTACGGTGTATTTAAAGAAGGCAAGGAAAAAAAATATTTCTGCCGCCGTTGCGATGATTACTTTATGGAAGGCCACGTATGGCCCGGCCGCTGCCAGTTTCCTGATTTTACCAACCCGGAAGTGCGCGAATGGTGGGGCGGTTTGTTTGATGAATTGGTAGAACTGGGCGTTGCCGGTGTTTGGAACGATATGAACGAGCCTGCCGTTTTTGGGGCGGGCACTTTCCCCGACGATGTACGCCATCAGTATGATGGCCATCGTGGTTCGCATCGTAAGGCGCATAATGTATACGGTATGCAAATGGTGCGCGCTACTTACGAAGGTTTGCGCAAACTAATGAAAAATAAACGTCCGTTTACCATAACCAGGGCGGGTTATTCGGGCCTGCAGCGCTATGCCTGCGTATGGACCGGCGATAACGTGGCCTCATGGGAGCATTTAAAACTGGCTAATATCCAATGCCAGCGTTTGTCGATATCGGGGGTATCATTTGTGGGGACAGATATTGGCGGCTTTAGCGGCGAACCTGATGGAGAATTATTTACCCGTTGGATACAATTGGGCGTGTTTTCGCCTTTTATGCGTGCCCACTCGGCAGGCGATACCCGCGAACGTGAGCCCTGGAGCTTTGGCGAACCATACACCAGTATTAATCGTAAGTTTATTGAGTTGCGCTACCGCTTGATGCCATACTTCTACTCGGCATTTTGGGAGCATAATCGCTACGGTTTCCCTATACTGCGTCCGCTGGTGATGCAGGAGCAGGACGTACTGATCAACCATTTCCGGCAGGATGAGTTTACCTTTGGCGACAAGATCCTGGTTTGCCCTGTAATGGACCCGGGAATAAAAAGCCGTACCGTTTATCTGCCAAAAGGTGACTGGTACCATTACTGGACGCACGAAAAACTGAAAGGCGGTGCAGAACTCGTTGTTGACACCCCGCTGGATTCGATGCCGATATTTGTAAAAGCGGGCTCGGTAATACCCGAATCGCCGGTAATGCAATATGTTGGCGAAAAGCAGATAGATGAGCTGCTGTTTCAGGTATATTATGCTACAGCCGAGGTTAACTCATTCTTCTTTGAAGATTATGGCGAAACCTTCGCTTATGAACAGGATATCTATCTTGAAAAGAAGTTTGTAACAACTGGCGACGAGAACAGCATGACCATCACCCAAACTGTTGAGGGCCTGTACACTCCGCGCTATGAGAATTACGAGATGAAGATCATCGGTTTGCCGTTCAAGCCATCAAAGGTATTGGTTGATAATAAGCAGATCGTCAAAGTAACTCTCGACGAGTTGGAACGTTACCGCTTTAAAGCCGGCAAAAACTTCAGGATGATACAGATATTTAAATAGTGTTTCACCGATTTATTTGTGATTTGACCGGTTCTTTCTATCTCGTCACTGCTGGAGAGGCATCAAGCAGCTGCGCCGACTTGCAGAGCCGTTCTCTGCTTAACCCGAGCAATGCCAATCCGGCAATAGGTTTACGCAGATCCATAAGTTTATAATTGGTTGATCTAAGTTATACAAACACGGTGTAAGCTGTATTGATTTACGCGCTAAACACAGCGCCGGTATAGCCGCCTTCAGTTATCTGCACAATGTCGCCGGTCTTTTCGTTCACGGCCATAGCTTCGCCTTTAACGCGGTTGGATCGAAATACCAACCATTGTCCGTCGCTCGTCCATTGCGGGTGGGTTTGGTATATCTTGGCATCGCCGGTAGGCTTGCTGGTTAAAAAAGTAAGCATGGTGCCGGTGACCGGGTCCTTTACGATCTTTTTTCGGATGGGAAACGGGTGCCTATCTGGGCAAAACTCCCGAAAGGGCAAAACTAAGGGCGGCGGTAAGCGGATATTTATATTTCATGATGGTTTATATAGGTTTGGGCTGGTTGGGCCTGTACCAATATCGGATGATGGGTAGGATAGCGCGTCATGTACTGTGATGGTACATTAACAATTTTTGTGTTTTAAACCCGGCAGGGTTTTGCTAATATTACTTAATAATGCGCCAATTGCAGCAACCGAAAAAATAGCGACGATTGCTTAATTGCAGCTTATTATACCCAATGCACTACCATGAAGATATCTTACACACATGTCGCAAAATGCTGTTTATCAGCTATTGTAGCAATTTTGTTTGTCAATGCTTATGCGCAAAAAAGCGAGTGGGTTTATCCCGGCGCCGATGGTAAACTGGTATATAAGGCGTTACCGACAGGCGACAGGATCATGGATTTTTCGGACGCGGGATATATGGGTGGCGGCGTGGCTATACCAAATGTACCGGTTAAGGTTACGCTTAGCGCTATAGATGGCGATAACGCTCCGGCCATACAGGAAGCTATAGATAAAGTAGCTAAAATGCCTTTGATAGATGGCTTCAGAGGGGCAGTACTGCTTAATGCAGGGCAATACAGTTGCTCAAAAACGTTAAATATTACAGCCAGCGGTGTGGTGCTGCGCGGATCGGGGATGGGCGATAATGGAACAATAGTTTATATGACCGGCGACCCGCATGTATGCGTGGCAGTAAGGGTAAAACCAACAATTACGGTAACCGATACCAAAACAAGCTTTACTGATGCTTATGTGCCCTCAGGAACTAAAACATTTAGCGTGGCCAGCATATCAGGTTTTACTGTGGGCGATGCAATACAGATCGTTCGCACGGTAACACCACAGTGGCTGGCTTTTATGGGGATGGATAACCTGGTGCGTGATGGCAAAAAAGAAACCTGGGTGAATGGTGATATCATTACTGAACGTGTCATCGAAAAAATATCAGGTAATAGCATCAGGGTTACCGTGCCGCTAACCGATAGTTATGATGTGAAGTATGCTGGTACGGTAACCGTACAAAAGATAACTGTATCAAATGAACAAAGCCAGATAGGTGTTGAAAATTTCAGGATCGTATCGCCGGCACAATCGGTTACCATTACTCAGGGACATAACAGCGGCATCAATATGGGCGGCATTAGCGATGGCTGGATACGTAATGTGGAGATCCACAATACGGTAAACAGTGTAAGCATTACCGGTAAGCGTATTACTGTAGATAACCTTAACCTGCTACATGATGTGCCTACGCTGGGATCGGCCAAACCTGCCGATCTGAACGGCAGCGGCAGCCAGATACTATTTAACAAATGCACCATCAAGGGTGATAATGTGTTCTATTTCGCTACCGGGGCAAAGGTATCCGGACCTATCGTATTACTGAATTGTATATTTAAAGGCGGCGGATGGATACAACCCCACCAGCGTTGGGCAACAGGTTTGCTGGTGGATAATTGCCAGGTGCCCGATGGCGGCCTCGAGTTTATGAACCGTGGTGAAATGGGTTCGGGGCATGGTTGGGCCATAGGTTGGGCCGTGGCCTGGAACTGTACCTGCAAAAACTTTTTAAACCAGATGCCTCCGGGCGCGCAAAACTGGCTGATAGGCTGCAAAGGGAGCGTGGAGCACAAACCGGCGCCATTTGAAAAAACGAACCCCATTTTGCCGGATGGTATTATCGATTCGCAGGATAAACCGGTAACGCCGCAGAGTTTGTATCTTACTCAGTTAAAGGAAAGGTTGAGTCCGCAGGCGTTGAAGAATATCGGATACTGAAGAGCTAATATCTTTAAGAGTTAAATTGTAGCAAATTCAACAAAAAATGTCATTTCGAGTGATAGCGAGAAATCTTCTGCGAGTGTAATGCCGCACGCTTGGTTACAGCAGAAGACCTCTCCTTGGGTCGAGATGACGTTCGCTTTGTTTTTATTTACTTGAATGAACCCGAACAAAATTATTTCTCCATAAAATAAGGCCTTAAAACTTTATCCCAACGGTCGTAACCTTTCGCGTTAAGGTGCAACATATCGCTTTCAAATAAGGATGGGTCGGAGTTTGTGCCGCTTAATAGCAAACAGTCGGTCACGTTTATAAAGTGTAGTTCTTTGTGTCGTTTAACATAAGCCCTCAGCAAGGTATTGGTACGCGTTACCACAGGGCTGAACTTTGTTCGGCTCGGGCTGTATTTTACTGACAGGTAGTAAATTTTAGTTTTTGGAAGATTAGTTTCGAGCAACTCAGTTAGTTTTTTATAATTCTCCAATAACTGTTCGGCTGTATTGCCGAAGGCTATATCATTCTCGCCAACATATACAAAAACCTTAGCCGGTTGGTAGGGGTAAACTACGTAAGGTAAATAATAATCCACGAATTCGGCCAGGGTTGAGCCGCCAATGCCCCGGCGAATCAATTTAGGGTTGGGGAAACGCGTTTCGAAATCATTCCACTTACGTACCGAGGAACTGCCTATAAATACGCAGCCATCTTTGGGAGGCGCGTTCAGGCTATCTTTAATATGGAAAGCCTGTATCTCACTCGCAAAGGGCATCGGTTTTTGCTGCGCGCTTGCCTGATTGCATAACGAGTTAACAATGAGGACGATCGCGAAAGCGAATAAAACAGGCTGGTGGGTTTTTAAAGACATTTTTATTTTACTTAAACGATTAATTGGTTTGGGCTAATTTAATCATGATATCGGTAAAAAAAATGTGAACAGTTTTCCTATTTTTAGCGCCGATTACACCTAACCAAAAAGATGAGTACGATTACAGATAAAAAGCAAGCCACCGGCTTTAATATGGTGCAAACTATGCGCTGGTATGGCCCGAATGACCCGGTAAGTTTAGCTGATATACGCCAGGCCGGTTGCACAGGCGTAGTTACCGCTTTACACCATATCCCCAACGGCACTGTGTGGAGTGTTGAGGAGATAAAAAAACGCCAGGCCATAGTTGTGGCCGGCGGATTAACCTGGGATGTGGTTGAAAGCGTGCCAGTGCACGAGGCTATCAAGACACAGTCGCCCGGTTTTGAGCAATATATTGAAAATTACAAGCAAAGTTTGATCAATCTGGCGCATTGCGGTATAAACGTAGTTACGTACAACTTTATGCCGGTGTTGGATTGGACCCGTACCGATCTCGCGTATGAAGTTGAGGACGGCTCGAAAGCCCTGCGCTTTGAAAAAGCCGCATTTATTGCTTTTGATGTATATATATTAAAACGCAAAGGCGCCGAGGCTGACTGTACCGCCGCCGAACTGGAACGCGCTAAAGTGCGTTTTGAGGCGATGAATGCCGATGATAAAAAACTGCTTGAACGTAACATTATTGCCGGTTTACCAGGCAGCGAAGAAAGCTTTACCGTAGAACAATTCCAACTGGCTTTGGATGCTTATAAGAATATAGATGCAGCTCAGCTGCGCAGCAACCTGATCTACTTTTTACAGCAGATCATCCCGGTTGCTGATGAGCATGGCGTGAAGATGGTTATTCATCCCGACGATCCGCCTTATGCTATTTTGGGTTTGCCGCGTGTGGTGAGTACGGCTGCTGATATAGAGGCGTTGATCAAAGCGGTACCATCATTAAATAACGGCCTGTGTTTCTGCACAGGTTCGTACGGGGTTAGGCCGGATAATGATTTGCCTGCGATGGTTCGCCAGTTTGGCGATCGCATCAACTTTATTCATTTGCGAAGTACACGCCGTAACGAGTTTGGCGATTTTTATGAAGATAACCACCTGGAAGGCGATGTGGATATGTACGGTGTGGTGAAAGAGTTATTACACGTAATGCAGAGGCGTAGGCTTAGGATAGCCATGCGCCCTGATCATGGCCATCAGATGCTGGATGACCTGAAAAAGAAAACCAACCCGGGTTATTCGGCTATAGGCCGTTTACGCGGACTGGCGGAATTGCGTGGTTTGGAGTTAGGTATCGCCAGGTCGTTAAATTACTAAAATTGAAACTATGGCTGAACGTATTGCCGAATCGGAACTGATTATAAACGCTCGTGGCGGGGCCTATCACCTGGACTTGCGTCCGGATGAGCTGGCGTTGGATGTAATTACCGTTGGCGATCCGGACAGGGTAGGCGAGGTAAGCAAGCATTTCGACAGTATAGAAGTAAAACGCCAGCACCGCGAATTTGTAACGCATACGGGTTATATCGGTAAAAAGCGCTTTACGGTGGTATCTACAGGTATCGGTACAGATAATATCGATATCGTTTTTAATGAGCTGGATGCCCTGGTCAATATACATTTTGAAAGCCGAACCATCAATCCACAGCTTAAGCAGTTGAACATTGTGCGTGTTGGCACTTCGGGCTCGTTACAGCGTGAAATACCCGTGAATAGCTTTTTGGTGTCAAGCCACGGTTTAGGCATCGATAACCTGCTTAACTTTTATCAGTATAATCCGACTGACGAGGAAAAAGATATGTTGCAGGCTTTTATTGCCCAAACGGGTTTAAGCGCTAAATCGGCAGGGCCATATGTTACGCCATGTAGCGATAGTTTAGCTAAACATTTTCAGGATGGGTTTCATAAAGGCATTACCGTAACCTGCCCGGGTTTTTATGGGCCGCAGGGAAGGGTGCTACGCTTGCCTTTAAGCAATCCTGGTTTTATCGATAGCCTTACACATTTTAACCATAACGGTCACCGCATTAGTAATTTTGAGATGGAAACGGCCGGTATTTATGGGTTAGGCACCCTATTAGGGCATAATGTTCTGAGCCTGAACGCTATTATGGCTAACCGCATTACCGGTGAGTTCTCGAAAGATGGTGCAAAGACGATGGAAAGTTTGATTTTGAAAACGTTGGAGATATTGAGCCTCCTCTAAATCTCCCCCGGTAGGGGAGACTTACTTGCAAATTTTTTAAAGCCCTCCCTTCCGGGGAGGGTTTGGGTGGGGCTTCTACCTCTCCAGCAACCCCAAATTAGGCTGCGCGTATTTGTAAACCTTAAAGTAAATGGTGGTTTTGGTTTGATAGATGCCTTCTATCTCGGATATTTTATTGATGAAATCTTCCAGGTGATCATTGTCGCGGCACATGACGTCGATCTCCAGGTCGTAATCGCCCGATGTGCCTGCCAAAAAGCTAACTTCGGGCATGGCTGCGATCTGTTTAGCTACATTCTCTTTTAACAAAGCAGGGCGTACGTAAACCGCTATATGTGCATAAGAGTGAAAGCCAACTTTAGCCGGGTCGATACGGCCAATAATGCTTACGATCCCTTCGTTCAACAAGCGGTTAAAACGGGTACGTATGGTACCTATAGATACATTCAGGTTATCGGCAATAATGGTAAATGAGGTGCGGCCATCGCTTTGCAAATAACTCAGGATGGCAAAATCTGTTTCGTCTAAAATTGTATTTGATTTTGCTGTAACTTTATTTTTTTCCATTTTAATGGTTTAAAAGAACCGGGGCTTTAGATTGGGCGGTTGATGAATTTCTCTTTATTTTATACAGGTTAAATATACAAAATTTGCAGATACACATATGGTTTTATAAAAAATTTGCAGATATTGTCAATCCTTTTGCTATATTTGATTTAGATAACCTCCGCGTTATGGCTAAAAGGCTTACAAGGGTTAAATATAGATAATGCGGTTACAAAATCAATAGATTAAATGAAATACACAAAAGTTCAGAATTTTATAAACGGGCAATTTGTTGATGCTGAAGGCTCCGGTCATTTGGATGTGATATCGCCCGTTGATGGCAAATTGTTATCGCAAGTGCCACTATCAGGGAAATCGGATCTGGATAAAGCGGTAGCTGCCGCCAAAGCTGCTTTTAAAGAATGGTCGCAAACGCCTATCAAGGTACGTGTGCAGGTTTTCTTTAAATATAAGTACCTGCTTGAGCAGAACATGGAAGAACTGGCTAACCTGGTTCAGGAAGAGAATGGCAAAACTTATACAGAAGCCGTTGCCGAAGTTGAAAAATCGATTGAGCTTACGGAGTTTGCCTGCTCGTTACCGCAACTGATCACCGGCGAATTACTGGAAGTAAGCAAGGGTATTGAATGCCGTACCGAATATGTGCCGCTGGGTGTAGTATCATCGATAGTTCCATTCAACTTTCCGAGCATGGTGCCCAACTGGACCATCCCGAACGCGATAGCCCTGGGTAACTGCATGGTGATCAAACCGTCAGAAAAAGTGCCGTTGAGTGTTGGGCGTATTGCCGAACTGTTAAAAGAAGCCGGTTTGCCTGATGGAGTATTTAATGTTGTACATGGCGATAGGGGGATCGTAGAGGCTATATGCGATCATCCGGGTATCGAAGCGGTATCGTTTGTGGGCTCAACTAAAATTGCCAAGGTTGTTTATAAACGTGCTACCGGTAATTTAAAACGTTGCCTGGCTTTAGGTGGAGCAAAGAATCACCTGTTGGTATTGCCGGATGCGATACCGGGGATGACTGCGCAAAACATTACCGCATCCATGAGTGGTTGTGCAGGCCAGCGTTGTATGGCCGCTTCGGCCATGGTTGGTGTAGGCGCGGTTGATCATATCATTGATCAGTTGGTTGAAGAAGCCAGGAAAGTAATACCCGGTGATAACCTGGGCGCGGTGATCAATAAAGAATCGATGGATCGCATTAATAACTACATTACCAGCGCCGAAAAACAAGGCGCCAAAATATTACTGGATGGCCGTAACGCCAAAGTAAAAGGTAAAGAAGAGGGATACTACGTTGGTCCAACGGTGATCGATCACGTAACACCGGATATGGATGTTGCCCGCGAAGAGATATTTGGCCCGGTGATCAGCATTATGCGGGCTAAAACGCTGGATGAGGCGTTGGCTATCGAGAATGCTAATCCGTATGGTAACGCGGCCTCGGTATTTACGCAGAATGGCGGTGCTGCAAGGTATGTAATCAATCATGCCAGTGCTGGCATGGTAGGGGTGAACGTGGGTGTGCCAGTTCCGCGCGAGCCGTTCTCGTTTGGTGGGTGGAACGAAAGCCGTTTTGGCGTAGGCGATATCACGGGCAAAAGCTCGATTGAATTTTGGACCAAGCTGAAAAAATCGACCACCAAATGGAACCCGGAAGCGGGAGTGAATTGGATGAGCTAGTTCATTGGTTCATCAGCCGTTAGTTTATTGGTCTTTGCAAATGTTAACACTAATGAACCAATGAGTGATGAACTAATGAACAACCCGCGTTAGGGATAGGAGCGGATACCGGCCCGTGGCTAATGCCTGCAGGAGTATGAGTGTATAGCCCGGCCGCAGGCAACGCCCGGAAAAGTAAATATTTAAAATAAAAGCCTCTTGTGCTCTCTGTGTTTTCTCTCAGTGCTCTTTGTGGTTAACCACAGAGGTAGCAAAGAATTTAAACAAAGACCACAGAGGAGTTGAAAATAATTTATAAACGATAACAAATCTAAACATGTCGTTAACAGAAACATTAACCGAAACAGAGCAGATCGTCCAGGATAATATGGATTATACGCTGTTTTCGTGGAGTAAGCAAAAAGGTATTAACCCCATAGCTGTAAAACGTGCCGAGGGTATTTACCTGTACGATTACGAGGGTAACCGCTATATGGATTTTTCGTCCGGGTTGATGAACGTTAACATTGGCCACGGCAATCAACGGGTTACCCAGGCTGTGGTTGAGCAAATGCAGCAGGTGAGCTATGTTACGCCAACCTGCGTTACCAAAGCGCGTGGCGAGTTGGGTAAAAAACTAGCCGAGATCAGTCCGGGTAATTTAACCAAAACCTTGTTCACCGTTTGCGGCGCTACAGCTATCGAGAACGCGATAAAACTGGCCCGTTTGTATACCGGCAGGCATAAAATTATTGCCCGGTATCGTGCTTATCATGGTGCTACTTATGGGGCGATGACCGCAGGCGGCGATCCGCGTAAAATAGCGTCGGACAGCCAGCAGGCCCCCAATTTTATACATGTTGAAGACCCGTACTGCTACCGTTGCCCATGGGGTAAAGAAATACAAACCTGTAATCGCGAGTGTGTGAGCCATATCGAGCGGGTGATTGAATTTGAAGGCGCGCATACTATAGCTGCTATTTTAATGGAGGGTGAAAGTGGTACTTCGGGCTGTATCAAATACCCGCCTGATTATTTGAAAAAATTACGTGATTTATGTGATAAGCACGGTATTTTGCTGATAGCCGACGAAGTAATGAGCGGCTTCGGCCGCACCGGGCATTGGTTTGGCGTGGACAACCATGGCGGCGTTGTGCCGGATATGATCGCGACTGCAAAAGGTATCACTGCCGGTTATCTGCCACTGGGCGCGCTGATTGTTAGTGATAAAATAGCCGCCACTTTTGATGATAAACCTTTGATGCTGGGTTTAACTTACTCGGCGCACCCTGTTGCCTGCGCAGCCGGTGTGGAAACGCTTAAAATTTATGAGGATGAGAACCTGATAGAGAATGCCGCCAACATGGGCGCTTATCTGGAAGAGTGTGTAGAGGAAATGAAGAAAACGCACCCAAGCATAGGCGATTTCAGGAATACGGGTTTGCTGGGTTGTTTTGAACTGGTGAAAAATCGCAATACCAAAGAACCTATGGCGCCGTATAATGCCAAACCGGATGAAATGGCGATCATGAATAAAGTGGCGGGCAAGATCAAAGAATTGGGTATGTATGCCTTTGTGCGCTGGAACTATGTGTTTATCGCGCCACCACTCACCATTACCAAAGAACAGATGGATGAAGGTTTGGCAATTATTGCCGAAGCTTTAAAAATTGCCGATGAATACGTATATTGAGGTTTAATTTAAAGCAATGCACAGCGCCCCTCAAATAGCCAACGATGTGATTGATTCGGAACTGCACAGCGAAGACCTGGCAGCCATACCGATGGATAAGCGTACCTGGGATACCTGGAACTACGCCGCATTATGGATAAGCATGAGCCTGTGCATACCTACGTATATGCTGGCCAGTTCGCTGATAGAGGGTGGGATGAACTGGTGGCAGGCTATCTTAACCATTTTAGTGGGTAATACCATTGTGCTGATACCCATGATATTGAACGGCAGGGCAGGTGCTAAATACGGTATACCATTCCCGGTGTTTGCCAGGGCGAGTTTTGGTGTGCGGGGAGCTAACATTCCGGCTATGCTACGGGCTATGATAGCCTGCGGATGGTTTGGTATACAAACCTGGATAGGCGGTTTCGCGGTGTATCAAATGACAAAGTTATGGATACCGGGTATTGCTACACTTCCGCAGTTATTCCCCACATCATGGGGTTTGGAAACCGGACCAGCAATTACGTTCTTTTTGTTTTGGCTGCTCAATATGTACGTGGTTTATTTAGGGGTTGAAAGCATCAAAAAATTGCTGGTTTTTAAAGCATTCTTTTTGCCGATTGCTGCATTAGCTTTATTGTTTTGGGCAATAACAGCGGGGCATGGGCTTGGGCCGATATTATCCCAGCCGTCTAAATTTACATCGCCGGGTGCTTTTTGGGCATACTTTTTCCCGGCTTTGACGGGGATGGTGGGTTTTTGGGCCACATTATCACTGAACATACCTGATTTTACCCGTTATGCTAAAAGCCAGCGGGCGCAGGCCATGGGGCAGGCGATAGGATTACCTACATCGATGACGCTGTTCTCGTTCATTGGGGTAGTAGTAACTTCGGCAACATTTATTATTTACGGTAAAACCATTTGGGATCCGGTAGTTTTAGCGGGCAGGTTTGATAGTAAATTCCTGGTAAGCATCGCCATGATCGCTGTTGCCTTATCAACTTTGGCTACCAACATAGCGGCGAATATTGTTAGCCCGGCTAACGATTTTGCCAACCTCGCGCCCAAAAAAATCAGTTTTACTATTGGCGGTTACATTACCGGTGTTATTGGTTTGCTGATATTCCCGTGGAAGTTAATAGCCGATCCATCAGGTTATATTTTTACCTGGCTGGTGGGCTACTCAGGTTTGTTGGGGCCTATAGGTGGTATCATGATAGCCGATTACTATTTTATCCGCAGGCAGCAATTGAATGTTCGCGAATTATACAGTTACCGGGGACGTTATACTTTTAATGGCGGCTTTAATACTTATGCCATCATCGCGCTGGTATGCGGCATATTACCTAATATACCAGGTTTTTTAACGGCTGTAGGTGCAATTGATAAAACATCGGTTTGGCCATGGTTAGACGGTTTGTATAACTATGCCTGGTTTGTGGGCTTCTTTATTTCGGGAGCGTTGTATCTGGTGTTGATGCGGAAGGTTAGTCTGGAGTCCGGAGTTGAGAGCCTTGAGCCAGCGGTGTGATGGCCGACGCTCAATGGTTCGACAGGCTCACCATGACAGGCCAGCGCTGGCGGGAATACGTTGAAGTGTAATGGCTGATGAACCAATGAACGAATCGCGTTAGGGATAGCAGCGGATACCGGCCCGGTGGCTAAGGCCCGTGCAGTATGAGCGGATGGCCCGGCCGTAGGCAACGCCCGAATAATATGCTGATGTGAAAATATGCAGATGTGAAGATTAAAAAATGATAAATGACAGAATGATCAATCATTCTGCATGATAAAAAGAAATAGTTTATGTCGATATTAATAAAGAACGGTAGGGTTGTTACGGGTGCCGAAGATACCATAGCGGATATTTACATCGAAGGTGAAAATGTTGTGGCTGTGGGTAAAAACCTCGACTATAAAGCCGACGAAGTGATAGATGCCGAAGGTATGCTGGTTTTCCCGGGAGGGATCGATCCGCATGTGCATTTGTCGATGCCTTTTATGGGGACGTTTTCGAGCGATACTTATGAGACCGGTACACGGGCAGCGTTATTTGGCGGCACCACTACCGTGATCGATTTTGTGTTACAAACGCAAGGCAAATCGCTAAAAGATGCCTTGACCGACTGGCAGTCGCGCGCTACCGGTACGGCTGTTGGCGATTACAGCTTCCATATGGCGGTGACCGATTTTAATGAGCATACCAAAGCCGAGATCAAACAGATGGTTGAGGAGGAAGGCATCACCTCGTTCAAAACCTTTATGGCCTACAAAGGCGCGCTGATGATTGATGACCGGCAGATGATAGGTTTGATGCGTGAAGTGAAAAAACAAGGCGGTATGGTTACCGCGCATGCCACTAATGGCGATGTGATCGATTTTTTAGTGGCCAAGCATAAGGCCGAAGGGAAGACTGCGCCGCTGTATCATTACCTGTCGCAGCCCGAGGTTACCGAGGCTGAGGCATCAGGAAGGTTTGCGCATTTGGCGCAGTATACCGGCTGCCCGGCATATATTGTTCACTTAACCTGCGAAGGTGCGTTGAACGCGGTGCGCGATATGGGTAAAAAGAATTACCAGGTATTTGCCGAAACCTGCATTCAATACCTGATATTGGACGCTTCGCTATATGAAAAAGATTTTGAAGGCGCTAAATGGGTAATGAGCCCGCCTTTGCGCGAAAAGAAAGACCAGGAAGCTTTATGGGCCGGTATCAATCAGGGGCTGTTACAAATTGTGGCTACTGATCATTGCCCTTTTATGTGGGAACAAAAGCTGATGGGTAAGGACGATTTCAGCAAGATACCGAACGGGCACCCGGCTATTGAGAACCGTTTCGAACTGCTGTACTCAGAAGGGGTGGCCAAAGGTAAGATCAGCCTGAATAAATTTGTGGAGGTGAGCAGTACCAACGCAGCTAAGTTGTTCGGGATGTTCCCACGCAAGGGTACCATCGCGGTAGGCAGTGATGCCGATATTGTGATTTTCGACCCGAACGCAAAGCATAAACTATCGGCAGCAACACATCACATGAACGTGGATTATAGCGGTTACGAAGGATGGGAGGTTGAAGGAAAAGTGAAAACTGTTTTGTTACGTGGGAAAGTAGCTATTGATAACAACGAGTGCAAGGTGGGGAAGGGGAACGGGCAGTTTATTAAAAGGAAGAAAGTGGGGAATCATTTTTAAGATAAGAACAAAATGTCATTGCGAGCGATAGCGTGGCAATCTCACAGGCAGAGCCGACATGCTTAGCGAAATTGCTTGTCCTCTGAGATTGCTTCGTCCCTCGCAATGACAAGGAACATAGTCGTTAACTGACCTTATTATAGAAAAAACATTTACATGCCAAGAATCATTAAATCAGGCCTGATACAAATGAGCCTGCCAAAAACGGAAGGCGAGGGCACCATACCCGAAATTGTGGATGCCATGGTGCAGAAGCATATCCCTTACATTGAGGAGGCCGGAAGGCAGGGTGTGCAGATACTATGCCTGCAGGAGATATTCAACACCCCATACTTTTGCCCGGGTCAGGACCCTAAATGGTATGCTTCGGCCGAAACTGTGCCCGGCCCGACGACCGATTTGATGGCACAATATGCCAAAAAGTATAACATGGTGATCATTGTGCCGATATACGAAAAGGAACAGGCCGGCGTATTGTATAATACTGCCGCCGTGATTGATGCTGATGGTACCTATTTGGGTAAATACCGTAAGAACCATATACCGCAAACCAATGGTTTTTGGGAGAAGTTTTTCTTTAAGCCCGGTAACCTGGGTTACCCGGTATTCCAGACTAAATATGCCAAAGTGGGCGTTTATATTTGCTACGACAGGCATTTTCCGGATGGCGCACGTTGTTTGGGCTTGAATGGCGCCGAGATCGTATATAATCCGTCGGCCACGGTAAAGGGTTTATCGCAATACCTGTGGCAATTGGAGCAGCCTGCGCATGCTGTGGCAAATGGTTATTTTATGGGCTGCATCAACCGGGTGGGTACCGAAAAGCCCTGGAACCTGGGTAAGTTTTATGGTACATCGTACCATGTTAACCCGCGCGGGCAGATCATCGGCCAGGCATCCGAAGATAATGACGAATTGTTGGTAAACGAGTTCGATCTGGATATGATCGATGAAGTGCGCAGCACCTGGCAGTTTTACCGCGATCGCAGGCCGGAGACTTATGGGGCGATAACTTCTTTATAGAATAGAATCAAGAAGCAAGAAAAGAAAAATATTAAAAAAGATAACAGAAATCTCATCACCGTCATTGCGAACGGTAGTGAAGCAATCTTTACACAGGATAATCGATGCATCCTATCGGACCTTATAGCGTAGAGATTGCTTCGTTCCTCGCAATGACGTGACGGAGGATTTGCACATTAAGAAACACTATGTCGATAACTAACTACCGACTTACAACGGAACAATACCAGGAGAATTTCTCGGACATCCATCCGCCGTTCGAGAACCTGACGGCTGCTTTGGTGGAAGCCAATCGATGCATCTATTGCTACGATGCGCCTTGTATGAAATCGTGCCCTACGAGCATTAACGTCCCTAAATTCATTAAGCAGATAGCCACCGAAAACATCAAAGGTTCGGCGCATACCATATTTTCATCCAATATTATGGGGGGCGGCTGCTCGAAGGTTTGTCCGGTTGAGAAGCTATGCGAAGGGGCCTGCGTATACAACCTGATGGAAGAGGAGCCGATACAAATAGCCCGTTTGCAGCGTTTCTCGACCGAGCGCGCCATCCAGGAAAAATGGCCCTTGTTTACCCGTAAACCATCTAACGGAAAGAAAGTGGCTGTTGTGGGCGCTGGCCCGGCCGGATTGTCATGCGCGCATGTATTATCGCGCGAAGGTGTGGATGTAACTATTTATGAAAAAGAAGCTAAAGGTGGTGGTTTAATGACTTACGGCATTGCCGCCTACAAAGTAACGCCTGAATTTTGTGAAGATGAGGTACAGTATATCCTGTCATTAGGTGGAATAGAAATTAAATACAACCAGGAGTTAGGTAAAGATGTTACCCTTGCCGAGTTGCAGCAGCAGTATGATGCTGTTTACTTAGGTATAGGCGTAGGCTTGGCAAGGCAACTGGCTATTCCGGGCGAAGAGCTGGAAGGAGTTGTAGACGCGATCAGCTTTATCTACGATATCCGCAGCAAAGGTTACGACCAGGTGAAAGTGGGTGATAAAGTTGCCGTGATCGGGATGGGTATGACGGCTATCGACGCGGCTACCCAGGCCAAACGCTTAGGCGCTAAAGAAGTAACCATGCTTTACCGCCGCACACAGGCCGAAATGCCTTGTACACAGGTTGAACTGGATATTGCCATGCTGGATGGCTGCAAAATTGTTTGGCTGGCTACGCCAAAAGAAGTTTTAGGCGCTGATGGTAAAGTAAAGCAACTGGTATGCAGTACCACTGTTTTAGGAGAACCCGATGCTAGTGGCCGCCGTTCGCCGGTAGATACGGGCGAGACCATTACCCTGGATGTGGATATGGTGATCAAAGCGGCGGGGCAAATGCCTTTTGAAAAATTGGTGGCTGATATCACCCTTGTTAATCAGTACGGTAAGATCAGCACTGATGAGCAAGGCGTAACCAGCATTGCCGGTGTTTTTGCCGGTGGTGATTGCGTTAATGGAGGTAAAGAGGTAGTAGATGCCGTACAAGCTGGTAAGGATGGCGCGGCGGGGATATTGAAATTTTTAAGTTTATAATAGTTGTCAGTTTTCGGTTGTGGGTTGTCAGTTAAAGAGACAATCATAACTGATAACAGACGACTCGCAACAAACAACTGAAAAACAACATGGCAGATATATCATCAGACTTTTTAGGAATTAAATCGCCGAACCCGTTTTGGCTGGCCAGTGCGCCGCCAACGGATAAGAAACTAAACGTACTGCGTGCTTTTGAGGCAGGCTGGGGTGGTGTGGTTTGGAAAACGCTGGGCACCCAGGTAAAGAACGTATCGTCGCGCTATTCGGCAGTGGATTATCATGGCAGCCGGGTAATGGGCTTCAATAATATCGAGCTTATTTCCGATCGTCCGTTGGATATTAACCTGCGCGAGATACGCGAGGTTTTAAGAGAATTCCCGGACAGGGCGATGGTAGTATCGCTGATGGCGGATAACGACCGTGAAAGCTGGCACGAATTGATCAAAAAGGTGGAAGATACCGGCGCGCATGGCTTGGAGCTGAACTTCGGCTGCCCGCACGGGATGACCGAGCGAGGCATGGGCGCGGCCGTAGGACAAGACCCGGAGATTGCCCGCATGGTGGTTGAATGGGTAATGGAAGTAGCCACCATCCCGGTGATCACCAAACTAACGCCAAACGTCCATTCGGTAGTGCCTACCGGTGTGGCATCGGTTTTAGGCGGTACGGATGCGTTGTCGCTCATCAATACCATACAATCTGTTACGGGTATTGATCTGGATACTTTTGTGCCTAACCCAAATGTGGGCGGCAAATCGGCTTTTGGTGGATATTGTGGCCCGGCGGTGAAGCCTATCGCTTTAAAATTCCTCACTACAATCGCTCAAAATGAGATCACCCGTAAAGTGCCCATCTCGGGTATCGGCGGGGTAAGCACCTGGAAGGACGCGGTTGAGTTTATGCTGCTTGGCGCGTCCAACGTGCAGGTTTGTACGGCGGCTATGAAACATGGTTTCCGTATTGTGGAGGACATGATCGAGGGCCTGAATTACTGGATGGACGACAAGGGCTTTAAAAAACTGGATGACTTTATCGGGAAGTCGGTACATACGATGAGCAATTGGGAAGACCTGGATATCAACTACCACATCGTGGCTAATATTAACCAGGATAAGTGCGTGCATTGCGGCTTGTGCTATATTGCCTGCGAGGATACCTCGCACCAATCGATAGCGCTCGAATATGGCAAGCCGTACAACAAGTATACCATTAAAGAAGAGGAGTGTGTAGGCTGTAACTTGTGCAAGCTGGTTTGCCCGGTTGATAACTGCATCACCATGGTTGAGCAGCGTAAGGCGCCTGAGTATATGAACTGGAAGGATTTCCAACGTTTGGGGATGCCGTTGAATGATCATTAACCCTTACACAAAATAAAATAGAGTGTCATTTCGAGCGATAGCGAGAAATCTTCTTCGATTCGCACTTCCGCAAGTATAGCGAAGAAGATCTCTCCCTCCGGTCGAGATGACAATTTTTTTTTGAAGGAGCGAATATCCTTACTCCGATCTCTTTATCACCCATTTGCCATTGTAATGTTTGCCTTTTTCCTGGGGAATACGGCCACCAAAATCCTGAACCCAGTAGTATTTATATTCGGCAATGCCTATCTCTCTGAAATCGGGGTTCATCAGGTTTTTGCAATGGCCCACGCTTTTAAACCAGCCGGTTATCACCTCTTCAATACTGCGTTGCCCGGCTGCAATGTTTTCGCCAATGGTATAGCTTTGAAAACCGGTATAGTTATATCCAACAGCAAATAGCCTGTTCTGCAGGCTACGACCATCGGTACTGGTGTGTGAAAAATATTCATGTTTAGCCATGTCCTTAGCGTGTTCTTCGGCGGCATCTGCTAAAAGGTCGTTCCAGGTAATGGGGGCTGCCGGGCGCATATAGGTGCTGCCGCAATTGCACCCTTTGGCGCGCATAGTATTTATCGCTGTTAAAAATTGATCGCGGAAATCTTTGTCGCTTACATGTAACGACTTTTGAGCCGTTGCAGGCAATATCAATAAAGTGAAAAGAGATAATAATATCAGGTTTTTCATATCCGTCTCCAGGATATTAGAACGCTGTGGCAGGGAGTTTGTTTTATTGGATGACTTCAGCGAAGCGGTCTGCCGAACGCCTGAACCAGGCAGAATATTTCATGATATACTCAAATAAACTGATGCCGATAATTGCGCAAATTATCCCGGCTAAAACATCCACTACATAATGATGACTTAAATATACTGCTGCGAACCAGATGCCCGCCATAACCGTGGCGAAGAAGCCAATTACCCATCCTAACTTATTTTTAACAGCGTAATACAGCACTACGATGGGGTAGGCGGAATGGAGCGAAGGCATGGCCGCGAATACGTTGGAGCCTTTGGCATATATCGATTTAAAAATACTGATGTCGAAGTACTGGTCGAACCGGGCTAAACCAGCAGTATTGCCAGGGATATGCGCTATAAAGTTAAAACCGTGCTGTTGCACATACCATGGCGGCGCGGCGGGGAAAGTATAGTAAACGATGAATCCCAAAAAATTAACCAGTACGAACGTTAACCAAAATAATATCAACTGCCTGCGATGTTTAGCAAAAAGGTAAAGCGCGAATAACATCGGCACAGGTATCCAGCAGAGATAAAAAATGCCGCAGATGATATCTAAAGTAGTATTGTGGTTAAGTAGCCAGTATTCGTTAGGGGTTAACAGCTTACCGTTAACGTTGATGCCGAAAGTGTTCTTCTCGAAATTGTAAATATCGCCGATGTGAACCGTGGCATAGTTGTAGTTTGGGAAGGCTTTCATGTAATCGTAAATTATCCAATAGATAATGAATACCGAAAAGCCCAGGATGAACTTGCGCGATATGGCCGAAATGTAGAAACAACCGTTAAATATCGCGACAAGCACTAATTGATCTACCTTGTATCCCACTAAAAAACAGGAGAGCAGCAAATAGCCCAGCGAGATTGCCGTAGTAGCTAAAATAGTATTAATGGAAGTATCAGCTCCCTTTGGTAAAGAAGCATCGCCCATGTTATTTATCGGTAAAGCGCGAGCGGAATATTTTATCCCACAAATCAGAGCTTACGCCATAGCCACGGGTAGGATCGCTGTAATGATGCAGCATGTGGTGCTGTTTGATTCGTTTCCACAGGCCCGATTTAAAGTTAAAATGGTGGATAGCATAATGCGCCATATCGTAAAAAAGATAACCGATCATAAACGCCGGGAAAAAGGCATAAACATAGTTTGCAGGCAGCAGCCAGTTAAACAGAAAGAAGAAACCGATAGCCAAAGGTATACTTGCTGATGGCGGCATTACCAAACGTTTCAAATCGTTAGGGTAATCGTGGTGTACGCCATGAAATATGAAGTGCAACCGTTGGGCCCAGGCCGGTTTAGGTACGTAATGAAAAACAAAACGATGCAGAATGTACTCGGTAAAGGTCCACACAAATAAACCGCCTGCAAATAACCAGGCAAAGGTGCCCGCGCTTAACCCGGCAACAAAAAAGGCTTTATAGAACATGTACAGAATAACCGGCACATAGATGATCAGCGGTACAAAAAAGTAAACCTTAGATAACGACTCTAAAAAATCGCTCTTAAACATTCTTACCGACTCGGGCGAGTTGGAAACATAATTTTTCTTCATAATAACACAATCACGGTTTAAAACGCTCGATAACTTCCTTGCCTGTATCCGGGTCGGTACCCTTAATTTCGGCGTATACTACGTTGGGGATCCAAAACGAACCGCCTTCAATTCGTAAAAATACCCTGTTTAATATAATCTGCTTTTTGGCAACAGTAGCATAAATATGATACCTGTTATCAGTAGCCGAGCGCATTAACAATAACGGATATTTTTTATAGGATACAAAACGAACGTCGAATTTATTATTGCCCAAAGGCTTTGTAACTAATCCGTAGGCAAATTTACGTTGAATTAAATTAAGTTCCTCTTTTTGGCTGCGTTCATTGTATTTTATCCAGTAAACATGTATCGGGTTATCCTGGTCAATCTGTCCCGAAGCATCCTGGTTTAGGTCGTAAATGATGGTATTGCTATTAGGGTCGCGCTGCACATAAAATAAACGTGGTACAGCCGGTGTAGGGAAATTGATCACTTGCTTTACCTTTTTCTTGGTGATGGTATCCGTTTCGGGCCTTTTTATTGCAACAGTACCGGTATGATGGAATAAGAGCGAAAAGTTGAGTAGTATAGCAAGTAAAGTGTTCATTGTAGTAGTAAAATGTAATTAGCTTTTCGAAGCTTTTTCTTTGGCTTCGATAGCTTTTTTTGCGTCGGCTAATCGTTTAAAAGCAGTAATGTTGGACAGTATGGCCAGCACAACTATCGGGAAAGTAAAAATGGTGATGGTTTCGAAAATGTGGAAAGGTATGCCAGGTACATACAGTTTGTAATCACCAATGTAATGCTGGGCTATGCCGCAAATTATGGCAAATAAACCAATGGTTACCACACGCTCGGGGCGCTGCATCAGGCCGCCTTTGCACTCAATACCCAGGCCTTCGGCACGGGCGCGCACATAACTTACCATCATCGAGCCGATGAGCGCGATAAAAGCAAAGAACGAACTCAAAAAATAATGGTGGGCCACCAGGTACCAGCAAATACCCAAAAACATGATCAGCTCGCTGTAACGATCCAAAACCGAATCGTATAAAGCGCCGAATGTGGAGCTCATTTTACCCAGGCGCGCCACCTGTCCATCGAGCATATCAAATAACCCGGCAAATAGTACCAGTGCGCCCGCCCAGCCAACATAACGTAAATCGCCGCGGTTACCCTCTTCAGCGCCCAGAATAAAGATGTAAGCAACCCCGATATTGAGCATCAGGCCGATAGTGGTTATCATGTTAGGCGTAAGTCCTATCTTAACCAATAGTTTAACCAGCGGGTCTATAACCTTATAGATGCCCAATTGCAGGCTGGTGCGCATTGAAGGCTGACTTACGGTATCCATCTTATCACTGTTTTTTACGTTGCAAATTTAATTAAAAATCAAACGTAGCCCTTGTTCTTATGCCAAATCGTGTAGTATTCGGGTTATCCAGGTAGTTGAACCTTTCAACCAGATCCACACGGAAAAATTTCAAAATATTACCTATGCCCACGCTGCCCTCGGTGTATGGTCCTTTGTTTAGCGAAAAGGTTAGCGGTCTGCCTGATTCATCCGTAGGGAATTGCAATAAATTAGGGTGCAATGCCGGGTTATTCTCGTCGCGTATGCCTCCGTATAATGCTTTAAACGTGATGTATTCGCGCCATTTTAAGCGTTTAAATAACGGCACCTTATTGAAAAAGAACCCGTTAAACGTATGGTCGATATGGAAACCTACATAATGGTCGCTCACAAATTCCAAAAAGTTCATCAGGTTATATGAATCTAACTGATACGAATAGGTTTGGTTTGCACGATGTATGGTTAATAGCGGATATGGCGCCTGCCCGAACATATAAGCACCTTCGACGGTTAAGTCGGCATAACCCAGCTGCGACAGGTAAAAACGTTTATCAAAGCGCCCGTGCAACCTTTGATAGTTATACTGTCCGCCAAACAGATCTTTCACACCGGCAGTGTAATCCACGTTCCAAATAGGATATTTGCTTGGGATGGTAATGCGGTAGATTTTACCTTGTAGCAATTGTTCGTGAGGAGCATAACGCAAGTGTAACGACAGTTCGGAAGTAGTTAAGTTAGGAACGATATTAGGCGCGCCGTTCGTCTCGTTAATAAACTCGAGCGACCCTGCCGGGGCCTGTTTCCAGTATTTATAGCCGAAGTTGTACGAGAAGTGATTTTCCAGCTCGTGCACGTAGTCAAAACGATAATAATCATTGTACAGGTATTTATCGTTTACGCCACGTTTAAACGAGAGCAAAAAGTTATCCTCCTGTACAAACTGCAATTCGGCGCCCGGTATCTTGGTATCGCGCTGTATGCTTAAACGCAGATAATTTTGAGGGAAGCGATAAATGGTTTTATCGTTGATGGAGTAGGTGGCGCTGGCAAAATATTTCCATTTTTGATCGCGGAAACCATAAGCGCCATAAGTTTCGAAATAGTAGCGTTTACTCAACTCGGGCGTGGTACGACCGCCTAAACGCAAACGAAAACCCTCGACTGGGTTAAAGCTGTAAAACGCGTTTGCCGGACCAACCTCAAACGGGCCGAATGATTTATAACCTGCTAGCAATAATGAAGCGATGTCCATGGTACGCCTGAACGAGGGCATTTTTTTCAGGCTATCCACATTCGTGTAAACCTTCGATTCGGCCGTAGTTAAGGTATCTGTGCCACGGGCGTTCGTCCAAAACTCTTCTGTGCGTTTATCCACGCCTTCGGGCGGCAAGGCATCTACGTTATTATACGTAGTGTCTGGCCGTGGTTTGTTGATGGTGTAGTTGCGATAGGACAGCGTGCGCTCGCCAAATAAACCTGCTTTGCCTTTTTTTGTGATACCGAAATCGGCCATCATATCTGTCTTTTTCAGGATATATTTTCCATCCGGAGTTTTTTCAAAATCCTGGTTCACATACAAATCGCGCACCCAGTTAAGGTTGATGTTTTTGTTGATGGACAGTTTGGCTTTTTGCACCGCATAAGCGCTATCCAGGGTAATGTATATTTCGCCCTCAAACAACATGTCGGTAGTGTTGCGTGGTGTGAAACTTAGCTCGATGAGCTTGGTGCTGCCGTCGGTAACGGTATCGGTAATGAAGAACTTATAAAACGTAGGCGCTTCATCGCAGATAGGGCTTAGAAACTGGTTGGTCATCAAAAAGATGTTATTCGAGTAAATATCCACTTCCGAGTACATCCGGTTGAGGTAAGTATTTAAACCTTCATCATCAATAAAACTACCGAAGTTTACTTTCTTTTCGCCCAAAACCACGGTCTTTTTCGCCTTTGGATCGTTGCGGTAATAGTTTTGGGTCAGCTTTTCATCCAGGTAAACCGGTAACAATGATTTGCCCGGCATAGTCGAACTGTCGCGGTTATCCAGCAGGAACTTATACTTACGGAAGAATTTTTTATCGCTGATGCCCGCTGACAGGTTACTGAACGAGAATTGTAGTTTTTCGTACTGCTGATACTCGGCATAATTATAACTCTGCAGTCGGTTTTGGTTTTTATGTTCGATCACCTTGCGGATCAGTTCGACAGCGGGATTATCCTTATTGCGGTATTTTTGCCTTTTGGCCGAGTTGATGCTTACCTCGGTAAGGGTTTTGCCTTCCTGCTGCAGCCTGAAGTTTACTGTTTGATCCTGCCCGTTAACGATATTGCGGATAACGATCTTGTAGCCAATAAAGGATATTTTGATCTGAGTATAAGGTTTGTTTGTACGCACAACATATTTACCGTTGGCATCGGTAAGGGTGCCGGTTGTGCTGCCATTAAAAGCGACACTAACAAAAGGCAAGGGCTGATTATTATGAGCATCTGTAACTACGCCCCTAACAACGGTAGTTTGTGCATTAACCGCAATTGCTATAAAAACAAATAGAAAGAATAAGTAATACTTCATTTATATCGTGATACGGTTTAGACTTAAAATAACCGCAATTGTTAAGTCGCCCGTTAAAATAAAAACGGTCGAAATTAATCAATTGATTAATTGTAAATGTTGTTGAAACGTCAAATGTTGTAAATACGTACATTAATGTCTTTATAGATTTTAACTATAAACGAAAAGCAGCCTGTAAACTTTTACAGGCTGCTTTTTACTCAGGTATCAATGTTATTACATTGACTCGACCACGTCCTGGTAGTAATCCAAACCGAGATGAGTGATCAGGTCTTCGCCCATCATGTGGCGCAAGGTGTTTTGCAGTTTGATCAGCTGTTTAAAAATGTCGTGCTCGGGAGGTAAGCCGGGTGCGGTTTGCGGCGACTTTAAGTAGAACGATAACCATTCCTGTATACCACTCATGCCGGCACGTTTGGCTAAATCGCTAAATAAAGCCAGATCCAGGGCTACCGGGGCGGCAAGGATCGAGTCGCGGCACAGGAAGTTGATTTTAATTTGCATTTGGTAACCTAACCAGCCGAAGATATCGATGTTATCCCAGCTCTCTTTATTATCGCCGTGCGGCGGATAGTAGTTGATGCGCACCTTGTGATACAGATCACCGTACAAATCAGGATTAAGTTCAGGTTTGAATATTTCTTCCAATACGCTCAGTTTAGAAACCTCTTTGGTTTTAAAGTTATCAGGGTCATCCAGCACCCAGCCATCGCGGTTACCTAAAATATTGGTAGAGAACCAGCCTTTTACACCTAGCGCGCGCGCGTGCAGGCCCGGCGCCAGGATGGTTTTCATCAGGGTTTGGCCGGTTTTAAAGTCCTTTCCTGCTATCGGTGTTTCAGTAAGTTTAGATAGCTCGACCAATGCCGGGATATCCACCGTTAAGTTAGGCGCGCCGTTGGTAAATGGTACACCCAGTTTTAAAGCAGCATAGGCATAGATCATGCTTGGCGCTATGCGGTCGTCGTTATCGTACAAGGCCTGTTCAAATGCGGCCAGGGTTTCGTGCACTTCCGATTCTTCGAAATATATCTCGGTCGAGCCGCACCAGATCACCACGATGCGGTCGCAATTGTGCTGCGTCTTAAAATCGGTAATATCTTTCATTACCTGCTCGGCCAGGTTGTATTTGGTGGTAAATTGTTTGATGTGCTTACCATCCAGGTTTTTAACGTAGTTATGGTCAAAAGCCGCTTTCATTGGTTTAATAGCCTCTAAGGGAGCTTTTACCGCGTTTAATAAGCCTGCGTCTAAAACCTTAGCGTTTGATGCTGCTTCAAAAACGTTATCTTCATAAACGTCCCAACCGCCAAAAACAATGTCGTTCAGATCGGCCAGGGGTACAAAATCTTTAATTTTAGGGAAACGGTTTTCGGTACGTTTACCTAAGCGTATATTGCTCATTTGTGTTAATGAGCCTATGGGTTGTGAAATGCCGAGCTTTACTGCTTCGACACCTGCTATTAATGTAGTTGCTACCGCGCCTAAACCCGGGATCAAAATGCCTAACTTTCCTTCGGCTGGTTTTATGTTATTCTTCATGTAGAGATGTTATAGGGCTTAAATAAAATGTAAAAGTGCAAATTAAAGCAAATGGTTCGTCTTATACCATTGTAAAGATTCTGTTAGACCGCGTTCCAGGTCATATTTTGGTAAATAATTCAGGTCGCGGCTTACATCTTCAATACTGCATATCCAGTTTGCGGCGGTCAGTTCGCTCAGTTTCTCCGTGTTCAGGGCCGGGCTTTTGGTGCTTTTGGCGTACATGCGCTCCATAAAGCCTGCCAATATCCTGATGATGCCTACCGGCAGGTGGATCTTCAGGGTTTTTTTGTTCAATATCTTTTTAGTTAGCCGCGCAAGTTCATACCTGTCGCACGCTTTGCCATCGCTAACGTTATAGGTTTTTTGTATGATATCGCTTTGAAGAGCTTGAAGGGTAACAGCAGCTAAATCTTTAACATATACAAAGCTTAATTGTTGCGGCGCTTTGCCGATATACGGTTCAAAACCCTTGGCGAATGTTTTGAGGATGATAAAGATGCCTTCGTCGCGCGGACCGTACACGGCAGTTGGCCTTAGGGTGATGAGTGGAAGCGAAGTTAGAGGAGCCAGCATGTGTTCGGCGAGTAGCTTACTTTTGCCGTAAGCCGTTACCGGGGCAGGCGGGGTGTCTTCGGTAATAACGCCTTCAGTCGTCGGCAAAGGCCCCATGCCTGCCAGACTGCTCAGAAAAACAAACTTTTTTAAAGGGATATCCGCCTGCGATGCCGCCAAAGCCAGGTTATAAGTATATTGGGCGTTGATGGTATTGTATTCCTGCTCGTTTTTGGCGGCGGTAATACCGGCAGCGTGAATAATATAGCTGAACTGATGTTTTTCGAGTTCGGCTTTCAGGGCATCAACATTTTTAAAATCGGGATAGCAGTATTGGATACTGAACTCTTTAAGATGATCGATCTTGCTGGTTTTACGCACGGCTGCGAAAACTTCGAAGTTATTTTGTAAGGCCGCGTTAACCAAATGATAGCCAACAAAACCACTCGCGCCGGTTATTAAAACCCGTTCGCTCATATCTGTTTTTCGTAGATGCGGTATTTTTTGTACGGATCGCCTTTGATAGCGATGATGGCCTCATTGATCATGGTGTTGTTATCCAGCGTCCACCCGGCTTCAGCGTGTGTTAAGCCTTTGCGTTTGTATTCCTTAATTATCGTGCCATATAAACAAGCTTCGATACCCATTTTGCGATAACCGTCAACCACGCCTAAGGCATAAATGCGCAGGCTTTTGATCTTCTTTTTACCCAACAACAATTTGAAGATACCTGTCGGCAACAGGCGGCCGCGTTTTATTTTGTGGAATATCTCGTTGTAGTTAGGCAGTGCCAGGCCAAAGGCTACTATCTTGCCGTTTTGCTCGGCAACCAGGGCAAAATCGGGGTCGAGGATGAGCTTCAGATCTTTAGCCAGGTAGTCAAACTCGTCATCGGTTAAAGGTACAAAGCCGGTGTTTTTATCCCAGGCTGAGTTGTATACCGTGCGCAGTTTGGCCACCTCTTCTTTAAAGTTTTTAAGGTTTACCTTACGGATGATGATGCTATTGCGCTTCAGCCTTTCCTGCAAAGCGTTGAGCAATCGTACTGATTTATCATCGTAACCATCACCATCCCAGTGCCAGGCAATCAGGTCGACTTGTTTTGTGTAGCCCGCTTTTTCAACCAATTGCTCGTAGTAAGGAGCATTATAGGTCATCATCAAAAAGGGAGGGCTGTCAAATCCTTCGATCAGCAAACCACAAGCTTCGTTGGTCGAGAAGTTGGTTGGGCCAATCAGTTTTTGATCGATGCCTTTCGCTTTCAGCCAATCGGTTACGGCTTTGAAAAGCAGGTCAGCAACTTCCTGGTCGTTAATACAATCAAAAAAACCCCAGAAACCGTCATTGCGCTGATTGAATTCGTTGTGCGCGTTATTTAAAATGGCAGCTATGCGGCCAACAATCTTGTCGCCATCGTAAGCTAAAAAGCATTGCAGCGAGTTGTGTTTATGAAAGGGGTGGGTGGTAAGCAGGTCGCGCTGGGCGATAAAAAGCTCGGGAACATAGTTCGGGTCGCTGGCATACAGATCGTGCGGGAAATCAATAAATGCTGCCAGATCTTTTTTGGATTGTACCTGAACTACTTTCTTCATAGGGCTAAAATAAAAACGCGTTTTAACTATAAAAGTAAATCTTATAGCTAAAACGCGCGGAGGTGTTTTTTTATATTTTTTCTTTAATGCTGGTTACACCAACTTGTTTAAATGCTTTCGAAATCTTATCAATAGCTTCCTCGATCTGGCTGAACGTGTGTGTAGCCATCAGCGAGAAGCGCAGCAGCGACATATCCGAAGGAACGGCCGGCGATACCACAGGGTTTACAAACACGCCGTTACGTTGTAAGATGTTGGTTGCCATGAAAGTTTTGTCGTTATCGCGAACGTAGATCGGTAATATCGGGCTTTCGGTTACGCCGATATCAAAACCTTCTTCTAACAGCAAGCGGGTTGCATAGTGCGTGTTTTTCCAAAGGTTTTCGATGTGATGCGGTTCACTTTCGATGATATCTAAAGCGGCAATAACGCTGGCAACCGAAGCCGGGGTCATGCTGGCGCTAAATATCAACGAGCGTGCTTTATGTTTAATGTATTCAATAGTTTCTTTATCCGAAGCGATGAAACCGCCTAATGAGGCAAATGATTTACTGAAGGTACCCATGATCAGGTCGACATCATCATTCATACCGAAGTGCGAGGCTGTACCCGCGCCTTTATGGCCGATAACACCTAAGCTGTGCGCGTCGTCAACCATGATGTTGGCACCAAACTCGGTAGCTAATTCAGCAACTTCGGGTAATTTAACAATATCACCTTCCATGCTGAAGATACCGTCGACAGCGATCAGCTTTACAGCGTCCTCAGGCAGGTTGCGTAGTTTTGAGCGCAGGTCGTCCATGTCATTGTGCGCATATTTAATTACACGCGAAAACGATAAGCGGCTGCCATCAATAATAGAGGCGTGGTCGTACTCGTCTAATATTAAATAATCATTACGGCCGGTGATGCACGAAAGCACCCCTAAATTTACCTGAAAACCTGTGCTGAAGATAACGCTGGCTTCTTTACCAACATAGCGTGCAAGGCGGTCTTCCAACTCTACGTGGATATCAAGCGTTCCGTTTAAAAACCTCGATCCTGCACAGCCGGTACCATACTTGTCGATTGCTTTTTTTGATGCTTCTTTAATCCTTGGATGATTGGTTAAACCCAAATACGAGTTTGAACCAAACATTAATACGCGGTTGTTGTCGATAATAACTTCAGTATCCTGAGCCGACTCTATTGGCCTGAAATAAGGATAGATACCCTTCTCTTTGATCAAAGACGCCTCTTGAAACTGAGCTATCTTCTCATGTAGCTTTTTACCCATGTATGTTAACCCTACTTAAAATTTTTGTAAAAATACCACGAAAATCCTAATATACGTCTAGTGTGTTTATAATTTTTTAACAATAATGTGTATATGTATTACAATTCCGTCTGGCAAATTAATCAATTTTATTTGTCATAAATAAAATCAATGTTCATTTTTTTACTTTATTATAACGATAACGACCTAGCTTTTACCAAATAACTTGATTGTAAAAATATTGTGATATGCCCTAGATATCAAATCATTTCCATGACGTATTGGTCTTTATTTGTTTGAACACCAAAACAAATCGGATTTAATAAATTTATTTTGTGTTGAAAGTTGAACCCACTATGAAAAGATGCGTATTTCTGTTTTTTGTTACACTAATTTATCAAGCCTTATTGCCGGTACATGTATCTGCTCAGGTTAAAAACGATAGTTTGCCTGTAGCAGTTTCGTTACCCCAATGTATAAATTTTGCTTTAAAAAATCAACCCGCATCAAAACAAGCTATAATCGACGAAGAAATTAACGAAAAGAACATTGGTATAGCCCTGGCCGACTGGCTGCCACAGATAAACGCTACCGGCAGCGCGCAGCATTATTTTCAGTTACCGCAGCAGCCCTTTAACGGTGGCTTTATTACTTCGGGAGTTGCTAATTCGTCAACCTTATCGTTAACAGGCAGCCAGGTTATCTATAATAATACGGTAGCGCTGGCTTCGCGTACGTCTAAGTTCAGCAGGCAATATTATAAACAAAACACGCAAAGTACACAGATTAATGTAGTGGCCGATGTAAGTAAGGCGTTTTACGATGTACTGCTGTCGCAACGCCAGTTGGCTATTATTAATGAGGATATTTTACGCCTGCAGCGCAGCCTGAAAGACGCTTACGCGCAATACCAGGCCGGCGTGGTTGATAAGATCGACTATAAGCAGGCAACGATCTCGCTAAATAATGAACTGGCCAGCAGGAAGCAGGCCGAGGAGGCCATCAAAAGTAAAATAGCTTTCCTGAAACAGGTGATGGGCGTGGCAGCGCAGAAACCGATCGAGTTGCTGTACGATTCGACACAACTGGAACGGGAAACCTTGATCGACACATTACAAATGCTGGATGTGACTAACCGCATCGAGTACAAACAACTGCAAACTCAAAAAGCCCTCGATAATTTAAATGTCGATTATTACCGCTGGTTTTTTTTGCCATCGGTATCGGCATTTGGCAGTTATAACCTGGGGTACTATAATCCAAACCTGAGCGATCTGTATAGCCGCTCGTTCCCTAACTCGTTGCTGGGCCTTAACGTTTCGATACCCATTTTTACAGGTAATAAACGGATACAGAATGTATCAAAAGCCAAATTACAGGTTGAACGCCTTGACCTGGATATTGTGAATACCCGTAACCTGATCAACACCGAATATACACAGGCGCTGGCAGGATATAAAAGCAGCTATAACGATTATAAAGTATTGCGCGAGAATGTGGCCTTAGCTAAGGATGTATATGACGTTGTGTTTTTACAATATCGCGAGGGCATTAAAACTTATCTTAATGTGATCACGGCCGAAAGCGACCTGCGCACATCCGAACTGAATTATTATAACGCGTTGTTCAATGTTCTGTCAAACAAAATCGATCTTCAAAAAGCACTCGGCACCTTATCTGTACAATATTAATCTAAGCACAACCATGAATAAGAGATACATTTTTTTGCTTGGCCCCGCGGCAATACTGATGTGGGCGACATCGTGCAAACAGCCTGCAAACCCTAATGCGGCCGCATTACCGCCAACTCCTGTTAACCTGGCTACCGCGCAAAAAGCCAACGCGGTGTTTTACGATCAGTATCCCGGTACGGTTGTAGCGCTTAACAGCGTACAATTGCGGGCGCAGGTAGGTGGTTTTATAACCGGTATATTTTTTAAGGAGGGCGACGTGGTTACCAGGGGCCAATCGTTATACGAGATAGACCGCCGCAAATACCAGGCTGCTTATTTGCAGGCCAAAGCCAACCAGGCCAACGCCGAAGCCGGTTTGGTACGCGCGCAAAAAGATGCCGATCGCTACAACCAGCTTTTAAAGCAGGACGCGGTAGCCAAACAACTGGTGGATAATGCCAACGCCACGCTGGCATCGGCCCAAAGCCAGGTTGAAGCTGCTAAAGCAGCTGTTTTTTCAGCCAAAACCGATCTGGATTATTCGATCATCCGGGCGCCGTTTACCGGCCGTATCGGTATATCGCAGGTAAAACTGGGCGCTCAGGTAACACCAGGTACTACTATATTAAATACAATATCGAGCGAGGATCCTATCGGGGTTGATTTTGTGGTGGATGAGAACAGCGTATCACGTTTTGAACAGATGAAGGGCAAAGGCATCAACAGCGATTCGACCTTTAAAGTGAAACTGGCTGATAACACCGCCTACCCGCAACCCGGTAAAATACTGGTGGTTGACAGGGGCGTGGATAATCAATCTGGAACGATTAAAGTTAGGGTGCAATTCCCGAACCCTAAACGACAATTGGTTGATGGCATGAGTTGCACGCTGCAGGTGCTAAACAATCAGTCGGGCGAGCAGGTGATCATCCCATACAAAGCCGTAGTTGAGCAACTGGGCGAATATTTTGTGTATGTAGCCAGCGATAGCACCATGAAATCGCCAAAGGATACGACCAAGATGATACCGGATACGATAGCTAAACAACGTAAGGTGAAGATTGGGCAGCAAACGGGTACCAATGTGGTTATCCTTTCGGGGATAAAAGAGGGCGAGAAGGTGGTGACCGATGGTTTACAACGCTTGCGCGATAAAGGCCGCATTGTAGTTGGCATGCCTAAAAGACCGGCCCAGGGACAGGTAAAACAGTAATTTTTTCACGACGGAAACTACACTATGATATCAGAAGTTTTTATAAAGAGGCCCGTAACCGCTATCGTTATCTCGCTGGTAATCGTGATAGTAGGTACCCTGGCCATTACCACGCTGCCGATAGGGCAGTACCCCGAAATTACGCCGCCTACGGTGCAGATAACCGGTAGTTACACCGGCGCCGATGCCCAAACGGTTGAGCAGACCGTGGCTACGCCTATCGAAATACAGGTTAACGGTACACCGGGTATGACCTACCTGACCAGTAACAGCACCAGCAGCGGCGCCATGAGCATGACCGTCAATTTTGAAGTAGGTACGGACATCAACATCGCTACGCTCGACGTGCAGAACCGGGTAAGTATAGCCACGCCCACCTTACCACAGGAGGTGCAGCGTTTGGGCTTAACGGTAAAAAAACGTAACCCGAGTATTTTAATGCTGGTGGCTATGTACTCGCCGAATGGCACACATAGTGTACCCTATGTGGATAATTATACTAACGTATTTGTGAAAGACGCGCTTTTGCGTGCCAAAGGTGTGGGCGACGTGGTAACCCGTGCCGATGATTTTAGCTTACGCGTTTGGTTAAAGCCCGATAAGCTTTCGCAATTGGGCATTACGGCTGCCGAAGTAACACAGGCCATTACCGAACAAAACGCGCAGATAGCCGCCGGTACGGTAGGTTCGCCGCCGCAAAGCAGCTCGCAGGTGTTTGAGTATTCGGTGTTTGTGAAAGGGCGTTTGGCCGAACCGGCTGAGTTTGAGAATATCATCGTGAAAACCAACCCGGCAACGGGCGCGGTTACTTATTTAAAGGACGTGGCACGTGTTGAATTGGGTAAATTCAATTACGCCAACAACTCATATGTAGATGGTAAACATGCTTCATACCTTTTGGTTTACCAGGCACCGGGCAGTAATGCTATTACCACTGCCGAAAACGTTTACGCGGCTATGGAAGTGCTGAAGAAGCAGTTCCCGGCTGATATTAATTACGTTGTTCCGTTCGAGTCGATAACCGTAGTAAAAGTTTCGGTGCATGAGGTGATGGTAACGCTGTTAATCGCCCTCGGCCTGGTTATCGTGGTCGTGTTCCTGTTTCTGCAAAGCTGGCGGGCAACACTGATCCCGGTACTGGCCATCCCGGTATCTATCATCGGTACGTTTATTTTCTTCTTTCCGTTGGGCTTTACTATTAATACTTTAACGCTGTTCGGTTTTGTGCTGGCCATCGGTATTGTGGTTGATGATGCCATTGTGGTGGTTGAAGCGGTGCAGCATTATATAGATGAACAAGGCATGGACCCGAAAGAAGCTACCATACATGCAATGCGCGATATTACGGCACCGGTAATTGCCATCGCGTTGATCTTAGCGGCGGTGTTTGTGCCGGTGGGCTTTATACCGGGTATTGTTGGCCGGTTGTATCAGCAGTTCGCTATAACCATTGCCATATCGGTTATTATATCGGCTTTTGTGGCGCTTTCGTTAACGCCGGCCCTGTGTACGCTGATTTTAAAGCCGATGAAACTGGATAAATCATCCAGGGGGCTTAACCATTTCTTCTTTGTGTTTAATAACTGGTTTGGCAGGGTTACCAGCCGCTACCAAAAAGGGGTGGGCAGGGGCATCAAACACTCCAGGTTTGTGATCATTATACTGCTGGGCATATTTGTAGGGGCGTTTATGTTGTTCAGAGGAAAACCATCGGGCTTTATACCGACAGAGGATGACGGCCGTATCTATATCACATTTGATATCCCCGAGGCATCATCAACCACACAAACAGTTGCGGTACTGAACAGGATGATGCATGTGCTGGACAGCGTTCCGGCGATAGGGCACTACGCGGCATTGGGTGGTTTGAATGTGGTATCGTTCGCGTCAAAATCAAACAGTGGTACGATATTCTGCCAGCTTAAACCCTGGGATGACCGTAAAGGCGCCGAAAACCAGTTACTTGGCCCTAAGGGTTTGATCGCTACGTTACAGGCGAAACTATCGGGCCGGTTTAAGGAGGCCAACGTAGTGGTGATACCACCGCCAGCAATACCAGGCCTGGGTACTACCGCGGGTTTTGCCTTTAACCTGGAGCAAAGGGAAACGGGTGCGGATATCAAAACTTTCTCGAACGTGGTGCAGAACTTTGTAGGTGAAATAAACAAACGGCCCGAGATAGCCAAGGCGTTTACTTTTTTTACCGCGCATACACCAGGTTATAATCTGGCGATTGACCGTGAGAAATGTAAAAAATTAGGTGTAAGTATATCCGATGTGGGTAATGCGCTGCAAACTTACCTGGGTAGTTTATACGTGAATGATTTTACCATCTACGGGCGTAACTTCCATGTGGTTGAGCAGGCCGATACCAATTATCGCAATAAGATCGAGAATTTGAACCAGTTCTTCGTACGTAACAAAACCGGTGTAATGATTCCGTTAAGTTCGTTAACAAGCTATAAAGTGACCGAGAGCGCTCCGTTGATATCGCACTTTAACCTGTTCCGCTCGACCGAGATCGATGGTAACCCTAAACCTGGCTACAGCAGCGGCGACGCGTTGAATGCCTTAAAGGATGTTGCCGCGAAAAGTTTACCGCAAGGTTATAGCTACGAGTTTTCGGGATTGAGCCGCGAGGAGATATTATCGGGATCTAAAACGGTGTATATTTTCGCTTTGTCGATCATGTTCGTGTTCCTGTTCCTGGCTGCCTTGTACGAGAGCTGGTCGGTGCCGTTCTCGGTGCTGCTGGCGGTACCGCTGGGCGCATTCGGCGCGATATTGACTTTAACACTTACCCCGCTCACCAATAACGTTTATGCGCAGATCGGTTTGATCACGCTGATCGGTTTGGCAGCCAAAAACGCCATCCTGATTGTGGAGTTTGCCAAGGAGCGTGTTGACAAGGGTATGGAGGTAGTTAAAGCTACGCTGGATGCGGTGCATTTACGGTTAAGGCCGATCATCATGACATCGATGGCGTTTATATTAGGTGTATTGCCGCTGGTGTTCGCGTCGGGCGCGGGTGCCGAGGCACGTAAAACTATCGGCTTTACGGTATTGGGTGGGATGCTTTCGGCAACTTTGCTGGCTATATTTATTGTGCCGGTGCTGTTTGTGCTGATCACCAAACTGGCTTACGGTAAAAAGAAACTGGCCGAATTACAGGCTAACTATAAACCGGATCAGGAGGACCATGTATAAGTTCTTCTAAATCATAATTATCAAAAGGAGCTTAAATTTTTAAGCTCCTTTTTTGTTTAACTTGCAGCACCAATTACCCAAGCCATGAAACACCTGAAAATAGCTATACTGTTATTCGCGACCGGTTTGATGAGCTTATCGCTTAAAGCACAATCCAAAATAAAGCACGATAAGATACTAGGTGCCGATATCTCGTGGTTGCCGCAGTTTGAGGCGCAGGGTAAAAAATATTATGGTGATGACAGCGTGGCCACCGATGCCATTGCCATATTGAAAGCGCATGGCTTTAACTATATCCGCCTGCGGATATTTAATAACCCGCGGGCAGACAGTGGCTACTCGAAAAAAGGTTTCTGCGACCTGGCCGAGACCATGAAAATGGCCAGGCGCATCAAGGCAGCAGGTATGGGATTTTTGCTCGATTTTCATTACAGTGATAACTGGGCTGACCCGGGCAAGCAGCATATCCCATCAGCATGGAAAAACGCCGGTTACGCCGGCCTGGCCGACAGCGTACGCAATTTTACAACGGACGTACTGACTGCCTTAAAAAAACAAGGGACTTTGCCCGATATGGTGCAGGTGGGTAACGAAATCAACCACGGTATGATGTGGCCCATGGCAAACATTACGCACCTGGACACTTTAGCCGGTATGCTGAAGGCAGGTATAGCAGGTATAAAATCGGTAGATAAACACATTAAAATTATGCTGCATATCGCCTGTGGGGGACAAAATAAAGAGTCGAGATTCTTTTTGGATAATATGATAGCGCGCGGTGTGAAATTTGATATCATCGGCGAATCGTACTATCCTGAATGGCACGGCACAACTGAAGACCTGAAAAATAACCTGACCGACCTTGCTTCGCGCTACAAGCAGGATATTATTGTGGTGGAATACACCCAAAAGAAGGAGGAGGTAAACGATATCGAGTTTAACCTGCCCGATAAAAAAGGCATCGGCACTTTTATTTGGGAACCGCTGAATTATCAGGAAGCCATTTTTGACCGCAGCGGGCACGAGAATGAATATATGAAAGTGTATCCTAAGATTGCAGCTAAATACAATATCAAATAACTGAACAAGCAGAATGCTTGTTGCATTTTAGGTCGAAGTTGAAACTTCGACCAGTGTACTCTTGCGCTCGTTTGTAACGAGCGCTTAATATGGCATAGCGTTTCTAACGCGATACAATCGCCAAACCATGTTATGCACTCGTTGTAAGCGAGCGCGAGTTATTGAAACAGCGCTGTGCTTGCGGGCGTTATTTTGCCTATCCGGTGGTCCTTGCCGGTAACCAATTTGCAAAGCTGTATGGCGGCACCTTCAAAATCTTCATGCTTGTCGTTAAGCAGGAGCCAGGCAGTGTCGAAACCTTCTTCCAGTTCAAAATGGGTGATAGCCGGGATTTCAGCTTTTAAACTGGCGTGGTGTTCGCGTTGTGTGGATATCCATATGCCGTTATGTTGGGGGTTTTTACGTGTTTCCCTGAAGATCAGTATGATCTTTTTATCGAAATAGATATAAAACATACCTATTGCCGGTTTAACGATGATGCCGGCAGGCAGATAGTCCAGCAGGAAATCAAAAGGCATGGGTTTTTTCATGGGAGATCGTCGCCCTAAAATAGTAAAAATCGTTAAAATACTTATATTTATGGGATTAGCGTGTTCTATAGCGCTGATTTGTTCGTTGAAACAGAATATGGGTATACCCATTAACACCCATAAGATACCCATGTGCTTGATGGGTATGAAAAATGAAAAAATGTGCTTATTGATTTGGAAATGAAGAAAAGTGCGAGAAATTCATAAAAATACCCATAAATGCCCATGTCTTTCGGCTTACCGTATAGCGATGGGTTTCAAACCCATCGCTATGAAGAAGTTGCTTTTTCTTAATAGCCTATGCGTCTCTTGCGTGAATACCGACTGCCTTACAGTTCAGGATAGTAGTTTACCCTTATAATTTTATACTTGCTGTATAAACCAATCAAACCAATGCCTTCAATCTTTAAAATAACCCTAACGGGTTTGCTCTTTAGCGCATTCGCTATCAATACATGCGCTCAAACCGAAGAACATACCATTGTTCTAGGCAAGGACATCAGTTATATCGAAGGTCAGCATTTTAAGCAGGGAAGTAATAAAAACCCGCAGGGTGTTGGGCTCGATCTGAATAATTATTACCTGCGTCAGGGTGGCAAACCCATATTGCCGGTAATGGGCGAGATCCATTACTCGCGCTACCCGCGTGCCGAGTGGGAAGAAGCGCTTTTGCAGATGAAGGCCGCGGGTATCAATGTGATCGCTTTCTATGATTTTTGGATACATCACGAACAGGAGGAAGGTAGGTTTAGGTTTGACGATAACCTGGATGTGCGTTACTTTTTGCAGCTGTGCGCCAAACACGGCTTAAAAGCCGTTGCCCGGATTGGCCCCTGGGCGCACGGCGAAGCCCGCAACGGCGGCATGCCCGATTGGTTTGTGAAAAAGAAAATGAAGGGCGGCTTTGACCGAGTAACCAAAAACGGCAGCGTTGAACCCGAAGTGGGCGATTGGTACAAAGCCCTGGCTGCACAGTTTAAAGGTATGTATTACAAGGATGGCGGCCCACTGATAGGGATACAGGTGGATAATGAAATGCATAGTAACGGCCCCAACAGCGATGGTTATAAATATCTGGCAGCGTTGAAGAAAATGGTCATAGAGGATGGTATGGATGTACCATTGTACGTGGTAACGGGCTGGCCCGGCCCACAAGTGCCCGAAGATGATGTAATGCCTTTATGGGGCGGTTACCCTGATGCGCCGTGGACACAGAACACCAAAGATCTGCCGCCGAATAACATCTACCTGTTTACTGCCGATAGGAAGGATAAAAACATCGGCAATGATGTGCTGAACTACCAGGCAGGCGCGATTAAAACGCCGATTTATCGCCACCCGTTTTTAACGGTGGAGCTGGGCGGCGGTATGCAGGTTACGTATCACCGCAGGCCAACTCTACAAGCTGGCGATCTGCTCGCGCTGGACTATACGCGTTTAGGTGTAGGCGCCAATATGCTGGGTTACTATGTTTTTCATGGTACGCAGCACCCCTTAAGTTGGAACAAAGAATACCCGACGCAAGAGTCGAAATCGACCATATACCCGTATCCGAACGATTACCCGATGATCAGTTATGATTTTGAGGCACCGATAACCGAGTGGGGGTACATCCGTGATTATTACCACGATTTTAAATTACTGCACGAGTTTATCAATACCTATGGCAGCTATCTGGCGCCTATGACGGCACAGATACCGGCCGATGAACCCGACAAAGCGAATGACCTGACTTCATTACGGTATACCGTGCGGAGCAAAGGCGGCGCGGGCTACGTGTTCTTTAACAATTATGTGCGGCATTTTGATATGGCTGACCATAAAGGTGTGGTGTTTACTATCAAAACAGAAAGTGAAACTATCCGCATCCCGGAAAAAGGTACGCTCGATATCAATAATAAAGTTTATGGTGTGATGCCTTTTAATTACAATATGGATGGTGTGTTGCTGAAATATGCTACCGCGCACCCAACGGTTATCCTGAATAATAACAAAACCAAAGTGTATTGCTATTATGCTATGGATGGTATAGCGCCGCAGTTTAAGTTTGAGAATAAAAATATCAAAAACCTGAGAGTTTCTTCGGGCGAGATGAACAGGAGCGGGGAGGATATAGTGGTTTCGGGCATGGAGTCGGGAAAGAACTGTACAATCAGCATCACCACCAAAACCGGCCAGGAGTTGCAGCTATTGTTACTAACTAAGCAGCAGGCCAGGTATTCGTACGTTTTCAACATCAAAGGCGTGCAAACGTTGCTGGTAACTAATAACATGGCCTTTTATGATGAGGTAAAGGATGAACTGACCATACGCTCGACAGGAAACAATACTTTTAGTCTCGACGCGCTACCCGCCATCCGCATCAAAAACAAGGATGTTACTGCCGCTGGTGTAGAGGGCTTGTTTAACAAATACGTGGTGAACTTACCGGTTTGGAAGCCTGTAAATATCAGCTTTAAACAAATATCTGCCGATACTGCCTTTGATCGTTATACGCAAGGTTTGGCTGGCAAAACACCAACCGGGCCAACATACGGTATAAAATATGATGCGAAATTGCCGTATAAAGCTTACCAGATCAATATGCCACCGGCTTTGCCCAAAAATGTGCACGATGTTTTAGTTGAATTTGATTATAAAGGTAATACAGCTGCCCTGTATGCCAATAACCTAATCGTTGCTGATGATTATTATACTGGTAACGTTATGCCATACAGTCTGAAGCGTCACGCCGGCTTGTTAGGCAAACAAAAGTTTATTTTGCAAATAACACCGTTGATGGAAAACCGCCAGATCCATTTTGAGCCGGGGACCGACCTGGATTTTGCCAAAACAAATCATGCCGAACTAAGAGCGATCAAAGTAAAACCGCAGTACGAGGTGGTGTTTTAGGCCTATAGTTAAATGCCGTACAAATGCCGTAAGGGTTTTTGATTAATTGATGTTTTGGAGAGTTAATTTTGTGAAAAGCAAATCGAAAAAAGATGGAACAACCAGCATTAGGACAAAAAATCGCGGAATTGCGTAACGGCAAGCGCCTGACTCAAAAAGAACTGGCAGAACTTTGTAAAGTAGACATACGTACCATACAGCGTATTGAATTGGGGGAGGTTGACCCGCGCACTTATACGATCAACCTGTTATCGGAAGTATTAGGCTATGATTTTAGAGATGCAGAAAAAGATGCGGGAATAAACAATACCGACCTTCCGGTAAAAACTTTAAAACTTACGTTTTTCGCCGGACTGATTTATTCGATGAATGCCATAGCCGTTGTGGCCGAACTGATTGAACATACTTTTAACCAGCTAATCAAAACGTCGGTGTTTGCTGTTCATAGCTTAAGCGCGATCGTTTTTTTTTATGGATTTTACCTTTTAGGGAAACATAGTAAAAATCAAAGGCTCGCCATATCAGCCCTGTTAACTATTATCCTGTTGCCGCTTACCAATTTATTGTATTTGTTCGATCCGGCTGTGGTAGGCCTGGTATACCTGGCATTGTGTATCAATTGTATCTT
>Ga0157373_10000217_pt1 | contig 47116 bp, 53 predicted proteins | sample C65metaG_FD_113460 | JGI IMG/M metagenome (GOLD analysis project Ga0157373, IMG submission 113460) | Corn rhizosphere microbial communities from Kellogg Biological Station, Michigan, USA - C6-5 metaG | ecosystem: Host-associated > Plants > Roots > Rhizosphere > Soil | place: USA: Michigan... | reverse complement strand
CCCGGAACCGTTCCGGATAGGCAAGCAGCGCCGCCAGCGAGGCCGCGCCCGCGCCCTCGGCGATCGTCTTCTCGACGTTGCAGTAGAGGGCGACCGCCCGCTCGATGTAGGGCTCCTCCAGCAGGAGCACGTCGTCGATCAGCGGGCGCGCGACCGCGTAGGTCTTGGCGCCCACGTGCTTGACCGCGATGCCTTCGGCGATGGTCTGGCCGCCCACCTCGGCGTTCATGCCGCGCATCTTGGCGGTGAAGGACGGGTACATGACCGGCTCGCAGCCGATGATGCGGATCTTCGGGTTGATCGCCTTGGCCGCGGTCGCCACGCCGCTGATCAGGCCGCCGCCGCCGATCTGGACAGGCAGGACCTCCAGGTCCGGCACGTCCTCCAGCATCTCGAGCGCGATGGTCCCCTGTCCGGCCATCACGTCGTAGTCGTCGAAGGGGTGCACGAAGGTGAGCCCGCGCTCATCCTTCAGCTTCATGGCGTGGGCGTAGGCCTCGTCGTAGGTGTCGCCCTCGATGACCACGGTCGCGCCGTGGCCCTGCGTGTGCTGCACCTTCACGAAGGGGGTGCCGCGCGGCATGACGATGGTCACCGGCACGCCCAGCCGCGCGCCGTGGTAGGCGAGGCCGAGCGCGTGGTTGCCGGCGGAGGAGGCGATGACGCCGCGCTTCTTCTGCTCGTCGGTGAGAAGCATCAGCTTATTGAGCGCGCCGCGTTCCTTGTAGGCGGCCGTGAACTGGAGGTTCTCGAACTTCACCCAGACCTCAGCCCCAGTGATCTCCGACAGCGTGCGGGAGTGCCTGCACGGCGTGCGTTCGATCTGTCCGGCCAGCCGTCCAGCGGCGGCCTTGATGTCTTCCAGGGTCAGGGTCATCGGGAATGGGGAGGTGAAAAGGCGCGGCAACCTAGCCGCGCCCGCTCCTCACCGCAATCGCGCCCGCTCTTACGGCGTCGCCTTGCGCAGCGTGGGGCTGTCGAGGTCGAGCTGGTCGAGCGGAATCGTCTCGGCATTCGGCAGCACCTTGGCCATCTCCGGAGCGAAGAGGCTGGCGTCTCCCGCCACGACCACCGCGGCGTTGGCCGGGTCGAGCACCTGGGCGGCGAAGTCCTTCACCTGCGCGGGGCTGACCGCCTCGACCTTGGCGGTGTAGGCCTTCACCTCGGAGAGGTCGATGCCGTAGAGGGCCAGGTCGCCAAGCACGCCCGCCAGCCCGTCGGTGGTGGCGATATCGCGGCCGTAACTGCCCACCAGGCTCGACTTGCGCGCGGCGAGCTCGTCGGCGCTGGGCGCGGTCTGGCCGAGCTTGGCCATCTCCTCACGCACCAGCGTCACCACCTGCGGAGCCGAGGGCGGCTTGGTCTGGGTCGAGGCGGTGAAGGCGCCGGTGCTCTGGCGCGCCGTCAGGCTCGAGTTGGCGCCGTAGCTGAGCCCGCGCTTGATGCGGATCTCCTCGTTGAGACGCGCCGAGTAGCCGCCGCCCAGCACCGTGTTGGCCACCAGCCCGGCGTAGTAGCGCGGGTCGCCGCGCACGATGGCGGTTTTGGCCACCACCACCCCGGCCTGACCGCTCTGCGGCATGTCGATCACCACGGCGTGAGGCTTCGGATTCATGTCGGCGACGGGCGCCGGCGGCAGCGGCGCGGCGGGCCTGGCCCAGTCGCCGAAGTTCTTTTCGGCGAGCGCAAAGCCCTCCTCGGGCGTCAGATCGCCGGTGATGACCAGGATGGCGTTGTCGGGCCGCCAGTAGGCGTCGTGCATGTCGACAAGCGCGTCACGGCCGACCCGCTTCAGCGACGCGGGCGTCCCCGACGCGACATGGCCGAACGGCGAGCCGGCATAGATCAGCGGGGCGGCCGCGAAGCCCGCCACCGATCCCGGCCGCTGGTAGGCGACTGACAGGGCGTCCAGCGACTGGGTGCGGATACGCTCCAGCTCCTCGGGCTTGAAGACCGGGTTGCGGGCGACGTCGGCCATGATCGCCATGGCGGGCTCGAGGTTCTGGGGCATGACGTTGAGCGAGACCGTCGAGGACTCCCAGCCCGACCCGGCCGACAGGTTGGCGCCCAGCGCCTCGGTCTCGCGGGCGATGTCGGTAGCGCTGCGGGTGGTCGTGCCTTCGGTCAGCAGGTCCGCGGCCATCGACGCGGTTCCAGCCAGGCCTTGCGGGTCGGCCGCCGCGCCGGAGCGGACGGTAAGCTCGGCGGTCACCAGCGGCAGGTCGCTGCTGTGGGCGACGATCACGCGAAGCCCGTTGGCCAGCGTCCGCTCGGCCGGGTTCGGCAGGACAGGCTCGACCGGCCGGCCAAGCCCCGGCGGCGCCTGGCGATGAGCGGGATCGGCCGGCGCCACGACAGGACCGGTGTATTTGAGCGAAGCAGCCTTGGTGACCACCGGCTGAGCGAGGTCAGGCTGCCCGGCCTTCTTCTGGCCTTCGTCGAGATAGCGAACAGTGACCGCGCGGTCGTCGCGCAGGTAGGTGCGGGCTACGCGCTGAATGTCGGCGGCGGTGACCGCCTCCAGTGCGGCGATATCGGTGTTGGCGCGCGCGGCGTCACCCTCGATCACCAGCGCCTGGCCGAGCGCCTGGGCGCGGCCGTCTATCGTTTCCCGCTCGCGCACGGCCGAAGCGATGAGCCCCGTCTTCGCCTTCGCGAGTTCCGCTTCGGTCGGCGGCGCATCGCGCAGTTTGGCGACCTCGGCATGGAGCGAGGCCTCGCCCTGCTCGACCGTCTTGCCGCCGGCCATCACGGCGCCGACCATGAAAAGGCCCGCCTGGTTGTTCAGGTCGGCGCTCGAAAAGGCGTTCTGGGCGATCTGCTGGTCATAGACGAGGGCGTTGTAGAGACGCGAGGACTTGCCACCCGACAAGATCGCGTCGAGCACCGTCAACGCGGCGGTGTCTTTCGAAGGCGCGCCGGGCACAAGCCAGGTGGTCGCCACCGCGGGCAGCGGCACGTTTGGACCGAACGCCGTCACCGTCTTCGGCCCCGTCCGTTGCGGCTCGACCGCCTTTACGCGGGGGATCGGCTTTGCCGGTCGCTTCAGCGCGCCGAAGTACCGGTCGACCCACCTGTTGAGTTCGGCCTCGTCGAAGTTGCCGACGACGAAGAGGGCCGCGTTGTCGGGCCGGTAGTAGGTTTGGTGGAAGGCCAGCACGTCATCCAGCGTCGAGGCTTCCAGCTCGGCGATCGAACCGATGCCCGGGCGCTTGTAGGGGTGAACCGCGTAGGAGGCCTGCGGGATCGCAAAACGGAAGAAGCGGCCGTAGGGATCGGCCAGCACCCGCTGGCGCAGCTCCTCCTCCACCACCGACCGTTCGGAGGTGAAGTTGTCCTTGTCGACCACCAGCGCACCCATCCGCTCGGACTCCGCCCATAGCAGCCGCTGCAGGTGGTTGGCGGGGATGACCTCGTAATAGGCGGTGGTGTCATCGGCGGTGAAGGCGTTGTTGAAGCCCCCCGCGTCTTCGGTCAGCCGATCCATGTTTTCGGCCGGCATGTCGCGCGTGGCCTTGAACATCAGGTGTTCGAAGAGGTGCGCAAAACCCGAGCGGCCGTTCGGATCGTCCTTCGAGCCGACGCCGTACCAGACCTGCACGGTTACGTTGGGCGTCGTACGGTCCAGCGAGGTGAAGACCTTCAGGCCGTTGGGGAGAACGCGCTCCTTGTAGACGATAGGCGGGACCTGGGCGGCCGAGGCTTGCGCGAAGACGGCGGGAGCAGCGGCAAGGGAAAGGACAGCGGCCGCAACGGCGGCGCGGAAGACGTGGCGGATCATGGAGGCTCCGAAGCAGAAGGCGGCGAACCTATCACCCCATTTGCGTGAGGGAAGATTACAGTCCTGTCATGCTCCGGCGCGGTTCTTCACCAGGTCGTCGACCACGGACGGGTCGGCGAGCGTGGTGGTGTCGCCGAGGTTGGAGATGTCGTTCTCGGCGATCTTGCGCAGGATGCGCCGCATGATCTTGCCCGAGCGGGTCTTGGGCAGGCCCGGCGCGAACTGGATGATGTCGGGCGCGGCGAAGGGACCGATCTCGGTGCGCACCCACTGCACCAGCTCCTTGCGCAGCGCTTCCGAGGATTCGCGGCCTTCGCGCAGGGTGACGTAGGCGTAGACGCCCTGGCCCTTGATGTCGTGGGGATAGCCGACCACCGCGGCCTCGGTGACGCCGGCGTGGCCGACCAGAGCGCTCTCGATCTCGGCGGTGCCGAGACGGTGGCCGGAAACGTTGATGACGTCGTCCACCCGGCCGGTGATCCAGTAGTAGCCGTCCTCGTCGCGGCGGCAGCCGTCGCCGGTAAAGTACTTGCCGGGATAGGCGCTGAAGTAGGTGTCGATGAAGCGCTGGTGGTCCCCATAGACGGTGCGCATCTGGCCGGGCCAGCTGTCGGTCAGGCAGAGATTGCCGCTGGTCGCGCCCTCCAGAACCTTGCCGTCGGCGTCGACGAGTTGCGGCTTCACCCCCGGCAGCGGCCTGGTCGCCGAGCCCGGCTTCAGGGCGGTCGCGCCCGGCAGCGGCGAGATCAGGCTCGCGCCGGTTTCGGTCTGCCACCAGGTGTCGACGATCGGGCAGCGCTCATCGCCTACGACGCGCTGGTACCAGAGCCAGGCTTCGGGGTTGATCGGTTCGCCGACGGTGCCCAGCAGCCGCAGCGACTTGCGCGAGGTCCGGGTGACGAAGTCGTCGCCTTCGCGCATCAGGGCGCGGATGGCGGTCGGCGCGGTGTAGAAGATCTCGACCTGGTGCTTGTCGATCACCTCCCAGAAGCGGGAGTAGCTCGGATAGTTCGGCACGCCCTCGAAGATGACCGTGGTCGCGCCGTTCGCGAGGGGGCCATAGACGATGTAGCTGTGGCCGGTGACCCAGCCCACGTCGGCGGTGCACCAGAAGATTTCGCCCGGCCGATAGTCGAAGATCAGCTCGTGGGTGTAGGCCGCCCAGGTCAGGTAGCCGCCCGTGGTGTGCAGCACCCCCTTCGGCTTACCCGTCGAGCCGGAGGTGTAGAGGATGAACAGCGGGTCCTCCGCGCTCATCGGCTCGGGGGGGCAGTCGGCCGACACCTTCTCGCGCGCCTCCTCGTAGCGAACGTCGCGGCCCTCGACGAAGTTCACGTCGGCGCCCGTGCGGCGGACCATGATCACCGTCTCGACCTGCGGGCAGCGGGTCAGCGCCTCGTCGACATTGGCCTTCAGCGGGATCTTGCGCCCGCCGCGCAGGCCCTCGTCGGCGGTGATGACGATGCGGGAGTCGCAGTCCTCGATCCGCCCGGCGATGGAATCCGGCGAGAAGCCGCCGAAGATCACCGAGTGGATGGCCCCGATCCGCGCGCACGCCAGCATGGCGAAGGCCGCTTCCGGGATCATTGGCAAGTAGATGGTCACACGGTCGCCCTTGGTGACGCCGTGGGCCTTGAGCACGTTGGCCATCCCGCAGGTTTCGGCGTGCGCCTCGCCATAGGTGATCTTGCGGCTGTCGGCGGGATCGTCGCCCTCCCAGATAATCGCCACGTCGTTGGCCCTGTGCGGCAGGTGACGGTCGAGGCAATTGGCCGAAGCGTTCAGCACCCCGTCGGCGTACCAGCGGATGCGGAAGTCCTTCCGATCGTAGGAGACGTCCTTGACCACACTGAAGGGCTTCATCCAGTCCAGCCTGCCCGCGACCTCGCGCCAGAAACCGTCCGGGTCCTCGTCGGCGCGGCGGCAGGCGGCGTCGTAGGCGGCGGCGTCCATATGCGCCCGCTTCGCCCAGGCCTCCTGAACCGGAAACACTTGCCCTTCGCTCACGTCGCGCTCCCTTGTCTCTATCGGTTTGCGAGTATGCGGACAGCGACGCCGCGCGCAATCGTCACGCCACGACAACCTCGCCGTCTTGGACGATCACCGGCCAGCGCGTCAGCGCCCGACCTACGCAAGGCCCAGCCACACACTCGCCCGTATCCGGCCTGAACAGCGCGCCATGGCCCGTGCAAAGGATCAGGTCGCCCTCGCGGGTCAGATACCGGTCATCCAGCGTCGCCATCGGCAAACCGGCGTGCGGGCAGGAGTCCACAAAGCCGCGAACCGCACCGTCCTTGCGCACCACGAACCCGCCGAACAGGGCGTCGCCTTCGCGAAAGCGGAAACCCTTGGCGCCGGGGTCATTCAGCTCGTCGAGTCGGCACAGGATCGTACCTGCCGCCGGGGCGGCCGGGTTCACGCCAGCGCGCCGATGGTGATCCGCCAGGGCCGGACCTCGGAGGTCTCGAACAGCCCGGCCGTCCGGTAGGGGTCCAGCGCATGCCACGCGTGGGCGAACTCGAGACTGTCGGCCTCAATGACGATCATCGAGCCGCACATCTCGCCGTCCTCGTCGAGGAAGGGGCCGCCCAGCCGCACGACGCCGGTCTCCCGGACGTATTCGAGGTGCGCCTCGCGGGCGGCCATCCGCACCGGCAGATGGCCGGGCTTGTCCATCCAGGAAACGATGAAGAGCGGCATGGTTCAGTCCCCTTCGGATTTCAGCGGCCGCGAGAGCAGACCCATGATGGCGGCGTCGACTGTGTGTTCGTCAGCCAGGATCGCGGCGACCGCCTCGCAGATCGGCATCTCGACGCCGTGCTTGCGGGCGAGGTCGCGGACGGCGGGCGCCGAGGCCACGCCCTCAGCCACTGTCAGCTTGCCCGATAACGCCTCTTCCAGCGTTTGGCCGCCGCCGAGCGCCAGGCCCACGCTCATGTTGCGCGACTGCGGCGAGGAGCAGGTCAGGACGAGGTCGCCGAGGCCGCACAGCCCCGCCACCGTCTCCGCCTGAGCGCCCAGCGCCACGGCCATCCGCGTCATTTCGGCGAACCCGCGGGTAATGAGCGCGGCATGCGCGCTGCGGCCCAAGCCCTTGCCCTCGACAATGCCGGTGGCGATGGCGAGCACGTTCTTGATCGCGCCGCCGGCCTCCGCGCCGATCATGTCGTCGACGACGTAAGGCCTGAACGCGGGGGTGGCGATGGTCTCGGCGAGGCGCCGCGCGAAGGGCTCGTCGGGGCAGGCCAACGTGACCGCCGTGGGCAGTCCCCGCGCGACCTCGCCCGCGAAGCTGGGGCCCGACAGCACGGCGGGGCAGGCCTGCGGGATGGTCTCCTCCAGCACCTGCGTCATCAGTTTCAGCGACCCCTGCTCGATGCCCTTGGAGCAGAGCAGGACCGGCAGGCCGCGGCGGGCATGAGGGCTGAGCGCCGTCAGCGCCGAGCGCAAGTGTTGGGCGGGTGCGACGGCCAGGATCAGGTCGCAGGCGGCAAGATCGCCCATCTCGTGCGTCGCCCGCACCGCGCCGTCCAGCGTAACGTCGGGCAGAAACAGCGGGTTCTCGTGTGCGCCATTGATCGCATCGACGACCTCGGGCTCGCGCGCTTGCAGCGTGACCTGAAGTCCGGCTCGGGCGCAGACCTGGGCGAGTGCGGTGCCCCAGGCTCCACCGCCGATGACGCCTGCGTGTTTCAAGCCTTGGCTCCCTTGCGGCCGGGCGTGTGGACGGGGTTGGCAAGCGCGGCGGCCTCGTCCAGCGGCCAGCGCGGCCGCGCCACCGCATCCAGCCCATCAACGAGCCCCAGCGCCAGACGCTCCGCGCCGGCCAGCGCAATCATCGCGGCGTTGTCGGTGCAGTAGGCCAGCGGCGGCGCGTCGAACGAGAAGCCTCGGGCGGCGGCGGTCGCTTCCAGCCGGGCGCGTACCGTGCGGTTTGCCGCCACGCCGCCCGCTACGACAAACCGAAGGTCGCGCCCCTTATGCGTTCGGGCGTAGGCCGCCAGCGCCTTGTCGGCGCGGTCGCAGAGCTGGCGAGCGATGGCTTCCTGCACAGCGGCGGCGAGGTCGCGCTTGTCCGATTCCGAGGTCAGCCCAGCCGCCAACCGCGCGGCGGCGGTCTTCAGGCCGGAGAATGAGAAGTCGCAGCCTTCGCGCCCGAGCAGTGAGCGGGGCAGCGGGAAGCGTTCCGCATCGCCGTTCTCGGCCAGCCGCTCCAGCGCCGGGCCGCCGGGGTAGGGCAGGCCAAGGCTCTTGGCGATCTTGTCGAAAGCCTCGCCGGCCGCGTCGTCGATAGTCGAGCCCAGACGGCGGCAGGCGCCCACGCCCGCCACCTCCAGCAGTTGGCAATGTCCCCCGGAGACCAGCAACAGCAGGAAGGGATAGGGGATGTCGGCCGCCAGCCGCGCCGAGACGGCGTGGCCTTCGAGATGATTCACCGCCACCAGCGGCAGATCACGGGCCAGCGCCACCGCCTTGCCAAATGACAAACCCACCATCACGCCGCCGACCAGTCCCGGCCCGGCGGTGGCCGCCACGCCGTCGAGATCGCCGTAGTCTATGTTCGCATCGGCCAGCGCCCGAGCCACGATGGCCTCGATCACCTCGACATGCGCGCGCGCCGCGATCTCGGGCACCACGCCGCCGAAGGGCGCGTGCTCGGCGATCTGGCTGGCGACCACGGACGACAGGACCTCGACGCGGCCTTCGTCGGCGCGGCGCACCACGGCCGCCGCGGTCTCGTCGCAGCTGGTCTCGATGCCGAGGACGGTGAGCGTCATAGGTCGAGCACTAATGGATCACCTCTTCCCCGTCATCCTCGGGCTTGTCCCGAGGACCCAGAACCGCCGACGGTCGGGGAGTAACGCGCGGCCCCGCAGCGGCGAGCGGTCGAACGCCTCGATTATGGGTCCTGGGCACAAGGCCCAGGATGACGGGGTGAAGTTGCGAGGATGACGGGGTGGGGGAATGTGCGGTAGCACCGGCGCATGTCGCAGATCGTCCGCATCGGCACCCGCGCCTCGAAGCTCGCGCTCGCGCAGTCGGGCATGATGCAGCGGCGCATCGCGGCCGCTTTGGGGGGCGAGCCCGACGAGGTCGCCCCGCTCGTCCACATCACCACCACGGGCGATCGCATCCAGGACCGCCGGCTGCTGGAGATCGGCGGCAAGGCGCTGTTCACCAAGGAGATCGAGGAGGCGCTGCTGGACGGCCGCATCGACTGCGCCGTTCACTCGATGAAGGACGTGCCGGCCGAGCTGCCGCCCGGCCTCGTCATCGCGGCCATCCCCGAGCGCGAGGACCCCCGCGACGCCTTCCTGTCGCGTGGCGCGAAAACGCTGAATGACCTGCCGAAGGGCGCCCGTCTCGGCACCGCTTCGATGCGGCGCCAGGCGCAGGCGCTGTATCGGCGCCCGGACCTTGAGGTCATGGTCCTGCGCGGCAACGTCGATACGCGGCTGGCCAAGCTCGAAGCGGGAGAGGCAGACGCCATCCTGCTCGCGGCTTCCGGCCTGAACAGGCTGGGCCTCGGCGACCTGCCGTCCTCGCTGCTTGATCCGATCGAGACCCCGCCCGCGCCGGGGCAGGGCGCGCTCGCCATCGAAACCCGTACTGAGGATGCGGACGCCTCTTGGCTCCACGCCCTGCGCCACGAGCCTACGACCCTGGCGGTCGCGGCAGAACGGGGCGCGCTCTTCGCCCTCGAAGGCTCCTGCCGCACCGCCATCGGGGCGCACGCCCGGCTGGACGGCCGAACCCTGTCGCTGACCGTCGAGGCGTTGACCCCGGACGGCGCCAGACGCTTCCGCCGCGAGGGCCAGGTCGAGCTTCCCGCTACTGACGCTGAAGCCGCCGCCCGCGCGCTCGGCCTCCAGCTCGGCGCCGAGGTCCGCGCCGAGGGCGGCGACGCCCTCGTGCTGCACGGTTGATCCGAACGCACGAACAGCCCAGTTTGGGCAGATGGCGCGCAAGCCCCTCACCGTCTGGATCACCCGCGCCGAGCCCGCAGCCTCGGAGACCGCCGAGCGCGTCGCCGCGCACGGGCACAAACCCATTGTGCAGCCGCTGCTGACGCTGGAGCGCCTGCCGCATCCCCAGCTCGACCTGCATGACGTCCGCGCGCTCGCCTTCACCAGCGCCAACGGCGTGCGCGCCTTCGCCGCCGCCTCGCCGGAGCGGGACTTCCGTGTCTTCGCCATAGGCGTCGCCACCGCTCAGGCCGCCAAGGCCGCCGGTTTCCGCTCGGTGCTGGCCGGAGACGGAGACGTCGCCGAACTCGCCGCCCGCATCGCCACGCGGGGGCTGGAGCTGCGCGGCGGCGTGGTGCTGCATCCCGGCGCGGTCGAACCCGCGGGAGACCTCGTCGGCGCGCTGCTGAAGGCCCGGGTCGAAGCCCGCGCCCTGCCTCTCTACGACACCGTGCCCGCGCCGCTCGATCCGGCCTTCCTGGCCGGCATGCCGCAGATCGACATCGTCCTGCTGCACTCGCCCAAGGCGGCCAGGTCGCTGGCCAAACTCCTGCGCAAGCACCCCGCGCCGCAACTGCGCGCCCTTTGCCTGTCGCGAGCCGTGGCCCGGCCGCTGGCGAAAATTGAACTGGCAGAACTGGCCAGCAGCCCTATTCCGGTCGAAGCGGCTTTGCTTAATCTGCTAGACAGGAAGGCGTGAGATAATCGCCCAGTCAGCCGCCGAGCGTTCATGACCGTCGCGCCCGACCCGACCGAGATTTCGCCTCCGGACTATCCGGGCGCCTACACGCGCCCGCGCCGCAGGGGCTTTGGCGGCGGCTGGGTGCTGGGGATGTGCCTGCTCAGCGTGATGCTGGGAGCGGCGCTCGGCTCCTACATCTGGAGCATCCGCCCGTTCCGGCATCTGGCCCCGGCGCCGGTCGCCGTGGCGCCTGCCGCCCGAGAAACAGCCGAGCCCGCCGCTCAGCCCGCGCAGCCTGAAACCACCACGCCGGCGGCGCCGGCGGCCGACGTCACCGGTCTCGAATCCCGCGTCCAGGCGCTCGAGACCTCGCAGAACCGCACGGTCGATGCGGCCGCCGCCGCGCTGGCCTCGGCCCTGCTGGCCGAAGCCGCCGAGACATCCCGCCCCTTCGACCGTGAGCTCGCCGCGCTGGAGCGGGTGCTGCCGCTGTCGCCCGACGCCACCGCCCTTCGCCGTCTCGCCCAGACTGGGGCGCCGACGCGAGCGGCGCTGGCCGCCGGGTTCGATGACGCCGCGGCCAGAGCGTCCGTCGCCGCGCGCGATCCTGGCGAACAGGCCGGCTTCTTCGACCGCCTCGGCTATGCGCTGGCCAACATCGTCACCGTCCGCCGCGTCGGCTCGACCAAGGGCGATACGCCCGACGCCGTTCTCGCGCGCGCCGAGCGGCAGGTGGATGACGGCGACATCGACGGCGCGCTGGCCACGCTGAACGCCCTGCCGCCCAAGGCCAACGCCGCCATGGGCGCCTGGCGCACCGGGGCCGAACGCCGGGCCGAGATCGACCGGCATGTGGCCGCGATCCGCGCCACGGCGCTCGCCAACCTGGCGGCGGTGTCGAGGCCCGCGACATGATCCGCACCGCCATCGTCATCGTCTTCTTCGCGGCGCTGGCCATCGCCGTGCTGGCCATGACCGGCGACGCCGGCAGCGCGACCCTGACCTGGCTCGGCTGGCGCGTGGACATGACCGCCGCCACAGCCGCTCTGCTGGTGCTGTTCGCGGCGTTGGCGGCCACCATCTTCTGGCGCGGCCTGATCTGGCTGCTGGACGCCCCACGGCGCGCCGCCCGGGCTCGCGAGCGCAACCGCCGCAAGCAGGCCGGTGAAGTGCTGGCGCGCGGCTTCCTCGCCGCCGCCGCCGGTGACGGCTCCGAGGCCCGGCGCCTGGCGCAGAAGGCCGCCGTGCTGGCCGAGGACTCTCCGGCGCTGGTGCGCGTGCTCGCCGCCCAGGCCGCTGAGGCCGCCGGCGACCTGCCCGCCGCCACGGCCGCTTATTCCGCCATGCTGGGCTTCCCCGAGATGCGCCTGGCCGGCCACAAGGGCCTCATGCAGACCGCGCTGGCCGAGGGCGACAAGCTCGCTGCCCTTCGGCACGCCCAAAGCGCCTATGATCTGACCCGGACCGCCCGCTGGGCCTGGAGGACGGTGCTGGAATCGAAGCTGGAGGCGGCCGACTGGCCCGCCGCGCTGGAGCTCGTCAAAGGCGCGCTGGAACGCAAGATCGTCACCCCCATTGTTGCCGAGCGCGCCCGCGCCGCCCTGCTGGCCGCCTCAGCCGCCGGGATGGAAGGCTCGGAGGACGACCGCACGCGCGCCCAGGCGCTCGACTACGCCATGCAGGCCGCCCGGCTGCAGCCCGGCTTCGCGCCCGGGGTGGTCATGGCCGCCCGCCTGCTGGCCGCCGACGGCAAGGTCGGCCGCGCCTCCTCCATGATCGAGCAGGCCTGGAAGGAGGCGCCGCACCCGGCGCTCTGGCTCGCCTACCGCGACCTGCGCACCAACGAGACGCCGCGCGAGCGCGCCGCCCGGCTGGCGGGTCTGGCCTCGCTGAGCCCGCAGGCGCGCGAAAGCCGCATCCTTTCCGTCGAACAGGCGCTGATCGCCGGCGATCCCGCCGCGGCCCGCGAAGCCGCCCGGCCGCTGCTGACCGAAGAGCCGACGGCCCGCATCGCCGGCCTGATGGCCCGCGTCGCCTTTGCCGATGGCAATCCCGACGAGGCGCGCGCCTGGATCGCGCGAGGCGCCGGGGCCCCGCAAGAGCCCGATTGGTCCGACCTCGACCCCGAGGGCCGCGCCTTCGCCTACAACCGCGACGACTGGGCAAGGCTGGTCGCCACCTATGCCGAGACGGGCGAGCTGATCCACCCGCGGCTGGAACGCCACGAGCGCGCGCTCAGCGACCTGCCCGAGCTGCCGGTCTCCTATGTGGAGTCCACGCCCTTCGTCCGCGCCGCCGAGACCGGCGCGCACGTCATGCCGATCCCGGACGATCCGGGCCTCGGCGAGCTGCTCCAGCCCGCGGTCGGCGAGCCCGCGCCACGTCGTCCCAGCCTTCGCCGCCGCTTGGCAAGCAGCCCCCGCGCGTCTAAATAGCGCGCTCCTAAAAGGCAGGCCGCCATAGCTCAGCCGGTAGAGCGGCGCATTCGTAATGCGTAGGTCGGGTGTTCGAGTCACCCTGGCGGCACCACTTCCTGCCGGTGCGACAGCAATTGCACCGACGCATCACTATCTTCTCGGCGATCTGGCAGAGTAACCCGTGAGCGTCACCCTCGACCTTTCCCGCGCAACCAAAGCGCCCGCGACGCCCGCGCCCGTGAACCTGACCGGGCTCACGCGCGCCCAGCTGTCGGCCGCGCTGGTGGAGAGCGGGGCGGTCGAGCCTGCCAAGGCGAAGATGCGGACCGGCCAGATCTGGCGCTGGATTCAGCACTTCGGCGTCACCGACTTCGAGGCGATGACCGACATCGACAAGGCGACCCGCGCGAGGCTCGCCGAACAGTTCACGCTGGCCCGGCCGGAGATCGTCGAGCGGCAGGTGTCGAAGGACGGCACGCGCAAGTGGCTGATCCGCACCGCGCCCGGCATCGAGATCGAGGCCGTCTTCATCCCGGGCGTCGGGCGGGCCGGCGCGCTGTGCGTGTCGAGCCAGGTCGGCTGCACGCTGAATTGCACCTTCTGCCACACGGGTACGCAGGCGCTGGTGCGCAACCTGACCGCGGCCGAGATCGTGGCCCAGGTTCAGGTCTGCCGCGACGACCTCGGCGAATGGCCATCGCCCAAGGAGGACCGGCAACTCTCCAACGTCGTCTTCATGGGCATGGGCGAGCCGCTCTACAATCTGGACGCCGTGGCCGACGCCATGGAGATCATCAGCGACAACGAGGGCATTGCGCTTTCGCGGCGGCGGATCACCGTCTCGACCTCGGGGGTCGTCACCGAGTTGAAGGCGCTGGGCGAACGGACGCAGGCGATGCTGGCGATCTCGCTGCATGCGACGAACGACGAGCTGCGCGAGAAGCTGGTGCCGCTGAACAGGAAGCACCCCATCGCCGAGCTGATGGCCGCGATCCGCGCCTATCCGGGGCTGTCGAACGCACGGCGGGTGACGTTCGAGTATGTGATGCTCAAGGGCGTCAACGACAGTCCGGCCGATGCGAAGGCGCTGGTCAAGCTGGTGCAAGGCATCCCCGCCAAGATCAACCTGATCCCGTTCAACCCCTGGCCCGGCAGCCCTTACGAGTGCTCTGATTGGGGGACGATCGAGACGTTCGCGGCGATCCTGAACCGCGCCGGCTACGCCTCGCCGATCCGCACGCCGCGGGGGCGGGATATCCTCGCCGCCTGCGGTCAACTCAAGTCCGAAAGCGAGAAGTTGCGCGCCAGTGCGCGGCGAAAGCTCGCGGCGGCTGGATAGAGCTGCGATTCTCGCCCACATCTGCCTCATATCGACGCTCGAGCTCGAAGGATGACGCGCGCCCATGACTGAGCTGCAATCCCCGGAAATCCAGGCGTTCGCGACCGGCTTTCCGCTCACCCTGCTGCACGCGGGGCTGACCATGCTGTTCCTGATAGCGGGCGCGGGCATCTACATCCTGCTGACCCCACAGAAGGAAATCCGGCTGATCCGCGAGGGTAATGTGGCCGCGGCCGTGTCGCTCGGCGGCATGCTGGTCGGGCTGGCCATACCGCTGGCGGTGTCGCTGAGCGCCTCGACCTCGGCGGTGGAGATCGGGCTTTGGGGCGCGGCGACGATCGCGGTGCAGCTGCTGGTGTTTCGGCTGACGGACCTGGTGCTGCACGGCCTGCCCAAGCGCATCCAGGACGGCGAAATGGCCGCGGCCGCGCTGCTGGTCGGGGTGAAGCTGGCGACGGCCATCATTCTCGCGGCGGCCATGGCCGGATAGGGCATGCAGTTCCCGCGTCTCCCGGATTGGCTTGTTTACTCGGCGGTGGTCGCGGCCCTGCTCGTCACGGCCGTGGGCCGGCGCGAGCGGGCCGACGCACCCGCCCCGCCGCCGCCGGTGCCCGGCGAGGAGGGCGTGCCGCTCGGACCATCTTCGCCGTTCGATCCGGCCGTGGTGGTCGAGGTGCCGGGCACGACGGAGCCCGGGTCCGGCACCGCGTTTTCGATAGCCGACAGCGGCGTATGGCTGACCGCGCGCCATGTCGTCGAAGGCTGTCATCAGGCCGCGCTGGTCGTGGCCGAAGGCCGGGGCGTGGCGGCGAAGGTGTCGCTGGACCCCGACGGCGACGCGGCCATCCTGACGACCGACGGGGGCGCGCCGGCCATGCCGCTCGGCATCGACCGGCCGCTCAGGCGCGGCGATCGGGCCTTCCATCCGGGCTTCCCGCAGGGCGAGCCGGGGGAGGCGACCTCGCGGCTGGTGGGACGGGAGAACCTGATCGTCCGAGGGCGCGGCGCGCGGACCGAGCCGGTGCTGGTCTGGGCCGAGACGGGGCGCACGGACAGCGTGCATGGCTCGCTCGCGGGTCTGTCAGGGGCTCCGGCGCTGGACTCCAGCGGACGGGTGATCGGGGTGACGATCGCCGAGGCGCCCCGGCGCGGGCGCATCTATACCACCGACCCAACGGCGATCCGCGAGGCGCTCTCCGCCGCGCACCAGAAGCCGCCCGGCGATGCGACGGGCGAGACGATCACGGTCGACAACTACGGCCGCGTGGCCGACAGCCTGCGCCGCGAACTGCGAGTGGCTCAGGTGGTCTGCTTGACCGCGTGATCCCGCGGCATCTTCGGCGTCGTCATGGCGATCAGGATGCAAAGCAGCAGCGCCGGAATGCCGATTAGGCCGCAGGTGACGAAGTAGGCCGCGTAGCCCCCCATCGGGCCGTAGCTCGCCTGCAGGCTCTCGACCACCGTCCCTGAGAAGCCCTTCAGTATCTTGCCGACCCAGGTGTAGCTGGAGCTCAACAGCGCATACTGCGTCGCCGTATAGCCGAGGCTGGTCAGGCTCGACATGTAGGTGACCAGCAGCACCCCGGCCGCGCCGACGCCGGTGTTGTCGAAGAACATGACCAGCGCGAACAGCTTGGGGCCGGGGCCGAACACGGCCAACAGCGCGAACGAGGCGACGGCGAGCCCTTGCAGCACCGCGCCGACCATCAGGCCCCGCATGCGGCCAAGCCAGGCGGCGAGGAAGCCGCCGACGGTGATGCCGGTCAGGGTCCCGGCCAGTCCGGCCGACAGCCGCACCTCGCCCACGAAGGCCTTTTCGAAGCCGAGGTCGTGGTAGAAGGGCGTCGCCATCGGGCCCATGACGAATTCGGGCAGGCGGTACAGCGTGATCATCAGCAGCATCACCAGCGCAAACCAGCCGTAGCTTTTGAAGAAGCTCACGAACGGGCCGACCACGGCCGAGCCGAGGCCGGACGGCGTCCATAGCGGCCGCGCCTTGGCCAGCGCCTCCTCGGCGCGGGCGGGCTCGTGGATCAGGAAGGTCGAGAGGATGCCGACACCCATCAGCACCGCCATCAGGCTGTAGGAGGCGGGCCAGCCCATATACTGGGCGACGATCAGGATCAGCGCGTCGCTGGCCAGAACCGCCAGCCGGTAGCCGAGCTGGAAGGCGCCGGTGACGAGGCCGAGTTCTTCCTCGTCGTCGGCCACCTCGATGCGCAAGGCGTCGACGGAGATGTCCTGCGTCGCCGAGGCGAAGGCGACCACGAGGGCCGCAGCGCCGAGTGCAAGCAGGCCTCCGCCCGGTCCGATGGCGGCCATCGCAAGCAGGGCCGCGCCAAGGACGAGCTGGGTCAGAAGCAGCCAGCTTCGACGCCGACCGAGACGGCCGAGGCCCGGCACGGTGACCCGGTCCACCACCGGCGACCACAGGAACTTCCAGGAATAGGCCAGCCCGACCCAGGAGATGAAGCCGATGGCCTTGAGGCTCGTGCCCTCGTCGCGCAGCCAGTAGCCGAGCGTGGCGCCGGTCAGCATGAAGGGCAGGCCGGACGAGAAGCCGAGGCCGAGCAGCAGGGCCACCTTTGGCCGGCCGAGGCTGCGGATGACCTGGCCGAGGCTTTGCTTGGGGACGGGGGTCTTTGCCTTGTCCTGGCTCATTCGCATTCGCCTCTGCTGGTGAGACGTCGACCTTGGCCCGCCGCGCCGCCGCCGTCCAGCGGGCTAGATGGTCGAGGAAAAGCTCTGGGCCATGACCGGTTGCTCGGACGCGGCTGGCCCGACGCGGCGGTAGATCAGCGCTTCGGCGACGTGGACGCGGCGCACGGTGGGCGCGCCTTCAAGATCGGCGATGGTGCGGGCAAGGCGGATGGTGCGTGTCCATCCTCGGGCGGTGAGCTGACCGGCCTCGGCGGCCCTCGCCATCAGAGCGCGGGCGGGCTCGTCCAGCGCGGCGGCCTTCTCCAGATGCGAGCCTTCGGCGCGAGCGTTCAGGAGCGGGGCGTCTTCGCCGAGCTCGGCGGCGCGATCGACTTGCGCCTCGCGGGCTCGGGCCACACGGGCGGCGGCTTCGGCGGTGCCTTCAGAAGGCGCGGGCAGGGCGAGATCGGCGGCGGTAACCGGCGGGACATCCACCTGCAGGTCGATGCGGTCGAGCAGCGGCCCGGAGATGCGGTTCTGATAGTCGCGCTGGCAGCGCGGGGCCTTGCCGCAGGCGCCCTTGCCCGGCCCGCCGACGCCGCAGCGGCAGGGATTCATGGCGGCGACCAGCTGGACCCGGGCCGGATAGCGGATGTGGGCGTTGGCGCGGGCGACCATGACCTCGCCGGTTTCGAGCGGTTGCCGCAACGAGTCGAGGGCCTGCGCCTGGAATTCCGGTGTTATGGCGCAAACACACCTAGCGACGGGCTGACTATCTCGTTGTTCTAGCTACGTTCTTCGGCATGAAGACCGCTAAGCTAGACCGCCCAAACACAATCGCTGGCCTTCTCGACAAGCGCGCCGAGATCGCCGGAATGATCAAGTTCCACCGGAAAGAGCTTCAGAAGCTCGTCCTCGATCTCGACCATATCGACGCCGCGATCCGGTTATTCGAACCCAACGCCGATCTGAAGGTCGTCCCGAAGCGCTACCCAACGAAGCACCGCGCGTTCAAAGGCGAGGTGGGCCGCTTGATCATGCGCTGTCTGCGGGAAGCCGAAGGCCCGCTTACTTCCTTGGAGATTACCAAGGTCCAGATCGCGGAACGGGGTCTCAAGGCGGACCCTGGCACGGTGGTCATGATGCGCAAGCGCATCGGGGCCTGTCTGAGCAAGCTCAAATACGATGGCGTGGTGAGGTCGATCGCGACGGACGGCCCTTACAAGGGCTGGGTGCTCACGCGGGACCTTGCCGACGAGGCTATCCCGGACCATCGCCCGCTGCTCGCCGAGATCGAGCCGTGACCGCGTTTAAAGGCCGCGCCGCCATTCGCTTCACGCGAGGGCGACGGCTGTTTCAGATCGCGCCAGCGTATTCGGGCGACGGCGGATTCATTGGAATTTGCGACGGCCGGGTCTTAGCGAGAGCGCATGACCCCGCCGCCGTCGCCTTCGAACTCATCAAAGCAGAGTCAGCGTCAGATAATGGCACTAGCCTCAACGGCTGCTGAATTCTGCTAGTTAGGTGGGCGGTGCGGCCTCGGCGGGTTCGCCGCGCTCGTCCCCTGAGTAGGCTTTTCGCTGCGCCTCAAGCTTTTGCAGCTTTTCCTCCTCAGAGACCCAATAGGTTTCGGGTCCGATTTGCGCCGCCGCCTGCTGATCGCAAGATTCCAAGAGCTGCTTGAACAGCGCGGGCGGGAGCGTGTCTGCGTTCGAGCCCATGCACTCCGATCTGAGCTTGTCGCGCTGCGCCGTCCAAGCCGCCTCGGCGGCCTGGCGAGTAGTCGGCTTAGCCGGAGCGGCGGGCGCTGCACGTGGTGACGGCTTCATAAAGGCCAACGCGACACCGGCTACCGTGACGAAGAACAAGAAGACACCGAGCCCTTTGAGAAAGTCGCGCATCGCGCCAGAACTCCCGCTGTATAAACCGTTGGTCTAAAGACCGTGGTTTAACAAGCCCTGAATGGGTCGGCTCCGCTCATGAACGGGCGGGCGCTGCTGGCGTGGAATCTCAGAAGGCTGCGGACGTCGCGCGGCGTGTCGCAGGAACGGCTCGCTGCGGATGCGGGGGTCGACCGTCGCTACATGAGTGACCTGGAGCGCGAGCAAGGCAACGCCACGATCGACGTGCTGGATCGACTCGCGACCGTGCTTGGCGTGGCGATCGCGGACTTCTTCCAGGTTCCGGCGGATGGAGAGGAGCGGCCGAAGCCGCTTTCAGGCGGACGACGCCGGAAACGGTGATTTCCCGACGCGGTCGCCGTCAGTTGCCGGCGGAGCGCATGCGGGCTGGGGGACTACGACCGGCGCCTGGGTGCAACCCGATAAGATCGATCAGAGTTGCGAGGAGGTCGCCCGCATCGAAGGGCTTCTGGAAAAACACGCTCTCCGGCACGCCAAACGCTTTGAAGGAGTCTTGTGTCGTAGCGCCCGTGACGTAGACAACTGGCAGATCGGGGATGACTTGTCGGGCATAGCGGGCGACGTCGAATCCGGTCGTGCCCGGCCCCAGGTTCACATCGACAATCAGCCCCTTGATCGTCGGCGGGGTGGCGATGATGCGATATGCATCGATGTCCTTGTTGGCGCAGACACCCGTCAGGCGGACCTCGCTGAGAATGTCCTTGATGAGGTCGCAGACGGCGGGCTCGTCGTCGACGATCAGGACCCTCGAAGCCATCTCTTTCCCCCCTAACGCACACTGGAACTAGTTTTCCCTAACGCTTGGTTGTGTGTCGGGTTCCCGACGCAAGATTTCTTGACAGGTTGGCCTTTTCGGACTATCGCTCAGTGCGGCGGAGCGATCCTAGCGGGGCTGGGCGAGCGCACCTAGAATTCCACACATATCTGGCGGCTACGGATGCCTACTTACGTCAACGGCGCAGCCGTGTTTACCGATCAGGAGCTTGAGGACTTGCGCGTAGCTCGGGAAGCTGCCTGCGCCAGCGCGCGAGCGAGCCGCGCCCATCTCCCCCGTGAGGGGGATGTTCTCGATCCCAACGTCGTCTACATCCGACTACGCGATGGATACCTACTCCCGATCGGCGACTAGTGCGCTCCACAGTTGCTCTACGCGATGACGCGCGGCCGTGGAGGTATTGCTGTCACCGGAAATGGATTCGACCGCTCCCTTGAGCACATCGTCGATCTCTCCGTGGGAGAGAAGCGACCTCCGTTGAATGACAAACAAGAGCTGGTCAGTTACAGCGACCAGCGCGGCGACCTGTGCGGTAACTGAGTCCATCGAGTCCCCCTGCGCGACCGGTTAAGGGTCATGACACCATCAATCACTAAATGCCTCAGCATGAAGTCGATACTGGTCATAGCATTCGCGGCCGCCGCCCTCGCGTCACCAGCCCTGGCCGACCCTTGCAAAGCCGTTCCGGATCGCGGCCCCACGCCCAGCTACCTCGAACCCGGTTCACTCTTCTCCGGCCCCGTCACCTACGTTGGCGACGGCGACAGCCTGTGCGTCGGCCAAGGCCCGTCGCCTGAGCGGTGGGTCGAGGTCCGGTTGAGCGACTTCTACGCGCCCGAGCTTCACGAGCCGGCTGGTCCAGCGGCGAAGGCCACGCTCCAGCGGATCACCAGCGGCAGGCAGGCTTCGTGCATCGCCGAAGGGCGCAGCTATGACCGGATCGTGGCGCGCTGCACGATCCAAGGAGTTTCGATCGGCGATAGAATGCGGGCCGCCGGCGTCTTAGAGGGCGGTCGCGGGCGCTAAGTCCCGCCGCGCATTCTCCCGCTCGACGCCGATGATCAGCGCCGCGAACAGCGAAGCGATCACCACGACAGCGATGATCATCGGCCACCAGGTTCGCGGGCGGCCGATCTCTTCCTCGTCAGGCCACGGGTTGTATTTCGATGGCATGGTGCGGCCTCCGGCAAAGGTTAGACGGGGAAGCCTAACTGTCTTCGGCTTCATCCAAAATACGGCGCGCGTCCGCCACCATTTCGTCCAGTGACCGGTCATCCCGTGGCTCACGGGTCACGCGCTCCTCAAGCGGCGCTAGGGGTGTTTTCCCGACAAGCTTTGGATCATCCAATCTGAGCGACGTCACGCCTAGCGCCACAAGGCATTGGACGTAGAACGCCGCGCTGAAGGTCCCTCGCTTCACCTTGTTGCGCAGGTTCCGCTCGTTCTCTTCGATTCCGATCTGGCGCAAGAGTTCCACGAGATGGGCATAGGTGAGCCGGTTGCGAACCATCTCGGCGCGAATCGTGCCCACTAGCCATTCTGCCGTTCCGATGTCGTCCAATTCACCCTCCCTGATGCTATAGCATCATATTTGATGCGTTAGCACTTGACTCGATGCGCAAATTCCGGGCAAAAGCACCATATTTGATGCTTTTGCCCGGAAAGGACGCTTGAGACAACACTTTCTCCTCAGCGCGGAGGCGCGGACGCTAAGCGTCATGGAGATCGCTCGCCTGAGCGACGACGATGCCTATGCGATGTTCCGCTCCGTGCGCTTTGCGGAGAATGAGGGCGAGCCGTTTTGCCCTCACTGCGGAGTCGATGCGGTCTACGAGTTCAAGACCCGGCGCATCTTCAAGTGCAAAGCCTGCGAGAAGCAGTTCTCGCTCACGTCGGGAACGACCTTCGCCAGTCGCAAGCTGTCCTACCGAGACATCCTGGCGGCGATCGCGCTCTTCGTGAACGGCGCGAACGGGCACGCAGCACTGCGCCTCGGCCGAGACCTCAACGTCTCCTACAAGACAGCCTTCGTCCTGCTCCACAAACTACGGCGGGCAATGGCTACGATGCAGGTGGAGAACACCCTGACGGGCGAAGTCGATGTCGACGGACTCTACGTCGGGGGCTATGTGCGCCCGGCGAACGTAAAGGCTGAACGGCCCGCTGGCCCAAGGCCGTCCGGCAAAAAGCAGAAGACGATAGTCACGGCGCGTGAACGTCGGGCAGGTGGGCGATCACAAGCGTTTGTCGTCAAGACGGAGAAAGCCGGCGTCCCACATGTTCTGCGCGTTGTCGCCCCATCGGCCGACGTGTTCACCGACGAGGGGGCGGCGTTCGGCAAGTTCTACCGCCATTTTACGAACCACCGGACGGTGAACCACTCGATCTCGCTAGTGAACGAGGACGGAATTCACACCAACCCCCTCGAAGGCCAGCACGCTCGCATCAGACGCGGCGAGCGCGGCGTCTACCTGAGCATCAGCGGCGCCCATGCTCAGCGGTATGCTCACGAGTTCTGCTGGCGAGACGACTACCGCAGGGTCAGTAACGGCCAGCAATTCCGCACGCTGCTTCGGCGAGCGGCTACGCTGCGCCAGGACGGCGAACTCGTGGGGTATTGGCAGAAGCGTCCAGCGCCGGTGATGCGTTTGAAGCGCCGGCGCGAACTAGTGGTGCTGACGCGAAGACGTAGGGCACGACGGGCGGCGTCCACTTCCGCTTCACCGCCAGCCATCTGACCGGGGTGTCAGCTATCTGCTGCACCTCGCCGGTCTTAAGGCGACTCTTGAGGGCGCCATAAACGGCCGCGCCGACCTTGCTGATCTGACGCTCCTCCATCGCCACGCCTAAGTCGGCCGCCACAAGCCGCGCAATCTCTCGCGTTCGTAGTGGCTCTTTCGCAGACTTGAGCACGCGGAAGGTGGCCTTCGAGATTTCGCCTTGGCGTTCACGCTTGAAAGTGTGGAGCGGCTTGATGTGGTGCGGGGTCCACTCAGGATCGACTTCGAGGCGGAGGAGGTAGTCGAGCCGCGCCATCTTCTCCTTCAGCACTCGGCGCTTAGCCTGGATGCGTTTGTCCGCTGCTTCGAGTGCCGCGAGTCCCACTATCGTCTCCGTGGCAAGCTCCGCCCGTTCGTACTCCGAAAGGGTGATCGCGTAGTCGCGCTCAAGTTTGACGCGGATGTCATGTTTGCTGGACATACCTGGCTTCTGAACGGCGAAGCTCTAACGCTTCGTCACCGTGCGCCGCCCGCGCTACCTACAAGGCAGCGACAATCGCTTCCTACGCGGCGAATCCGGGGCATGGTATAGCTGCGTGAGCATTTGATCGGACAGGAGGACTGAATGGCTGGGGATGATGATCGAGACCGCGACTTTGTGATTATCCAGAAGTCGCTGACCACGGCGCATATCGAAATCCCCGATTTCGAGCCCGCTCCCGAACCGGCAGACCCCGCACCGGCCCCAGCGCCCACTTCAAGCGAGGAGAGCGAGTAGTCACTATGGCAGGCGACAAAAATACGCGCGTGTTTATCGGTGACAGCAAGACCACGGCGCATCTGGGGCGGCAGCTAGAAGGGGTCGAAGCTGCCTCGATGACTACGCAGCATCTAAAGGTGCAGCTAAGCGCCACCCCCCAACCTGTGAAGCCACCCTCACCGCCCGCGCCGGCGAAGAAGGGTGATTAGCCCCGAGCCGTCTTTCAGCGACGTTGCATCGGTATGGATTGGCGCAGCGTCACTCCTGCTGGCGTTCGTAGCGCTATGCGTTGCTGGAATGGCCTGGTGGCGTTCGGACAGAAACACGTCCGCTGGCACGCTCCTCGCTATTTCCGAGGCATTTCGCCAAGCTTGGGAGCGCTTTCTAGGCGAGTCCGAGCCCGAGAGACGGAACGCTCATTTCCACGACCTCATGAACTTGTTCGAGATCGGCTGTGCGATCCATCAGGACCAGTCGGTTCATGGCGCCTCAAAGAAGATTCTTGAGCAGTACATGTGCGACACGCTCACCTTGATCGCCAAGAATGAGGGAGCGCGCACGGCTATAGCGCAAATGCGGAACAACCCCGATGTGTTTGAATTTCTGAAGCGCTTTCTGAAGGCCATGCGGCGGAGGGGACGCCCTCATTTCATTGAGCCGCTCGTCAACGCCGAGCCGGCAGAGGTAGAGATTGCGTCCCATGTCGAGAGCCCGAATGGTGCCGTCTAAGGCGTCGGGGATTCCCATGCCGAATCGAGTCGGATAGTGAAAAGGGCGACGCCGGCTCCACACCAAACGTCGCCCTCCGCCTACTTCCGCTTGCGCTTGGCAGGCACTTTCACGGTCTGGACGTAAGCCGTCGCTTTGCGGCGGTTAGCTTCCGCAACCGAGATAATCCTCCCGGTCTTGGCGTCCTTCCCGATTTGACGGGTTGCCATATCGCATCACCTCCAATCCGGGGCTGTTGCCCCTCGCTACAGGCGTAGCTGCCGGATGGCGGTAATGACTCGACGACTCGTCCGCCGCGATTTTACCCTCACGCCACGGCCAAGTTGAGTCGTTTCGGCGCGGCGTGGTGACGCTGTCCATCGAGCTTGACCGCGTTCACAATACGTTCTTCCGTTACGTAAACGAGTCGAGGGATGCATGACCGAAGTAGCTCCGTTCGAAATTGGTGACGTGGTCCGGCTCAAATCCGGTGGCCCGCCAATGACTGTCACCCAAGTCGGGATACGGCATATGACTGGTCAGATGACGGTCTGGTGCACGTGGTTCGACGCCAAAAATACACCCCAGGATGGGACCTTTCCCCCTGCGGCCTTGGAAACCGACGAGGACTAAAGGTTGGAAGATACCAACGCGGTTGCAGGGGCAGGCCCGCAGCTTCCGATCGAGGTCGAATCCGACCTCGAAGCGAAGCGTCGCGCCCTCGCCGAGCGTATCGAAGGCCGTCGAAGCGGAAAATACGCCCGCGTCCTCCTCGCTGCCCTCAGCGGTGTCCCATGGGTAGGTAGCCTTCTCGGAGCCGCCGCTACGATGAGTGCGGAAGTTGAAAGCGAGCAGCTAACCGAGCTTCAGCGGCTATGGCTGGAGGAGCACCAGGCCAAGCTACATCGGCTGGGAACCACGTTGGCCTCGATCGTCGAGCGGCTAGAGAGCTTCGGCGAGGAGCTGCAAGAGCGAATCCAGTCGGAGGAATACCTCGCGCTCGTGCGGCGGGCTTTTCGCTCCTGGGATCAAGCGGACACCGAAGAGAAGCGCGAGTTTGTCCGTCGCCTACTGGAGAACGCCGGGGGCACGAAGCTCTGCCCCGACGATCTCGTGCGGCTCTTCATCGCCTGGATCGACACCTACCACGAGTCCCACTTCGCGGTGATCCGCGTCCTCCACCGAAACCCCGGTGCTACGAGAGCCGTTATCTGGCGCGAGATTCACGGCGCGCACGTCCGAGAAGATTCCGCCGAGGCAGACCTCTTCAAGCTGCTCATTCGCGATCTCAGCACCGGCAGCGTCATCCGCCAGCATCGGGATACCACCCCCCACGGCGAGTATATGCGCAAAGGGCGGGCCGCCTCATCAGCTCCCCGAAGCGGCACCATGAAGTCCGCCTTCGACAACCAAGACGAATACGAACTGACCGAGCTTGGGCGGCAGTTCGTCCACTACACGATGAGCGAGCTTGTTTCGCAGATCAGCTAACGGAGAGCACCATGGACTTTGCCGTAGGAGACGTTGTGGTTCTGAAGTCTGGAGGGCCGCGCATGACCATCGCCGCTCTCGAAGACGATGAGGCGGTCTGTGTGTGGGTTGAAAAGAACCGGACATTCCGCGAGCGGTTCGAACTCGTGATCCTGAAAAAGTATGCCGCTGGCGGCCCGATCAGCGTGAGGACCATCCGGGGGTAACCGGCGCCACAGGGGTCGTAGATCGAGCTACTCGAAAGAGGCTACCTCGCAGCGGCGCTGGGCCGGGCCACTCGCTAGGTGTGTTTGCGCCATAACACCGTGGAATTCGGGGAGCTCGTCGAGGAACAGGATTCCGTTGTGCGCCAGCGACACCTCACCCGGCTTTGCCTTGATGCCGCCGCCGGTCAGCGCGGCCATGCTCGCGGAGTGGTGGGGCGCACGGAACGGCCGCGAACGGGTCAGCGTGCCCTTGGCGATCAACCCGGCCACCGAATGGACCATGGAGGTCTCCAGCAGCTCGGCGGCCGACAGCGGCGGCAACAGGCCCGGCAAACGCTGGGCCAGCATCGACTTGCCCGACCCCGGCGGACCGCAGAACAGCAGGTTGTGGCCGCCGGCCGCGGCGATCTCCAGCGCGCGCTTGGCGTTCTCCTGACCCTTCACGTCGCGCAGATCGGCGACGCCCTCCGCGTCCACCATCGGCCCGGGCCGCGGCTGACCCATGATCTGGGTCCCGCGAAAGTGGTTCACCAGCGAGATCAGCGAGCGGGGCGCCAGGATTTTCGCATCGCCCGCCCACGCGGCCTCCGGCCCGCAGGCTTCGGGGCAGATCAGGCCAAGGCCCATGGCGTTGGCCGCCACGGCCGCCGGCAGTGTCCCCGCCACCGGCATGATGCGCCCGTCCAGCGACAGCTCACCCACCGCCGCCCAGCCCTCCAGGCTGTCGGGCGGAATCACGCCCATCGCCGCCATGATGGCGAGCGCGATAGGCAGATCGTAGTGACTACCCTCTTTCGGAAGATCGGCCGGGGCGAGGCTGACGACCACGCGTTTTCCCGGCATGGCGAGACCCAGGCCCGCGAAGGCTCCCCGGACTCGTTCCTTGCTTTCGCTGACGGCTTTGTCGCCCAGGCCGACGACGACGATCTTCTGCTCGCCGCCCGTCAGCTGGACCTCGACATCGACGCGGCGCGCCTCAACCCCTTGAAAGGCGACCGTAATGACCCGCGCGACCATGCTCCCCCCGGCTATGCGGCGTGCGACTTATCCACACTTGCAGCACGCACCCGAAGCCGGATCAAGAACAAAAATAGAACTTTTAGAGAAGGCGTGACAGTTCAGCGTCTTAGTGCCCGCCCGCGCCCTCATAGACGCCCGGGGCCAGCCGCTCGCTCTCGTGGCCGTCGGAGCCTGCCGCCAGCACGAAGCGGCGGTCGCAGTAGCCGCATTCGACGAAGTCCTCGCCGCCCATCTCCAGCCAGACGCGCGGGTGGCCGAGCGCGCCGCCGACGCCGTCGCAGGCGACGCGGCGCGAGCGCACGGTGATCACCTCCGGCGGCGGCACGGAGTCCGGCGCGATCGGAACGGGCGCTTCGTTGGGGACGGGTTTTCCCTTGCGGGCCATCGGACGGTTCCTCGGAAAGCGGGAGCGCGGCCTTGGCGCGGCCGCCCGCGGCGCATACCTATGGCGTCCCCAAGCCCGGCGTCAATTTCGTAAAGAGCCCATGGACCTTCCTGACTACGCGATCGAGGCCAAGGGCCTTTACAAGACCTACGCCGCCACCAAGACCACGCCCGAGAAGCTGGCGCTGAACGGGGTGGACCTGCAGATCCCGCGCGGCTCGATCTTCGGCCTGTTGGGGCCGAACGGGGCGGGCAAGTCGACCTTCATCAACATCCTGGCCGGGCTGACGCGTAAGACCTCGGGGTCGGTGAAGATCTGGGGCGTCGACATCGACGCGCATCCACGCGACGCCCGCGCGGCAATAGGGGTGGTGCCGCAGGAGCTGGCGGCCGACGTCTTCTTCACCCCGCGCGAGAGCCTGGACGTGCAGGCCGGCCTCTATGGCGTGCCGAAGAACGAGCGCCGCACGGACGCGCTGCTGGCCGCGCTGGGACTCTCGGACAAGGCCAACGCCTACGTCCGCCAGCTTTCCGGCGGCATGAAGCGGCGGCTGATGGTGGCCAAGGCCATGGTCCACCACCCGCCGGTGCTGATCCTCGACGAGCCGACCGCGGGCGTCGATGTCGAGCTGCGCCGCCAGCTGTGGAACTACGTGGTCGGCCTGAACCAGCAGGGCGTGACCATCGTGCTGACTACCCACTATCTGGAAGAAGCGCAGGAGCTCTGCGACCAGATCGCCATCATCAACCGGGGCGAAGTGGTGGCCTGCGAGCCGACCGGAACGCTGCTGCAGCGGCTGGATACCCGTAACGTGGTGGTTACGCCCGACAAGCCGGTGAGCATCGCGCCCGACCTGGCCGGCTTCGAGACCAAGCTGCGCGGCGGCGGCGCCTTCCAGGTGACCTACCGCACCGGACAATCGAGCGTGGAGCAGGTGCTGGCCGCCGTGCGCGCCACCGGCCTGCACATCAAGGACATCGCCACCGAAGACCCCGACCTCGAGGATGTCTTCCTGTCGCTGACCTACGGCGCCGAAGGCGCCATCGATCCGACCCGCGACTGAGGGTGGCGTGGCATTGGGCTTTCAGTTAAAAGCCCGCCTCCGCTGCCCAAGCACCCGTAGCTCAGCTGGATAGAGCGTTGCCCTCCGAAGGCAAAGGTCACACGTTCGAATCGTGTCGGGTGCGCCAGCGCTGATCGATAGCGGCCATTTCTCACACTCCAGGCGGAACCCCCGGCGCCCTAGGGCATTCCGCATTCCGCCTAGTCCAGGTTCGGGTGACCAGTCGTGGTTGTTCGGTCGACTTGGCGGCGTTGAGTTCGGAGTTCCCCCAGTCTCCACGCTAGAGAAAGAGGAAGTGGAAATGCCCATTCTTAAGAATCGTACCGCCACGGTTGGCGCCGCGCTTGTCGTGACGCTCGGCGCTATGTCCCTGAGCGGTTGCGCGACGCGCAGCTATGTCGACGAGCAGATCGCCGCCGTGAACGGCCGCATTTCCGCCGTGGACGCGAAGGCCAATGACGCGCTGGCTCGCGCCGACGCCGCCAATGCCGCCGCCCAGCAAGCGGCGACCGACGCCCGTACCGCCAACCAGCGCATCGACCAGCTGGGCGGCCGGGTGGATGCACTCGAGGCGCGTCCCGTGAGGGCCCCGCGCGGCTAAACGGACGGCTGAGGTTCAACGAACCGCACCGTCCCGCATTGAATTAGAGTAAAACGCGGCATGTCTTTGGTTCGTGGATCGATAGCTGTTTGCGGTCGCGGCATGCGACTGTCGGCCTTGGCGCTCTGGCTCGGACTTGTCTGGGCCGGAACGTCATCGCCGGCAGCCGCCGCGACGACGCACAAGGCCCCCGCCCACAAGGCCAAGCCAAAGGCGCCGGTGGCGGCGCCCGCGCCCGTGGAACCCTCGCAAGAAGCGACCAAGCTCGTCGACTGGATCACCACCTCCGGCGACAACCGCGATCTGCCCTTCATCGTCATCGACAAGACGGCCGCCGAGGTCTTCGTGTACGGCGCCGATGGCCAGCTGAAGAGCGCCGGAGCCGCCCTTCTCGGACTGGCGACCGGCGACAATTCCACGCCCGGCGTGGGCGACCGCGAGCTTTCGGACATTGCGCCCGAAGACCGCACCACCCCCGCGGGCCGCTTCCTGGCGGGCTTTGGCCCCTCCGGCGACGGCAAGAAGGTGCTGTGGATCGATTATGCGACCGCGATCTCGATGCACCCGGTGATCACCACCCATCCGGCGGAAAAGCGCCCGCAACGGCTGAAGTCCGAAACGCCGGACGACAACCGCATCACCTTTGGCTGCATCAACGTCTCGGCTTCCTTCTACAAGAAGGTCGTGGTCCCAACGGTCGGCGATGGCAACGCGGTGGTCTACATCCTTCCCGAAACCATGCCGCTGGAGCAGGCGTTTCCCGCCCTGCCGACCCAGATCGCCGCCGGCGCTCCATAACCGTTGCATTTGCAACCGCAGCCGGGCTTGAGTGCGGCCGAAAGGACGCTCCATGGCCCAGTTTCATGACATCACCTGGCGCTCGGCCGACGGCCTGACGCTGCACGCCCGCGACTATCCCGCGCCGGGCGGCAAACTGCCGGTGATCTGCATTCACGGGCTGACGCGCAATTCAAAGGACTTCGAGGAGCTGGCGCCGCGCATCCAGACGCTGGGGCGCCGCGTGATCGCGGTGGATGTGCGTGGGCGGGGACAGTCCGACTGGGACCCCAACCCGATGAACTATCATCCTGGGACCTATGTCGCCGACGTCATCGGGCTGATGGCGCACGAGGTGATCTCGCAGGCCATCTTCATCGGAACCAGCATGGGCGGGCTGATCACCATGACCTTGGCCGCGATCGCCCCGCAGTCCATCGCCGCGGCCGTCCTCAACGACGTCGGGCCGGAACTGTCGCCCGTCGGGATCGCACGCATCAGCGGCTACGTGGGCCAGGCCCAGCCGATCGAGACCTGGGAGGACGCGGCCGCCTACGCCAAGGCGACCAACGGCGCGGCTTTTCCCGACATGCCTGAGAAGGACTGGGACAGGTTCGCCCGGCGCATCTTCCGCGAGGACGGCGGCAAGCCGGTGCTCGACTACGATCCCGATATCGCGTTGGCCTTCAGGCCGCCGGAGGGCGCGCCGCCGCCGCCCATGCCGGACCTGTGGCCTCTGTTCGGCGCCCTGACGAACGGCCGTCCCACCCTGCTGGTCCGGGGCGGCGCGTCCGACCTGATCGACGAGACCATCGCCGCGAAGATGCGCCAGGCCGCGCCGCGGATGGCCTATGTCGAGGTCCCGCGCGTTGGTCATGCGCCCATGCTGACCGAGCCGCAGGCCTGGGCGGCGATCGAAGCCTTCCTTTCGTCCCTGCCCTAGCCCCGTTTGCGCCACTGTCGGCGTTGTCTATGGTCGCCGCTGCAACTTCCGGAGCCTCCCCCGTGCCCGAATCCGTCCTGTCCATCGAGAACCTGAAGGTCGACTTCGACACCCATGACGGCGTCGTCCACGCCGTGCGGGGCGTCTCGCTGAAGGTCGACAAGGGCGAATGCCTGGGCGTGGTCGGTGAAAGCGGCTCCGGCAAAAGCCAGACCTTCATGGCGGTGATGGGCCTGCTGGCCCAGAACGGCCGCACCAGCGGCTCGGCAAAGTTCCTCGGCAAGGAGCTGCTGGGCCTGAAAATGCGCGATCTGAACCGCATCCGCGGCTCGAAGATGACGATGATCTTCCAGGACCCGCTGACGGCGCTGACCCCGCACGTGCGCATCGGCGAGCAGATCGCCGAGCCTCTGCGGCTGCATCTTGGCCTCTCCGACCAGGACGCAATGAAGCGGGCCAAGGAGTGGCTCGACCGCGTGCGTATCCCGGACGCGGAGCGCAGGTTGCGCCAGTATCCGCACGAACTTTCCGGCGGCATGCGCCAGCGGGTGATGATCGCCGGCGCCATGGCGGGCGGGCCCGAACTGCTGATCGCCGATGAGCCGACCACCGCGCTGGACGTGACCGTGCAGGCGGAAATCCTCGACCTGATGGACGAGCTGCGCCGCGATACCGGCACGGCCATGGTGCTGATCACCCACGACATGGGCGTCATCGCGCGGCTGGCCGACTGCGTGTGCGTGATGAAGGACGGCGCTTACGTTGAGGAGGGCTCGGCCGACGAGATCTTCGCCAAGCCGCGCGAGCCCTACACCCAGGCCCTGCTGGCCGCGATCCCGCGGCTCGACCGCGACGACCGGGGTGGGCGACCGATGCTCGACCCCGTGCCGCAAGGCTCGCCGGTCGTCGTCGAGGGCAAGGACATCAAGGTCTGGTTCCCGATCCCCCACGGCGTGTTCGGCAAGAAGAAGTATCTGCGCGCCGTCGACGGCGTCGATCTCTTCGTGCGCCAGAGTGAAACGCTGGGCATCGTCGGCGAAAGCGGCTCGGGCAAGTCGACGCTGGCGCGCGCGGTCCTGAACCTGATCCCGCCGTCGAGCGGGGCGGTGACCCTGATGGGCCGCGACATCACCCACGCCGACCGCGACGCCATGCGTCAGGCGCGCAAGGACCTGCAGATCGTCTTCCAGGATCCGCTCGCCAGCCTCGACCCGCGCATGACCATCGGCGACTCCATCGCCGAGCCGCTGCAGGTGTTCCGCAAGGACATGGGCCGCGCGCAGCGGGACGTGGACGTGGCCTCGATGATGGAGCGGGTGGGCCTGGCCCCCGACCTCATCAACCGCTACCCGCACGAGCTGTCGGGCGGCCAGAACCAGCGGGTCGGCATCGCGCGGGCGATGATCCTGAAGCCCAAGCTGGTTATCTGCGACGAGGCGGTCTCGGCGCTCGACGTCTCCATCCGCGCCCAGATCATCGACCTGCTCATCGACCTGCAGAAGTCGCTCGGCATGGCCATGCTGTTCATCAGCCACGACCTGGCCGTCGTGCGCGAGATCAGCCACCGGGTGATGGTGCTCTACATGGGCCGGGTGATGGAGCAGGCGAGCCGCGACCGCATCTACGCCCAGCCGCAGCACCCCTACACCAAGGCGCTCCTGTCCGCCGCGCCGATCCCCGATCCGAAAATCGAACGCAGCCGCAAGCGGGTGAAGATCGTCGGCGAAGCGCCTTCGCCGCTCGACCCGAAGACCGCCTTCCGCTTCCTGCCTTCGCGGTTGTCGGTGAACGCGGGCGAACCGGTGCTGCCGCCGGCGCTGGAGGAGATCGAGCCCGGTCACTTCGTCAGCGAGTTCGACGCCGACGCGCCGGCCGTCACCGGCTGAAGATCGCCATCGTCACAACCGCCACCGCCATGACCAACGTGGCGGCCCAGCCGAACAGCTTCTGGGCCGGGGTCGTCACGAAGACCCCCATCTGCTTGCGGCGAGAGGCGACGACCATCATCGCCGCCATGATCGGCACCGAGATCACCCCGTTGACCACCGCACTCCAGAACAGCGCCTTGATCGGGTCGAGCGGCGAGAAGACGACGCCCAGCGCGATCACCATCCCCGCCACGATCACCGCGTAGAAGCGAGGCTCTTGCCAGGGCTGCTTTTCCAGCCCGCTCTTCCAGCCGAAGGTCTCGGCGACGGCGTAGGCGCTCGATCCCGCCAGAACCGGCACGGCGAGCAGGCCGGTGCCGATGATGCCGAGGCTGAAGAGGCCGAACGCCAGCGGCCCGGCGATGGGCTTGAGGGCCTGCGCGGCCTGGGCGGACGTCTGGATGTCGGTGACGCCGTTGGCGTGCAGCGTCACGGCGGTCGTCAGGATGATGAAGAAGGCGACGATGTTGGAGAGCGCCATGCCGACGAAGGTATCGAAGCCCATCCGCTCGAGCTGCTCGCGCGCTTCGGCGGGTTGCTCGTCCAGCAGGTCAGGCTGGTGCTCGGCCGCCAGATCCTCCACCTCCTCCGAGCTCTGCCAGAAGAAGAGGTAGGGGCTGATGGTGGTGCCGAAGACGGCGACGATCACGGTCACCGCCGCCTCGTTCAGCTTGAGGTCGGGCAGGACCGTGCGGGTCAGCACCTGCGGCCAATCGATGTGGACGGTGAAGATCACGCCGACATAGGCGAACAGCGCCAGCGTCAGCCACTTCAGCACCTTCACATAGCGATGGTAGGGCACGAACAGTTGCAGCCCGAGTGAACCCAGCGCCAGGACGACCGTGAAAGTCCTGGCCCCCCAACCCAGCACCAGCTCGCTGGCCGCGCCCATGGCGGCGATGTCGGCGCCGATATTGACGGTGTTGGCGATGAACAGCAGCGCCACCAGCCCCATCACAGCTGGGCGAGGAAAGACCCCGAGCAGGTTGGCGGCGAGACCCTTGCCGGTGACGCGCCCGATCCGCGCGCTGATCAGCTGGACGGCCACCATCAACGGATAGGTGAGCGCCACCGTCCAGAGCATGTTGACGCCGAACTGGGCGCCGGCCTGCGAGTAGGTCGCGATGCCGCTGGGGTCGTCGTCGGCCGCGCCGGTGATCAGGCCGGGGCCGAGGCGATTGAAGAACCGGAACGGGTTTTGTGGGCCCACAGCTCGCCCTTATGACGCCAAGCTCGGCGTTGACTGTAGATCACCCACGTAAAGGCGCTAGTGGCGCAGGCGAGCGCCCGGGGTTGGTTCGTCCAGCAGCTCGACGCCTTCGCGCGCGAACCGGGCGCGGATGTGCATGGCGCTGCGCGAACGGATCACGCCGCCGTTCTCCAGCTTGACGATGGTGTTGGGCGAGACCTTCGCCTCGCGCGCCAGCTCGAGCACGCTCCACTTGAGCAGGGCTCGCCCAGCCCTGCAGGCGGCGCCGGAAAGCGCCGTCTCGAGCCGTCCGTTCCGCTGTTCCGTGCCGGGGGCCACGGCGCATCCATACAAGTGAGCGGGAAGGTCGCGACCATACTCAACCGCAGAGGCGCGGAAAAGGTTCTTGGCCAGCGCGCCCAAGCTCTGCGGCAAATTGGCAGCGGCGCAAGAGACGCATTAACTATCGCGGCCCGAGATGTCGGGGAAAAACATTGCGTTTTCAGGCACAAGCGGGGGCTGATCTACTCAGCGGCATTTACCCGCGCGGCCACAGGGGTGCGCATATTGGAGAAACTACCATAGCCATTTTGCCGCAGTGGAATTGACTAACGCCGGTTAACCTTTAGATGGGCCCCGTAACGCTCATCGAACGTCGTTCCCGAGCTCGCTGTTTTTCCTAAGCCCCTGTTCGAAAAAAGAAACTCACCGACCCTGCGCCCTCCCCGGCTCAGCGGCCATCTGTAAGGATCGATAATGTCCCGCTTCCTCAAGACCGCCCTGGCCATCGCCGCCGTTTCCGCTATCGCGGCTCCCGCCATGGCCCAGACCTCCGCCACGCAATCGACCACCGCGTCGGCGACCATCGTTCAGCCGATCACGCTGACGAAGAACTCCGACCTGGCGTTCGGCACGGTCGTCAAGCCGACGTCGGGCACCAACACCATCACCATCAACGAGACCTCGGGCTCGCGCACCCTGACCGGCGCCGGCGACGCGGCTCTGGCCACCTCCACCTCTTCTCGCGCGGCCTTCTCGGTTGGCGGCGAAGGCGGTCAGACCTTCTCCATCACCGTTCCCTCGACCGCCACCATGACCCGCTCGGGCGGCTCCGAGACCCTGACGGCCAATCTCGTCAAGACCGCCGCTTCGGGCACGCTCAGCGGCTCCATCGGCTCGGCCGGAACCGCCTCCTTCGGCGTCGGCGGCAACTTCGACGTGTCTTCGACGACGGTCAGCGGAGCTTACTCCGGCTCATTCAACACGGTCGTCGCCTATAACTAAGTGCTAATAAGTGGGGGGTAATGATTAACGCCCGGCGCGTCTCGCTCGCGCCGGGCATTTTTCAAGGCTTTTATTCCGGTCGATGGCGTACCTCCGCACTCTTTCAGTTGTTGCCGGCAGCGCGCTCGCGCTGGCCTGCGCCGCGGCCCTTCCCGCCCGCGCGGAAAGCGCGTCCACCGACGCCGCCGCCCATGCGGACGTCTCCGAACGGGGCGGCATCCAGACCACCGGCCAGGTGATCTTCCAGGACATCGCCGTCGTCCCGAACGTGACCATTGCGCCCAGCATCGACTCGACCTCCAACTCGCAGATTGTCGTGTTGGGTCAGGGAGGGGACGCGGTGTCGCTGGCGGTGCCCGATGCCATCGACATGATCAATTCCAACAGCGGCCGGACCTACCTCGTCGTGACCAACGCCGACGGCAGTTACGCCCTGCCCATTCTGCAGGGGACTTTGTCCTCTGAGGGCCTGCTCAGCGTCACGGTCGGCGGGAGCCTCCAGATCGCAGCGGGAACGCTCGAACCGGGCCAGTATCGTGGCGTCATGATCGTCGTGGCCAATTACAACTGATGGCATGGATTTCCTTCCGCCGAGCCCCGCATCCGGGCCTGCCGAGAGAACACAACCGATGAAATACGCCGACGCATTTTCCCGCGCCGGGTGGCTCGCTCCGGTCCTTGCCGCCGCCCTGGTCTTTGGTCCCGCGGCAGCGCTGGCCCAGGACGTCGACGCGCCGCCCGCGCCCGACGCCGGCTCGGTCACCAAGGTGGGGGCCAACCTCAACATCTCGCCCAAGCGCCTGACCTTCGACAGAGCGGGCAAGTCGGCGACCGTCTACATCTTCAACCAGGGTACGACCGCAGCCGCGGTGGACATCGGCCTTGTCGACCGGGTGATGCTGCCGGACGGCCAGATCACCCCGGCCGACGACGCGGCGACCAAGCCCGCCACCAAGCCCATCGTCGACCGCCTCCAATCGGCCAAGTCCCTGCTGCTCGCCACGCCCCGCAGGGCGGTGTTGGAGCCGGGCAAGGGTCAGACGATCCGGGTGCGCGTGATGCCTGGCCCGGCCGAGACCGCGGCCAAGGGCGAATACCGGACCCACCTGACCATCACCACCATCCCGCCGAAGGACCTCGGCACCACCGCCGAACAGGCCGCGGGCGTGAAACCAGGCGAGCTGAGCTTCACCGTCTATTCGGTGTTCGGCATCTCCATCCCGGTGATCGTGCGCCTTGGCGATCCGGACGTCCGCGCGGGCATCGAGAACCCTCACCTGACCTATGTCGATGTGCCGGCGTCCGGCGAAGCGCCGGCCAAGCGGACCCCGGTTCTGGACTTCGACATCGTGCGGCAGGGCTCCAGCTCGCTGTTTGGCAACATCGAGGTGCGCGGCGCCAAGTCCAAGGGGAAGGATCCCATCGGGTTGGCGCGCGGCGTTGGGGTCTATACAGAAATAGATCGTCGTGCGATGCAGGTTCCGCTCAGCCGCGCGCCGATGGGGGGTGAGTCGCTGCAAATCACCTTCACTGACGACGACACGTCACCCGGCCACGTGCTCGCCCAAAGTGCCTATACAGCGCCCTAGAAAAAGACTGGGTTTCGTCGCGGCTGTCGTCGTTGCGGCGAGCAGCCAGACGGCTTTTGCCGAGCCGGCCACCGAGGCGACCGCCTCGTCGGGACCGATCGCGCACCTGCGCGACGACGACCTGCTGCTGTTCGCCGTCGATCTCGATGGTCTGACGCTCACCGACAGTCTGGCGGCCTATGGCGACGCCAACGATCCCCTGCTGCCGATGGGAGAGCTGGCCCGGCTGCTCGATCTCAACGTCACCGTCTCCCCCGGCGACCGGCGGATCACCGGGACCATCGGCGAGGCCCAGCGGCCGCTGACGGTGGATCTGGCCAATGGCGTCGCCCGCATCGGCGGCAAGGACGTGCCGCTGACCGGCCAGGACGTGGCGGTCACGCCCGGCGAGATCTACATGCGCGCCTCGGCCATCGCGCGCCTGCTGCCGTTGAAGATCGTCTCCGACCCCGAAGCGTTGTCGATCAAGCTGACAGCGCTGGAGAAACTGCCGATCCAGGCGCGGCTGGAACGGCTGGCCCGCCTGCGTGACCTGCGGCCTGACGTTGGCGGCGTCGACGACGCGCTGCACATCCCCAACCCGTACCGGCTGTTCACCATGCCGGCGGTGGACGTTTCGGCCTCGACCGCGCGGGACACCCGTCCGCCCAACGACCCGCGCCGCTACGACATCCGCGTCGCCGGCGACCTCGCCTGGATGGGCTTCCAGGGCTACGTGGGCTCGGACGACAACGGCAAGCCGAATACCGCCCGCGTGCTGCTGGAGCGGCATGAGGTGAAGGGCGGCCTGCTTGGGCCCCTCAACGCCACCAGCTTCACCATTGGCGATACCTTCACGCCGTCGCTGGCCATCGGGCCGCGCAGCGTGGGCGGCCGCGGCTTTGCCTTCACCACCGCCCCGCTCGCTCAGCAGAGTGTCTTCAACCGCATCGACCTGCGCGGCGAGCTGCCCTTGGGCTACGACGTCGAGCTCTACGTCAACGACATCCTGCGCAGCGGCCAGCGCACGCCTGCCCAGGGCCGCTATGAGTTCCTGGGCGTGCCGTTGGTGCGCGGCGTCAACGTCATCCGCATCGTCCTCTACGGCCCGCGCGGCGAGCGCGAGGAACAGACCCGCGTCATCACCGTCGGCGGCGGCCAGCTCAAGCCCGGCCAGACGACGATCGATTTCGGCGTCGTCCAGCAGGACCGAACGGTCATCACCTTCAACAATGCCGGCGTCCCTTCCCCCGCGGAGGACGGCTGGCGAGTGGCGACCAACGTGGCGCGAGGCATCACTGACCAACTGACGGTGCTGGCGGGCGCCGCCTACTATCCGGTCGAGGACGCCACCCACCGCGCGCTGCTGATGCTGGGCGCGCGGACGTCCTGGCGCGGTTTTTCGATCCAGGCGGACACGGCGGCCGATAACCGCAAGGGCCGCGCGGTCGCTCTTGGCGTGGCGGGCCAGCCGTGGGGCATTTCGGTTGTCGCGCGGCATGCCGAATACAGCGGCGGCTTCGTCGATGAGGCCAATCCGGCCATCCAGGCGGGCAAGCCGATGGTGCGCCATAGCGAAATTACGATCGACACCAACATCCGCCCCGGCGGCCGCAGCATCCCGCTGTCGCTGCGCGGCCAGCGCGACCAGTACGAAAGCGGGGCGTCGGCCCTGTTCGCCGCCGCGCGGGCGTCCAGCGTGCTCGGCACGGTGCTGGTCTCCGGCGGCCTCGACTACCGCAGCGATGATACGCCCGGCGTGCCGAAACAGGAGCGGCTTACCGGAGTGCTCGCGGCCTCCACCTTCGCCGCCTACAAGTGGCAGCTACGCGGCGCGCTCGACTACGACATCCTGCCGGACGCCCGCGCCAGCGCGCTGACCCTGACCGCCGACCGGGCGCTGACCGAGCGCACGGCGCTGCGTTTCGGGCTCGGGCGCACATTCGGAGACGACGCCACGACCTCCCTGCAGGCCGGCGCCATCTTCCGGCTGCCGCACGCCGATCTGGCCGTCTCGGGCGACTATTCGATGCCGGGCGACGATTGGCGGATCGGGCTGCAGCTCGCGTTCGGCCTGGCCTTCAATCCGATCGAGCAGCACTATGAAGTGACCCGGCCCGGCCCCGCGAGCGGCGGGACAGTGGCGCTACACTCCTTCGTCGACCGCAACGGCGACGGCGTCTACCAGCCTGGCGAACCGCCGGTTCCGGGCGTGGTCGTCTCCGGCGGCGAAAAGCCGGTCACCACGACGATCAACGGCCAGGCCTTCGTCACCGGCATCGGCGCGGCGCCCGTCGCCCAGGTGCAGGTGAACCTGGATGAGGTGGACAACCCCTACCTCCAGGCGCCGCCGCACGCGGTCGAGTTCCAGCCCCGCGCCGGCAACGTGCTGGTCATTCCCTACCCGTTGACGCCGACGGGCGAAGTCATGGCGCGGATCATGTATAAGCAGGACGATGGCCGCATGGTCGGGCTCTCGGCCGTACAGGTCATCGTCACGCGCGAAAGCGGCGGCCCGCCGGTCACGGGTTCGACGGAATTCGATGGTTCGGCGGACTTCGAGAATTTGCCCGCGGGAACCTGGCGGCTGGAATTGGACCCTGAACAGGCACGGCGCTTGCATATGAGCTTAAAGAAGCCGGTGACCTTCACGGTGTCTCCCGACGGGGGATACCTGGCGGACATCAAGGCGGAAGTGGTCTTCGACAGGAGTGCGAGTCAGTGACAGACCACCGTGCGTTCTTGAAGTCATTGGGTTTTTCGCTGTGCGCGACGTTCGCGATGGCCGGACCCGCTCTGGCGCAGACCTATACCCCAACCGCCACCGCGCCCGCTCTCGGCAAGGTGGTCGCGGCCAATACTGGCACAACGACGTTCACTTTTGCTGCGTCCAGCGGGAATGTGAGCCAATCCGGCAGCGCCAACCGCATCACCTCCGGGACGGTGCGCGGTCAGGTCACCATTGCCTGCTCAGGCACCGGACAGGCTTGCGCCGCCGCGGAAACCGTGAAGATCGGATCCACCGGAACACCGACGGGCAAGCTTGGCTCACTAAGCAACTTCACCGTCAGCGCGGTGAGCGGGGCGATTTCAGGTCAATCGGGCACCAACCCACTCAGCTTCACGATCACGCCGGTCGACAAGAACACCTCTGCTTCCTTTTACTTCGGCGCAAATGTGGTCGTTAACGGCAACGACGGTTCGGGCAGCCCCGGCAACGCCACCTCCGGCTTCTTCGCCTATGTCGCCAAGTCACCGACGGTGCCGACCGTCGGCACCAGCGGCAACCTGACCGCCGTCATTGATCGCCCGATCGCCTTCAGCGGCACGACAACTCTGGAGTTCGGCACGATCTATAATCCGACCAGTGGAACCAGCACCGTCACGCTCGATCCCAACGCCGCAACCAATCCCGTCAGCGTCACCGGCAACGCCATCATCGGGAGTTCGCCAACGCCCCACCGGGCCACCTACAACATCACCGGAGAGGGCGGTCAGACTTTCTCGACGACCATCGGCTCCTTGACGCTGAGCAACGGCACGGACTCGATCCCCGTGACAATGACCACCTCGACCCTGCCGACGACGCTGAGCCTGACGCCGGGCAACCAGGGCACGGCGACCTTCTATGTGGGCGGCCACTTCGACATCACGCCGTCCACCCACGGCCACACCTACACCGGCAGCTACAACGTCACGGTCACCTACAACTGACCTTGCCGTAAGGCGCGCAATCGGCGACAGGGCCGCTGCATGAGCAGCCTGCACCAGAGCCGCCCCGCCGAGGGCGTCGTCCTCATCGAGATCGACAATCCGCCCGCCAATGCGCTGGGATCGGCGATGCGCGCCAGGATGGTCGCGCTGCTGAATGAGCTGGAGGCGGACCATTCGGTGCGCGCGGTCGTACTGACCGGACGCGGCAAGACCTTCTGCACCGGCGATGATCTGCGCGAAGCCGCCGCCAGCGGCCGGGTGACGCCTCAGGCCGTCGCCGACTTCAACGCCATGCTCGACCGGCTGGAAACCTTCCGCGCGCCGGTGATCGCTGCGGTGAACGGCCACTGCGTCGGAGGCGGGCTGGAGGTGGCGTTGGCCAGCGACATTCGGCTGGCCTCGACCAGAGCGATCTTCACGGCCGCGGGGGTGAACGTCGGACTGATGGCCTCGGCCTGGCGGCTGCCGCGTATCATCGGCGTCGCGAAGGCCAAGGTCATGCTGCTGACCGGCCTGCCCGTCGACGCCGGGGTCGCGCTCGCCAATGGGCTGGTGACGGAGATCCATGAGCCTGAGGCGCTGCTGGACGCGGCGATCAAGTTGGCGGCTCGCATTGCCACACGCGCGCCGCTGTCCGTCGAAGCGACAAAGCGCACGGCGAGCCGGGCGATGGACATGGACCCGGCGCAGGCCGCCGTCTCCAACGCTCAGGAAATCGCCATCCTCTCCGCGAGCGAGGATCACGCCGACGCGGTCGCCGCCTTCGCGGAACGACGCGACCCCGTCTTCCGCCGCCGCTAGCGCGCACCCTTCGCGCCGGCCTGGGCGAGGAGTTGGGCGCACGGCGCGTCCTTGGCGCCGCCGAGATCGACAAAGGGAATGACGGCGGCGAGCGGATTGATCGCCGCGCCGAGCGCCACACCGACGACGCCCTGCACGATCGACGGCCCCGGCTCGACGCCGAGCTTGGGCTGGGTGATCGGGCCCTTGATGGTGATCGGCGAGAGCAGGCGAACCAGCCGGAACTTCTTGGAGTCGCCGTCGATCTTGAAGTTCAGAGTCTCATTGCGCAGGTCGACCGAGCCCTTGCCATGGGCGACGACGACGCCAGTGTCGAGCACCATGGTCTTGGTCTGCATCACCCCGCCGTGGACGTCGAAGTCGGCCACTCCGCAACGGATCGGCGTCTGCTTGGGGTTCTCCGACAGCAGCAGGATCAGGCCCTTGGTCAGGTTGATGCCGAGCAGTTCGGCGAAGGCCTGGCGCATGTTCCCGCTCGGCATCGCGGCCGTCAGCGTGCCGTTTGAGCTGGCGGCCGCCTTGTGGATCGAGTTGCCGGAGCCGACCAGCCTGGCATGCGCGCTCAGCCCGCCCTCGATGGCCGGGCGGCCGAGGCTGCGAAAGGCGATGAAGTCCTCCAGCCGCGCCTTTGTCAGCCGCGCATCCAGATCGGTGCGGGGCACATCACGGCTGGCGTCGAGCGTCACCCGGCCGGCCAGCGCGCCGTGCGGGAAATCGAAGGCGACCGGGTCGGCGTTGAGCACACCGTCCTTCAGCTTCATCTTCAGCGACAGCCCCCGAAGCGGGAAGCGAGGCGCGTTCACCGACTCGGCGCGGTATGTCACGTCGGCGTCCATGGCCCGGATGCGTTGTACGTCGAGCGGCGTGTCGGGGAGCAGTTTTCCGGATTTACGCATCGCGCCGGCCTGCGCCACCTGCTTGGGCGAGGCGGTCTCGCCCCGGCCCGTGGCGGGCGGCAGGCCGAAGATCGGGCCAACGTCGTCGAAGTCGAGCTTGCGCGAATGGGCGTCGGCGTTGAGGTAGATCCGCTTGCCGCCGGTCAGCACATAGAGGTCGCCCGCCAGGTCGCTGTCGCCCACCCGGCCGGTGAACCTGTCGAAATCGTAGCGGTCGTTGTTGCGCCGCAGATGCCCGCTCACGCGGTAAGGCGGGGTCGAGGGCAGGGCCAGACCGGTCAGGTGATAGAGGTCGGCCAGGTCTTCGCCGCTCACCGTCAGCCGCCCGCCGAACTGGCCAAGCGCGAAAGGCTTGTCGATCGAGGCGTCCGCCGTCGCGTGGGTGGAGCGCGAGCGCATCTCCGCCTTGAACGGCCAGGGGTGATTGCGGTCGATGTGGATCAGCGGCGCGCCAGTCAGGACCAGGGTGAATGGCTCCGCATTCAGGGTCCCGCGGCCGTTCAGCGCGAATGCGCCGCGATCAGGGCCGCTCAGGTGTTCGCTGGTGTTTACGATGCCGTCGAACGTCAACTTGTGCTGGGCGTCCCTGAAGACGACGTGGCCATCCTTGATGACGAAGTTCTGGATCACCGGCAGCTTCACCGGCTGATTGCGCTTGGTCGGGTCGCCGAACTGCCAGTTGTTGGCGCCGGTGATGTCGCGCTGCAGATGGACCTCGCCGCCGGTGGCCTCAACCATCTCGATGATCTGCTTGCCCTTGAACAGCGGCAGCAGCTGGATGCGCACCGCGATCGTCCCGACCTTGGCCATCTCACCGGCATGGAGCTGCGGCGGCTGGGCGACGGTGACGTCGTGGATCTCCGCGCTGGGCGTCAGCGACCAGGGGTGGACGTCGAGATCGCCCAGAATGCCGACCTGCCGGTTCAGCTTCTGAGAGGCGATGTGCGCCAGCGGCCCCCGAAACCAGTTCCAGTCGAAGATGACCAGAAATACGATCACCGCGACGGTGAGCAGCACCAGCGAGGCGATCCCGCGCCAGGCCGGCCGCTCGATCACGGGCCCGCGTGGCGGGGAAACCCCCGCCGGCGCTAGACGCCGCATGGACGAAGGCAGATCGAAAGGCACGCGTTTACAGCTCCGGTCGACCGGGCTTCAACGCACGGGCGGCCCCGCTGTTGCCTAAACCCCTGATTCCCGGAGGAAGCCCTCGATCAGAGCGTCGTAGAGATGCAGCTTCTTGTAGTCGCGGAACTCAGGCGTGGCCGTCCGCCAGGCGTGGGCGAAGGCGGCGAGGCGCTCGGGATCGTCCCGCAAGGCACTGAGCGGATGGCGCCACACCCGGATCGTGAAGAGCGCGCCGCCGGTTTGCGGCAACCGCCGCAGCGTCTGACGTTCGACGCGGACGAAGAGTTCGGCAGCCGGGTCGGTGATCTCGGGGATACGAGCGCGGATCGGCGCGGGATCGGGCGTATGCAGCTCGGCGGTGTTCACCACGGTCCAGTTGCGGCGCTGGAGGATGAGGCCCGGGCGCAGGCCGTCGAAGATGCGCGAAACGCGGCTGAGCAGACGGTTCTCAAAGGTAGGCACCGGACCGTGCAGGGCCGACAGGTGTTTGCCGACCACATCGCGCGCGGTGAAGAAGGTCGCGGCCGAGAGGCTGAGCGCCGTCAGCGTCCACTCGCCCTCGCGCTTCTCCATCAGGCAGAGGTCGTCGGCGACGAGCCTGGCGGCGGCATAAAGCGGCGGAAAGCGCGCATCGCCCTTGGCCCCGGTCGCCGCCTCCACCAGCGCCAACACCTCTTCCTGACCGGGCCGCGAACCGGGCGTCTCCGCCCAGACCAGGTCGCGCACGGTCTCGAACAGGGCGTCCTTCCGCGCCGCCGGATCGGCCTCGCCGCCTTCCAGCCAGCCGGCCTCATCGATCGGCGAAAGGCCGATGGCGAAGTCCGGCGGGGCGTCAGCCCAGGGGGTGTGGCGAATGTCGGTCATGTGGCCGTTGCGCGGGGGTTGGTCCCTGTCTAGCGTCGCGCCGCGAACAACGGGAGCGGACTTTGGCCATCGAGGCGGTGATTTGGGATTTCGGCGGGGTGCTGACGACCTCGCCGTTCGAGGCGTTCAACCGCTATGAGGCCGGCCGCGCCTTGCCGCATGACTTCATCCGCCGCGTCAACGCCACCAATCCGCACGGCAACGCCTGGGCCAGGTTCGAACGCGCCGAGATCGGCGCCGCCGAGTTCGACCAGTTGTTCCTGCAGGAGTCGACGGCGCTCGGCCACTCGGTCCGCGGCGCCGAGGTGCTGCCGCTGCTGTCGGGCGATGTGCGGCCGCGCGTGGTGGCGGCGCTGAAGGCCTGCAAGGCGCGCTTCAAGGTCGGCTGCATCACCAACAACGTCCAGACCGGCCACGGCGCGGGCATGGCGGGAACCAGCGAACGCGCCGCCCAGGTCGAGGCGATCATGGAGCTGTTCGACGGCATCATCGAAAGCTCGAAGGCGGGCCTGCGCAAACCCGACCCGCGCATCTATCAGATGATGTGCGAGCTGCTGCAGGTCGCGCCTGCAAACTGCATCTATCTCGACGACCTCGGCATCAACTGCAAACCGGCCTCCCAGCTCGGCATGAAGGCCATCAAGGTGACGGGCGAGGCCCAGCTCCTCGCCGACCTTTCAGAAGCGACGGGACTATCCTTCCAATGACCAGACCCAAGAAGATCGGCGCCGAAGCGGCGCTCAAGCATCTCACCGGCTGGAAAGCCGCCGACGGCCGCGACGCGATCACCAGGACCTTCCAGTTCAAGGACTTCAACGCCGCCTTCGGCTTCATGACCCGCGCGGCGCTGGCGGCCGAAAAGCTCGACCACCATCCGGAGTGGTTCAACGTCTACAACCGCGTCGAAGTACTGCTGGCCACCCATGACGCCGACGGCGTGACCGAGCTCGACGTCACCCTCGCCAAAGTCATGGACGCCGCAGCGGCGAGCATTCAAACTAGCGTTTGATACAGCGAGGGGCTTTTCATGACGGCGACGAAACCACTGGCTCTGGTCACGGGCGCCTCGGGCGGCATAGGCGAGGAGCTGGCCTACCGATTTGCGGAAGGCGGCTACGACCTCGTCCTGGTCGCCCGGTCGGCGGACAAGTTGGCGGCGGTCGCGGGGCGCGCGCAGGCCAAGGGCGCGACCTGCACAATCCTTCAGCAAGACCTGCAGGCGCCGGGCGCCGGCGCCGCGCTCGAGGCCGCCGTCGCCAAACGCGGTCTGACCGTGGACGTCCTGGTCAACAACGCGGGTTTCGGCATCGCCGGTGATTTCCTCGACGTGGATCTCGAACAGGAACTGGGCACCATCGATCTGGATGTGCGCGTGCTGGCGGAGCTCACCCATCGCTTCGGCCGCGGCATGCGCGAGCGGCGGCGCGGCGGAATTCTCAATGTCGCGTCCACCGCGGCCTTCCAGCCAGGGCCCGGCATGACTGTCTATTGCGCGGCGAAGGCCTTCGTTCTTTCGTTCACCGAGGCCCTCAATCAGGAACTGCGCGGCACGGGCGTGCACGCCACGGCGCTGTGTCCCGGTCCGGTGCTGACCGGCTTTCAGGCGCGCGGCGAGTTCGGCGACGACGTGCGTCTGATGAAGATGATGCCCTTGACCACCGCCGAGATGGTGGCGCGCATGGGCTACGACGGCTTCAAGGCGAAGAAGCGGGTCGTGATCCCCGGCATCGTCAACCTGATCGTCGCCAGGAGTTCTCCCTTCACCCCCCGGGGCTTGCTGCTCACGATCGGCGAGCGCCTCATGCGCAAGGCCGCTTAGTTATGGTCGATGTTTCCAAGGGCCGCGTCGCCGGCAAGAAGGCTTTCATCACCGGCGCGGCCCAGGGCCTGGGAGCCGCCATGGCGCGCCGCCTGGCCGAAGAGGGCGCCAAGGTCAGCCTTGCCGACATCAACCTCGATGGCGCCAAAGCCGTCGCCGCCGAGATCAACAAGGCCCACGGCGAGGGCACGGCCTTCGCCTTCCCGCTCGACGTGACGAAAGAGGATCAGTGGATCTTCGCGCTCGAGGAGGCCGACGCGGCCATGGGCGGCATCTCGGTGCTGGTCAACAACGCGGGCATCAGCCGGGGCGGACCCATCGAGAGCTGCAGTCTGGAGGACTTCCGGCTCTGCATGTCGGTGAACGTGGATTCGGTGTTCCTCGGCGCCAAGCACGCGCTGAAATACATGCGCGAGAACCAGCCCGGCTCGATCATCAACATCAGCTCGATCGCCGGCCTGATCGCCAACCACAACGGCCCCGCCTACAACGCCTCGAAGGCCGCCGTCTGGCTGTTGTCGAAGAACATCGCCCTCTACTGCGCAAAGCAGAAGCTCGACATCCGCTCCAACACCATCCACCCGACCTTCATCGACACCCCGATCCTCGACCCGATCCGGCAGATGTTCGGCAAGGAGGAGGGCGAGGCCAAGCTCGGCCGCCAGATCCCGCTCGGCCGCATCGGCTCGCCGACGGACATCGCCAACGCCGCCCTTTATCTGGCCTCCGACGAGAGCCGCTTCATGACCGGCGCGGAGCTGAAACTGGACGGCGGCATCTCGGCGATGTGAGGCCTGGCGGAACCCTTCCGCCCCACAGCGACGTTTATTCCTTCACCGGCGCCGCAATTGGGCCGCGTCCGACGCTTTAGCTTGTTCCGTGCTCGCGGCGCGCTAGGTATTGGGCCAACCGCGTCAAGGCGCGAAGGAAGACGATGGCGAACATCACCCTGGTCGACGACGACGAGAACATCGTCGCTTCAGTGTCCCTGGCCCTGGAGAGCCTGGGCCATGAGGTGAAGGCCTTTTACGACGGCGCCGCGGGGCTGGCGGCGCTGGAGGCCGACCCGCCGGACCTGGCCATCCTCGACGTGAAGATGCCGCGCATGGACGGCATGGAGGTGCTGCGCCGCCTTCGTCAGACCTCCGAGGTGCCGGTCATCATCCTGACCTCGAAGGACGAGGAGATCGACGAGATCCTCGGCTTCAACCTCGGCGCCGACGACTACATCCACAAGCCGTTCAGCCAGCGCCTGCTGCTGGAGCGGGTGAAGGCCGTGCTGCGCCGGGCGGGCGCGGATGCGGAAGAGGCCGCCGCCGGTGGTCCGGAAGGGCTGGCGGCTGGCTCAAAGGCGCTCAAGCGCGGCAAGCTCACGCTCGACCCGGCCCGCCATGACTGCCTGTGGGACGGCCGGCCGGTACGGCTGACGGTGACCGAGTTTCTGCTGTTGCAGGCGCTCGCCCAGCGGCCCGGCTTCGTCAAAAGTCGCGACAACCTGATGGACGCCGCCTACGACGACCAGGTCTACGTAGACGACCGCACCATCGACAGTCACATCAAGCGCATGCGCAAGAAGTTCCGCCAGGTGGACAACACCTTCGACGCGATCGAAACCCTGTATGGCGTCGGCTACCGCTACCGCGAAACCTGAGCACGCCGAGAAGCTTCCCGGCGGCGGCGGGCTGTTCGGCTCGCGTCTCGGGCGGCTGATCATTGCGCTCAATCTGCTGGG
>Ga0157373_10000216_pt1 | contig 47143 bp, 42 predicted proteins | sample C65metaG_FD_113460 | JGI IMG/M metagenome (GOLD analysis project Ga0157373, IMG submission 113460) | Corn rhizosphere microbial communities from Kellogg Biological Station, Michigan, USA - C6-5 metaG | ecosystem: Host-associated > Plants > Roots > Rhizosphere > Soil | place: USA: Michigan... | reverse complement strand
GATCTAGCTGCTTGAAAAAGAAGGGAAAAATATGACGAAGTCGGAGTTGATCGAACGAATTGTCACCCATCAAGGGCTGCTCTCATCCAAGGATGTGGAGCTGGCCATCAAGACCATGCTTGAGCAAATGTCCCAATGTCTGGCTACCGGTGATCGTATCGAGATCCGTGGGTTTGGCAGCTTCTCTCTGCACTACCGTGCGCCTCGTGTTGGCCGCAATCCAAAGACTGGCCAGTCTGTCAGCCTTGACGGTAAATTCGTACCGCACTTCAAGCCGGGTAAGGAGTTGCGTGATCGGGTGAATGAGGAAGAGGAGGAGGGGGTTTGATCTTCGCTATTCAAATTCGAGGGGGCGTGAATGCGTAACCTGAAACGCATACTGCTTGGCGTATTTCTTCTGCTGATGGTTCTGATTGTTCTGGCGTTTGTGCTTGAGAATCAGCAGTCGGTTTCGCTTTTGTTTCTAGGTTTTTCCGGCCCGCAGTTGCCAGTGTCGCTAGTTGCAGTGTTAGCACTGTTGATCGGCATGTTGATCGGCCCTGTATTGGGCTGGTTTCTGGGGCGTTCGTCCAGAGCCGCACGCAAGCGACTGGTCTGAAAACGACAGGCGCAGGGCATCTGTCGAAATTGCGCCTCAGTCTGTCTTTATCCATTAGTAAAACCATCATTAAGCTGTAAAATGCTCCCCTTGTTCGATCGTGCCTTATTGCATGACGATTCAGACTGACTCTGACGGATGCCAATTGCGACTGGCCTCTGCATTCATGGATTAGATGGCGCTCAGTGGCAGCGCTATCCGCAGCTCAAGGGTATCGTTTCGCGTGAAAATTCTAGTTACCGGCGGCGCCGGCTTTATTGGCTCGGCAGTCATCCGTCACATCATCTCCAATACGTCCGATGCTGTCGTTAACGTCGATAAGCTGACTTACGCCGGTAATCTGGAGTCACTGGCAGAAGTCAGCCAGAATTCGCGCTATGCATTTGAACGCGTCGATATCTGTGATCGTGATCAGATCGACCGTGTCCTGCGTGAACACCAACCAGATGCAATCATGCACTTGGCCGCAGAATCCCACGTCGATCGCTCGATCTCTGGTCCGTCCGAGTTTATCCAGACCAATATCATCGGCACGTACACGCTGCTTGAAGCTGCCCGCCACTACTGGGCTGCGCTGGATGATGCGCGTAAAGCCAGTTTTCGCTTCCACCACATTTCGACTGATGAAGTTTACGGAGACCTCGAAGGTCCGGAAGACCTCTTCACCGAAACCACGCCGTATCAGCCAAGCTCGCCGTACTCGGCCAGTAAAGCTAGTTCCGATCACCTGGTTCGGGCCTGGGCTCGTACATACGGCTTGCCTACTCTGGTGACCAACTGCTCGAACAACTACGGCCCGTGCCACTTCCCTGAGAAGTTGATCCCGCTGATCATTCTCAATGCACTGGAGGGCAAGCCGCTGCCGGTTTATGGCAAAGGCAACCAGGTTCGTGACTGGCTGTATGTAGAAGATCACGTTCGGGCGTTGTACAAAGTCGTCACCGAAGGTGTAATTGGTGAGACTTACAACATCGGCGGTCATAACGAAAAACAAAACATCGAAGTGGTGCATGCCCTGTGTGCGTTGCTCGATGAGTTGCGCCCTGATTCGGCCCATCGTCCGCATGCCAGCCTGATTACCTATGTTCAGGATCGTCCAGGGCATGACGTGCGTTATGCAATCGATGCGAGCAAGATTCAGCGTGAGCTGGGTTGGACACCGGAGGAGACTTTTGAAACCGGTATTCGCAAGACTGTCGAGTGGTATCTGAGTAACACCGAATGGGTAGAGCACGTCAAGAGCGGCAGCTATCAGCAGTGGATTGACCAGAACTACGCAGATCGATCGAGCAAAGTATGAAGATCCTACTTCTCGGAAAGAACGGTCAAGTGGGCTGGGAGCTGCAACGCTCGCTGGCTCCACTTGGAGAGCTAGTCGCTCTTGATCGTCATTCCGTTGATGGTCTGAGCGGAGATCTGTCCAATCTTGAATCTTTGCGCACAACGATTCGTCAGGTAAAGCCCGACGTTATCGTGAATGCTGCTGCCTATACGGCGGTTGACAAAGCTGAGTCGGAAACCGAGTTGGCCGATCGCGTAAACGGCCTTGCAAGCGCTGTCATTGCCGAGGAAGCGGCAACCTCAGGCGCTTGGCTAGTTCATTATTCAACGGATTATGTTTTCAGTGGCCTGGGCACTACCCCATGGCAGGAGACGGACACTGTTGCGCCAGTGAATTACTACGGCTCGAGCAAGCTCGCCGGCGAACAGGCAATTATCGCGTCGGGTTGCAAGCATCTGATCTTCCGCACCAGTTGGGTTTACGGTGCCCGCGGCAACAACTTCGCAAAGACCATGCTGCGGTTGGCGAAAGATCGCGAAACGTTGAGCGTTATCGCAGATCAGATCGGTGCTCCTACAGGTGCGGATCTGATCGCTGACGTTACGGCGTTGGCTATTCAGCAAATCATCAAGCGTCCAGAACTGGCTGGCCTCTATCATTTGGCCTCAGCTGGTGAAGTGTCTTGGCATGGATATGCCACTCACGTAATTGACTTCGCAAAAGTCCAAGGCGAGGAGTTGGCTGTGACGACGGTTAACGCCATCGAAACAACTGCTTATCCGACACCTGCGCGACGCCCTCTGAATTCGCGATTGAATACTCAGAAGCTACGCGACAATTTTTCTCTACACTTGCCGGATTGGCAAAGTGGTGTAACCCGAATGCTTAGGGAAGTTCTGAACAAATGACCACGACAAATCGTAAAGGCATCATCCTCGCTGGCGGCTCGGGCACTCGTCTTCACCCGCTTACGCTTGGTGTTTCCAAGCAAATGCTGCCGATCTATGACAAACCGATGATCTTCTATCCACTGTCGGTATTGATGCTGGCGGGGATGCGCGAAATTCTGATCATTTCCACACCTGAGGACTTGCCGCTGTTTCGCAAGTTATTGGGCGATGGCAGTCTGTATGGCATCCAGTTGACCTATGCAGAGCAACCCACTCCGGATGGACTGGCTCAGGCTTTTATTATTGGAGAAGAGTTCATTGGTCAGGATCCTTGCTGCCTGATACTTGGCGACAATATTTTCTATGGCCAACATTTCTCGGACAATTTGCGTTCGGCTACAGAACAGAAGAGCGGCGCGACCGTGTTTGGTTATCACGTTTCTGATCCCGAGCGTTTTGGTGTAGTTGAGTTCGACGCTTCAGGCCGAGCGCTAAGCATTGAAGAGAAACCGCTGAAACCCAAATCCAACTATGCAGTAACGGGTCTTTATTTCTATGACAACGATGTTGTGGAAATAGCCAAGAACATCAAGCCTTCCGAGCGTGGTGAGCTGGAAATTACTGACGTGAACCGTGTTTATCTTGAGCGCAAGTCTCTCAGTGTCGAGATGCTTGGCCGTGGTTTCGCTTGGCTCGACACGGGCACTCACGATTCTTTGCTCGAGGCCAGTCACTTTGTGCACACCATCGAACAGCGTCAAGGTCTGAAAGTAGCTTGCCTGGAAGAGATCGCTTTCCACAACGGTTGGATTTCTGCCGAGCAGTTGGGTGAGCAAGCCGATGCGCTGAAGAAGACTGGCTACGGTCAGTATCTTCAGAAACTGCTGGACTCACCTTCTCACTGATTTGAACGCCAGATCCCGTCGAATATCAGCGTTTTTCAGTGCAAGCAGGAATGGCATGCCAGTAAAACATCCCAAGGTTGCAGTTTTGCTGGCTGCTTATAATGGCATGCAGTGGATCGAGGAGCAGTTGGCCTCGATTCTTCGCCAGTCAGCTGTTGATGTAACCGTTTATATAAGTATCGACCCCTCCACCGACGGTACAGAAGCGTGGTGTGCGGTTTACGCTTCCAGGCACCCTCAAGTTCGGATCTTGCCGCCAGCGGGCAGTTTTGGTGGCGCATCTCGTAATTTTTTCCGACTCATCCGCGATGTCGAGTTTGAAACCTTCGATTTCGTAGCCTTTGCCGATCAGGATGATATTTGGCACGTAGACAAGCTTCAGCGTGCGACTCATGCCATCCATAGTCGTCAAGTCGACGCCTATTCCAGTAATGTCACGGCTTTTTGGCCAGATGGAAAAACCCATTTGCTGAATAAGGCGCAGCTTCAGGTTGAGTGGGACTTTCTGTTTGAGGCGGCGGGGCCTGGTTGTACTTACGTAATGAGCAAAAAGCTCGCCGATTCATTGAAGGTGTCAATGATACGTAATTGGCGTCTATTACAAGATGTCAGTCTGCACGATTGGTATTGCTATTCCTTCGCCCGTAGCCAGGGTTTTCTCTGGTACATAGACCCTGAGCCTACGATGGACTATCGCCAGCATGAACGTAATCAGGTAGGCGCGAATAAGGGTTTGGCACCATTGATTGCCCGTTACAAAACTATTCATGACGGCTGGTGGTTCAATCAGGTGCAATTAATTGTGCAATTGATTGAGCAGGATAAAAACCCGTTTGTAATGACGTGGCTCAAACTGCGGCGCAGGCAGTTAATTAAACTTTCATTCAGTGCCTGGCGGTGTCGGCGTCGGGTTAGGGACAAGTTTTTTTTCTTTTGTATTTGTTGGGTTACTGCGTTGATTGGGAATAAGGTGCGATGAGTGCCCTGAAGGTATTGGTGACAGGGGCCAGCGGTTTTGTCGGAGAAGCTGTGGTTTTCAGGCTGCTGGTGGACAAGAAATTTTGTCCGATCGCAGCATCGCGTGGAGCCACACGGTTAAATGGATTGTGCTCCGTCCAGCCCTTCGATATGAATGCGGATTTTTTGCCTGCACTGGATGATGTTCACGTGGTCATTCATGCTGCGGCTCGAGTGCATGTCATGAATGAAACCGCAGAAGATGCTTTGACGGAATTCCGTAAGGTTAACGTTGAAGGAACCTTGAGGCTCGCGCGGCGGGCTGCGGAATCGGGAGTCAAACGCTTTATTTTTGTCAGTTCAATCAAAGTCAACGGTGAAGGCTCATTTGCTCCCAGCGTCTATGAAGCAGACAACCAGCCGCATCCCGTGGATCCTTACGGCATCTCCAAGTACGAAGCTGAAAAAGCGTTGCAGAAGCTGCACTCCGAAACCGGGATGGAAGTTGTCATTATTCGGCCTCCCCTGGTTTATGGCCCTGGCGTGAAGGCCAACTTTCAGAACATGATGATGTGGCTTGATAAGGGCATTCCTCTGCCACTTGGAATGATCCGAAATCAGCGAAGTTTTGTAGCAATTGGCAATCTCGTGAATTTGATCATCGCATGCATTGATCACCCCCTCGCGGCCAATCAGACATTTTTAGTCAGTGATGGCGAAGACTTGTCGACAACGCAATTGCTCCGACGTCTTTCCCGCGCAATGGGTAGATCCGCACGACTTGTGCCCGTGCCGGCGTGGCTGTTGAAGCTGGCGGCGATGACATTAGGTAAGCAAGCTTTCGCCCAACGACTTTGCGGATCGCTGCAAATTGACATTGGTAAAAATCGAGAATTGCTGGGTTGGACGCCGCCCGTCAGTGTTGACGACGCTATGCGTCAGACTGCTGATCATTATCGGGAAAACGTAAAGAGATGAATGTTTGGTGGCTGTTAATTGCCGTATTCGTATTGTCTTGGATTTTGACATTGGTGCTGCGCCGATATGCTTTGGCGAAAAGCTTGATGGATATACCCAATGAACGCAGCTCCCACTCTGCGCCAACACCAAGAGGCGGGGGCGTTGCCACTGTTGCCGCCTTTCTACTTGCTGTACCAATCCTTGCCCATTTGAATTTACTCAGTCCAGACGCGCTCTGGGGGTTATCGGGCTCGGGCTTGCTGATCGCCATTCTCGGGTTCGTTGATGACCACGGGCATGTGGCAGCCAGATGGCGGTTGATTGGCCATTTCGTCGCCGCGGCTTGGGCTTTGTACTGGCTGAATGGTCTGCCTGCGATCCCACTCTGGGGCATAAGTATTGAACCTGGATGGGTCGGGTGCTTTCTCGCGCTGATTTATATGGTCTGGATGCTCAACCTCTATAACTTCATGGACGGCATAGATGGTCTGGCAAGTGCCGAAGCGATCAGCGCTTGCTTGGGGATGTGTCTGGTTTATTACGTCCTTGGGAGCGTTGAACTGATCTGGGCGCCACTGATGCTGGCGGCAGCGGTTGCAGGTTTTTTATGGTGGAATTTCCCCCCGGCGAAAATTTTCATGGGCGATGCGGGGAGTGGCTTTCTCGGTATCGTCCTCGCTGTATTGTCTCTTCAAGCAGCGTGGAGCAAGCCTGAGCTACTGTTCAGCTGGATTATCCTGTTGGGTGTTTTTATTGTGGACGCGACATGGACACTGGTGCGGCGCCTGCTTAAAGGTGACAAGGTTTATCAGGCACACAGTTCGCACGCATATCAGCATGCTGCTCGACGGTTAGGTCACAAGAAAGTTACGCTCACAATTGTGATGATAAACGTGCTGTTCCTGCTACCTGTATCGATGCTCGTCGCGTTGGGCATGTTGAGCGTAATAAGCGCTCTGCTCATTGCATTTGCTCCGCTGGTCTATCTCGCCTACCGCTTGGGTGCAGGCAAGACCTGAATCGCAAGGTATCTGCATCAAGCGGAGCGTTTTACAATCTTGAAGCAGGCGACCCGGGCATCCCTTAGCGGGTCAGGTGCTGCACTCGAAAATGGTCAGACATCAATATGACGAGAAATTATGCAAAATAATCTAACTTGCCAGCCTATTTCGACGACCAGTCGGGTGCGTGGCGAGCAAAAAAATCAGCGCCCCGTGGTGATCTGGCTGACCGGTCTTAGTGGTTCGGGCAAGTCTTCGCTGGCCGATGCGCTTGAACAAAAACTCATAGCGAATGGCTTCCATACTTATTTGCTTGATGGCGATAACGTACGAATGGGGCTGTGCAAAGACCTTGGATTCGGTGATCAGGATCGAACGGAAAATATCAGGCGAGTGGCGGAAGTAGCCAACCTGTTCCTGGATGCCGGGCTCATTGTCATCACCTCCTTCATCTCTCCATTCCATCGTGATCGTGCACTTGCCCGCAGTGTGATTGGTGACGAGTCTTTCATCGAAGTCTATCTTGATACGCCGCTGAGCGAATGCGAGCGACGAGATCCCAAGGGCCTCTACAGTAAAGCCCGGCAGGGGCTGATCAAGAACTTCACTGGCATCGACTCGCCCTACGAAGTGCCGGATTCCCCACAGGTTAAAATCGATACCCTGACTCATTCAATAGATGAGGGGGTGGATACCATCATGGCTTACTTGAAACAATGGAATGCCAAGTGAAGCGATTAGTCATCATCGGTGCGGGTTTTAGCGGCGCAGTAACGGCTATTGAGTTTCTCAAGCATGCGCCCAAGGGATCCCAACTCACCATTATCAATCGTTCAGGCAAAATGGCGCGTGGGTTGGCCTATGGAACCAGCAGCCCTGATCACTTGCTGAATGTTCCCGCAGGCAATATGTCTGCACTGGTTGATGATCCCGATTCGTTCCTCGAGTTTTTTCGAAAGTTTGATCCAGAGGCGCATTCCGGAAGTTTTGTTTCGCGAAAAATGTACGGGGCATATCTGAGTGATTTACTCGCTCAAGCCGAAAAAGAGTCTGACGTCCAGTGTTCGCGTTTGACAGGTGAGGTGCTATCGATTGAACCCTCGGGCACCGGAGCCGTTTTAGAACTTCAGACGGGGGAGCGGATTGCTGCGGATCATGTCGTCTTGGCCTTTGGGAATTTTTCACCCGCCAAGCCTCAGGGGTTGCAAAAACTTGACGGCTGCGCAGCCTATGTCGGAGATCCCTGGTCTGCAGCCGCTGCTGATGTGAACCACGAGGCGCCCCGGGTTCTGCTGATCGGAAGTGGTTTGACCGCAGTCGATACGTTGATCTCTCTACGCAGGACGCATCCGGCAGCCAAAATCACCATGGTTTCGCGTCGTGGGTTACTGCCGACCGCACATAGAGAGCGGTTACCTGCGCAAGGATTCGCGACAACGATTTGTGATGATTTGCTTGGCGCTGCTCCCGCTGTTTCCGAATACACTCGGCTGATTCGGCGGGAAGTTGCCCGCTCCCCCGAACACTGGCGCGAAGTTGTCGCCGCGCTGAGGCCGATCACTTCCACTTTGTGGGAACGCCTGCCGACTAACGAGCGAAAACGCTTTTTACGCCACTTGCAACCGCATTGGGATGTCTACCGCCACCGAGTCGCCCCGCAGACTTTCGGCATCTTTCAGGAAGCGCTTGCGGCGTCCACTGCAAGCTTGATCGCCGGACGAATTGTCGCGATTGACCTCGAAGGAGAGAGCGTTTCGGTACATATCAAGCTAAGAGGCACTAATCAGATTGTCGAGCGTCGGTTCGATCAGGTCATTAACTGCACAGGGCCGTGCACGGACATCGGTAAAATTACCGATCCTTTCATTTCTTACTTGTTGAATGAGTCCGTGATCTGCGCTGACGATTTGCACCTCGGCATTAAGGTCGCTAGCAACTACGCGGTGATTGATCGGTCCGGGGAAAGTCTGGAGTGGTTAAGTTATGTCGGTCCCATGCTAAAGGCTCGTTTGTGGGAAGCCACGGCAGTTCCAGAGCTTCGTCAGCATGCCCGGGCTCTGGCAAGTAAAATCGCCAAAAGCTTTTTGACCAATGGAACCGAGGCTTCTTAATAGATTCCCTCTTTACACGTCTAAAGCCCCCAACCGTTGCACTGTTGGGGGCTTTTACATTGTGTAGGCTCCGTTTTCGAGTTTCCCAGGTTAAAAAAAAGCCAACAGCATTGTAGGCCATTGGCTTTTTTCAACATTGGCGGAGGCAGCTGTGAGCGTGCGCCTTCAACTCAATGATTCAAGCAGGGGAGGGCCGGCAACCGTTTCACCGTGCTGCCATGCACCTCCTCTGTTCTCAGAGGGTCATTCCTGCACACCGAAACTTGGATTGCCGAGCGTGAAGCGAGTGCAATTTTTAAGCGCCTCAACATCCACACGAACACGCTTGATGTCATCTCCTTGCGGCCATTTTGGAATGGTTTTCAGATTAATCAACGACTGTCCGGTTCGTAGCAGAATACGAGTGCTATGCGCCTCATCGTAGTAGGCTTGCCCATTTTCCATCCAGAACAACTGCACCGGAACGGTCGGAGAGCCGTCAGTACACGTCAGATCGATGTTGAGGTACTGGGCGCTAATACGTGCATCCTTACTTGAAAATGAGAAGTCGACGTAGGCGTCGTCTCCTTTCATTTCAAATTCATTGGCTGAAGGGCCGGTTGTCAGCTGATTTATCTTGCTGGGCTTACCAATGCTGCCAATCTGGAAGTTTTCGTTTTTGGGGATAACGCTAATGACAGGCAGGTCGCTTTCCCAAAGCGTTTGCGCTTCACGCTCCACTACCGTGAAAAAAACATAATCCGGTTTCCATTCCTCGACCAGTTGGGCGAAATCTCCACCGGGTTCTGTAGCGACACTCCAGTGAAGTTGAAGAACGTCACTAAATGTGGCTGCCATCAACGGCGCCAAACTGGTTCCGAATGAGTCGCGGAGCCATAAAACCCTTTTGTTATTAAGTGCTCCTTCGGATTTTACAATAATCGGCTTTTTAGGCGCGTTAACTTCCGGGTTTCCGCCCTCGAACAGAATTTGATGAGTCGTGTAATCAATCCTTGTTGTTTTTATTGGAAGGTTGCCTACATTGATGAGCGGCTCTTTATCGGGAAGGCTAGTAGAGAGTCTGAGGAACTTCGCCAGATCTCCACCATTTATTTGTTTGATTCGAGCGATTCCGTAGGCTTCTTCCGATGGCCATTTCAATTCGGGGGCCGCTTTGCCAACCTCGTGGGCAAAAGCCTTAAATGCTATTCCAGCACCGAATGCGTTCCAGTGTGTATCTGTTTTAAAGTAAAGATCTTCAGCGTGATTTTTCTTTTCAGCCAGCAAGGCTGGTCTTAGGTCAATGAAACGCTGCGGCTCGACTTCAGCGAGAAGGGCATCTGTCGGGTTGAACGGTACTGGCTTGGCCCAGGAAGGTAATTGTTCTGGGTAAATGCTCCCCTTATCCGGCCCGATCATGATGCGGAATAACTTTACGCCTTTATCTTCAAGGAAGGTGTTCCAGTTCTTCGTGGAAGTTGCGATTTGCTTGCCAATAGCAACGTCCGCATCTGTTGCAGGGCGTCTGCCATTCGAAATGGTTTTGCGATATTGGTCACCAAGGAAAAGCCAATCATTTTTGCCAATAATAACCTGCTTTGAATCTATGCTGATGCCCAATGGGTAAAGTAACTTTGAAGTCCAGCTGGCCACAAAGTCCATATTGTAAAGGAAGGACTTTTGCGTGAGTTTTATTGCACTTTTGTCGGGTGCTGAAATGATGTTTATTGCTGGGATACAGAATAGTACCAGCAATATTGACAGCAAGAAGACGATTACACTACGTTTCATGTTGGCGCCATCAAAAATTAAAGTAAAGGAAGACGGAACTGGTGGCTGCAAGCATGAAGCACATGGCGACCGAAAATAGGACTGCACCATAAGCCAGTCTCCATTTACCGATGATTCCGTTTGCCATTTCCAGCGAGTTTTTTTGCGCAACGATTATAAATGCAACAATAATTGCGAGGAAAATCGGCAGTTGACCAACCAGCGTTGAGGGCATGATGCTTAGTGCAACATCGGACAGCCGGCCTCCCCAGGCCAAATCGGATACCGGCACGGTAGCTGCGGTATTTCCAAATGCCGAACCCACATCTACCATTCCACTCAGTACGCGCATGGCGTCATCCATCGTCTTGGCGCGGAAAAATACCCACGTGACGTTTACGAACATAAAGGTCAGAAACCAGCCAAGTATCGGCGACATGGGGCGGCGTAATTGTGACCATAGACGATGAATGACCAAGGCAGCGCCATGCAGCGCTCCCCAGATTACAAACATCCATGTCGCACCGTGCCAGAGACCGCCGAGCAGGAATGTGGCAAAGAGATTGATGTAGGTACGAAACTCGCCAGAGCGATTACCACCGAAGGGGATATAAAGATAATCACGCAGAAAGTGACTGAGCGTAATGTGCCAGCGCCGCCAGAAGTCCTGAATGCTCAGGGCCTTGTAAGGCGAGTTGAAGTTGATTGGCAACCAGATGTTGAAGAGTAGCGATGCCCCAATAGCCATGTCGCAATAGCCGCTGAAGTCAAAATATAGTTGGAACGTGTAGGCCAGGCTGGTTGCCCATGCTTCGAAGAATCCCAGGCTATGGTCGCCATCGAATCCAGCAGTGGCCCAGACGGCAAAACTGTCTGCGATAACGACCTTTTTGAATAGCCCGATCGCAAATATAAACAAACCCTTGAGGATGTTTGGGTACCTGCGTACCAAAGTCCAGCGTGAAGCAAACTGCGGCATGATCTGGCGGTGATGTACGATCGGGCCGGCAATCAGGTGTGGAAAGAATGTAACGAATAGCGAGTAATTGAGCAGGTCGTACTCTGCTGTTTCACCCCGATAGCTGTCCACCAGGTAAACAATCTGGGTAAAGGTAAAGAAGCTGATCGCCAACGGCAGCAGAATGTGCTGAATAGCGTAGTGAGTGCCGAAAACGGCATTGACGTTGTCGATAAGGAAATCGGTGTATTTGAAGTACCCCAAAAGCACGAGGTTAGCCACGATCCCTGTTGTAAGAACAACCTTTCGGTTAATCGCGTGATGGGATTTCTTGATGTCGTCAAGGGAGGCTTTATGTGCCTGGGCGAGGCCGGTACCTATCGCGAAGTTGAGGAAAATCGAACCCAATATGAGTGGGAGGTAATGAACATCCCAGTAAGCATAGAAAAACAGGCTGACGGCAACCAGCCAGACCTTTCCTGCCACGATTAAACGTCGGTCGTTTAACCAGAAATAGACGAAAAATGAAATGGGCAGAAAAAGCAGAATGAACTGCCACGAGCTGAAAATCATGTCGGTGTATGCCTAATGGAATGATAGGAAAGGCCCGAAAAAGGTTTTGTGGACCCCCGGACCTTTAAAAACAAGCCAATCGCGGTACCCGGATAATCTCTTTCATCTTAGTGAATAATGCCTCCACTGACGTCAGATGAAAGTCTGAACCAGGTACCGTGGTGCTTAAGCCCGCAAGATCTTGGAGATCTTCTCGATGACTTGCGGATTAAAAGAGTCTTCCCAGTCCCGAACCCAGTCGAACGATGCGCCTTTGATACGAGCTTCGCTATCACCAACACGTGCCACTGCGGTTTCCAGGGCCTCAGCAACGGAGAATGGATCCGCTTCACACGGTTCTATGTTGGAGGATATCGCTCGTAACACTTCAGCCGAACGAGATTCATAGGTGTTGGTCACAACCACCTGGCCAGCAGAGGCCATTTCGAACGGCAGAATACTCGGATGCGGTGCCAGCATCAGACTCAAGCCAATATCAAACTCACCCAGCGCTTTACCATAATCGCTTTGTGGCAGCGTGCCGCTCAGCTTCATCACGCGGCCGTGACCCAGATCAACTTCGTAGTCCGGACCCAGCGTACCAACACCGTGAAACTCCCAATCGCTATCAAACGCGCCATTAGCAATGGCAGCCTTGAGACCGAGGATGCCAATCTCGAAGATGTTGCGACGAGCGTGCCCTTCTGGGCGTCCGTAGAACAACAGGCGCTTGGTTTCGCGTTTGGCCAATTGCTCGATCGATGGTGGCGTGGTCGGTGTCAGCGCGTGCTGGAAAGCGACATAACGATTTTCAAGTTCTTCACCTTGGTGGCGAGAGAACACCCCTAGTTGTTTGCTTCGGAAGTAGTCGGCCAGCAGATCAGTGTTGAAGATGACCTTGTGCGGCAAGCGGTACACATAGCTGCCAATCGCATAAAGAGAGTCATGCGAGTGGAAAATCGGTTCAAACTCCTGCAGAAAGAAAATGAATTCCTTGTCGATGGCTTTTGCCAGATGATGCGCTTTGATACAGGTCCAGAACGAATAGCCCACGAATGCGTCATTGGGCGAGATTACTGTCGGGTGTATCCCCTGAGTGATGTCTTCAACCTCTGCGTCAGCAACGGCCCGCTGCAATGCCGGGTTTGAGGCGAGCTTTGCGTTTACCCCCTCACGGTCGAAGCGATCGGATTCCGTAAGCAGAATTCTGACCTTGAAACCTTCAGCCTGGATTTTGCAGATGAACTGTAAGCAGGCAATGTAGCCGCCGAACATGATCAACGGATCCAGTTGAGGCAGCAACACGTTCACTCGTGCGGGGGCCAAGGGATCGATTTGATAAGGGGGCGCGGAAATCTTCTCTTCCAGCAGCGGGATGTTTCCCAGGCCAACAGGTGCCGTGATTCCCGGGTAGCATTTTTCCAGTGCTTGCGCTTTGAGCAGGCCGGGATGAGAGGTTTCATCTGCTTGCTGAACGCGAGAGAGCACTTTATCTTGCTCGATCTTTTCTTTCGCTACGTTGATGACGGTTTCCACGTTATGTCGTGGTACCGCCGCCAGCAGTCGACGGACGTTTGCCAAACTAAGGTTTTTGATTACAAATACCGGATTTGTAATGCTTAGTTTGATCAGTCTATATAACAGACTAAGTTTGGCATTTTGATTCATTTTTTCAGTATTCCCGCTTTCGTGCTTTTTTCGTCTTGTCAAAAGAGCGCTGAGTCCCCGTAACGGCTTGGTAACGGACCAGCTCGTCGAGGCATAGACAGCAGCTATCTGTGCGTCGCGATAGTTAATGATGGCGTCGCGATCGGCTATTTGTGTGTCACGTTCGGTGATCTGCGCATCGCGTGCTGCCAGCTGTATGTTTTGCTCTGCGACTCTCTCATCACGCTCGACAATCTGCATGTCACGCTCAGCTATTTTTGCGTTACGTTCGTTAGCTTGTGCGTCAAGCTGTGTTATCTGAGCATTGTAGTCGTTGATTTTTGCATCACGTTCATTTAACTGCGCGTCACGCTCGGCCAATTGTGCGTTGCAGTCTAACAGTTGCGCGTTGCGGTCTAATAGTTGTGCGTTAGTTTCCGCTGCCGCTTGATTGAGTTTGTCAAAATAAACAACTTTCAATGGGTCAAGTTCGCTGGTCAGCTTTGCGAATTGGTTGGCATCGAATTTTATGTGGTTTTTCTTGACCGGATCGTTCAGTATTTCGAATATCAGATTCAGTGCGAAGGGCACCACAAAGTCGAACTTTCTGGTCTCCAGCATTGCCCGCGCCAATGCATAATGCGCTGAATCGCCGCGCTCACTATAAAACGCCTTTGCCTCGGGGAATACCTTGATGAGGTCATCTTTGTCGGTGAGCTCAAGATAATTAGGCAGGAGCATGCTGAATTCAAATAGAACGCGCGCCCGTGTTTCTGGGCGACTTCCGCTGGAGTTGGCTTCGTTATCTCTAACGCGAAACCTTACGAGCTTCTCCGGCAAGACGTGAATTTCATGTTTGAGGCACAATCTGATCCACATATCGAAATCGGCAATTTGCGCCAAACCGAAACGGTACAGTCCGCAGTCACTGTAGCATTGACGACGAATGAGTACGCTCGGATGGCAAAGTACATTGCCAATCTCAAAAAACAAGCGAAGCCATTGATGGCGAGAGCGATTGTGTTGGTCAAATATAGAGTAATAGTAATGTGCCGTGTCCGAGTGAGGTGCGCCGCCCTCATCAACCGCCTGCGCATTAGTAAAAACTGCGCCGATGCTCTGGTGGGATTCTAGAAAGTCCACTTGCTTTTGAAGCTTGTCCCAAGTCCATAGATCATCGGAGTGATGAATCGCAATATATTCACCTTGGGCGACTTCCGAAATGGCCTTGTTAATGCCATAGACACCACGCCTGGATTCGCTGTTTTGAAACGCTCTGATGCGCTCGTCAGTATAGCTGTTGATGATCTCCCACGAGTCATCCTGCGAGGCGTCGTCCCAAATGATGAGCTCGAAGTCTCTGAATGTTTGATTCAGCACGCTATCAATCGCTTCGCGTAAATATTTTGCGTGATTGAAGGAGGTTAATATAACTGAGACTTTCGGCGCTTGTAACATAAATTATTACCATCGTTGTCGGTGCGTTTGAGCGGCCCTTGATATAGTTTTGCCGGCTCTTAAAAAACAACAGAATTTTTATTGTGAATCTCTAACTCACCGTTTTCTTGTTACTTCGAATTTTGTATTGCCCATGTATTGCGCGCCCGTGATCTTCAGTTTCGAAGTCAGCTCTTCAAAGTACTTTTCAGGATCATTGCAGAAGTCTTCGTACTGGACAACCATCTTCCTGGCATCTGCAACATTCGACAACCCGGCCTCAACCGCTTGATTGATTGCACGAACCTGGCCTATAGCTTGCTCGAATGGACTGAGGTGCATCAGCTGTTCTTTTTCTGGAATATCGAACGAGTACCACTCCTTTTCATCACCCAGTTGCCGCTTGCGTGCTTCCAGTACCGATTCGGCGTTGGATACCTCATTTCTGACGATATGAACAAACAGTACGTTCTTCAGTACTGAATCGAGAAAAGGGATGTTGTAGTTGAAAAGCATTCCCTTTGCTGCAAAGGGTTTCTGGAACACTTCCATCATCCCCGACAACTCTCCCAGCATGGTCTGCACATCCATGCTCTGCTGCAGTTCTTCATCACTCCAGACGTCGCGACCCGGATCTGCAAGAAAGCGCCGCCAGAAATACCAGAATTCGTTGGGAGCAAGCACGCCCTTGGTCTTGCCGTTTTCAGAGCGATATTCAGCTTGTTGAGCGAACTCGGACAGCTCACCACGGAAATCAAAACGCGGGTTGGTAAGCAAAAGCTGAACTTTGGCGCCGATAATAGGCGCTTGATAAAAACGCGACAGTATGTTGGTTGGATAGGCAACCAGACCGGTATTCGCGAGCCATTGAGTGAAGAGCGTAGTCCCGCTACGCAGAGGCCCCATTATCAGTATCAAAGGGTAAGGATTGCGATCAGGCGTTTGCTGCCTTACCAGTACCTTCTCGGATGGCTGCAGGTCTGTGTTCAATTCGCTGAGCAGTTTTTCCAGTAACTCGTTACGGCGAAACTTGCTCGTTCTATTGTCAACCAAGGTCATACTCCTGGAGCAATTTTGCGCATTGCTCTTTGTCATTGAACATCATCACGTCAATGATGGACAAATTTGGCAAAAAGCCGTTGCCGAACTGCTGGTAACTGACCGCTCGCGGCTCGATGAAGGAAAGCTTCAAGCCGTGTGAGGCAAAGGCCTGGGGGCCATAGAGTACCTTGCCTCCCGGCAGGTTGATATATTCTGTAGCTCCAAGCTCTTCGCAAATGGCAAGAACCTTGTCTTGCCCTCGTAGCTCACAGTTTTTCCCAAGTGCCGAAGAGGTGTGCCACTTCGGGCGCAGATCCAGTTGTGCACAAATGCTGCGTAGCTGGAAATCCAGGAAGTCAGCGAGATTGTGCGATTCGTACCTGAGGATGCTCTCGAGCAAGGGGTAAATGCTCTCGAAATGTGGCGCCTTGCGGTAGTTTTGTTGGATGCTCTGCAAAATCTTGTGCTGGCTGCTGATCTCAATCTGGTTGATCAGCTTGTTCGGGCTGGCCGCGAGCAATGGCAATGTAATGAGTTGTCTGTTGCCATTGCAAAAGACGTAGTTCCGGTTGATCCAGCCACCCTTGATGAAGTTGACGTCGTCGTAAACTACGAACGCATCTACCGCGTGCATGAGCTGGAAGTAGCCTAGGTACGGGAATAGATAAGGCTGCATGATCGCCAGTTTCAAACGGTCCACCTCAAGGCTCGAGCGTATGCTTGATACAGGCGCAGATCGTGTCTATTTCCTGCTCGGTAAGCGTTGCATACAAGGGCAGGGACAGCACGCGTTGTGCTAGCGATTCGGACACAGGGCACGGCCGCTGCATGGACTCTTGCAGGAAGGGCAGTGTGTTGAGTGACGGATGGAAGTAGCGGCGCGGGAAGATTTCCTGGTTCTGCAGGGCATCTCGCACTGCCATTGCTTTTTCATGGGTATCGAACACTACCGGATAGTAGGCGTAGTTGTATTCAAGTTCCTCGACCACTTTGGGCCGTTTAAGGCTGACACCTGCGAGGCGCTCGTCATACCAGGCCGAGCATTGCCGGCGAGCCTCGATAATGCCATCGACGTGGCCAAGCATACTCAGGCCCATGGCGGCATGCAGTTCGGACATTTTTGTGTTGATGCCAAGACCGATATAGTTATCTTCGCCCAGATGACCAAACTTGCTCATCAGAAACGCGCGCTGCTCCACGTCTGAATCACGAAACACGACAGCCCCACCTTCTCCCGTATGGAAAAGCTTGGTGGCGTGGAAGCTCAGGGTGCTGCAGTCACCGTGGTTCAACAGGGAATCATTGTGCAGACGGACACCATAGGCGTGCGCAGCGTCATAGATCACTTTCAGGTTGTGACGTTCTGCAATTTGTTGAATGCGCACGACGTCGCAAGGGTAACCATAAACGTGGGTTGCCAGTATCGCTGTCGTGTTTTCCGTGATTGCCGCTTCGATCAAGTCGGGATCAATGCAAAACGAATCGGCGTCAACATCCACAAATACGGGCGTGCAGCCTTCCCAGAGGATCGCATTCGTTGTGGCTACATAGCTGTAAGGCGTGGTTATGATTTCGCCTTGCAGTCCGAGAGCCTTGATGGCAAGTTGCAACGCAAGCGTGCCGTTGGTGACAAGCTGGAGATGGGGGGTGCCCAAGGTCTCGGAAAGCTTCTCGCGCAACTGCTTGACCAATGGGCCATTGTTAGTAAGTTGTCCGGATTCCCAAATGCCTAGAAGGTATCCGGTATAGACATCCAGATCTGGAAAAAAAGTTCGGGTAACCGGGATCATGATTTTGATAAACCATATAAAGTGCTGGAAGGTTTTAGGCCAAGCTTAGCAACGTAGCTGCAAGTGAAAAAATCGCACATGGCTTTTGATAACTGAGTTGTGGAATCCGAGGCGTTGGAATTCCACAGCGAGCGATATCTGTTGGCGTTGAAAGAGTACAGGGTTCTGATCGCAGTGAGGTTCATAGCTGTTGCACCTCAATAGTGTTGTCCACGTAGGCCTTCGCCCATATACGCCCTGCAGCCCGTCGCTGAACGTTGAAAACGACAGCATCATCGATTACATCCAAAAACTCAGCACTTTGATCCAGGATCAAAGGTCTGGAGATTTGTATTTGGATGCTGTAGTTGCCTTCCTGTAGCGGCAGGAGGGTGCCATAGGACACTGCGTATCTTTTGCCGGGTTCACAGTGCAGTAGAGGCTGGCCCACCGTCCTGAGTCCAGCGCCCAAGATCAGTATTTTCTTGTCATCCTGGATGTAGTAATTGACCGAGCAGTCTGTTTGCTCGTGCGCTTCAATGTAGATTTTCAGCCTGACTTTCTGATTGAATTCAGCTGTAACTACTGGCTGATCCTCTTCATCTACCAATTCAGCGAATGCGATTTTTACGCCACCCACGCCATAACGGAATTCAGCGGCGCGGCGATCGAATTCAAGCGACTCCTTAAAACCCAGTGCTGCTGGTGAAGAAGATGAGTTTTCTGGCGCATTGAGCGCGGGAGGCTTGATCTCCGGGAGGTACTTGAGTACCTCGCTATTAAGCTCCTCGCGTGTAACCCGGATGTAATCTTCTGTAAGTGTGCTGGCTTTACCAAATCCCTTCAGGATGCCTTTTTCAAGATACGCGGCCTGAGAGCAAAGACTCCTGATGCTGCCAATGTCATGACTGACAAAAAGGACTGTCGCCCCGTTGTCCTGGATACGGCGCAATGCAGTCATGCACTTTGCCTGGAAACTCATATCACCAACGGCCAGTGCTTCATCTACGATCATGATGTCTGGTTGGGAGACAATATTCACGGCGAAAGCGAGTCGCACGAACATGCCGCTGGAGTACGTCTTGACGGGTTGCTCGATAAAACTGCCGATATCTGCAAAACTTGCAACATCGTCAAACCGGGCGTCGGTTTCTTCTTTAGTAAGTCCTAGCAGGGCACAGCTCAGATATACGTTCTCACGACCAGTGAACTCGGGATTGAAGCCTGAGCCTAGTTCAAGTAGCGCGGCGATACGTCCATTGGTCTGGATTGTTCCACTGGTGGGGTTGAGCGTCCCACAGATAAGTTGCAGCAGTGTTGACTTGCCGCCCCCGTTCCGACCGATTACACCTACCGTTTCCCCTTTTTTGACTTCGAAAGATATATCTCTCAATGCCCAAAACTCTCGGTAGTACTGTTGGGGCTGCAATCCTGTGGCTCGCTGCAGGCTGGGCAGGATAAATTGCTTGAGGCGATCTCGCGGAGCGTTATAAATTTGGTAACACTTGCTTAGATTCTCTATTTTGATTGCAATATCAGAGGACATCTGCGAACCCCTTTCTAGTCTTCTGAAACCAAGCAAATCCTAACCAGGCTATCGTGGCGGCCGCTATCCAGTAAGTTGCCAGACTCGCAAGATCGGGAGTCTTGCCCCAATAGAGTACATCTCGAATCATTTCGATAATCGGTACCAGAGGATTGAAGTACAACACATGCTGATATTCCTCGGGTAGAGCACTGGCCGGATAAAAAATCGGACTCAGAAACATCAGTACCGATGTCAGTACGGAGATCAACTGAGAGACATCGCGCAGGAATACACCCAACGAAGCGAGTGTCCAGCAGAGTCCCATGATAAATAACGCAAACGGTATCAGAATCAAGGGTACGTAAAGAGTTGTCAGTTGAGGTGTGCCGATGAGCAGGGTGTAGGCAATCAGCCACACTACCAGGCTGATAGCCGCATGGTAGAAAGCAGCAAGCAGACCTACGAAAGGTAATATTTCCAGTGGGAATATTACTTTTTTAACATAGTTTGCATTGGACAGGATCAGTCCTGGAGCCCGATTGACGCACTCGGCAAACAAGTTGAATACAATCAAACCGGCAAATAACACTAGAGCGAATTCTATTTTGGAGTCGCCACCTCCGCTGCCCCAGCGAGCTTTGAATACCACGCTAAAGACGAAGGTATAAACCACAAGCATGAACAGTGGGTTGAAGAATGACCACAGCAAGCCGAGCATGGAGCCGCGATAGCGACCCAATACCTCACGTTTTGCTGACGCGTGAATAAGTGCGCGATGGCGCCAGAGACTTGCAACCATCTCAAGTGGAGTTGCGGGAAAAGTACGCATTAAGCGAAGACCTCGACATCAGGATATGCTCTGCCCGAAGCGTCGGTGCCAGAGTGGATGCAAAGTTTCTTTTTCAGACTGGGGTTGCGCGTTGACGAAAGAAGCAGGGACGCGGGATCAGATCTGGAGTCAAGGCTGGCAGCGAATGTGGCCGCTCGGTGGATGACAGAAATGCGATTTTTGAATGGGTTCATCAATATACCTAATGCTTGGGAGCGCTACCCTGACGAGTAAGAACCGGCCGCCACCTACTGATCTTGGTTGAATCTGATTTTATTGGGAAAAATCCCTAGGGTATAGCTTAATAAGGGTAACAGGACATGGTGATTTAGAGCTATCAATCAATCTGCAAGTGAGTTTTCACTGACTCCGGATGTAAAAACGCTTGTTGGTGGTGATGGCTGAGTCGGCGCTCAAATGTTGCTTTTTTCGGGTCTGCCGCCGTCGCGCGGGGTAGCCCTCGGCTCACCTCGATTTCGGGATTGCGAAGACCTCGTTGTCAGGCGGATGGGCAGCTTCAGTGCTATCAGTGGCATCCCCTGGTTGGCTTAATGCGCAGCACTCAACGACATGACGGGGCCGTAAATCCGGCGGCTGCACAATCGGTAATGATTAGAAACGGAATGACTGGATACCGTCGTCCTTAATTGCTCGCATCAGCGGCTTACTCAGATTCGTCTAAGAAGCACAGCCAATGCCAGGCCCAAATTACCCATTAAAGTCTGTCGATAAAAACGCCCGGAGATCATCAATCCGACTCTCTTGCCAAGCGAGACTCTACGAGCACTTTCGAAGCGCTCCAGTTTTTTCAGGTTTCTCGGGGTCAAATGCGCGGCGAGAAGTGTAAGTGCCGCTATGTTTTTCGCGTTCCATTCCTTCAAAGACCCCTGAAACATAAGCTTCAGACGGTACAGGCGGTTTTTCATTGAAGTGTTGGCGCCTATCACATTGTGTGCGTGTTGACGGTAATCCAGGCTGGGGGTTGGATCGTAATAAACATGTCCGCCGCAACCGGTAATCAGCAGATACGCCCACCAGTCATGACATACCAACGGTGTATTGGCTGGAGTCACGTCAATTAAGGAACAGGCGCTCTGGTTAATGACCATGGTGTTACCACCGGCCAGACTCTGCATCAATGCGTTTTCGAAGCTTGGACGTTTGCTGAACAAGGGTGAAAGGCCAACGCAATTCCCGTTTTCATCAACAATTCGAGTGCGTGTGCAATACAGCGCAGGCACGGCGGCAGGCTGGTGATCCAGCCAGTCCAATGCTCGTTGCAGCTTTGTCGGATGCCAGTAGTCGTCTTGATCACAGAAGGCGTAATATCCGAAATGCCCAGACGCTTGGCCCAAAACAGACAGGAAATTGTTCGTAAAACCGCGCTGCGGCCCTTGGCTGATCAGCAGTCGATCGTGACCCCAAACTTCACGATAGTGTCGCAGGATTTCAAGTGTTTCATCCGTTGAGCCATCGTCCGATGCGCAGACAACCCATTGCTGGTGGCTCTGAGCGGCTATCGAGTCCAGTTGCTGTTTGAGAAAGCTCCCGCCATTGTAAGTGCAAAGCAAAATTGCCACGCACTTGGAGTCAGCCGCTGATTCGCTCATGGGCACGGAGTGGGATGGGAGAGGATTGGGCACAGGTTTTTTACGCTCTTTCCATGGTGGCGAATTCGGCTATGAGATCACGGCTAAGCGAGTCAGTTTAACGGGTTTATCAGTGTTTTACACGGCGCAGTACACCGTAGCTGGCCTGGGTGTTGATCACTGTGACCGGAGGCCGACGGTGTGATTGTCGCTGTATCTCCCCCTGCTGGGATTTTTTCTACTAACGGAAGGTCGTTAATTACGTGCGCAGGAATGATCTCGCTTGGCACTCGCTCCCTATTCCACTCATTTTCCAGTGAATCGGCTATGTGGGCTGGAGTACGTTCTCCCGGCGAATGGAAAAGCAGGATTGGATCATTCAGTTTTTTCAGGCCAATGCGTTATGCTTTGCAGTTCACCACGGTGATTTGGGGTTTAAGGGAGAGCTTGAGGTGAGTGACGTATTTATGGATAGAATCAGAACCTATCTGGTGGGGTTGCCTCGGCGGCGAAAGCGCTTGATTCAGGTCGCCACGGACATCTTTCTGGTATGGGTCGCGTTGTGGCTTGCATTCATCGTTCGTCTGGGCATAGACGACATGTACAACCCGTTGAAGATCCATTTCTGGCTTTTTGCTTGCGCGCCACTCATCGCAATTCCCCTGTTCATCCGCTTTGGCATGTACCGCGCTGTAATGCGTTATTTTGGCAATGACGCGCTCATTGCAATTATTAAAGCCGTTAGTCTGTCTTCACTGATTCTCGCTCTGGTTGTTTATTGGTATAGCAATCATGAAGCAGTAGTACCGCGGTCCATTATCTTCAATTACTGGTGGCTTAGCCTGGTCATAATTGGTGGCCTGCGTCTTTGCATGCGGCAATATTTTATGGGGGACTGGTTCACTGCAGTCCAGCATGTACCGTTTACCAACCGCGATGATGGAATGACCAGAGTTGCCATCTACGGCGCAGGCGTCGCGGGTAACCAATTGGTCGCTGCGCTGCGGATGGGTCGGGTTATGCGGCCGGTGGCGTTTATCGATGACGATGCCAGTATCGCTGATCGATCCATTTCTGGTCTTCAGGTGTATAAACCCAAGCATATTCAACAGATGATTGATGTCACGGGCGCGCAGGAGATACTCCTGGCACTGCCCTCATCGACTCGAGCGCGACGCAGGGAAATCCTGAATTTTCTTGAAGGGTATCCGCTTCATATACGCAGTGTTCCCAATTTCGCTGATCTGGCGAGCGGCAGGGTAAAGGTCGAAGACATTCAAGAAGTTGATATCGCTGATTTGCTGGGACGCGATGCTGTCCCGGCTCAGCCGGACCTGCTGGAGCGCTGTATCAAGGGCAAGACAGTAATGGTTACTGGCGCTGGGGGGTCTATTGGATCAGAGTTGTGCCGGCAGATTTTTTCGCTGGGGCCGACTGCGCTGTTACTCTTCGAACACAGCGAATTCAATCTATACAGCATTCTCTCGGAGCTGGAACAGAGAGGGGCACGGGAGTCGGCTCCGGTTCGTCTTCTGCCGATTCTCGGTTCAATCCGGCATCAGGAAAAGTTGCTGGATGTAATGAACACCTGGAAGGTGGACACCGTTTACCATGCAGCCGCTTATAAACATGTACCGATGGTCGAGCATAATATCGCCGAAGGTGTTCTGAATAACGCGATTGGAACGCTGAATACGGCTCAAGCTGCCTTGCAGTCTGGTGTATCGAACTTTGTTCTGATTTCAACTGACAAGGCGGTTCGTCCGACCAACGTGATGGGTAGCACCAAGCGTCTGGCAGAGATGACTCTCCAGGCGCTGAGTCGTGAAGTTGCCCCGGTGTTGTTTGGCGACAAAGCCAATGTTTCTCGGGTCAACAAGACTCGCTTCACTATGGTGCGCTTTGGCAACGTTTTGGGCTCGTCTGGCTCGGTTATCCCGCTATTCCACAGTCAGATCAAATCCGGCGGCCCATTGACGGTCACCCACCCGAAAATTACGCGCTATTTCATGACGATCCCGGAGGCCGCGCAATTGGTCATCCAGGCTGGATCAATGGGGCAGGGTGGCGATGTGTTCGTATTGGACATGGGCGAGCCGGTCAAAATCGTTGAACTCGCAGAAAAAATGATTCATCTGTCTGGCCTGAGCATTCGATCAGATCGCAATCCTCAGGGTGACATTTCCATTGAGTTCACCGGTCTGCGCCCCGGTGAAAAGCTGTACGAGGAACTGCTGATTGGCGATAACGTGGCCGCCACGCCACACCCCATGATCATGACGGCCAATGAAGATCACTTGCCTTGGGATGTATTGAAGGGCAAGTTGAGCGAACTGCTGCACGCGGTAGAAAAAGATGACTATTCCCGAGTACGTCAACTCCTGCGCGAAACTGTCTCCGGCTACACCCCCGACGGCGAAATCGTCGACTGGATCTACCAACAACGTCGTCTTGAACCCTGATTGTTTCACATTCTGTAACGCACGCATTTTTGACATCCCCCCACCATGACCTACGTTTGGAGAGCAGCTTCGGAAAAGCTGCTTTCTCAAACGATGATGGAGCGTCACTAATGCGTACCGGTTACTTCTATTCTCTGATTTTTGCCTTCCTCACCAGCGCCTCGATTGCGGCTATTGCCGCACCTGTTGCGCCAGCGGAATCGTCCAAGGCGCCGATGGTGATGGATGCAGCGGCGCCTTTACAAGGTGCAAAAGTCGATCTCAACGGTGCTGACGCGGCAACGCTGCAAAAAGAGCTGGCCGGAGTTGGTGAGGCCAAGGCTAAAGCGATTGTTGCATATCGTGAAGCAAATGGTCCGTTTGCCTCCGTGGATGAATTGCTGGAAGTGAAGGGTATTGGCAAGGCGATCCTGGATCGCAATCGCGACAAGCTGGAAGTCAACTAAGCTGATAGCTCTACGCCAAGGGGCCGGTCATTGACCGGCCTTTTTTGTTTGATGCAGAGCACGGCACGTAATTTCGGTGAAGACGTTACTCATCGGAGGACTGAAAATTATGGCTATCATATTGTTTTGGGGTTATGCCTATAATAATTTGCCGGATCGTTGAGCTGACATGACTCAATGACACGTTTCCATCAAGCATTCCTGGAGCATTCACATGAATTCCGCACAATCCAAGGGTACCGCTCTCGTCACCGGCGCTTCGTCGGGAATCGGTGCGATTTACGCTCAGCGCCTTGCGGCGCGTGGTTTTGATCTGCTGCTGGTTGCCCGTGACAAGGACCGTCTTGAGAGTGCTGCGAGCCAGTTGCGTGATGCCCATGGCGTTCAGGTCGAAGTGCTGAAAGCAGACCTGACGCAAAAGGATGATGTACTCAAACTCGAACAACGCCTGCGCAGCGATTCCAGCATCAGCTTGCTGGTCAATAACGCCGGTGTCGCGGTGGACGGTTTGCTGGCCAACGCCGACATGGATCAGTTGGAGCGGTTGATCCAGCTGAACATCACCGCCGTCACCCGCTTGGCATCGGCGGCCGCCTCCAGTTTCGCCAAGGCCGGGCGTGGCACGATCATCAATATCGCCTCGGTGGTGGCATTGTTTCCGGAACGCTTCAACGCCACCTACAGCGCCAGTAAAGCCTATGTACTGAGTCTTACCCAGTCGCTGAACACTGAACTCGAAGGCACTGGCGTGCAGATTCAGGCTGTGCTGCCGGGTGTGACCCGCACCGAAATCTGGGAGCGCTCAGGTATCGATGCCAGTGGCATTCCGGCAGAAATGGTCATGGATGCAGGCGAGATGGTCGATGCGGCGCTGGCCGGTCTGGATCAGGGCGAGTTGATCACCATTCCTTCGCTGCCTGACGCAGGCGAATGGCACGCCTTTGTTGCGGCTCGCCATGTCATGGCGCCGAACCTTTCCCGCAGTGCTGCAGCGCAACGCTATAAGTCCGGCAATTGAATTGATCAGAGGTCACCACAGTATGGATTCGCGTCGAATAGTCGTCACGGGCATGGGCCTGGTTTCACCCTTGGGCAGCGATCTGGAAGTCGTATGGCAGCGTTTGCTGGCCGGTCGCTCTGGTTTGCGTAACTTGCCTGAGGCCACGGTCGCTGATTTACCCACGCGAGTCGGCGGTGCGGTGCCGACGCTGGAAGAGGACGCTGAAGCAGGTTTCGATCCGGATCGCGCCACGCCGCCCAAAGAGCAGAAGAAGATGGATCGCTTCATTCTGTTCGCCATGGAGGCTGCCCGACAGGCGCTGGAGCAGGCCGACTGGCATCCTTCAGAAAGCAAAAGCCAGGAGCGTAGCGCAACGATCATCGGTTCCGGTGTCGGCGGTTTTGGCGCGATTGCCGACGCCGTGCGCACCACCGACAGTCGCGGTCCTCGGCGTTTGTCACCGTTTACCATTCCGTCGTTTCTGGTCAATCTCGCGGCAGGTCACGTATCCATTCAACACGGCCTCAAGGGGCCTTTGGGTGCGCCGGTGACGGCGTGCGCTGCGGGTGTTCAAGCGATTGGCGACGCGGCACGATTGATCCGCGCCGGTGAAGCGGATATTGCCGTGTGTGGCGGTGCGGAAGCCTGCATCGACCGCGTCAGTCTGGCCGGTTTCGCGGCAGCGCGGGCACTGTCGAGCGGTTACAACGACACCCCGGAGCGCGCCTCGCGGCCGTTCGACAGCGGGCGCGACGGTTTCGTCATGGGCGAGGGCGCGGGGTTGTTGGTGATCGAATCCCTGGAGCATGCGTTGGCGCGTGGCGCGACGCCGCTGGCGGAGCTGGTCGGCTATGGCACCAGCGCCGACGCCTATCACCTGACGGCCGGGCCTGAAGATGGCAGCGGGGCGCGGCGGGCGATGACGCTGGCACTGGCGCAGGCGGGTATCGAGCCGGATCAGGTGCAGCACCTCAATGCTCACGCGACGTCGACCCCAGTGGGCGATCTCGGCGAGTTGGCGGCGATCAAAGCTTTGTTCGGCACGCAAAATAAAATCGCCGTGACCTCGACCAAGTCCGCCACGGGGCATTTGCTCGGCGCTGCCGGAGGGCTTGAAGCGATCTTCACGCTGCTGGCGATTCGTGATCAGGTGGTGCCGCCGACGCTGAATTTCGACAACCCCGATCCGGCGAGCGCAGGGGTCGACATTGTCCACGGCCAGGCGCGGCCGATTTCGATCGAATATGCACTGTCCAACGGTTTCGGGTTTGGCGGGGTCAATGCCAGCGTATTGTTCAAGCGCTGGCAGGCTTAGTCCCGGTTCTTGAGGTGATCGCGGGTGATATCGAGGATGCGTTGCGCAAACCCGGCATCCGCGACACTGCGCGACAGCAGCAGTGCACCGACCAGGGTCGACATGATGACGATGGCGCGGTCAGCGCTGTTCTCGCCTTCGAGGCTGTTCTCGATCTGCTCCAGTCGTGCGTTGAGTACCACGTCGCTGGTAGGACTCGGTTGTCCGCGCAGCCCTAACTCGGAAGAAATGGTCAGCAATGGGCAGCCTTCGTGTGGTGATGTCTGGTGCCATTCGGACAGATACGTCTCGATGAACACATCAAGCGCGTTGTCCTGGGCAAAAATCTCGGCACATAACCCATCCACCTGGTTGCCGGCCTCCTGCAAGGCCTTCTCAACCAACTCGTCCTTGGATTTGAAATGCGAATAGAAACCGCCATGGGTCAGCCCCAGCGCTTTCATCAAGGGTTGCAGACCTGTAGCGCCGATTCCGTCCTTGCGAAAACGTGCCGAAGCCTCCTTGATGATGCGCTGATGGGTTTGGGCTTTATGGTCCTGCGAATAACGCATCTGGAACTCTCCGCAACAATGTCCCCATCTTAACCAAGGAAAATTAGATGGTGACTGTACTTCTACTTCTTAAAAGCATGCGGATAGGTCAAATGGCTATAAAAAGCACAAACCCCGCCGATCAGGCAGGGTTGTGTTCAACGGTCTTGCGCGTCTTTGGCGTCCGCTTCGGCATTGCGTTGGGCAACGCGTCGGCGTTCTTCATCGGTCAGATCGACCTTGTTGGCGGTATCGCGCAGCATCATTAATCCGCCGACGATCGAGCCGATTGCAACCACCAGAATCAACCAGGCATACCAGGGCATAACGGCTCTCCTTAAGGACAGGTCAACGGGCGAGGATTTCGCCGTGCGACGCTGCATACCACGTTTGAGCGAAGTGACTTCGCAGTGGTTCCATTCTAGGCCGCTTGCATCGGGTTCACCCGAAATCCCTCAATGACCTGTCAGCATCGCATCGGCCGGTGCGTTGGCACGCAGTTGTCCGGTCAGCAGGAAGTAGCCGAAACCGACCGCCATGAAGCCAAGGAAAATCAAGCCGATCAACGCATTGAACCACGCCATCGCCACCAGACACACCACCGCCAGCACCAATGCAATCATTGGAATCAACGGATAGCACGGCGCGCGGAAAGTACGTTCCAGATTCGGCTCCGATTTACGCAATTTGAACAGGCTGAGCATGCTCATGATGTACATCACGATGGCGCCGAATACGGCCATGGTGATCATCGCGGCGGTAAGGGTCATGCCACCGAGGTTGATCAGGCCGTCGCTGTAAATCGCGGCGATGCCGATGATGCCGCCGACAATAATGGCGCGGTGCGGTGTCTGGAAGCGCGAGAGTTTCGCCAGCGAAGCGGGAAGATAGCCGGCGCGGGCGAGGGCGAAGAACTGACGTGAGTAGCCGAGAATGATCCCGTGGAAACTGGCGACCAGACCGAACAGGCCGATCCACACCAGCATGTGCAGCCAGCCGGAGTTGTCGCCGACCACGGTTTTCATCGCTTGCGGTAGCGGGTCGTTGATGTTGGCCAGGGTGCGCCAGTCGCCGACGCCACCGGCAAAGAACATCACGCCCATTGCCAGCACTACCAAAGTCAAAATGCCGCTGATGTAGGCCTTGGGAATCGTGCGTTTCGGATCCTTGGCTTCTTCGGCAGCCATCGCTGCGCCTTCAATCGCCAGGAAAAACCAGATCGCAAACGGAATGGCCGCGAACATCCCGGCAATCGCTGGCGCACCGAACACATCCGAACCGGCCCAGCCATTCAGTGCGAAGTTGCTGAAGCTGAAGGCCGGCGCGACCACGCCCATGAACACCAGCAACTCTGCCACCGCCAGTACGCAGACCACCAGCTCGAAGGTCGCCGCCAGTTTCACCCCGAGAATGTTCAGCCCCATGAACACGATGTAAGCGCCGACCGCCGCATGCTTCGGATCGAGTGCCGGAAACTGCACATTCAGGTAGGCGCCAATCGCCAGCGCGATGGCCGGTGGAGCGAAGACGAATTCGATCAGCGTCGCCAGCCCGGCGATCAATCCGCCTTTTTCACCAAACGCTCGACGACTATAGGCAAACGGCCCGCCCGCATGAGGAATCGCGGTCGTCAGTTCGGTGAAACTGAAAATGAAGCAGGTGTACATGGTCGCGACCATGAACGAGGTCACCAGGAAGCCCAGTGTTCCGGCGACGCCCCAGCCGTAACTCCAGCCGAAATATTCTCCGGAAATCACCAGCCCCACAGCGATGCCCCACAGATGCAGCGTGCCGAGTGTGGGTTTGAGTTGTGTGTTCATGCGTTTGCTCCCTGAACGGTTTGGAAAGCTCGGGGAGGGCGTGTGCAGTGGGCGTGCCAGCGCGCTGAAACAAGTCGTAATGAGTTGAAAGCTGTCGTATCGGGGATGTTCGCGGTGGGATAGCTGCTTTTTGTGCGCCAGTTGGGTGCGATGGTGCTTGTTATGCCGTCTTCGCGAGCAAGTCGCTCCCACAGGGGAATGCATTTCAAATTGTGGGAGCGAGCCTGCTCGCGAAGAGGCCCGCCCATAAGGCGCAAAACCCACCTGTAACGCCGGCATAAATCCACTCTTTACGCTTTCTTTATGCCCAGCCAGACCCGTCGCTCTCGTTCCTTTACAGCCTCCTTTCCGACAATGCCTCCACACGCGGCAATACGCCGTAACACGGAGATCTTCCATGAGCGTTCTGGACGGGGTGTCACTGCTGTTGGCAGTGGGGCTGTTCATTTATCTGTTGGTTGCGCTATTGCGCGCGGATCGGAACTAGGAGCGGCTATGCACAGTTATGACTATTGGCTGATCCTCGCGTTTTTTGCGGTGGTCTTGTTGCCGGCGCCGTTCCTCGGGCGCTTCTACTACAAGGTGATGGAAGGTCAGCGCACCTGGCTGACGCCGGTTCTCGGCCCGGTCGAGCGCGGTTGCTATCGCATTGCCGGAGTCGATCCGCAGGCGGAACAGAGCTGGCAGAAGTACACGCTGGCGCTGCTGGCCTTCAACCTCGCCGGTTTCCTCCTACTGTTCGCGATTCTGCTGTTCCAGGATCACTTGCCGCTGAACCCGCAAAATCTGCCGGGCATGGAATGGACGCAAGCGTTCAACACGGCCGTCAGTTTCATGACCAACACCAACTGGCAGTCCTACAGCGGTGAAGCGTCTCTGAGCTACCTGAGCCAGATGATCGGCCTCACCGTGCAGAACTTTGTCAGCGCCGCTACCGGCCTCGCCGTTCTGGTCGCACTGTGCCGTGGCATCGGCCGCAAATCGACGAAAACCCTCGGCAACTTCTGGGTCGACATGACTCGCGCCACCCTCTACGGTCTGCTGCCGCTGTGCCTGTTGCTGGCACTGTATCTGGTCTGGCAGGGCGTGCCGCAAACCTTCGCGCAGTATGTGAATGCGGTGACGATGCAGGGCGTTGATCAAGTGATCCCGCTCGGCCCGGCGGCCAGTCAGATTGCGATCAAGCAACTGGGCACCAACGGTGGTGGCTTCTTCGGCGTCAACTCGGCGCACCCGTTCGAGAACCCGAGCGCGTGGAGCAACCTGTTTGAAGTGTCGTCAATTATTCTGATCCCGGTGGCGCTGGTGTTCACTTTCGGCCACTACGTCAAAGACCTGCGTCAGAGCCGCGCGATCATCGCCTGCATGCTGGCGCTGTTCCTGATCGGCGGCGCGACCTCGCTGTGGGCCGAATATCAACCGAACCCGACCCTGAACAACGCTGCCGTCGAACAGACCGCGCCGCTGGAAGGTAAAGAAACGCGCTTCGGCACCACCGCTACCGTGCTGTGGTCGGTGACCACCACGGCCGCCTCGAACGGTTCGGTCAACGGCATGCACGACAGCCTCAACCCGCTCAGCGGCATGGTCGCGCTGGTCAACATGATGGTCGGCGAAGTGATCTTCGGCGGCGTCGGTGCCGGGCTCTACGGCATGTTGCTCAACGTGCTGATCGCGGTGTTCCTCGCCGGTCTGATGATCGGGCGTACGCCGGAATACCTCGGCAAGAAACTCCAGGCGCGCGAAGTGCAATTGCTGGTGGTGACCCTGCTGGTCATGCCGGTTGGCGTGCTGGTGCTCGGTGCGATTGCCGCAGCGGTTCCCAGTGCTGCGGCGACCATCAGTAACCCCGGCCCGCACGGTTTCAGTCAATTGCTCTACGCCTACACCTCGGCGAGCGCCAACAACGGCTCGGCGTTCGGTGGCCTGGGTGCCAACACACCGTTCCACAACCTGATGCTGGGTCTGGGCATGCTGATCGGTCGCTTCGGCTACATCCTCCCGGTATTGGCTCTGGCCGGCAGCCTGGCGATGAAGAAAACCGCACCGATCGGCCAGAACAGCTTCCCGACTCATGGCCCGCTGTTCGTGACCCTGTTGACCGTGACCATTTTGCTGGTGGGCGGCCTGACCTTCTTGCCGACTCTGGCGCTTGGCCCGATTGCCGAACACCTGAGCATGGGCTTCTGAGGACTGAATGATGAATATGCCCGCAATCAAACCCGCTGCCGTCAAGGCGCCGGAACAAGCGAAAACCGCGATCTCGGCCCTGTGGCGGCCGGCGCTGGTGCAAGCTTTCGTCAAGCTCGACCCACGGCAACTGAAACGTTCGCCGGTGATGCTGGTGGTTGAGCTGACGGCGATTTTCACCACCGTGCTGTGCTTCATTCCTGACGCCGATGTACCGACTTTCGTGGCGGCGCAAATTGCCCTGTGGCTATGGTTCACCGTGCTGTTCGCCAACTTCGCTGAAGCTTTGGCCGAAGGTCGCGGCAAGGCCCGCGCCGACAGCCTCAAGGCGGGCAGCGAAGGCCTCAGCGCACGGCGCAAACTGGCCAACGGCAGCTTTCAAGTGGTGCCGGCAGCGAGTCTGCGCAAAGGCGATGTGGTGCGCGTCGAAGCCGGGGAGATGATCCCCGGTGATGGCGAAGTCATTGAAGGCATCGCGGCGGTCAACGAAGCGGCGATCACCGGTGAATCGGCGCCGGTGATTCGTGAGTCCGGCGGCGATCGTTCGGCTGTCACCGGCAACACGCGACTGGTCTCCGACTGGTTGCTGGTGCAGATCACCGCGAATCCGGGCGAGTCGACCCTCGATCGCATGATTGCGCTGGTCGAAGGCGCCAAACGCCAGAAAACCCCGAACGAAGTGGCGCTGGATATCCTGCTGATCGGCCTGACCCTGATCTTTCTGCTGGTGGTCGTGACCCTGCAACCGTTCGCCCATTTCGCCAACGGCAGCCTGCCGCTGGTGTTTCTGGTGGCGCTGCTGGTTACGCTGATCCCGACCACCATCGGTGGTTTGCTCTCGGCGATCGGTATCGCCGGGATGGATCGTCTGGTGCGCCTCAATGTGATCGCCAAATCCGGTCGTGCGGTGGAAGCGGCGGGCGACGTGCATGTGTTGCTGCTGGACAAGACCGGCACCATCACCTTCGGTAACCGTCGTTGCAGTGCGGTGTATGCCGCGCCGGGTGTGAGTGGTCGCGAGCTGGCTGAGGGTGCGCTGTTCGCCTCTTTGGCTGACGAAACCGCTGAAGGTAAATCCATCGTCGAATACCTGCGTGGTCTGCACCCGCAGCCTGAGCCGGCGCTGGAAACCTTGACCGCTGTGCCGTTCAGCGCTGAGACCCGTTTGTCCGGGGTCGACTATCAGGGCCGTGTCTACCGCAAAGGTGCAGTGGATTCGCTGCTGAGTTTCCTCGGCCAAAAGCGCTCGGATCTGGCCCCGGCACTGTCGCGGGAAATCGACAAGATCGCCCAGAGCGGCGGCACGCCGTTGCTGGTCTGCGCTGACGGCAAACTGCTTGGCGCGATCCATCTCAAGGACGTGGTCAAACCGGGGATCCGCGAGCGTTTTGCCGAGCTGCGCAAACTGGGTATTCGCACCGTGATGGTCACCGGCGACAACCCGTTGACCGCTGCCGCCATCGCCGCTGAAGCAGGTGTTGATGACGTCCTCGCCGAAGCCACCCCGGAGAAGAAACTCGCGCGCATTCGTCACGAGCAGAACGATGGTCGTCTGGTTGCGATGTGCGGTGACGGTGCCAACGACGCGCCGGCGCTGGCTCAGGCGGACGTCGGTATGGCGATGAACGACGGCACCCAGGCTGCCCGCGAAGCGGCGAACATGGTCGATCTCGACAGCGACCCGACCAAGCTGCTCGACGTGGTGCAGATCGGCAAGGAATTGCTGGTGACGCGCGGTGCACTGACGACCTTTTCCATCGCCAACGACGTGGCCAAATATTTCGCGATTCTGCCGGCGCTGTTCGCTTCGATCTATCCGCAACTGGGCGTGCTGAACATCATGCAACTGACCAGTCCGCAGAGCGCGATTCTCTCGGCGATCGTCTTTAACGCCTTGATCATCGTTGTGCTGATTCCGCTGGCGCTGCGCGGTGTGCGCGTGCAGGCGGCGAGTGCGGCAGCGCTGCTGCGACGCAATCTGCTGATCTATGGACTGGGCGGGATTCTGGTGCCGTTCGTGGGGATCAAGGCGATCGACATGTTGCTCACGGCGCTGCATCTGGTGTGAGACTGACATCGCAGCCCCTCACCCTAACCCTCTCCCAGAGGGAGAGGGGACTGACCGAGTGGCTCAACAGAGGTACATCGACCTGAAATACCGAGCCGAACTCAGGTTTTGAACTGCACAAAGATCGGCTCCCTTTCCCTTCGCGAACTTAAGGGGGAGGGGACTGACCGAGGTGTTTACGAGAGCTGCACCGACTTGAAATACCGAGCCGAACGCAAGTTTTGAAAAGCATGGAAATCGGCTCCCTTTCCCCCTCGCCCCCTTGGGGGAGAGGGCTGGGGTGAGGGGGAAAAGATCTCCCTGACCCCCCGCAAAAGTTTGCCCAACGAATTCGAGGATCTTGAAATGTCCACAATGATACGTCCGGCCCTGAGCCTGCTGGTGCTGATGACCCTGGTCACCGGTGTCGCCTATCCACTGGTGGTGACCGGTGTTGCGCAAGTCGCATTCCCCGCCCAAGCCAATGGCAGCCTGGTGCGAGACGCCGACGGCAAGGTCCGCGGCTCGTCGCTGATCGCGCAGGATTTTGTCGGCGATGCGTGGTTTCATCCACGTCCCTCCGCCGGTGCGTTTGCGACCGTTTCCAGCAGCGCGAGCAACCTGGCCCCGAGCAATCCGGCACTGGCAACCCGCGTGATCGACGACGCCAACAAACTCCAGGTTCCCGGCCAAGGCCCAGTGCCATTGGCCCTGCTGACCACCTCCGGCAGTGGTCTCGATCCGCACTTGCCACCGGCGGCAATTGCCTATCAACTGGCGCGAGTTGCGGCAGCGCGAAACTTGCCGGTATCGACTCTTCAGCAACTGCTCGATGCGCACACCGAACAGCCGCTGGTGGGACCGCCAGTGGTGAATGTGCTGGCGCTGAACATGGCACTGGAAAAACTGTAGTTCTGTGATGTTGCCATTCGCGAGCAAGCTCGCTCCCACAGGAGGACGCGTTCCAAATGTGGGAGCGAGCTTGCTCGCGAAGGGGCCATAACGAACACCGAATCAACATCAGCAAGAGAGAACTCCCAGCATGAGCGACTCCGGCCGCGCCGACGCGCTGTTAGCAGACCTGCCCCGTGACGGCCGTGGCCGGCTCAAGGTTTTCCTCGGCGCCGCTCCCGGTGTCGGCAAGACCTACGCCATGCTCCAGGCCGCCCACACGCAATTGCGCCAAGGCGTGAAAGTCATCGCTGGCGTCGTCGAAACCCATGGTCGCGCCGAAACCGAAGCGCTGCTCGGCGGCTTGCCGCAGCAAGCGTTGGTGCGCTCGGAATACCGTGGCGTGATGCTCGAAGAAATGGACCTCGACGGCATTCTCGCGGCCAAACCGAAACTGGTGCTGGTCGATGAGCTGGCCCACAGCAACGCCCCCGGCAGTCGCCACACGAAACGCTGGCAAGACATTCAGGAACTGCTCGCCGCCGGCATCGACGTGTTCACCACGGTCAACGTCCAGCACCTGGAAAGTCTCAACGATCAGGTGCGCGGCATCACCGGTGTGCAAGTGCGCGAAACCCTGCCGGACTGGGTGCTGCAAGAAGCTTACGAACTGCTGCTGATCGACCTGCCGCCGCGCGAATTGCTCGAGCGCTTGCGTGAAGGCAAGGTCTACGTGCCGGAGCAGGCGCGTGCGGCGATCGATGCGTTTTTCACCCAGACCAACCTCACCGCATTGCGCGAACTGGCGATGCAAACCGCTGCCGCACAGGTCGATAACGATCTCGCCCAAGGCTATCGCCAACTCGGTCAGGCCGCGCCGGCAGTGCGCGGGCGCTTGCTGGTCGGCGTCGATGGTGATGCGCAGGCCGAACGCCTGGTGCGCCACGCCAGTCGCGTTGCCCAGCGCCGGCATTTACCGTGGAGTCTGGTGCATGTCGATAACGGCAGCATACGCGACGAGCAATCGCGCCTGCGCCTGCAAAGCGCTCAGCAACTGGCCGAGCGCCTGGGCGGTGAAGTGGTGTTGCTGCGCGCCGGTGAGGTGGCGAAAACCCTGATCCAGCACGCTGCCGAACGCCGTGCGAGCCTGGTGTTGGTCGGCCAGTCCCGGCCACATCTACGCCGGCGTCTGTTCGGCGGCGGACTCGCGGCGCGCCTGCTGCGTCAGGCTCACGGGCTGGAGATCAACGTCCTCGACAGCGATCAGCAACAGCATCAACCGCGCCCGCGCAACGCGCTGACCCTGGTGTGGTTCGACTATGCCTTGGCGCTGGTCGCCACCGTATTGGCCACCGCCCTGGCGTGGGCAGTGTCAAGCGTGCTGCCGCTGCCGAACATCTCGCTGGTGTTCCTTGCGGCGGTGCTGCTGGTGGCGGTGCGCAGCAGTCTCGGCCCGGCGCTGGCCTGTGCCGCGCTGTCGTTTCTGACCTATGACTTCCTGTTTATCCCGCCGAATTTTTCCTTCAGCATTCAGCGCGAAGAAGACGTGCTGACTTTGCTGTTCTTCCTGTTGATGGCAGCGCTCACTGGCAACCTCGCGGCGCGTCAGCGTCGGCAATTGCAGGCCCTGCGCGACACCCAGGAAGAGACCACTGAACTGCTCGACCTGTCGCGCAAACTCACCGCTGCGACCGATCGCCAAGCGGTGGTCAGCGCTGCCGCGCAACACCTCAATGGCTGGAGCGATCTGCAGTTATGCCTGCTCAACCGGGACGGGCAGGGCGGCTGGAAGGTCGAGACCGGCGGGCCGTTGGAGTTTACCGAGTCCGAACGCGCCGCCGCTGACTGGGCCTGGCAACACGATCAACCGGCAGGCATGGGCACTGGCACACTGCCGTTCGGACGCTGGTGGTGGTGGCCGCTGTCGGTCGAGGACGGGCCGCTGGCGCTGCTCGGGGTCTGTGCGAAAGAAGGCCAGACCTTGAGCGGCCAGCGTCGGCGTTTGCTGACCGCGTTGAGTCAGCCGCTCGCCCAAGCGTTGGCGCGCGCGCAGTTGGCTGATGACCTGGAAGCCGCACGCCTGCACGGTGAAACCGAACAACTGCGCAGTGCCTTGTTGGCCTCCGTATCCCACGATTTGCGCACGCCGCTGACGGCCATGCGCGGCAGCATCGACAGCCTGTTGGCCCTCGGCGAAGCGATCCCGCTGGAAGATCGTCGTGAACTGCTTGAAGGCACCCGCGATGAAGCCGAGCGCCTTGATCGCTACATCCAGAATCTGCTCGACATGACCCGCCTCGGCCACGGCGCGCTGAAGCTGGCGCGGGACTGGGTGTCGCCGGCCGATATCGTCGGCAGTTCGCTCAATCGCCTGCGCGCGGTGCTCGCGCCGTTGCAGGTCAGCACTGATGTGCCGGCCGAGTTACCGCTGTTGTTCGTGCATGCGGCGCTGATCGAGCAGGCGCTGGTCAACGTGCTGGAAAACGCCGCACGTTTTTCACCCGCTCACGGTCGCTTGCAACTTAGTGCGGGCGCGAGTGACCAAGAGATTTTCTTCTCGGTCAGCGACGAAGGGCCGGGGATTCCGGAGGATGAACGGGCGAAGATTTTCGACATGTTCTACACCGCTGCCCGGGGTGATCGCGGCGGCCAGGGCACCGGCCTCGGCCTGGCGATCTGTCAGGGCATGGTCGGCGCGCACGGCGGGCGCATCAGCGTCGCCGACGGCATCGACGGACACGGCACCTGCATCACTTTGCACTTGCCGTTGCAGACGCAACCGGGGATGGACGATGAAGGCTGAAGCTGACTGCGCTACTCTCTTGCCAATCATTTGTGTTGATGTGAATTCATGAGCCAGACCACGACCATTTTGGTCATCGACGACGAACCGCAGATCCGTAAGTTCCTGCGCATCAGCCTTACCTCACAGGGCTATAAAGTGCTTGAGGCCGGCAACGGTGCCGAGGGTTTGGCGCAAGCGGCGCTGAACAAACCGGACCTGCTGGTGCTCGATTTAGGCCTGCCGGACATGGATGGCCAGCAAGTGCTGCGCGAGTTTCGCGAGTGGGCGACGGCGCCAGTGCTGGTGCTGTCGGTGCGCGCGAGCGAAGGGCAGAAAGTCCAGGCGCTGGATGGCGGCGCCAATGACTACGTGACCAAGCCGTTCGGCATTCAAGAGTTTCTCGCGCGGGTTCGCGCCTTGTTGCGTCAGGCGCCGGCGGGGGAGGCGCAGCAGGCGGCGCTGAGCTTCGGCCCGCTGACCGTGGATCTGGCTTATCGGCGGGTGTTGCTCGACGGTGTCGAAGTGGCGCTGACCCGCAAGGAATACGCGGTGCTGGCGCAACTGGCACGGCATCCGGGGCGGGTGATTACCCAGCAGCAATTGCTCAAGGATATCTGGGGGCCGACGCACACCGAGGACAGCCATTATCTGCGGATTGTGGTGGGGCATTTGCGCCAGAAGCTGGCGGATGATCCGACGCGGCCGCGGTTTATCGTGACCGAGGCCGGGGTTGGCTATCGGCTGTTGAGTGAGAACAGCCTGTAGTTTTGTATTGGCCGATCTGGCGCTTTCGCGAGCAAGCTCGCTCCCACAGGGGCATGCATTCCAAATGTGGGAGCGAGCTTGCTCGCGAAGAGGTCCTCAAATTCAATGAAGAATTTTAGCCAGTCATCCCTGCTCACTGTCATACCGATCCAGCGTATCCCGGGCAATCTCGCGCCCCAATGCGATCAACTCCGGCGCCTTGTAAAACTCGAAAAACCGGCACACCCGCTTCGGCACATTGATCAGGATATCCGGCGGATATCCGGCGATCTTGTACTGCGCCAGCGAGGTCTGCATCACCTCGAAACTCTGGTTGATCAAGTCCAGCAACGAGGCCGGTCCGACGTTATCGATGATGAATGAACCGGTTGCCGATTTCGGTGCGCCTTCACGCTCGGGCGCGGCTGCCGGTTGCTGGCTCTCCGGCTCGGCGCCGTCCAGCCAGGGATTGATGTCCGCCGCTTCGGCGCGCAGTGCTTCCTGTTCGAGCCGCAACAATTGCTCGGCCTGTGTACGGCGGAATGGCATCTTCGATCCCAACGAACTGATCAGGCTGTCGAAGCGTGAGCGAAAAGCGGCAGGGCGCTGGATCACCGGCAATTTGTAGTGACGCTGATTGGTCGAATTGAGATTGACCGCAATGATCAGATCGCAGTGACTCGACACCACGGGCACGATCGGCAAGGGGTTGAGAATGCCACCGTCGACCAGCATGCGATTGCCTTGCATCACCGGGGTGAACAGGCTGGGAATCGCCGCCGAGGCGCGCATCGCCTGATGCAGGCAGCCTTCCTGAAACCAGATCTCCTGCTGGTTGGTGAGGTCGGCGGCGACGGCGGTGTAGGGGATGCGCAAGTCTTCGATGTTGACCTCACCGACGATCTTGCGGATCTGCCCGAAGACCTTTTCGCCGCGAATCGCGCCAAGGCGAAAACTCACGTCGACCAAGCGCAGTACATCCAGATAGTCGAGACTTTCGATCCAGTTCTTGTAGACGTCGAGTTTGCCGGCGGCATAGATCCCACCGACCACGGCGCCCATCGAACACCCCGCAATGCAGGCGATTTCGTAACCGCGTTTCTCGATCTCTTCAATGACCCCGATATGGGCATAGCCCCGGGCGCCACCGGAGCCCAGTACCAGCGCGACACGTTTTTTTTTCATCCAGCGTCCTCCCGACAAGGTTCCACAATGCACCCATCGCCGGGCAGGCTCAATCGCCGAAGTCGTTGAGTGCGCCGGTGACGTCGTTTTTTCGCTACTGCATGGCCCTTCAGCGCTATCCTTCTCAGTTGCGCGGTTTCACCCGCCGGCAAGGCACTTTTTCGTAGCCCGGCCGTCTTACCTGCACGACTGTTGACCTATTTGAGGTGTGAGTGATGAAAGCCTGGATCTGTGTGCCGTTGATGGCTCTGGCATTGGCCGGTTGCGCCGGTAAAACCGCTTACCGCGACAGCTGCGGCAGCCAGCTCGACGCGGCCTGGCATGAGCTGGATCTGGCCAAGGCCGAAGGCTTTGCCGGCACTGTCAGCTACTCCAAAGCGTTGTCGCTGCTGACCGCCGCGAAGACCCAGCAGCAATTCGAAGGGTTCGAAGGCTGCAGCAACAAAGCCGAGAAAGCGCGTTTCTACATTCGCGAATCCCGCGCTGGCCGCTAAGCTGCTGACGTGAAGCAAGGACGCTGCTTTGACTGAGCGGCAAAATGAACCTTGAAGCCATTTGAATCAGGAGCAAGTGATGTCTGCGTTGGTTGACCGGTTGGTGGCTCATGTCCTGAGTCTGGAAGTGCGCCTGCTGGCCTGTCAGGCACGGCTCACTGCACGGACCGACCCCGAGGCGCTACATGATCTGCGCACTACGGTGCGGCGCTTGCGCAGTCTGTTGCGGCCATTGCGCGGTCTGCCCGGTGTCGAACAACTGGAAGATGCCGCTTCGGCGGTCGGCCAATTGACCACGCCGTGGCGTGATCGCGAGGTGCTGGCGGCTTATCTGCTTGCGCATGATCAACCGGCAGCGGCGCAACGGCGCATGGCGCAAATGGCCGAGGCTTATCCGGCGCTGGCGGCGAGCGCCGAGGTGGCTTCGCTGCTGATGATTCTCGACGCTTTCCCGCGATTTCTGCGTGCGTCTCAGCGTCAGGGCTTGCTCAAGGGCTTGGACAAACGCATCGAAAAACGCTTGGGCAAGCAATGGCAGAAACTCGACGAGGCGCTGCACGATCCCGCTCACGACCGTCATCGCCTGCGTTTGCTGATCAAACGCGTGCGCTACGGCATCGAAGCCTATCCCGAACTCGACCGCTTGCCCGAGGCGGCGCTGGCTCGCCTCAAGTCTGCCCAAGGCGCGCTGGGCGACTGGCACGATTGCTGGCAGTGGCTGGCGAAGGCTGAGCTTGAGGCGGATCTGCAGCCCTGTGTCGCCACTTGGCAGGCGACCATGATCAAAGCCGAAAGCAAGGCAGATCGCGTGCTGGAAAAACTCAGTTCAGCCTGTTTCAAATAATCCTGAAATCACCACATCCCCTTGTGGGAGCGAGCCTGCTCGCGAATGCATTCTGTCAGGCGGTACATTCTTACCTGACACACCGCTTTCGCGAGCAAGCTCGCTCCCACAGGGTGTTGTGTGTGTCGGTTAGCCCGGTAAGGCCTTTCTGTCAGCCCATTTGACCGGAATAGACGCTGCGGCGCTCTGCAGCTCTGGTTAAGATCCCTGCATTCCTTTCTTGTTTTCTGAGGTTGCCATGCGCTTTAGCGATCTGCTCGAGGCGGTCCGCCGCCAACCGGAACTGACGATCCCTGCCGAATGGGGCCAGGGCCGTGCCAGTTTCGGTGGTCTGGTGGCCGCGCTGCAATACGAAGCCATGCGCGCAAAAGTCCCGGCAGATCGCCCGGTGCGTTCGCTGGCGATCACCTTTGTCGGCCCTGTCGAACCTGAAGTCCCGGTGAGTTTCGAAGTCGATGTACTGCGCGAAGGCAAGGCCGTCAGCCAGGTCATGGGCCGGGCGATGCAGAATGGTCAGGTGGTAACGATCGTTCAAGGCAGCTTCGGTGCTTCGCGGCCGTCGGAGGTGGCAGTCGAAGCCTATCCGGCGCCATCAATGAAGCACTGGGACGAATGCCAGGAGTTGCCTTACATCAAAGGCGTGACCCCAGAATTCATGCGTCATTTGGCGATGCGCTGGAGCGTCGGCGGCATGCCGTTCACCGGCACTCAATCGCGGCTGATGGGCGGCTGGGTGCGGTTACGCGGAGATGTCAAAGAAGAACCGGTCAATGAGGCGCATCTGCTGGCCCTGGTGGACGCGTGGCCGCCCGCGCTGTTGCCATATCTGAAGAAGCCGGCACCGGGTAGCACGCTGACCTGGACCATCGAATTCGTGCAGCCGCTGCACGATTTGAGCACGCTGGACTGGTGCCAATATCTGGCCGATATCGAATACGCCGCCGACGGCTACGGCCATGTCGCCGCCAAGCTGTGGAGCGCAGAAGGAGAGTTGATTGCCATGAGTCGCCAGACCGTTACGATTTTCGCCTGACTCAATGCCGACGGTGGCGTTCACGCCAGGCGCGCCACCAGCCGCCACTCAGAAAGAAGCGCGGAAAGGTCAGAAACTGCTCGACCAGTAAACGCGAGACGGCATCTTTACGATCGCTGAACGGCTCGGAGGCTTGCGCCTCCAGGCTGTGGCCGTGACGCTGCAAACCCAGCGCCGCGATGATGCCGATCACGCCGATAGCCACACTGGCCAGACTCAGGCTGAACACTCCGGAGACGATCAGCAGAAACGCGACGATAAACAACGGCACGGCAATCAGGTGCAGCACCAGATTGGTCGGGTGCTGATGATTGCCCGGGTACGCGCGCCATTGCCACGCGGGAAGGTTGGGGTGACGTTTGCCCATGTTTTCTACTCCTCGATCCTTGTTGAACACATGGTTGAAGAATAGGCCTGGGCACGGAGGGCGGCGAATCAAGGTTGGCTATTGAAGTGATAGGCGTCATCGCAAGATTCGATGTTGCCGGGGCTGACGCTTTCGCGAACAGGCTCGCTCCCACATTGGATCAGTGCGCACACAAATCCCCTTGTGGGAGCGAGCTTGCTCGCGAAGGGGCCGTCAGAGTTTCAGTTGACCGATCGCCTTGCTCAATTCCCCGGCCAACGTCGCCAGTTCATTACTCGTGGTCGCCGAATCCACAGTCTGCTGCACCGTGTTCTCGGTCACATCACGAATGCTCACCACCGCCCGGTTCATCTCTTCCGCGACCTGGCTCTGCTGCTCCGCCGCCACGGCAATCTGCGTGTTGCTCTCACGCATCTGCGCCACCGCGCCGGTGATTTCCGCCAGCGCCGCACCGGCCTCTTGCGCTTGCTGCACGCAGTCGTCGGCCTTGTACGAACTTTCCTGCATGAAATCCACCGCATCGCGAGTGCCAGCCTGCAAGGCCGAGACCATCGTGGTGATCTCGTCGGTCGAGGTCTGCACGCGTTTGGCGAGGTTACGCACTTCATCGGCGACCACGGCAAAGCCGCGGCCCATCTCCCCAGCGCGGGCCGCCTCGATGGCGGCGTTCAGTGCCAACAGGTTGGTTTGCTCGGCAATGCTGTGAATCACGCTGACCACGCCGTTGATCTTCTGACTGTCCTCGGCCAGCCGTTGAATCATCTCGGCCGTCTGCTGCACTCCGCTGGAGAGTCCGGCAATCGACTGCTGCACCCGCGCGACCACTTGCTGACCGCTGCCGGCGAGGCCATCGGCGGTCTGCGACAGGTCGCGGGTGGCGCCGGCGTGCTGGGCGATGTGGTAAACGGTGGCGGTCATTTCGTTGATCGCGGTGGCGGCCTGATCGGTTTCGCTCTGCTGGCCGAGCATGCCGTGGCGCACTTCGTTCATGCTCGACGCCAGCCGTGCCGCGCCGACATCCAGTTGCCGTGCGGTGTTGGCGACGGTCGTCACAACGCGCTGGTAACCGGCCTGCATCGCGTTAAACGCATTGGCCATCTGCCCGACTTCGTCTTTGCCGGCCAGTGGCACGCGGGCCGAAAGATCACCGCTTTTTTCGACGTGGAGCATCACGTCTTTCAGCGTGTTGAGCTGGCTGAGCAGGAAGCGGATCAGCAACTGCGAGGCGCACAGCATGGCGAACATCAGAATGAACACCGCCACCGCATAGTTGGCGAAACGTTCGCTGAACACTTGGCTCAGGCTCGGACCATAGGCAATCACCGCGACCTGCTGACCATCGGCGCGGCTGAACACTTCGGCGCCCATTAACGGATTGTCGCCGAACAGCGGCATATGATTGATGTCGTTCCAGCCGTTGCTTTCCGTGATTTCCAGCAAGGGTTGATCGTTCAGGCGCGGTGCTTCGCCGCGTTTAAAGGTCAGCACTTGATCAGCTTTCGGCAATGGCTGCCCGGCCGGCCAGGCCTTGAGCAATTGCGCCTGAGCTTGCGCCGATGCCTGTGATGCGTGACTGCGCGCCTGTTGTTCGAGCTGCACGGCGTACAGCACCAGCAGCAAGGTGGTGACGAAGGCGACCGCATTGACCGCCCAGAATTTGTATTTCAGCGAGATATTGCTAAGCCAGGCACCCATGGAGGTCTTCTCTGATAGCGGAAACAGTTTTGGCAAGGTGCCATTATTGTGCCGCTATGCAGATTTGCGGATCTTGATATGAGTCAACAGACCGCACGGTCCCGCCCTTGTAGGAGTGAGCCTGCTCGCGATGACGGTGTGTCAGTCACCTCAATGTTGAATGAGCTGCCGCCATCGCGAGCAGGTTCACTCCTACAGAGGAAATTGGGGTGTGTCAGGAAAGGGTGGGGAGGTTGTAGAACGCGCGGGCGCACGCGGTGGTGTGCGCCGCCAGATCTTCCTCGGTTTCGCCACGATGCAGCGCCACTTCACGCAGCACTTCAGTCAGATACGCCGGCTCATTGCGACCGTTTTTCGGCTTCGGGCGCAGCGTGCGCGGCAGCAAATAAGGCGCGTCACTTTCCAGCATCAAGCGCCCGCGTTTGATCTCTTTCACCAGCGGATGCAAATGCGTGCCTCGGCGCTCATCACAGATCCAGCCGGTGATGCCGATGTGCAGATCCAGGTCGAGATAGCTGAACAAGGCTTTTTGCTCGCCGGTGAAGCAATGCACCACAGCGGCGGGTAATTGATCGCGGAAGTCTCTGAGGATTTCCAGCAGGCGCTGGCTGGCATCACGCTCGTGCAGGAACACTGGCATTTGCAGTTCAACGGCTAGCGCCAAGTGTTCCTCAAGGACTTTTTCCTGCTGTGGGCGCGGCGAGAAATCACGGTTGAAATCCAGCCCGCATTCACCCACGGCTACCACGTTTTTCTCCTGCAGCAGACTGCGCAAACGGCTTGCGCTATCAACGTTCCAGTCACTGGCCGAATGCGGATGAATACCGGCGGTGGCGAACAGGCGCTGGCCGCTTTCATCGAGTTGCTGGCACAGCTCCAGGGCTTGCTCGCTGCCCTCGACGCTGGTGCCGGTCAGCACTAGTTGGCACACGCCCGCGGCATAGGCGCGCTCGAGTACGGCCTGATGTTTGTCGGCGAAACTGGGATTGGTCAGGTTGACGCCGATATCGATGAGTTGCATGGTTGCTACCTCGGGCCGAAGGCCGGAAAGCATACCAGAGCTGTAGATTCATAAGAAAAGCCAAGAACTACAACGAGTTATAGCTGTCTGTTGATGCCGCGACGCAGACCGGTTTGGTAGAAGTGCCATTACTGTGCCAGTCTCTCGCACGTTGCCAGCGCTCATGGCGCTCTGTTTTCGTCGGTGATTTCGACGTTTTAACGATGAAATCGCCCCGTATTCTTTCCGGAGAGTGGATGGTTCGTCCCTCGGTTTTGCTCCTGTTGTGTGGCTCGCTGCTACTGCCGATGACGGCGGTTGCGCGCCTGCCCGGGCCGCTGCAAGCCGTGCCGGCGGCCAAGGTGCGCGACTTGTCCGAGATTCGTAGCAGCCGCGTGTTGCGGGTGCTGGTCAATCAGAGCCGCAACAGCTCCGGCGAAGTCCAGGGCCAGGCCATCGGCGTCGAATACCATCGCCTGCGCGCCTTCGAGCAATACCTCAACGGCCATGCCCGCGATGGTCAGGAAATCACCCTCAAGATCATTCCCAAAGCCAAGGACCAACTGCTCGGCGCCTTGCAGCGGGGCGAGGGTGATCTGGTCGCGCCGGGCGAATTGCTCGATTTGCAAGCGGGCTTCGCGGTCGCCAGTAGCGAACCGATTGCCAGCAATGTGCCGCTGGTGCTGGTCGGGATCAAGGGCGAGCGGCGCTACACCAAGGTCGAGCAGCTTTCCGGCAAAACCCTGGCGTTGCCGACCGGCAGTGCGGCGGGGGAGGCGGTCAGTCAGCTCAATCAGAAACTGGCGTTGCACAAATTGGCGCCGATCAAGATCGAATGGGTCGATCCGACCCTGGCGGTCGAAGACGTGCTGGAGATGGTTCAGGGTGGCATTTTCCACCTGACCATCGTCGAGCAACCTATCGCTGAGCGTTGGGGCAAGATCCTGCCGAAGCTGCGTTTTGACCGGCAACTGATAATCAGTGAGCCGGGCGAGGAGTACTGGTTCGTACGCCGCGATGCCTCGATGTTGCGCGCGAGCATCGATCGCTTTCTCGGCGGTTACAAGAAGCCATCCAATGAAGATGCGGCGTTTTTGCGCATCTATCGGCGTCTCTATCAAGTCCACTATCCCTTGGCCAAGGCTGATCGCCAGCGCCTGGAAAAACTGCGCCCGACCCTGCAAAAGCATGCCGACGCGCAGAACATGGACTGGCTGAATCTGGCCGCACTGGCGTTTAAGGAGTCACGCCTGCAACCCAATGCCCGCAGCGGCAGTGGTCCGACCGGGCTGATGCAGATCACGCCTTCTGCCGCTCAGCGAGTCGGCGTGAGCAACATTCAAAATCTCGATGCGAATGTGCAGGCCGGGGCCAAGTACCTGGCGATGATCCGTCGCAAGTTCTTCAACAGCCCAAAGCTCAATGAGCGTGAACGCATGGCTTTCACGTTGGCGGCCTACAACATCGGCCCAGAGCGCGTGCAGGGCATGCGCGCTGAAGCCCGGCGGCGTGGACTGAACCCCAATCAGTGGTTCTTCCAGGTCGAACGCATTGCCATGGAGCAGGTAGGAATGGGGCCGGTCAGCTATGTTAATAGCGTGAACAAGTATTACTTGGCGTTCGACCGGGAGCGGGAGTCGTTGGAGCCCGGGGCGCAAAAAGTCGTCTCACGGAAATGATCTAATAAACTGATTGTTATGGCGGAATATTTGCGCTTTTAACATGAAATTTATTGATTAATATAGCGGCCAACCAACACACATAACTTCTCGCAAAAACAAGGAACGCCCCATGAGCTCTCTGATCAACAAAGTACTGTTCACCCGCGCTGGCTATGGTCTGACCATCCTGCGCATTGCTGTCGGCGTAATCTTTGCGGCTCACGGTTCGCAAAAACTTTTCGGTCTGTTTGGTGGTTACGGTTTGGCGGGCACCGCGCAGTACATGGACAGCATCGGTCTGCACCCGGGCTACCTGATGGCCACATTGGCGGGCGGTACTGAGTTCTTCGCTGGCCTGGCGTTGATCATTGGCCTGCTGGTGCGTCCGGCAGCATTGGGTCTGACCTTTCTGTCGCTGGTGGCGATCTTCACCGTTCACATCAGCAACGGTCTGTTTATGGCCAACAACGGTTACGAGTTCGCCCTGGCTCTGCTCGGTGGCAGCCTCGCCGTCCTGATCGAAGGCGCCGGCAAGCTCTCGGTGGACCGCGCCATCGCCGGTTAAGCGCTCTGGCTCAAGGAACAGGCCCGCATTGTGCGGGCCGTTTTTGTTGCGGCTGATTCTTGACACTGATCGGTCACGTTCTCTAGGATGTTGCCCATGCGCCGATTTAAACAGCTACTTGCGGGGCGCCAGGTGACTTCAAAAGTTGCCGTCAGAAGCCGGAACAGGGCTTCGAAATACCGCTAAAGCGCTGGTTCGGTGTTGCCTCTCACCTGCCATGCAGACTTTTGAGGCAGAGACACGACACGATGAATGCACTACGCCCT